>SAMEA3663241__coassemble_68_pt1 | contig 32302 bp, 22 predicted proteins | sample SAMEA3663241__metabat2_low_PE_011 | metagenome-assembled genome bin SAMEA3663241 (sample SAMEA3663241) | pig gut metagenome | biome: pig gut; feature: pig-associated habitat; material: faeces | place: China | collected 2013 | reverse complement strand
TTCATGCAAATATGTCGTAATGTAGTCATCTTTTCTAAAAACACCTTATATTCATCCTCATCATATTTTAACCTATACTTTTTTAAATAGAAATCTTCAAGGTTAATAATGCATTCTCCTGAAATTTTAAGGAAATGTCTTAGTTGAACTGTATCTGTCGCTAATATTAAATATTCAGCTCCGAGAGGTACTATTACACAACCATCTGCAAATAGTTTATCCTCCCCAATTTTGTCCTTTATTTCATAGATTAGCAAATCTTGGTCTAGATAGTCTATAACTGCATCATAAATCCGATTAAAACTATTTAGCATATTATAGAATACTGCTTCATTTTTTGCTTTTTCCGAATTCTTAGCTGATAACCTACCTATTATAATTCCCGCAGTACACGCAAATACGAAAATAACAATATACATCTTTAACATTAAAAACATCCTTTCTTAATTATAAGCAGTGGATTTATATTTATATGATGGGAGTATTATATCACAATTTAACGTGTTTTTCAATGACTAAATTATTAATTTCAGCACCAATTAAAACAATATACATACAGAAATATACCCACATCATAGAAAGAACGATTGTTGTTAAACTACCATACATCACTGAAAATCCTTCAAATGCTTTTAAATATATTGAAAATACATATGATATTAAATACCAACCTATTGTTCCAATTATCGCGCCGGGGACTTGTTTTTTTAGTTTTTGCTTATGTCCTGGGACGTATTTATATATAAATAATAATATTAAAAATATTAAAAAGTATATTCCTATTTTTGATATTTGAAATATATTTAATATATTGTTTGATATATCATATTTAGCTTTTATTAGATTTAAAATAGTGCCTCCAAATACTGATATAACTAGCACTAATATAATAGCCAATACAAAAAATACTGTAAAGACCAATGATTTTATTTGCATTTTTATAAAATTATATTCTTTATCTGTCTCATATACACTATGTAATCCTTTTGATAATGCATAAAAGCTTTTTCTAGCAGACCATAGTACAAATATTGCTGATATAGATACTGTTCCGCAATGATTTAGAATATACTTCTTGTATTATTCCCATTGTAGTTTCATTCATTGTTTCTGGTATTAGTTTTTGAATAACACTATTTAAGGTACTCTGTGAAATTCCAGTATATTGAATTAAGGTTACAATTAGTACTATAAATGGGATAAATGATAATATAGTGTAATACGCACATTGTGCTGTATATTCACTTATATGATGTTCTCCAAGCTTTATACAAAAATTTTTTATATTTTTCCATACTAGACTCATATATTATTTTCGTATATTTATTTTTATACGAACTCCTCTCTTTATTATCTAATTTTTAGAACTAATATATTCTGCCACATTTCTTCCTGTTCTTGCAGCCCATGCAACTGTTGCTTTTGCTCCTGATACATCTCCACCTGCAAAAACATTTTTCATAGATGTTTCATTATTTTCATCAACTTTAATATATCCTTTTTTGTCACATTCTAACCCTAAACTATTTATGATTTTTTCTTCAGGCATTGAACCAATTGCCATAACTACATAATCCATGTCTAATTCAAAATTACTATTTTCTATATTAACTGGTGATAATCTTGTTTCACCTGTTTTTTGAATTAACTCAGTTTTAATACATTCTATTTTGTTAACTTTATTTTCACCAATTACTTTTATTATATTAGTCTGAAATAAAAATTCTATTCCTTCTTTTTTTGCATCCTCTATTTCTTTTCTTTCAGCGGGCATTTGTTCCTCTGCCCTTCTATATATTACTGTAACTTTATTTGCTCCTAGTTTTTTTATTGTTCTAGCACAATCCATTGCAACATTTCCACCACCAATTATAGCAACATTTTTATTTTCATATTTTGGATGTAAATTATACTCTAATAAAGTATTTCCTCCATAAACTCCATCTAATTTTTCACCTTCTATGCCCATTTTCCATGGAATGTTTGCACCAATTGATACAAAAACATAATCATATTTTTGAGTTAAATCTTCTAGTAAAATATCTGTACCAAGTTCTTTATTTAACTCTACTTTAATTCCAAGCTCTAATATTTTATTAATAGCTCTATCTAAAATATCTTTACTTAATCTAAATTCAGGAATTCCATACCTTAATAATCCACCAAGCTTGTCTCTTTTTTCAAAAATAGTAACCTCAAACCCTCTTCTTGCAAGAAAAGCAGAACAGGTTAACCCAGCCGGGCCACTACCAATAACTGCAACTTTTTTACCATTTTTGCTTATGCTAACATCATCCATTTTATAATTATTTTCCAAAGCCTTATCACCAACAAAAGCCTCTAAATCACCTATACTTACTGGATTAGACTTAATTCCTCTAACACATTTTCCCATACACTGACTCATATGTGGACAAATTCTTCCACAAATTGATTCAAGTACAGTTGTTTTACTTAAAATTTTATATGCTTCTTCAAAATTTTCTTCTCTAATATTTTTGATAAATTCTGGTATATCATTACCTAAAGGGCAACCTGTTTGACAAGGTTTCACTTTACAATTTAAGCAATATTCAGCTAGTTCATTTATATTATTTTCCATATTTCTCTCCATTTTTTATATTTTTTCTTTATTATACTAGTTTTTGAATATGAGTTCAATATTTTTGACCAAGGATTTTATTTGCACAAAAATAAAACACGAAAATATTTTACTCAATATGCTCAAAGTAAATATTTCGTGTTTTATATTAAAATTTGATTTTAAGAATTTTTTTGGTTATTTCTAAGCGAAATAACAGCTGTTCCTAAACCATAATTCTTTCCATCTGCTCTACATGAATTTACGACATCTTTATTGCAATAACTACAAATTCCACAGTCAAAAATATTTTCATCTTTTATACCTTCATCTTCTAATAATATTCTTGTAATTAACACTGTATCAATATGCCATTTATCAGTTCCGGCTTCATCTTTTCCCACATATTCAATAAAATCATTTAATCGATTTGTATATGCAAAAGTATCTTCACATATAGTTTTCACATCTTCATTTACTTCAAAATGACATTTTCTAATACTTGGACAAATGCATACTATAATATCTTGAGGCTTACATCCATATTTTTCTTTCATTGATTTTATTGCATTTACAGCAATCTTAGCAAATGTTCCTCTCCAACCAGAATGAATATTCCCAATTACTTTTTTAACAGGATCATATAACAAAAGTAAAATACAATCTGCATTACAAGAAGCTAATGAAACTCCCTCTAAATTAGTAACTAAACCATCAGTATCAACATATTTACCTTCCTCAATACACATTTTCTCAGGCAACATATCCACAACTTTCACACAATTAGTATGAGTCTGATTAGCCTTAACCAATTTATTATAGTCAATATCAATAACCTTACAAAAATCAATATAATTTTTAACAGACTGCTCATATCTTTCTTCACTCACAACCCCAGGCCTAGTATTAAAAAAATGTGGCTTTAAAGTATACGCATGCTTCACTCCAAGTTCGAGCAACTTCCTAAACTGCAAAAATTCAAATCCACCTTCACTCCTATGCAACACCACATCATTACTCAAATCTCTCACTCAACCATCTCTCCTTTCCCGAATCTCTTCACACAACCAAAAGTTTTTAAATTTTACACCCCAAACTCCCTCGGAGAAAGAAATAATAATAATTAAAAAATTTTGAAAATGTTAACGAAAGGGTATTACAGTTTCTTAGATGCTGCACCACTTGAGGGTGCGTAAGTGCCCTCTACGGAGAGGCTCAATGGAGCAACTCTTAGAAACTATTATACCCTGGAGCTTACGTTTTCAAAATTTTTTAATTATTATTATTTCTTTCTCTCGGCCACAACACCAAACAAAAAAATTCAAAAACCTAACACTCCTCATCCTTCATAAGCTCCAAAACAGCACCCTTCTCAGCACTAGCAATATAATTATACCCATTATTACAATCAGCCCCATTAAAATTGCACACAGCCTTATAAGCACAATAATCACAAGGAGTTCTTTTATTCTTAGTATTATAATAAGGACTAATATCAATATTACCACCCAAAATTTCCTTAGAAATCTGTGTAATCAATTTACTAGTATACTTCTGCAAATATTCAAATTGTTTTCTATTAACACTACTAGAACGAGTATTACTAAGCTCACCATCTTTTCCAATATAAGCAGGAATAATATCAGAAGCACCTGTTTCAAGATTTGTATCCATCATTTTTACAACATCAACATCAGCCAAAATTAATCCCTGCATTTTAAATTGCTTACGAATTTTTTCCTCAATTTCTTCTTCTGATAAGCTTTTTTTAGACTTAACAATCGGATCAATTAAATTAAAATATAGCACTCCTGCTGGCAATAAATTCTCATTTTCACACACAGCATCTAAATATGTAATCAACTGAAGTTGAAGACCAGCATACACTTGATTTAAATCTATGTTTTTAGCAGATGATTTGTAATCAATAATACGAACATATTTATCTCCATCTAATTTAGCAATATCAATTCTATCAATTTTACCAGTAATTTCAACCTTTTGGCCATTATCTAAATCCATCACAATTGGAGCATAATCTTTTCCTTCTTTAAATTCCACTTCATTTCCAAGTACTTCAAATTTACTGTATTTTAAACTATCTACAATATATTTCATTGACCTAAAAATTACTTTTTTTAATCTTTGACTTAATGATTTATATTTTGGAGAGCTTGTAAAAATAAAGTTTTTATTTAGTCCTAGTTTTTCTTCAATTATTTCTTGAACTAATGCATTAATTTGTTCATCTGTTAATTCTTTTATATTAAAAGATTTATCTCTTACATTATTAAAAAATGTATCAATAACATCATGCATAAATGTTCCTGTATCAATTGGATTGATTTTAAAATTGTCTTTTTCAGATAATTTTAACCCATATTTTAAGAAATATGCAAAATGGCATGCTTGGTACTGTTCTAGTCTTGATACACTTGTTCTTAATGTATCACCATACATTTTGGATATATTTTTTTGATTTATTTTTTCTGGTCTATTATTATATAATAAAGCCTCCATTGCCTTTTCTAATTTATATTTCCATTCTTTATTATTTTTGTAATAATTATAAACAGCTAACCATTTTTCCTCTATTTCTCCTGTATCTCTGTACTCACCTAATTTTATTAATAATTCATCAAATGTTGTATTTTCAATTAATACTTCTGATTGTCTTTCTATAATATCACTTTTTTCTTCTAATTTTGGAAAAATCTTTTTCAATTTAGAGATTAATATAGACCCCCTTAAAGTTTTCCCTTCTGAATCTGATGATGAATATGATAAAAATAGTTTTTCCTCTGCAGTTGTAAAAGCTTTGTATATATTAAAATTATCTTCATATAAACTCTCAACTGTATTTCTAGCTAGTTCTACTCCATTTTCTTTTAAAAATTGTCTGTCATTATCATTGAAAAATCCCTCATTTTTATGTACTGATGGAAACATTCCATCATTTAAACCTATTATGAAAATCGCTTTTACTTTATGGCTTCTTGATCTATCAACATCACCAATAATTACTTGGTCTTGTGTTCCTGGAATTTTTCCTAAATCACTACTTGATAAACCTGTTTTTAAAATTTGCATATATTTATCAAATGATATTTTTTCATCACCAAATATCAAAACAATTTCATCTAATACATTCATAATTATTTTCCAGCTAGTCTCATATTGTGTAGCAATTTCAGTTTGTCCTGCTTGTTTTAATTCATCTATTTTTTGTTCAAATTTTTTATCAATCTCATTATTTATTAAAAATTCATATAAATTTTTTGTTATAGTTTTAACATTTTTGTTATCAGATAAATCTGTTTTAAATTTTAATAATGGTTCAACTATCATTCTTCTGATTTCTCTAATTCTTTCAATTTGTTGCTTATTTGTTTCATCTTCATCTTTAAAATTCCATTCAGATTTATACCATCTTGAATTCTTTATTCCCCATTTTTGACAATAATTTTCTAGCATAAATATTTCATTTTTATTAATATCCAAAAATCCTGTTTTTACATAATTAAGTACTGATTCATATGACCAATTTCTTGCAAAGATTTCCAATATTGCTAAAATATATTTTACAATAATATTTTGACTTAAATCTCTTTTTTCATCTATAAACACAGGAATTTGATATTTATTAAAAATTACTTTTACTAAACTAGAATATACATCTAAGCTTTTTGTTATTACAGCAATATCTTTATATCTATAATTTTCATTACGAACTAGTTTTATTATATTTATAGCAATATTCTCGATTTCTGAATATTGATTATTTGCTAAAAATAGCTTGATATTCTCAGGTTTTTGTTCATATTTTTTATATGGTATCGCGTATAAGTTCTTTTCTAAATGCTCTAGCTCTTTGCTTTTAAATCTATAATCCTCTTTTAGAAATATTGGTTCATCTAAAAGGATTTCTTCTTCCTTAACCATATCCATTATTCGTGAAATTGTTAATTTGTTTGAATAAAAAACATCGCTTTCTGGTGATATACTTTCATCAATTGAATCTGAGCAAATGCTTATGGTTATTTGACTTGCGGTTTTAGATAATTGTTTTATTATTTCATATTCTTGTTTTGTAAATCCAACAAATTCATCAATATAAATTAATGTATTATTAAAAATATTCACATCTGGTAATTGATTAGCTAAATTTGTTAAATTATCATTATCATCAATATAATTGTTTTCTATTTTATTTTCAAAATCAGAATACACCTGCAAAATATCTTGAATTTTTATTTTTAGATAATTATCCTTTGTTTCCTCCATCATATTTTTTAAATCATCTACTAATACACCATGCTTCTTAAATTCAGTTATTTGATCAATTATTAATTCTATATTTTCGTCAGATTTACCAAGAAATTTAAGCTTACTTTTTTTACCACACAAAATATTATAAATAAGCATAGCTTTACCTGAATTTGAAATATTTGTTTTGGCAGTTCCACCCACTTCATTTGCCACTCTATATGCCATTCTGTTAAATGTTAAAACCTCTGCATTTAAAACAGCGGAATTTCCTAGTGTTTCAAGTAATTTTTTCTCAGCTGTAAACGAAAATTGTTCTGGTGTAATAATATAAATCTTTTTCCCACAATTTATCAATTCTTTTATTTCATTAAATATAAATTCACTTTTTCCTGTTCCAGATTTTCCATATATTAATCTTAAAGACACTTTTTTACCCTCTTTTCCAATAAAATAAATATTGCTGTGCTATTCCACATAAATCCCCAAATTTTTCGTTTGCGATATTTAGAACTAGTTTTTTATCAACCTTATTTTCATCTTTGTTATGGATATACAAATCATTCATAACTCTTCTAACCCATACATCAATAGGAAAAACATCAAATCTTTTTAAGGTTGAGAATAATAAAATACAATCAGCAACTTTTGGTCCAACTCCTGGAAGCTTTAATAGTTCATCTCTTACAATTTGAGTGTTTTTTTCTTTATGTAATTTATCAAAATCTATTTCTCCATTTAAAACCATTTTAGTGGTTTCAAATACTCTAACATCTCTAAATCCTAAGCCTAAATTTCTTAAATCTTCTACACTGGCTTTTCCTAATTGTTTAGGGGTTGGGAAAGTATAATATTCACAGTTATTCCATTTAATTTTATTTCCATATCTTTTAGAAATTCTTTCAATAATTCCTTTAATTCTTGGAATATTATTATTAGCTGAAATGATAAATGAAATAATAGTTTCCCATAAATCCTGATTTAGCAATCTAATTCCATCACCATATGTAATACTTTGTTCCATATGTTCATCAATTTTTCTTAAAGTCTTTTTTATCTGTTCATAATTTCTATCCATATCAAAATAATATTGAAACAATCCTTTTAAATCATCTTCACCATAGCTCCTTACATAGATGTCATTGTTTGTCATTTTTATGTTAATAACATTATTTTTAACAACACCAGTATAACTATCATCATCATTTTTATTCCATCTAAAACATTGCCCACATTCAAAAATGTGTTCTAAATTAAATGATTTCACATTTTTTAGTATAAAATTTTGTTCTTCCATAAACTCTCATTTCCTATTCCATTTATTCTAAATCAATTATATAAAAAAACTTTCAAAATTACAATGATTTATTGAACATAAGATAGCATAAATTGACATAAATTTGACTTTATTGCAAAAATCTGATACAATATTGCACGCATACGCAAATCATACATAATGCGCAAAGGAGGAAATTATTTATGCGCAGGACACATGAACTTACCAAGGCTTTCAAGAGCAATTTGAATTCATCAGATTGCCGGTCAGCTTATAATGGTCCACCACGATTCGCACATATGCTTATAAATAACCGATCCCAAAAAATACCAATTATTTTTCCTAAATTCATAGCCAAAGAGGATTTTATTAATGATAACAATCTTCTTTTCGTTGAAATTTCAAAGGAAAATGCTGAAGTGCTTAACGTACTTACGTCTTCAATAGTCGCAGTAGGACATCAGCCAGAAAGAAAATATTATGATACTACTTTAGACTACAAGACACCTGGAATTGGTGCATTTAGGCTTAATAGCAACAATTCCGAAATTAAACAGCAAGTACATGTTCATAAGAACAAAAAGTATCCTAACCTTTTTCAGTTGGATATTTATGAAGCAAACACAATTGGAAAAATGGTATTAAAACAGGTAGGTATTTGCGACTTAAGCAATTATAAGCATCCAGAGATTCAGATTGTTTATACCACATTTTACAGTATAGCTACTTCTAATGAATATAGTGCTGAAATTGGTACAACATTTCAGGACATTATGATTTTCCTGAGAACCTGGGATTATGATTTGGGAATAAAATATCTTGAAATAACAAAATCAAGCTTAGATTTTAACTTCCCTCGCTGGTAACTATTTATTGTTGGTAAGTATCAAAAAGAAACTGGTTTTCCAGTTTCTTTTTTTATATAAATCTATATTATTTTTGAGCTATTTCCTTTTAACTTTTTATATTATTATTGAAAATTATTATTGTTTTTAATTCTTAAAGTCTAGAATTCTACTTCAATATTATTTACTAAAGAATTATCAATTAATTTTATCTTATTATCTTTAACAATATTCCCATTTAAATATATTTTTTTATCATTTTCAGCATTATTATTTTTATTAATAAATTTTATATTATAAATACTTTTCCCATATTTATATTTAATAAAATATTCCTTCCAATTTGGTGAAACACATGGATTGAAACACAAATATCCATTTTCAATATTCAAGCCTAATATATATTTAATTCCTGCAATATACATCCAGCTACTTGAACCTGTATACCATGTCCAACCACCTCTACCTGCCAAATTACCTTGTCCATAAATGTCTGCTGGGATAATATATGGCTCAACTTTATATTTTGTTACACTATCTTTTGTTTTACTATGCTCAATTGGATTAATCATTGAAAAATATTTTACAGCTTTTTCTCCAAAGCCTAGTAATGCTTCAGCAATTATTACCCATATTGCAGCATGTGTGTATTGTAGTTGTGACATTTTTTGTCTTATATAAAATGCCACAAATTAGCAACTATATAGCCTTTTTCTCATATTCTTTTTTAGCTACACTAAAACTATTATTTAATTCTTGTAGTGGTTTAAAATTAAAATAAATATCCACTTGCTTGTCACTATGAATTTCAATTTTTTCTATAAATTCTCGTATTATTTCCTTATTAGGATTTTTCATTTTAAGAAATTTATCTATTAAATCTTCAAGCCTTTCTTCGTTTTTAGGCTTGCTATTTCCTTCAAGTTCTTGCTCTAATTCTTTTATAGAGTTTTCATTTTGTTTTACAATTTCTTTTATACGTTCAGCATTTTTCATATATTCTTCCAATGAGATTATTCCAGATAACCTATCTTCATACATTAATTCAAGCTTTCTAGTTTCTTTATCATTTTGCTCTTTTATAATTTCAATTCTTGAACTAATATCAATTATTTTTTCTTCGTTTGATTTAGCTTTTTGAGCAATTTCTTCTAGTTTTTTCATATTGGTATATCTTTTACAAACATCACTTAATACTTCTAACATCTGTGATTCAAAAACTTGATAATTAAAATTATGTGGTGAACACACTGAAAACTTTCCAAATCTTCCATATCTTTGACATCTACCATAAATATTTCCGTTTTTGTCTGGACTTCTTATTCCAATATATCCTCCACAATCATAACATCTAAGTAATCCTTTGAAGATATAGTCATTGGTTATAACTCTTGAACCTTTTGTTGCGTCTATTACTTTTCTTGCTCTTTCAAAATCTTCTTTACTAATTATTGCCTCATGCATATTTTCAACTTTTACCCAGTCTTCTTCTGGCAAATCTATAAACTTTTTAGATTTAAAGCTGACCTTTTTTCTCTTTCCTTGAATTACAGTTCCTGTATACACTTCATTTGAAAGAATAAATCTAACTGTTGACTGTTGCCATAATCCATAAGTAAGTGACCTTACTCCTCTTTTTCGTTTGTTGTAATCTGATGGAATTGGGATTTTCTTTTTACTTAAGAAATCAGCAATTTGCATTGTTCCCATACCTTCTAAGTATTTTTCGTATATTAACTTTACAATTTTTGCTGCCTCATCATCTACAATTAAATGGTATTTGTTTCCCGGATCTTTTTTATAACCATAAGGTGGTGTTCCCAAGTATTCTCCTAAATTTCTTTTAGCTTGAAGAACACTATTTATTTTTCTTGATGTATCTTTTGCATACATCTCGTTTAATATTGATTTAAATGGTGCTATGTCATTGTTTGAATTGTCGTAAGCTGTATCTATATTATCTAAAATTGCAACAAATCTTACATTATGCTCTGGAAAATAATTTTCAATATATAATCCAGACTGCACATAGTTTCTACCAAGTCTTGATAAATCTTTGGTTATAATCATATTTATTTTTCCTGATTCAACATCTAGAATCATTTTATTAAATGCTGGTCTATCAAAACTTGTTCCTGAAACTCCATCATCAACATATTCAGCTATAAAATTAAGTTTATTTTGTTTAATATATTGCATAAGTAAAGTTCTTTGATTTCCAATACTTTCACTTTCTTGATACTTCTCTTTTTCTTCATCTTCTCTTGAAAGTCTTATATATATGCCTACTTTATAATCAATATTATTCATTATTGTATAGCTCAAATTTTTCCTCCCTTCTAGCTATAAAGAATATGATATAATATTGATACTCTTGCCAAATATTATATCATATTCTTCCTTCAAATACCATTGTTTTAATTGTTATTTTTTTACTTCTTTTAAGCAATAATTGCAAAAAGCTCTTTCCACAATTCTTTCCAAATTTTCTCCTTTTTCATTAAAAAAAATATTTATTTTAAAATCATTCTTTTTCTTGTACTTCTTTTTCTCTTGCATGCTATCAACTCCCTTTAGTACTAATGTTTCCATTTTTTCAAGTTTTATACAAGACTACAACTGGATTAAATCTCCACATAGGAATCTCACCTTTCTACTCATTTATAGAATTACCCCCATCGCGATGTCTGTGGCTAGGTAAAAGTATCATTATTTCGTATTATAGCCTTTTTATTCAATTTTCAATGTGCGATAACCTTTGACATTTCTTAATTTCCGTAATATAATTATGTCAAATTTGTATATGCTTATTATAATGTCTATAGCGAATTAATCACACTATACAACAACAAAAAATTTTTTTAACGTTTTTTGTTGTTTGATGTAAGGGGGATTTTATATGGAATATAAAATAGCATACAACAGAGAAAAGGACTTAGAATTCTTTCTATATCCTCGAATAACAATAGATGATGGGCATTTCCACACAACTAAAAGACCTGCTTGTATGCCTAAAAAAATGGGAACATTGCTTTTAGATTTTTTAAATACAAATTTTGAAAAAATAGAATACTTTACATTTTTTATATATCAGTATTGTTTTTATACATTCTATACGTTAGAACATCCTGAAGAGAAGCATAGTTTTTATACAACAAAATTTGAATTTAATTTTGAGGATTACATAAGTGAGTCGCACAAACTAGCAAAAGAACACCAAGACATGTTCTTATATGTACAGCACCTATGCTTTTATTATCTTAATCTTCCTTACAACATAGACTATTTAAAAGTAAGTCCTGATGACGATGATGATTATTCAGATATTATAAATGCAGATAGGAGTAATATTGATGTAAATAAAATGACACTCCCACTTGATGATATTTCTTTAGACTTCGATTTGTTTTCTTTTATGTTTACAAAAACACCTCTTTATTCATATAATGTTCCATATGCATTTTGTAGTTATGATATTTTCAGTATTTTATCTTTAGAACTAAGAGAGTTTTTATCACGTAAACAACATGTTATTAGGAAATGCCAAAATTGCGGTAAGTATTTTATTCCTAATAATTTGAAAGAGACAAAATATTGTAATGAAGAAGATATTATTACAGGAAAAACTTGTAAACAGGTTGGAAGAGATTTGGTTTATAAAAGGTCTTTGCAAGAAAACCCGCCTTTAGAGTTATATAGAAAAAGATATATGTCTCTTGCTAGTTCTGTTTCTCATTATGGTACTGATAAAGCTATAGAAAGATTTGAAAGATATAAATTTGAAGGTGCTATAATGAAGCAAAAATACTTGAATAAAGAAATTACTGCTAATGAATTTGAACAATGGATAAATTACAGCAGAGAAAATAAAAAATAACATTATTTATTATATTTTTTCCGAAGTACAAAATGAGAGAGCCATTTTTCGCTCTCTCATTTCTATAACCTACAAATTTAAATTATTTAAATATATTTTTGATATCCAATTGCTTTAATATAACACTGACTTATCCTTGTATGGTGAAGTTGTTTCTTTACCAACCAAACCATTATTATTCTCAAAATGCTTATTACATTTCTGACAATAGAGAACTTTTCCACTAGGCATTAAAAATGATAATGTTGTACTACTGCTGATATTATATTTTCTTCTCCTAAATTTTTATAATTACATACAAATTTATAACTTTCTTCAAAATATCTTTTCGTTTCTTCTTCACCTATTCTTTCAAAAAATTCCTTATCTGATGTAAATATCATTTCACACATTATTATGCTATTACTTTTTATATATCCTTGTAATTTGTTTTCCTCTTTCAGTTTATCAAATTCTTTTATATAACTTAATTCGTTGTTCTTTAAGTAGTAGTTTAAATATGTTCTAGTTGAATCAATATCTTTATTAGTATGTCCTCTTGTTTTTCTTTCATTGTGAACATATCTGCCTTTTGCTTCGTTTCTTGTTAGTTTTTCATTTCTAACTATTGCGTAACTCATATTTTAATTTGCCTCCTTTTTATTTTCTAATTGCTGTATCTCCTCTGCTTTTTTCTTTGCGACATTCTTATGAATGTCTAACATACTAGACAAACAAGTTTGTCCGTATGGCAGGGCTTTTGCCCCACACCCCCCTTATCAGCTTCTTTGAAAGAAGCTTTAATGGTACATACTTTTTGTGCAGCATTTGCTTAATAGCATGTATGTACCATTCCATAAAAATGCTTTCACATTTTTATGGTTTATCTCGAATGAATCTTTCTTGATAATATGCTTCTCATTCGAGATAAAAAAATCAGCTACCTATCTAGCATTTCTGCTAATGTAACTGATTTGTTTTTTATGCTAATGTGTTTACCTGATTAGCATAAAATTTTGAAAAATCCAAATTAGAATAATCTCTTTGTTCATATTCAAATTGAATTTTTCTATTTGTTCCTTTTTCGTTATTATATATTTTCTTATTTATATTATTATTTATTATATCTTTGTTGTTTTCACCTACAGGATATGGTTCTTTTGATCTATTGCTATAGGTATTTTTGCCTATACTTTGAGTATATAACAACATTTTACTTTTATTTGGTATTATCTGTCTGTTTTCAACCTCTTTACTTTGCAGTTTATATTTCAATTTTACTTCTATGTATTTCTTTTTATGTAACATACTAACTATTTTTGATATTCTGTCAGAGGTTACATTTACAATATTGGCTAGATATTTATTACTTGCAAAACAACTTCCAGTTTCTTTGCTTAAGTATAGGATTATTGATAGTATTATTTTTTCTTTGTCGGATAGATTTTCATCTAATAATATTTGCACTGGTATCCATATGCCTTTTAGTTTTTGCTTGTCCATATAACCTCCTCTCCTTTCATTCACTTGTAATTCGCATTAAATTCGATTTTTAGCCTATTTTAATTGTCTAAGGTATAAATCCCCCTCAAGGCAAAAAAATAAACCTTAAGATTTTTATTCTTAAAGTTTATCTGAAATGTGAAACTTTTTCTCTGTTTTAAAACGATTTTGTTTCACATTTTTATTTATAGTCTAATTTATTTTGTTCACACCATTCAATTGCTATTTGTTTATATTTTTTTCTATTTAAACGCCTCTCTAAATTCAATTGGTGAATATCCACCTAACATATATTGAGGGCTATTATTGTACCAATCATTAAATAAATTCATAAATTCTTTTAATTCAAAATCATTTTCAAACACACACATATTAAATAACTCACCTGAAATATTTATTCCTAGTTCGTTATTTTTTAACAATCTCTTAAATGTCCATTCAAATATACTATCATTTTTAGATTTTAGAAATTTATATAATTTTTTTGCTTTTTCATCAAATAGATATTCTTCTCTTTTTAAAAGTTCTTGCTTACTAAATTGTTTATATTTCATTTTTCTTGCTTTTTGTTCTTCAGCAATTTGCCCTATATCAATTGGTGATTCTTCTTCATCTAAATACGTAACAAATGCTTGAATTTCATTAGTATTTGTCCATCTAATACTGTAATCATTTACAAATAGATTTAAGTTTAATCTAGTGAAATAAATATCTCTTAATTCTGTTTCTGTTATTATTTCATTCATATATTTGCATAACTGTTTTCTTAAAAATTCAAAATCTACTATTCCATATGCATATAACATTCCTTTAGTTAAATCTTCAATTTCTCCATATCTTTTTGCTATTTTCTTATTTTCTTCTGAAAATAAGCCTTTTAATTTTTCTATTACCCCTGGATTTAATGTGTAATTATAATCATGATACTTAACTCTTAAAACTATAATCATAGCCTCTTCTAAAAATCTTATATCTGGATGTTCCCTTTTTAAGAAAAATGTTTTTATATCATCGCTTGTCTTAACATATTCAATTAATCTTTCTAAATCTTTATAAGCTCGATATGGTAGCATTTCTATAATTTTCTCTTCATCTTCGTTCTCATATATATCAGGCATCATTTTTAGTATATTTTCTTTAGTTGTGCTTTCCTTAATGTTGTTTTCAAATACACTATTTACTACGAATAGCATTGTATCTTTTGTTACATTTATTTTTCCATTATATTCTCTCATATTTATAGCCCCTTCAAATTTATATACTTACATTTCTTATTATTTATATATATTTCTATAAGCTGTTCATAAAAGTGAACAGCTCTGAACAGATGTGAACAGCTCTCAATAATTTCAAAAAGTCCGGTTTTAGCCGGACAGTTTCCCATAAAAAACCGGACTATCTTTTAAATTTATATTTACTGCCTTCTACATTTTCTATCATATTATTTGTTAAAAGTAATGCCACTATTTCAGATGCTCTAGAATTTTGTACATGAAAGAAATTTTTTACATCTTCTCTTGTAAACATATTATTATATTGAAATTGTGTAAAAAACAATTTTATCTCTGATAATGTTTTCGCTCTTACTTTATCTCCTAGATTTTTATATAATTTTATTAAGAAATAATCTTCATCTGATACAATATTTCCGTTTTGTCCGGTTATTACCGGATTATTTATTGTTAAAACCGGACTATATCCTTTGTTAGGGAAAATTACAGTAAATGATGACTCATCTGATAGAAATCTTGGTTTTTCTATAAAGTCATTATAACTTTCAATTATACGACTAAGTCCACTACCTCTTCTATCCATATAATGAAGCCTACTAAATACATCTGATATAATCGTATTTCTTCTCATAGATGGAACCTTGCCAATTTCCAGATTTTGAATTTGTGTTCCATCTATCATTCCTCCTGGAGAAACAATTTCAAGTCTATCATCATACATATCAACATGAATTTCTGAACCTAATATTTGATAATCCCTATGAATAAGTGCATTTACTATTGCTTCCCTTCTTGCAGTTACAGGATAATCTTCATACTCAATCCTATCCAATCCTTTTATTTTCCAACTATTTTTAGAATTATTTTTAATAAATGTATCCGTATTTTCTAGTAAACTTATTAAGCTTCCAGTATATTCTTTATCATCAATCGCATCTTCTTTTACAGAACCCTTTGTTAATCCATTCCATCTTGTACAAACAACTTTTGATTGATTTAATGCCCCCTGATCACTTAACAATACAGCACCATTAGTTAATTTATTATTTTTATCTGCTAATCCTAATGAAATATAATCTCTATCCTCATTAAATTTCTTACCTGTCTTATCTTTAATCGTAGCAGTTAATAATGTAAAGCTCAAATCTCCTACATTGTATTCACTTGGTAAAGAATCAAATGTTATGTTTTTTCCTTTTAAAATTAGGTTTTGTAATATATGTGCTGGTGCTGGTATACTTTGATTTCCACTTCTTATAAAAGCCTCTTTTCTACCATCTCCCACATAAAAATATGGTGTAATTGGACCATCTCCAATTTCTAATTCAATAAAATCTTTTCCATTTTCTTCGAAATAATTTAATTCATATCTTGGTAGTGGTTCAATTCTTGCATTTATTAGTTCTGATATTTTTTCTGTTGCTTTTACTACATCTGCAATACCTTTTTCTTCATGAGTTTTGTCGTCTATCCCAAATAAAATTATACCACCTTTGGTATTTGCAAATGCTGAAACAGATTTTAACCAGCTTTTAGGTTTATCTTTTTCTAAATCAACTTTAAAATCTATATTAGTCGTTTCTACTTTTTTATAATCTTCTAATTTCACTCCATTTCCCTCCTGTCTTAATTAATTTGTTAATCTTGTATTTCTCTAATTTGCAATTATCATCTATTCTGAATATTTTTGATATTCTCCATTCTTATATATAAATAAATCTCTTTCTTTAGCATCTTGTAACAATTCTTGTGGAAAATCAATTTCTTCTACACCTTCATTACTTCCACTTGTAATATCAAATAGCCATGCTCTATCGCCACTATTTTCAGACATTTCATAAATATGTCCTTCTATTCTTTTACTTTCTAGAAATTCCGTCTGTTCTTTTAAAAGTTCATCTTTCATATTATATATTTCTTGTGATATTTTTTCAGTTGTTTCTTTATCTAACATATAGTTTTCTCCGTGTTTTCTTAATATACTTCCTATTTTTATTTCCTTAGGTAATTCCTCTTTACTCACCTCTATAATAGTATGACTTTTTTCTTTTTCGCAAATACATAAATTATAACCATCTAACATTTTAGAATTTTTGTCATATATATAATACATTTTTCCTTTATCTATTGTCATCTTTGCATATTTGTTTAAAATATGAGCTCTTTCAGTGTACATTTTGTCTCTATACTTTGCAATTATTCTATTCTCTTTATGAGTAGGATTAACCAATGGTATGCCCTCCTTTTCAATATTAACACGGTTATTTAAAGATATATTATCCTTTAATTTGTTCTGTAACTCTTTTATAAAATTTTGAACAAATACATCATTTTTAGTCATATGAACTATGTTGTCAAATTGTTCCAAATTCAATAAGCATCACTCTCCTATTTAAATTTTTGTTATTTGGAAAATCTACTATTGAAAAATAGCAGAAAAGATTTAAATTTAGAGTGATTATATATTATATTATTCTATTTGTCAATTAGTTGTTTAACACTTCTCCTGTTGCATAATTGAGAGTTACACCCGGTTGTATGTTGTAAACAAATACATTAAAAGATAATTTTCCATTATCTTCTACTGAATATGCTTCCATTTCTACTCCACTTGCTAGTAAATTTTCTCCATAAAATATAGGAGTGACTCTATATAAAACATGGTTACCTTCATTTTTATTCATATATTCTAATAATAAACTTTCAATTGGTAACATTCCGTGGTTATTAAAATAACTTGTGCCTGTAATTAGATTTTGTTTATTTGCATCCTCATCCGAAAAACTATGTGCTATTAAATGACATCTATTATATAAATATTCTCCATTTATTTTTGTTTGATTCCACCCAGCTGGATGAACTGAACTAATATCGCCTCTTTTATCTCCATCAGGTGGCATTATCTCTTTACATACATTTACATATGCTACACCACATCTTCCTAAATAATCCAAATCACTGTATTTTTCAAATACTTCTGTAGTATAATCATCTTCATTAAAATATGGTTTATTATTATTTATCATTACACATATTTCTCCAGAATAATCTGGAATATCCCTTACACTAGAATATGTTGTATTTCCAAAAATGCTTGTATTATTATTTTGCATACTGTTTAAATTAAAATTAATCTTTCCAACAATATATGCTAATATAATTATAACTACAAAAATGAATACGGCAATCATTAATTGCTTTGTACTTATGTTTTTATATTCTTTTCTTTTATTCATTTATTTAAGCTCCTTTTCATGAGCATTATATCATATGTATATGAGAGTATCAATATTTTAATTTTTATTCTTGTAACCAACTTTTCTAAATAAGTCTGCTTTTAAACATATTTTCCAAAAACTGTCCACAACAACAACACTCATGTGTGTATTGCCCACCATTTTCTCTAGTTCCAGGCAAATATGCCTTAATATATCCTGGCTCTAAATTGCCTTTTTCAAAAGGAGGATCTAATAATTTTATTAATCCATTTTCTGTATCTACCAAATGATTTTCCAAGCTTTCCATTGAAATATATTTTTTATCATTATCACCCATATTTGAAATAACAGACCAACTTTGCGCAATACTATCTATTTTACATTCATCATTTTGCAAGCTTCCTAAAACACTTCCATCATCTGTAAAAGCTCTGTTAAACCATCTTCCATCCCATGCATTTGTGTTTATTGCTTTTCTTAGCTTTTCTACTATTTCTCTGTATTTTACTGATTTTTTTAATTCTTCTTTTGCTTCTTTAGTTTCTTTTTTATCTCTTTTTTCTACATACTCACAAATACCAGAAAATTTATTCAAAACATCACATAAGAAAAATGCAAGCCACACACTTTCACCTTTTCCTTTATTTCCAACTGTGCTGAACCCATCATTCCAATCACCAGAGCCTATTTTTGGTAACCCATGTTCTCCAAAATTTAACGATTTTTCTATTGCTTTAATGCAATGCTCATATATTGTTCCTTTTCGCTCGCTTGGCAAAAATAAATCATATTTTTCATCAACACCATCAGGCAAAATTTCTCCATTTAAATAATTTGTTTCGATATCTAGAATCTCATAATCACCTGTAAATTCAACGTAATCGGCAACCACATATGGTAACCATAATAAATCATCTGAAAATCTTGTTCTAATTCCCCTACTTGTTTCTTCATGCCACCAATGTTCAACATCACCTTCAATAAACTGATGCTTACTATGATTTATTATTTGATTTTTTGTAATTTCTGGAGAAAAATATTTTATACTCATACAATCTTGTAATTGGTCTCTGAAACCAAATGCTCCACCAGATTGATATAAACCTGTTCTTCCCCACATTCGGCTCTCTATAGTTTGATAAATCGCCCATCCATTTAGTATTAAATTCATTGATTCAATAGGGGTTTCAATTTGTATTTTATTTAATAAATTTTCCCAAAATCTTTTAATAATTGTATTTTCATTATTACAATTATTTAAATTTCTATATTTATATGCTAAATCTTGACATCCAATTACAGAATCACTTGTCCCTAAAACTATTGATATTTCTTTATTTTCTAATGCTTCTAATTCAACATTTATTTCAATAGCAATTATATTACTCATCTTATTTGTAAATTTATTACTAAAATTATCTAATTTTAAACCATCAGGATTTTTAAGTCCACCTTTTCCTAGAAACTCTTTTTTTATTCCAGTATAAGATTTTATTTTTTCACTGCATGATACAAAAACAATATTATTATAGTCAGAAGATATTATATTTTCAGCTAAAATCATATTACTGTTTATATCATATTTAAATTTTAAGAAGCCATTAGTTTTTATCTCATCTTCGCCTATTACAGGCTTTAAATAATAAACCATTTTTAAATTTCTTTTTCTAGGTGTTTCATTTTTTAGTTTAATTATTTGTATTTTAATGCTATCATCTTTTGGAACAAAAATCTCCGTTTCTTGCTTTATTCCAACTGATTCATGACTATATTTTGCAAATCCAAATCCATAATTTATATAATAATCATTATTATCTGGCATTGGATTTGCACCTAATGACCAGGCTTTTTTTGATTCCATATCCTTTAAATATATAACTTCAGAAGGAATATCTAAAACTAAGTTATTACTCCAAGTAGAAATTCTATTTAATCTACTATTTTTACACCAAGTATAACCTCCTAAGCTCTCTGTTACCATAGTTCCAAAATTTTTATTTGCCATAATATGACTCCATGGCATTGGAGAATTTTCATTTTTATTAATTCTAATTCTATATTCTTTTCCATCCTCTGAAAATCCACCATAATCGTTGTAATACTTTAATCCAGCATTTATCAATTTATTTTCATTTGTATTTTCTTCATTTAATTCAATTATTTCATTTTCTTCATTACTATTTATTTTCGGAATATCCTCATCAAATTCATTTAATTGTAAATTCAAATTTCCATTTTTAGCATCTATAACTAGTTTTGAATAAGCAGAAATTAAATCAATATCATCTTCACTTATATTATTTAATACATATATCCCACCTTTTTGATTTAACATATATGCAAGATTTCTATTTAAAACACAATCTAAAATTCCTTCTTTAACAAAACTATCATATTTTTCTTTTTCCTCATTTAAAATAACCAAATCAATTTTCAAATTTTTGGTTTTAAAATATTCATACGCTTTTACTAATTCGTTTATCACATCTAAATCATTAACATTTTTTATTTTAACAAAAATAATTGGCAAATCACCAGATATTCCAAATTTCCATAATTCTGCAATTGAATACTTTTTCTCTGTGTTTATATGAACATTTGTAACATTTCCTAAAATATATGATAATAAGCGCTGATACGCTAAAATATCCTTTCCTGTTAATTCTAAATATCTATTTTCCGCTTCTATTCTTGCTCTCGATAATTCAAAAATTCTTTTAGTTTTTTCAATATTCATATATTTCTGTATAGTATTTATAGCATTTTCTCTATCTTCTGAAACACATATTATTAAATCAATTTGTGCATTTTCCTTTGCTTTTATATTTATAGTTTTTCTTAATGCAATTATTGAATCTGTTGTTAATTCTATTTTTTTGCTAAATGGTTTTGATTCTTCAACAAGCTTTGGAATTCCAAAATTATTTCTTCCATAAAATCTTTCTTTGCTTATTTCATATTCTAAATCACCTACAGTATTTTCATCTGAGTATAAGTTTACCGCCAAATAGATATCTTTTTTATCATTAGAGCGATTTTTTCTTTTTACTAAAATTATATTTTTTTCTGGAATAAACTCATAACTTAAAAATAAATTATTAAAAGCTGGGTGTGCATAATCTTGTTGTTCATTAGATAAAACTGGCTCTAAAACAGAGCTTATTTCTAGTGTTTCATCTGTATTACCTAAATTTTTGATTTCCAATCTTCTTATTTCAACTGGGTCATTTGGACTTACAGTAATTTTACAATTTGTTTCTATATTTCCATCTAATCTTACTATTTTTGTTTTGTCTGGTGCAAAAGTAATATTATATTTGTCAGGTTTTTCAGTTTGATTATTATAACCATTTGTCCATATTTTTTTATTTTTTATATTTTTTATATAAAAATAGATTCCTTGTTCAATATCTGAAGTTGGCTTATATCTATTAACTAAAATGTTTTTGTATTTACTATATCCATTACCTTTATCATCAATTATTATTGAATAATCTTTATTAGAAATAAGATTATATTTTTCTGTTTCATTATTTATTTTATTAAATGTTTTTTCTGAATAATAATCATAATTACTATATTTTATTTTTTCAATTTTTTCTTTTTTCTCTTTTGTAATTATAACATTTTCAGGCATTCTTTCTTGTAATAATATATTTATTGACTGCATTTCAGGATTATCCATAAATCTTTTTTGTAAAATGTTATTATTGAATAAATTATTAATTGCCAAAAGAATTAATCCTTGATGATGTGCCATATATGTTTTTACTGTTTCATATTTTTTATTTTTCTGAACTCTATTTGGAGTGTAATCAATTGCTTCATAAAATCCATATTTATTTACCATTCCCTGCTTTTCCAAGATTTTCAGATTATTATATACTCCTTTTGGATCTTCTGTTATAGCCAAAATTGAGCCATAAGAAGATATTACCATTTCATCTGCTAAACCTCTTTTCAAACCAAGCCATGGAATTCCAAATGCTTTATATTGGTAGTTATTGTTTAAATCTTTTAAATTAAATGCCGATTCTGAAATTCCCCACGGAATCCCCAATTTTTTGGCATATTCTTTTTGACTCATTATCATAAATTTGCAAGATTCATCTAATAAGCTTCCTGGATATTTTGGAATATTAATATTTGGCATTAAATATTCAAATGCTGTTCCAGACCAAGAAATTAAGCCTTTGTATTTATTTAATATTGTTAAAGTTCTACTTAAGTTGTACCAATTTTTTACATCAATATCTTTTTTGGCTATAGACACAATGCTTGCTTGTCTTGCTTCTGATGCTAACAAGTCATAATATGAATCTACTAATTTATTTTCTTCAACATCAAATCCAACTGAAAATAAATTATTTTTATGGTCAAATAATTTGCTGAAATCTGTGTTTTCTATTAAGTTTTTTATTTGGAATTTCATTGTTTTTATTTTGTCTACATTATCAGTACTGTTTTCTTTAATTTCCAAATCTAATTCCTTCTGCTCTAGGAATTGGAAAACTACATACAAATACCCCACAAAATTTCCACTATCAACAGAAGAAACAAATCTAGGTGTTAATGGTTGCAAATTATCTAAATTATACCAATTATATAAATGACCATTCCATTTTTGTAAACTACAAACCGTATTTATCATTTTTTCTAACAAATTTAACGTGTCTTCTAGACTTTCAAATTTCAAGTCATAACTTGAAATTGCTGATAACATTCCTAATCCTATATTTGTTGAAGATGTTCTTAAAACAATCTTAGGCTTCCTATCCTCCTGGTAGTTATCAGGTGGCAAATAATTTGTTTTTTCATTAATATTATCCTTAAAAAATAGCCAAGTTTTTCTTGCAATTTCTAATATATAATCTTGTTCATTTTTATCTAATAAATCTAATTTATTTACTTCTTTTTTAGGCTTACTAATTAAATACATTATTAGTGGTGCAATAATCCATAACACTGAAAATGTAAATAATAGTATTTTTACTACTATATCTAGCTCAGCTATAAGCATTAAGCCTAATCCTATTAATCCAGTAATTAAATTAGGAATCATATTTTTATAATAATTTATCAAACTATTTTTTTGATTTTTTTCAGCTTCTTCTGCAGTAACCCATTCTAATAAATGCTTTTTACTTATTAGCATTCTGTATAAGCTTGTTATTTCGGCATTTAAAGACATATACGCTTTATCAGGCAGTGTGATAATTGCTAAAAATATTTTTATTATACTATTAAAAAATGTTGTATGATTTTTTTCAAAAGTTTTTTGCTTTGTTTCTCCTTCTTTTTTAAATATTATTTTATTAATAATTTCCAAAACATATGGAATAATTAGGGCTATTAAAGCTGTTAATATTAATGGCAGTATTTTTATATTATATATAATTTTTAAAATAATACTAAAAAATACTGTTATCAAAATACTGGTTTCTAATTTACTTCTAAATATATTATCAATAATTTTATACTTTGATAATATGTTAAGTTTTTTACTTTGTAACCAACCTAATATTTGATAATCCCCTCTAATCCATCTATGAAGCCTTTTTTTGAATGATAAATAATTAGTAGGATAACCATCCATTAGCATTACATCTGAAATCATACCACATCTTAGATATGAACCTTCTAATAAATCATGACTAAGCACCTTATTTTCAGGGATTTCATTTTTTAAAACTTTTGAAAATACTTCTAAATCATAAATTCCTTTTCCTGTAAAAATTCCTTCATCAAAATTATCTTGATAAACATCAAAAATTGCATTAACATATGAATCTGTTCCACCAAGACCTGAAAATATTTGAGTAAATTTACTTTTTCTAACCTCTAGCAAACCAACACCAACCCTTGGTTGCATAAGTGCATGACCATCTATAACAACATTTTTACTTTTGTCTATTATTGGTTTATTTAAAATATGAGCCATTGCTCCTATTAACTCTAAGCCTGAGTTTAAAACTAAATCTGTATCACTATCCAGGGTTATAATATATTTAATTTTGGGGATTTTTTCAAAGTTATCTACACTATTTGTGTTATTCTCACTATTCACCCCATTGAAACTATTAAAGCTGTTATATAAAAATGGATTTTTAATGTGTCCTAATAAAAATTCATTAAATTGATTAATTAATCCTCTTTTTCTCTCCCACCCTAAAAAGCAATCTTCGCCTTTATTCCAGGTTCTTTTTCTATAAATAAAATTAAACTTTTTAAAATTTGCATCTGGGTATTTATCATTCAATCTATTAATCTCGTTTATACCTGCTTCAATAATTTCATCATCAAATGGCTCATTTTCGGTTTTACTACTTGAACAATCTCCCAATAATGTAAAATATAAGTTTTCACTTTTATTTGCAATATAATAAACCTCTAATTTCGAAAATAATTCTTTTACTTTTTCTTTATTTTTAATAATTGTCGGAATTATTACCATTGTAGAGCTTTCTTTTGGAATACCTGATTTATAATCGAGTTTTGGTAGTATTTTAGGTTTAATTATTTTACTTAGAATATATTGAATTAATTGGACAATTATTGTCTGGCTTGGTATTAATAATAAAGCAAAAACAATTGCTGAAAATACTATGTTTTCAGTGTTTTTATACACATATACTCCACAAATAGCACTTAATATAATTGATAAAATCAACACTCCGAAAAATATACATTTTCATTTTTGTTTTTTTATTAATAGTTTTTACTTTTTTATTTAATAGTTGTGAAATTAGGATATCTTTTCCATCTGAAATCAAGTAATAACCTATATGGGCTTGTTTTTGGATTTGCACTTGTTTTTCTTTACCGCTAGATGCTTTATTTTCAGTTTTATCTATTTTTTCACTTAAAGTTTTACTTTTATCTTGAGCATTTCTAGCTAATTCCAAGCACTTTTTAGCAATATATATTTCCGAAATCTTAGTCTTTTTCGCGATTTTTTCAATTTCTTTTCTATAATAAGCTCTTGTTTTATAATCCATTTTACTATACATATCTGCTGGATCTTTTTTTAATATTTCTTCAACACCATTTATTTGCTCAAAAATTTCTAAAAAATTCACTCTAATTATAGTATTTATGCTTGTAATAGAGTTTCCCATTGAAACTTTTTTTAATGCAATATCAAAATGCTCTTTTTGAATAACCTCAGAAATACTAAGCCCCATTTTATCAACCTGCTCCTCTAAAATATTCAAAAATGCATATGCTTGCTTACCATACTGCTTTAACCTGTATGACATATATTCAATAAATGGATATTTCATTTCACCATATAAATTATTTTTGTTTTGATAAACATTTTTAAATTTTATATCTTCTTTATTCTCAACTAATCTTTCAATAATATTTTCTACTTTATATTTTTGTATTTGAGATGAATATATTTTTTCGCAAATACCACGGATATTTTCAATTAAAGATATTTGTAAGAAAATGCCTATATTCCAGATTTCCTCCATACTTAAGCTTTTCTTTGTTTGATATGCTTGTAATAAACTACTTAAATTATTTCTATCAATTACACCATCTGTATATGCAACAATCTCTTCTGCTAAAATATACACCCTTGCAAACCCTTTATAATTACCATTTTCAAGCCCTATAAAGTTTTTGTATTTTGTTAAAGGCATATCTTTAATTATTGTTTTTACAGTTTTCTCAATAATATAATAATTATCTAAAATCCATTCTCCAGCAGGATGAATCGGTAAACCCAATCTCAAATGCTCTGTTAAAGTATTATAAACTTCTGTTATAAATTCAAAGTTTTCCTTTAACCTAGGAATTGGATAAGTATTCTTATCTGATTTTTCTTTTAAAATATTATCTGATGCCAATTTTGCCAAATAATTTTCCAGCTGATTTTTATCAAGCAAAACTCCCTTTATACTCAATATTTTATAATCACCCAAATTTGCCACCTCTTGTTTTTTTGTTTTTATTTTTAGCAAATTTGGAAAATTTTATGCAGAAAATTGAAACATTTTGGTGGTGGTCATGATTTGAAACATTTGGGGACGGTCTTGATTTGTTTCAAAAATGAAACAAATCAAGACCGTCCCCAAATGTTTCAAATCATGACCACCACCAAATGTAAAAAAAGTGAAATTGAGATAATTCCCAATTTCACATTCTGCGAACTAATAAATAGGTGGTCTTCTATGTCTTTCATGTTCATCATCAGAATCCCATTCCCATTCTTCTTCATTTTCTTCCTCTATGTCTTTTTCTTCTTCAAGTTCTTCAGGAGTCATCATTTCAGCTTCTGTAATAAATTCATTTAACTCCTCTAACTTAGGATTTTCTTTAGGACTAATTTTAGCAACAACCACTCTACGTACTGGTTCTGATAATTCTCCTAATATTTCTTTTAATTGCAAATCAGATAATGGCGCATCTGAATTTATTTCAGAGGTTTTAATACCCAAATCATCTTTTTCATCATTTATATTATATCGTCCAGATTTTTTTAATTGCTCCATTAAATCTGATGCTTGTTGTGTTGGTCTATAACTTTTAGTTCTAATTCTTCCAGATTCTTTTATGTCATCACCATCTACATCAATAGAATAACCTATTTGCAATGTATTAGAATCTTGTTTTATATTAACATCAATTCTTCCTCCTGTTTGTCTGTCTACAAATTTCAAGCTACGACCTTTTCCTTCATTAATTTCTTTATTATTTTGTATATTATCAATTTCACCAACTTCATTTACATTTTCTTTAGTTTCTATTTCAACTAACTTATCTGAATCTAATTCTTTAACCATTGGTTTAAAATCATTTCCTTGTTTTATAAACACAATATTATCAATATCATATTCATTAGGGTCTACTATTCTTTTAGCAAAATTAGGATCATCAATTTTTTCATAATTATATTTTTTCAAATCGTCCATAGTGAAATCTTTATTTTGAGCTTTATTTATATTTTTCTTCTTATTATTTTGTTTATTTTTTTCATCTATTTTATTTGTCTTTGACTTATCATCTTCTCTATTTTCATTATTTTTTTCACCAATTTCATCATTTTCAATTTGATTACTTCTTTTTTGTTCATTAATTTTCCTTAAATTTCTTTGCTCTTGAATTCGTATCATTTCATCAAAATCTTTTATCTCTAAAGTTCCATCTAATCCAATTTTCTCAAAATATTTTTCATCAAATTCGCGTAATTCTAATAAATATCTCTCACTTAGGATTACTTTTTTATGACCTGCTAAAACACCTATTTTTTTGCCATCAAGTGATAATTCATAAAAACCTTTTCCTTCTTTATTTTTCTTATATTTTAATTCAACACCTTTAATCATAAATGGTTGTTTTTCATTAGGATTATCGATAACAAATTCATCAATAACAATATTTTTTACTTTTGGCATATCATTTTTCATAACTTACCTGCCTCCATTTTCATTATTTTTCGAATATTTTTAATAATAATGCCATTCTTACCCACATTCCATTATGCGCTTGTTCAAAGTATTTTGCTCTTTTATCATCATCTATATCTGTTGAAATCTCATCAACTCTTGGTAATGGATGCATTACTATAGTATTTTCAGAAAACTGGTCTAATATTTCTTTATTAATAATAAATTCTTCTTTTCCTAAATCCTCATCACATCTTTCAGCCTGTATTCTTGTATGATACATAATATCAACATCTTTAGGAATATCGTCAAAGCTTGTGCATTTGAAATATTTATTGCCACTTTCTTCTATTATTTTAACATATTTTTCAGGTAATGCCAAGTTTTCTTTTGATAAACCATAAAATTCAATATTATCATATAATCCAAATAATTTTATTAAAGAATGAATTGTTCTACCATTAATCAAATCACCTAATAAAGCTATTTTCAAATTATCTAATCTACCCTTTTCTCGTCTAATAGTATATGCATCAAGTAAACTTTGAGTTGGATGTTCACCTTTCCCGCTACCTGCATTAATTACAGGAACAGTTGAAACCTTTTGAGCTCTTTGCGCTGCATCATCAAAGGAATGTCTCATTATTATTGCATCAGTATATCCAGTTACTACCTTTATTGTATCTTCCAAAGTTTCTCCCTTTGTTGAAGATGAATTACTTTTTCCATTTTCAGTTGAAACCAAGCGTGCGCCTAATCTTACAACAGCTGTTTCAAATGACAACCTTGTTCTTGTGCTTGGCTCAAAAAAAAGAGTAGTAACGACTTTTCCTTGTAAAGCATTTAAATACTTTTCTGGATTAGCCTTTACTACATCTGCTAAATCAAATATTTCTTTTAAATTTTCCTTTGTGAATTGCTCACAGCTTATTAAATTTTCCATATAATATCCTCCTAATTTTATCTTTCGATATTTTATGACATTATATAAATAATAATTTGCTGTGTCAATATTTTTTTTAATCTGGGAGGGAGAATTTTTTTGAATCCGGGACGTTTTTAATCCGGGACGGATTCAAAAAGTTTTCTCCGTCCCAAATTTAAAATTCTTCCTAACAACTTTTCCAAATCTAATCTGATTAACAAACTTCTGAACTTCCATTAATAAAACAGGAGTCAAAGAAATTCCAACAGTATATAGCCACTGCGTTCCATTCAAATTAGTTAATTTAAAAATATCTGCAAACTGTGGAACAATCACCACTATTGTTTGCAAAAACGCTCCACCTAAAAATGCCATAACTAAATACTTATTTTGAAATAATCCAGTCCTAAAAATAGACTCCTCAGACCTTATATTAAAACTATGTACAAGCTCTAATAATCCAAGTGATACAAAAGCCATTGTTCTTCCTACTTCTAATGAATACAAACTTTTTCCAATTGAAAAAGCAAGTAGGTTTAATATACCAATCATCGAACCTTCTATAACAATCTTTTCCCATAAACCATCTGCAAACAAACTCTTTTTAGGATTTCTAGGCTTTTCAGCCATTATATTTTTATCTGGATTTTCTAATCCAAGTGCAATAGCTGGAAGTGAATCTGTTATTAAATTAATCCATAAAAGCTGAATTGCAAGTAATGGTGATTTCATTCCTATTAACAATCCTAGAAAAATAGTAACAATCTCCCCAACATTTGTTGCAATCAAAAAATGTATTGCTTTTTTTATATTATTAAAAATTGTTCTTCCATATTTTACAGCCTCAACAATTGTTACAAAATTATCATCAGTTAAAACCATATCAGCAGCATTTTTTGCAACATCAGTTCCATTTAACCCCATTGCAATTCCGATATCCGCATTTTTTAGTGCTGGAGCGTCATTTACCCCATCACCAGTCATTGCAACAACTGCACCAGTTCCTTGAAAAGCTTTAACAATTTCAACTTTATGTTCAGGTGTAACCCTTGCAAATACTGAATATCTCATTATATTTTTCTTAAATTCAGTTTTAGGAATCTTGTCAAGCTCTGCACCTGTAATTGACAAATCATTTTTTCTTAAAATTCCTAATTCACTTGCAATAGCATTTGCTGTTATAATATGGTCACCTGTTATCATAACAGTTTTTATTCCAGCTTTTCTACATGTTGCAATTGCCTCTTTAACACCTTCTCTTGGAGGATCAATCATTCCTATTAACCCTGTAAAAATCAAATCATTTTCTATGTAACTACTTTCAATTTTTGATGGAAGCACATCCACATCTTTATAACCAACTGCGATTACCCTTAAAGCCTTTTTAGCCATATTTTCATTTTGCTTTTCTATAAGATTACTAATAGACATACTTAAACTAGAAATTTGATTATTTAAATAATATTTACTACATCTTTTAATAAGCACATCTGGTGCACCTTTTGTAATTATCCTATATTTATTCCCCACTTTATGAATTGTTGTCATCATTTTTCTTGAAGAATCAAAAGGAATGTCATTTATTCTTTCATACTGGCTATATAACTGCTTCTTCGTTTTGCCTAATTTATTACATTCTTCAACAATTGCAATTTCGGTTGGGTCACCCGATATATTTACTTTTCCATCTTCATAGGATATTTCAACATCAGTACACATTGTTGCAAGCTCAATTGCAAGATTTTCTTCCTCAGTTAATTGCAATCCACTTGCTACATTTGAATTATTATTTTCATTTCTCCCAATATTCAACCCCTGCCTCAAATTAGGAGTTAAAACCTGAACCACTTGCATTTTATTCTGTGTTAAAGTTCCTGTTTTATCTGAACAAATTACACTACTACTTCCCAAAGTTTCAACAGCTGGCAATTTCCTAATAATACTATTCTTCTTAGCCATAATAGTAACTCCTATTGAAAGCACAATTGTAACAATTGCAGGTAGCCCTTCTGGAATAGCTGCAACTGCAAGTCCAACAGAAGTCATAAACATTTCTACAGGAGGAATTTTCTTTAAAATACCTATAAAAAATATCAAAGCACAAATTCCCAAACACGCTAATCCCAAAGTTTTACCAACCTCTGAAAGCTTTCTTTGAATTGGAGTTTCAGGTGATTCATTAGTAATAATCATTTTAGCAATTTTTCCAACCTTAGTATTCATACCAGTTTCAACAACAACACCCTCACCATGCCCATTTACAATAATAGTTGTTGCAAAAACCATATTAACACAATCACCAATTCCAATCTTCTCGTCTAATAATACTGAAGCACTCTTTTCGACCGGAACAGTTTCACCTGTCAAGCTTGACTCCTCTGCCTTCAAATTAAAACTATTAATCAATCTACAATCAGCAGGCACCAAATTCCCAGCCTCTAAAATAACAATATCCCCCGGCACAAGCTCAGAGCTCTTAATCTGCCTTACTCTTCCCTCTCTTCTAACCTTAACAACAGGAGCAGTCATCTTTTGAAGAGCCTCCAAAGATTTCTCAGCCTTAGCCTCTTGAACAATCCCCATAATAGCATTAAACACAACAATAGCTATTATAATAATAGAATCCAAATAATCATTAGACCCCTGAACCCTCTCAATTACAGCTGACACAACAGAAGCAATAATCAAAATAATTATCATAAAATCATTAAACTGCTTAAAAAACTTTACAATCAAACTCTCCTTCGGCTTATCATCTAATTTATTCTCACCGTACTCACCAAATCGCTTGTCTACTTCATCATTAGTCAGCCCATATTGATAATTAGTTTTTAATTTTTGCTTAACTTCACTTAGATTTAAACTCTGCCACATATTTTTTCCTCCTTTGCACAATTGGGGACGCGTCCCTACTGTGCATTTTGCACAGTTTGGGACAGGTCTTATTAATATATATGCTAGTTGGATTAATTTTATGAATGAGACTTTTGGGGACGGTCTTGTTTTGTTTCAAAATAAAAAACACGAAATATTTACTTTTAATATATTAAGTAAATTAATTTCGTGTTTCTTCATTTATTTTGGCCAACATTGGCAGGAACAATTCAAATTTCAAGAAGCCAAATTGCCCCGTCCCCAATGACATAACATTTTCGTGCTACAATTAGCCAATTATTTTGCAGATATGTTATCCACATTTTTAAAA
>SAMEA3663241__coassemble_67_pt1 | contig 32681 bp, 43 predicted proteins | sample SAMEA3663241__metabat2_low_PE_011 | metagenome-assembled genome bin SAMEA3663241 (sample SAMEA3663241) | pig gut metagenome | biome: pig gut; feature: pig-associated habitat; material: faeces | place: China | collected 2013 | reverse complement strand
TAAAATTTTCTCCGTCCCCAATTCAAAAAAATTTTCTCCGTCCCCAATTTAAAAAGAAAGGAAGATGTTTTATGATTGATATTAAATTTTTAAGAGAAAACCCTGATGTTGTTAAAGAAAACATCAAAAAGAAATTTCAAGACCAAAAATTAATTTTAGTTGATGAAGTAATTGATCTAGATATCAAAAATCGTCAAGCTATGTTAAATGGTGATAACTTAAGAGCAAAAAGAAAACAATTAAGTAATGAAATTGGTAATTTAATGAAACAAGGACAAAAAGATGAAGCTGAAAAAATTAAAGCTGAAGTTCAAAAATTAAATGATGAACTTGCAGAAAATGAAAAAATGGAAGCTGAATATGCTGAAGCAATAAGAGAAAGAATGATGAAAATTCCAAATATTATTGATCCTTCTGTTCCAATTGGTAAAGATGATAGTGAAAATGTTGAAGTACAAAAATTTGGAGATCCAGTCGTTCCTGAATTTGAAATACCTCATCATGCTGATATTATAGCCAGATTCAATGGTTTAGATAAAGAAGCTGCTGGTCGTACAAGTGGTGTTGGATTCTATTATTTAATTGGTGATGTTGCAAGACTTCATGAAGCAATGCTTGCTTATGCAAGAGACTTTATGATAAATGCTGGATTTACCTATGCTATTCCACCATTCATGATTCGTAGTGATGTTGTTACTGGTGTTATGAGCTTTGAAGAAATGGATGCAATGATGTATAAAATTGAAAACGAAGATTTATATTTAATAGGAACATCAGAACATTCTATGATTGGTAGATTTAAAGAACAATTAGTGAAAAAAGATGAACTTCCAATTTCAATGACATCTTATTCTCCATGTTTTAGAAAAGAAATTGGATCACATGGATTAGAAGAAAGAGGTTTATACCGTGTACATCAATTTGAAAAGCAAGAAATGATTGTACTTTGTGAGCCAGAAGATTCAATGGAATGGTATAATAAAATGTGGAAATTAACTGTTGATTTATTCAGAAGTTGGAATGTTCCAGTAAGACAATTAGATTGTTGCTCTGGTGATATGGCAGATTTAAAAGTTAAATCTTGTGATGTTGAAGCTTGGAGCCCTCGTCAACAAAAATATTTTGAAGTTGGTAGTTGTTCTACTCTTGGAGATGCACAAGCAAGACGTTTAGGTATCCGTGTAAAAAGTGAAAAAGGTAACTATTATCCACATACATTAAATAATACTGTTGTTGCTACACCTAGAGGATTAATTGCTGTATTAGAAAATAATTATAATGAAGATGGAAGTGTTACTGTTCCTGAAGTATTAAGACCATATATGGGTGGTTTGGAAAAAATTATGCCTAAAAATTAAAATGCACAATTGGGGACGCGTCCCCACTGTGCATTTTGCACAGTGAGGGACACATCATATGTACGAAATATTTTATTAATTTCATCTTTTATTAATAAAAATACATTTCATAATGATTGTTTCCATATATAAAATGTGTATTAAATAAAAAAAACAATTGCTGACCTGTCCCGAATTGTGCAAAATGCACAACTGGGACGCGTCCCCAATTGCGCAAGGAGGAATCTAAATGTTAATTAAAAATCCAAAAATAGAAATTTCAGCCACATCTCCAAAACAATACCCTACTTCTGGATTACCAGAAATCGTATTAGTTGGGAAATCAAATGTTGGCAAATCTTCTTTTATTAATACTATGATTAATAGAAAAAGTTTAGCTAGAACAAGTAGCCAACCTGGTAAAACAAGACAAATTAATTTTTATAATATGGATGATAAATTTTATTTTGTTGATTTACCTGGTTATGGATTTAGTAAAATGTCTAAAGTTGAACAAGAAAAAGTTAATCATTTTATTGATGAATATTTACATGTCAGAAAAAATATTTCTCTTATAATCTTACTTATTGATATTAGACACGAACCAGGAGCTAATGACAGAATGATGTATGATTACATAATTCGCTCAGGATTGCCATTTATGGTACTTTGTAATAAAGCTGATAAGATAGCTGTTACAAAGGTAGAAAACGCTGTAAAAGCCATTCAAAGCGATTTAAACCCTATATGTGATTTTACTTTCTTACCTTTTTCTGCTGAGAGAAAAATTTACAGTGATGATGTATGGGAGATTTTGGAAGATTATATTCAATAATAATAAAAAACATACAGATTTAAGGTAATTTAAATTTGTATGTTTTTTTATTATTTTTCTATTTCTTTGCTTAAATTATATAATTCGTCTGGGCAAATATCTGCTCCATTGTCCCATTCAATTGATAATCCTTTAACTTTAACAGTTTTAAAAATTTTTTCGTCTTTCAATTCATCGAATAGTTTATGTCCAAAATATGGTTTAACATCAAAAATTCTTGTTTCACCATTATTAAACGAAACTTTTAATTCATAATTTTCAATAACTTCAACACTTATAGCCTTAGGACTCATCTTTATCACTCCAATCCTTTTATTTTTATTAATTCTCCATCATTATTATACGCATACCAAACAGCTAATAATTCATCTCTATGTATTTCAATCCATGCATCTATTATTTTCTTTTGTTTACTTGGCATATCTCCGTTCCATTCACTATTTTCTATAATTATACTAGCTTCATATTCATTGTACTTTGCATGAATATGTGGTTTGTTGTGATGTCCGCCAATTTCTTTGTATATGTATATTAAAATTCCATAAAATTGCGAAATTATAGGCATGTATCTACCTCCTTATTATAACAGTTTTTTTATACTTTTGGAATATATTTTTAGAAATTTATAGAATAAATTTTACTAATTAATAAATTTTCTTTGATATAAATTCTTAATAAATTTTGATTATAATTAATCCTATGACTATAAATGTTAATCTTCATATTAACACTTTTTTTCATTATTTTCAAGCATTTTCCATCGACAAAATTCTACATTATTCTATATATCTTTCCTAATATACATCAAATCAAATGAACACACCTATATTTTTCAAATCCATAATCAGCAACTTTTTTACCAAACACATCATATGTATGAGCTGCCACAAAAGTATTATATATACTATCCCCATTTTGAATCACTACAAGTCCATGCGAAAATCTAATTCCGTCAAAACTTAATTGAATAATATCTCCTATTTCTAACTTATCAATTGAAGCCACCTCTCCCTTTGGTCCCGCTTCTTTATTTGAAATTAAAAAATCATACAAGAATTCTACTCCTGTCCATGATGGAGATTTATTATTAGCATTTATATAATACCAGCCGTTTAGTCTATTGTAATTCATTTGACCACATCCAGCATAAATGCATTGCGAAACGAAATTGGTACAATCTCCTCCAATGTATTCGTAGTTATAGTATTTTGGATTACGAGATAATGCCCATTTTTGAGCGTATTTGTAGATATTTTCTCTGTTATATTTAGACATAAAAATCACCTAATACATTATATTAGATATAATGTATTAGGTGACATATTATTACTCAATTAATAAATTTTCATCTACTATTACTTTTTTCATTATTTAATTATTTTCAAATATAATCCATGATTCATTATTTTGCATAATTCTGTTTAAATTTTTTCCTTTTATTATAATACCTTCAACCACATGATTACCTTCAACACCATTTATTGCATACTCGCTCAATTTTTCTTCAATACCTTCTGCATTTTTTGCTATTAATTCCATTCTAATAACATTTTCTTCCGTTTCTCCAGCACCATCATATACAACATGGTAAACATCTCCATTTTCATATAATCTTATTTCTTGCATTGAGCTTCCAGCCCAACCACTTGGAGATAATCTTTTTACTACTCTATTTCCGTTTTCACCATTTAAAACAATAGCTTTTTTGGATTTCACATACCCATCTGAATTAGATACTGCTAATTCAAATTTTCCTTTATATGTTTCTGTGTTTGTATAATCACTTATATATAAATCATAAGTTATATACTTTGTTCCATCTGCAATATCTGTACTTAAATTCTTTATAACAGGGCTACTTCCTCTATCAGATTTTTGCAATAGATATTGACCATTTTGATATTTTAATACATCTCCATATGAACCTTGTTTATTTAGTTTTACACCAAATATACTATATATGATATTGTTTATTTCATCTTCTGAAACATTTATAGTTCCTTTTAAATCAGAGTCATTTTCGATTTTAACAATTTTATCATTTATCATATTATATGCAACACGCATATAATCATCTGTTGTTAATTTCATTCCATCTGAAAAATTATTTAATTCTGATACTGCATAAGCTAAATTTTCATCTGATAAATTAATTTTACTAATTTGTTTTTGTGTTGTAACACTATTAATAACTTGCTCATTTCTAGTTTTAAACACTACATTTTTATCCAAGCTATAAATCTCATAAACATCTCCTACATATACAGAAATTCTTCCATCTGCATAATTTCTTACAATTGAACTAACTCCTGTTGCAATGCATTCTTCATTATAATTACTTTTTCTTACTCTATAAAAATTACCTTTATCCATATAGTATACATATTCATTTTCATTATTTATACTATAATAATTTTTATTATCAACTGTAAAATCACCTTTTCCATCATCAACAATAGCTTCTTTATTATGTGCTTTAATATATTTTTCATTTAATTTATCATAATTAACAGTTTCTTGATCATACCAATTATTTACCATTCCAATTTCAATTTCTTTTCTTAATCCATCATTTCTTATGGCATTTACATATTCATAATCAGTATTAGAATAAGAGAATTTTCTTGATTTTTGTTCTAATCCAACTACATTATATAATCCTTCTAATTTTGTAGCTTCAAAATAAAATACATTATTTGCATAACAATTTAAATCAACATATTGAATAGTTCCATCTTCCATTAATAAGAATAAATATGGCATTCCTGCACCACTAATTTCTCCTATAAAAATGTCTGAAACATTTTCTGTTATATTGTCTACTTTATAGCAATCTGTTGAAGTGAATCCCCCTTCGAATTCATTCCAATACTCAGATTTCAAATTAATTCCAATATCACGTTTTCCCAACATATAAGCTTTAACAAAGCCTTTTTCTGTCTCTTTTAAAATCTGTTCATTAGATACTTCCAATTTTTCGTTTTTTACCAAAGATTTTTGATTATAAGTTATAATTTGTGGTTCATTATTTAATCCAATTTTACCATTTTTATTAAAATATATTGCTGTTCCTCCAACTATCACAACTGTAAGTGATACTGCTGCCACACTTAAAATCCTATTAAGTTTTTTGTAAAAATTTACTTCAATTATTTTATGACCAGCGTTGTTCATATTATTAGTTTTATTATTTGTTTCATGTTTTTCCGATTGAACATTATTTGTTATTTCATTTGTTTTTACTGAATTATTCACAAATTGATTATTAAATTGACTTGGCTTAAAATTAGCAAAAACAGAATTTGCTTTATCTGAAATTTGATTATCATTTTTAAACTTTGCTCTAATAATTTTATCCATTTGTTCATCTGTTAATCTGTTCATAAAACCTCCTCCTCACTTTTCATAATTTCATATATCTTGCTTCTTGCCCTTGATAATCTTGACTTAACCGTTCCCTCTGGAATATCAAGTATCATTGCAATTTCATTTACTGAATAATCATTGTAATAATACAACACAGTTATTGTCTTTAAATCTTCATCTATTTTTGTTAAAACATTTTCAACTAAAGATTCTGAGTTGTAACTATCAAATGATTTTAAGTTTTCGTTTGTGTTATATTCATCTATATCAGTAACATTTGAATACAACTTTTGATTCTTATTGACAATATCATATGATTTATTAATTAAAATTCGTATTAACCATGTTGAAAAAAATTGATTGTTTTGAAGTTTGTTCAAATTAGTATATGCACTCATTAAAGCATTTTGAATTGCATCACAAACATCATCTTCATTTTTTAAAATAGATTTTGCAACTTTATACATCTTTAATTTATTTTCTTCAATTAGTTGCTCAAAAGCTTCATTATTACCCAATTTTGCTTCTTCTACTAAATTCATTTTCTTCTCCCCTTATCCTATTTTTTCTGCTTATACTTTATTTGACTGAATAATGTTATCTTTGGTTCATTTTTATAAAAAAATTTACAGAATTTCATTTTTATAAGCATATAATTAATTAAATTATAAACATTAATTTTTAAATTTGCAATATAGTTTTTTGGGTGATATTGAAAATTATTTTTTAGTGGTAAAAGAAACAATTATAAAAACAATTATAAAAATAATTATAAAAATAATTATAAAAATAATTATAAGAACAAACAAATATAATTTCCTTATAATCTATTCTTACAGTTATTAGACATCTAACTTTTTAGTTTGGTTCAATTAATTTGATTTTTTGACAACTTTAAATGAATAAAAAAAACAGTTATAATTGAAGTTTTTCCTCAATTATAACTGTTCTGTTAATTTAAATTAACTATATTTTATAATATATATTTCAAGCTTTTTTATAATATTTTTCCTTCTTGGTTTTATTTATCGTCTTTCTTATCTTTAATTATTATCTTTTATATTTGGCTATTGTTCTATATATTTACTATCTACTAAATCTTTAACCAAACTATAAGGAACTTTAAAATCAAATTGTCCAGATGCTCCACTTGCAATTTCATACTTAGGAATTTCTACACAAACTATTCCACCTTTAACAAAATATCCATTTAATTGCTCAATTGCTGAATTTATTATACTTTGATAATCATTTCCATGCATTTCCAATACTTCTTGATATCTTGAATCCTTTTTTAATTCATCATAAACATATTTTTTACATGCTTCAATATATTTTTCTTTTGATTTAACTATGTTTTTAATTTCTATTACATCTCCAGTTTCCAAATCAAATGAAACTCCACTAGTATTTCCCCAACTTACACCTCCAAGACCACCTTCAAAAATATATCCAAAAGTTACTATTTTATCTGTTAAATAAATTACTTCATAAGATTGATGAAATCCAATATCTTGAGGTCCATAATCACCACTAAATTCATTCATTTGATTTAAAATCTCTTCTATATATTCATCTTTAGTTTGTTCATTAATATCTTTCCATACATCACTATACCAATTTTTCAAATACTTTTCCATTTTCTCTGCAGCACTTGCGCTTATTCCTGTAATATTAGGAACATCTTCATTACAAACAAAGCTTGCTCCACCTATTGTTATATTTCTTACGCCTCTTGTTTCATAGCTTACTTTAAAAGAATCTTTTAAGTTACTATTTTTTGATGTATTATTATTGTTTGGTTCAGAGTTATCTTCCTTTTTATCTGTATCTTTTTTATTATCATCTTCTTTATTATTACTTTGTTCATTTGAACTTTGCTCTGATGAACTTTGCTCTGATTGTGGTTTATTATTAAAAATTGTTGTGAAATCTTTTCCAGAAACCAATAGTCCAGTAAAGATTCCTATTATTATTAATAAAATTGCAATTATTAAAACTAGCACTATTTTAAGTACACTACTCTTTTTATTTTTTTTCATATTATCTCCTTCATTCTTTTCTAACATTTTTCTTCTTAGCCAATATTATATATTCTTATTTTATAAATTCATCAATATTAGCATCTGTCAAGTCTGTTCCAATAGACACAAATTTATATTTACTATATTTTTGTAAAATTTCATTATAGCGTGATTCTGTAATTTTATTCGAATCCTCTCCATAATAATAAATAATATTTCCTGTAAAGCCATCATCACCATAATCATCATATTTTCCAACTTTTTCTAGTGTTTTAGAACTTCCTGTTTTTATATCATAATATATTGAAGCTTCATTTCCCATATGCATGTATCCTTGGCAAGCCATTGCATTATTAGCATCAATAGCCATTCCTCCATGACTTATGTGTAAAGGATATTCAGTTAATGGGTTTGAAACCACTTTTCCATTTTGATATGTTACAATAAAGCATTGTGAAGATAAATCTCCATCTGAATATGCTTCAACAACAATCATTGGAGAATAATTTCCACCAACAACTTTTATAAATGATAGTTTTTGTTCATGTTCTAATGCATCACCAAATACAGTTGTTTTCATCATCACATTATTTTTCACCCAATTTTTATCTTTTAAACATTTTCTGATTTCTTGAGCAGCAATATTAGAACTAGAATTATTATTATTTGCATTGGTTTTATCTATTGCTGGTTTAGTTGTTAAATCAATTTTTTCTTCAAGTATATTTGTCCCAATTCCAGTTTTTGGATTAATTGTATACCAGTCAGATGTACTGTTATGATCTCCCATATTATCATATAATTGAATTGATACTGTTCCATCAGAATTTACTTGTGAACCAACTCCAGAAGGTCTATATCCTGTTTTTGCTTCATAATAATCTAGAGCCATTTTTTCTAAATCTTTTTGAGAATATTCTTTATTATTTTTTGTTTGATTATCATTATTATTTTCTGTATTTTTTTCTGTGTTATTTTTGTCTTCTATATTGTCTTTATTGTCTGTTTCTTTTGAGTTATTTCCATTACTATCGTCATTATTATCATTTTCTTTATTATTATCAGTATTGTTTTCCGTTTTTTGAGTAGCTGAACTTGAACCTGACTTATTTTCCTTTGATTTTTCACTCCTACTATTTTTTGAAATAAAAATTCCTGCTACAATACCTAACACTAATAACAAAATCATTATAATAACTATGAGAATTGCAGTAACATTTTTCTCTTTTTTGCTAACAGTATTTGAGTTAGCTGATTCCACAGTTCCTTTTAATTCCTGTTTTGTTGTAGCATTATCATTATGGTTTTCACTGAATTTTTGATTTTCATTAATTTCTTTATTATCCATATCTTCCTTTTATGATATATAAATATATCATATACTCCTTTCCATTTTTTCTCTTGTTTTTAAATTTTATATTAAGAAAATTATAACACTACCCCAAATTTAAGTCAATTGTATGTTCGAAAATCTGTGCACAATTGGGGACGCGTCCCTACTGTGCAAATTGCACAATAATGGACACATCATCATCTAAGATAATGTGTCCCCAAATGTGCAAAATGCACAACAGGGACGTATCCCCAATTATGAAAAAAAATCCAAATTTAAAATTTGGATTTTTTTCTAATATTAAACTAAAGCTAATATAACAACTTCAGCTGAATCTCCTCTTCTAGGTCCTTTTTTGATTATACGAGTATAACCACCATTTCTACCTTCATATTTAGGAGCGATTTCGTTGAATAATTTAGATGTTAAATCTACATTATTTCCTTCACTGTCTTTAACTTTGTTTATCATTCTCATCATTTTTCTTCTTGCATTAAGTCTTGAAGGCATATCTTTTTGTCTTTTTTCAGTTGTTTCTTCTTTAACAACTTTTACATATTCTTTACCATTCTTACTTTTTGCAACTTCTGTAACTTTTTTACCATTGCTATCTAATTTTGCTTTAACAACTTTAGCGTCAACAGTTTCAAAGTTATCTTTTTCTCTTATAGCTAATGCGATAATACTATCAGCTAATGCTTTGATTTCTTTAGCTCTAGCTTCAGTAGTTTCTATTTTTTCATGCCATATTAAATCTGTTAAACCAGTTTTTAACATTGCATTTCTTATATCAGTAGTTCTACCTAATTTTCTGTTAATTGCCACTTTTTTCACCCTCTCTTTTTTTATAAGTAATATAACCAGTATTTAACTAGTATAGTATATGGACATAAGTATAGATTACTTAGCCATTTTCTCTATTAATCTTCTTCCTTAGCAAAATCTAAACCTAATGAATGTAATTTATTTGTTACTTCATCTAAAGATTTTTTACCAAGATTTCTAACTTTCATCATATCAGATTCTGTTTTGTTTGTTAAATCTTCAACTGTAGAAATATTTGCTCTTTTTAAACAGTTAAATGATCTTACAGATAATTCTAATTCTTCTATAGCCATTTCTAATACTTTTTCTTTCTTGAATTCTTCTTTTTCAATCATTACTTGAGTATTTTTTGTAGCTTCAGATAAATCTATGAATAAATCTAAATGTCCAGTCATAACTTTAGCAGCTAAGCTTAAAGCTTCATATGGTTTTAAACTTCCGTCTGTCCAAACTTCGATTGTTAATTTATCATAATCAACCATTTGACCAACTCTAGTGTTTTCAACTGAATAATTAACTTTTCTAACTGGTGTATAGATAGAATCGATAGGAAGAACTCCTAAAGGTTGATTTTCCTTTTTGTTCTTTTCAGCTGTGTTGTATCCTCTACCCATTTCAGCTGTTAATTCCATAACTAGTGAACCACCTTCTGATACAGTTGCAATATGTAAATCAGGATTTAATATTTCAACTGTTCCATCAGTAATAATGTCACCTGCAGTAACTTCACCTTCTCCTTTAAAGTTAATTCTTAGAATTTTTTCTTCATTTTTATCTAATTTTAATCTTACATTTTTTAGATTAACAATTATCTCTGGTACATCTTCTACTACATTAGGTATTGTAGAAAATTCATGTAATACTCCATCGATTTTAACTCCAGTTATTGCACTTCCTGGTAATGATGAAAGTAATATTCTTCTTAAAGAATTTCCTATTGTAATACCATAACCTCTTTCTAATGGTTCACAAACAAATTTTGCATAATTATTTTCATTGTCTATCTCTAAGCATTTAATATTTGGCTTTTCAAATTCTATCATTTTTACCTCCTAATAATTAATCATTATATTTAATTCAGTCTTAAAGCATAATTTTACATTAATTATACACATTTTATATATGAAAAATATAAAAATCTCTCTAACACTTTTACAACCATTATTTTGAGTAAAGCTCTACTATTAAATGCTCTTCTACTGGGTAGTCAATTTCTTCTCTAGATGGTTCTTTTATCACTTTACCTGATAAATTATCTATATTTTTTTCTAACCATGTTGGTACTAATCTTGAAGCTGTTTCTTCAACACTTGCTTTAATTGTACCGTTATCTTTTCTTATTTCTCTTACAGATATTTCATCACCAGGTTTTACTATATATGATGGAATATCAACTTTTTGTCCGTTAACTTGGAAAGCACCATGAGAAACTTGCATTCTTGCTTCTGCTCTTGTTCTTGCATATCCTAATCTAAATACTACGTTATCTAATCTGCTTTCTAGTAATTGTAGTAATAATTCACCTGTATTTCCTTTTTTGTTGTATGAAATTGTATAATATTTTCTAAATTGTTTTTCTCCAACTCCATATATAAATTTCAATTTTTGCTTTTCTTTTAACTGAATAGCATATTCAGAAACTTTTTTATGTTTATTACCTGCTGGTTTACGATTAGATTCTTTATCAATACCAATAACTGTTGGACTGATTCCAAGATATCTACATCTTTTTAAAACAGGTTCTCTATATCTTGACATTAATTTTCACCTTCCTTATAATATTTAATTCAAATTATACACGACGTCTTTTTGGTGGTCTACAACCATTATGTGGTATTGGTGTTACATCCTTAATACTGCTTATTTCTAAACCTGCAGCTTGTAATGATCTAATAGCTGCTTCACGACCAGAACCTGGTCCTTTTACAAATACTTCTACTGATTTTAAACCATGTTCCATAGCTGTTTTAGCTGCTGTTTCAGCTGCTTCTCCAGCTGCAAATGGTGTGCTTTTTCTAGAACCTTTGAATCCTAATTGTCCAGCACTTGCCCAAGATAAAACATTACCTTGAACATCAGATATTGTAACTATTGTATTATTAAAACTAGAATGAATATGAGCCATACCTTTTTCGATATTTTTTCTATCTCTTCTTCTAGTAACTCTTTTTGTTACATTTTTAGTAGCCATTTATGTTTTACCTCCCTAAATTATTTTTTACTTTTACTTACTAATTTTCTAGGACCTTTTCTTGTACGAGCATTAGTTTTTGTTCTTTGTCCTCTAACTGGTAATCCTCTTCTATGTCTTAATCCTCTGTAGCATCCTATTTCTGTTAATCTCTTAATGTTAAGAGCAACTTCTCTACGTAAGTCACCTTCAACTACATAACCATCCATAGCATTTCTTATTGCTTGTACTTGGTCATCAGTTAAATCTTTTACTCTAGTATCTGGGTTAACACCAGCTTTTTTTAATATTTTTTGTGAACTTGGTAAACCAATTCCATAGATATATGTTAATCCAATTTCTACTCTTTTTTCTCTAGGTAAATCTACTCCTGATATACGAGCCATTATTTTAGCACCTCCAAAATATTTTGTTTAATTTTTTTGTTTTGTTTATTTTATATTAAATTAAAGGTGAAATGCATTAATATAATTAATTCGGATTGTTTAATTATACTAATCTCTAACCAATATAAAATGTTATATATAAACACAAATTAAATAAATTATCAGCCGCTTATCGTAATTTGTGTTAATACCAATTTTTGTTTATCCTAAATTAAATACTATTATAGTTTTATTAGATAAATAAATTCATCTTAATCAAACTATCAATTAAAATTATCCTTGTCTTTGTTTGTGTTTAGGATTTTCACAAATAACTCTGATAACACCTTTTCTTTTGATTACTTTGCATTTTTCACACATTTTTTTAACTGATGGTCTTACTTTCATTTCACTACACCTCCTGTAATATTTGTTACAATAACCTACATATAGTGTTTGTAATAATCTTTAATGATGCGTGAGGTCAGACGTATATACATACAGGCTAAATGTAGTTTTATACATCTCACATCGCACCTCATAAATTATTAAAAACACTATTTGCTTTTGTATATCATTAATATATATATCATTAAAATGAATGAATAAAACATCCAATCATTTTTTAAGATCTATATTTATTTTTTCTTATTTTGCTCTCCATGTAATTCTTCCTCTTGTTAAATCGTATGGTGATAATTCAACTTTTACTTTATCTCCAGGAAGAATTTTAATATAATTCATTCTAAGTTTTCCTGAGATATGAGCTAAAATTTGATGTCCATTTTCAAGTTCAACCTTGAAATTTGTATTAGGTAAAGTTTCAACAACTGTTCCTTCTAATTCTATAACATCTTCTTTTGCCATTTTAACCTCCCAAATTATAAATTTAACTTATTTATGACCTTATTATTATGTAATACTTTTTTATATTTTTATTCCAAATTATTCCATAATAGCTTTTATATTATATAATATTTTTATAATAAAGTCAATATTTCTGGCTCATTTTCTGTAATTAAAATTGTATTTTCATAATGTGCAGCTAAACTTGCATCCTCTGTTACAATTGTCCAGCCATCATCTAACTCTAAAATGTCTGGTTTTCCTTGAATTACCATAGGTTCAATTGCCAAAGTCATACCTGGTTCAAGTCTTATACCTCTACCAGCTTTTCCATAATTAGGAATACCTGGATCTTCATGCATTTGTCTTCCTATTCCATGTCCTTGAAATTCTCTAACAACTGAATATCCATTTTTTTGAATATATTCACCAATTGCATGACATACATCACCAATTCTATTACCTTTTACAGCATATTTAATACCTTCATAAAAAGCTTGTTCAGTAACATTTATTAAATCATATGCTGCTTTACTACCTTTGCCTACAACATAAGTTCTAGCAGCATCTCCATTAAATCCATCTTTTAAAACAACTAGATCAATACTAACAACATCACCTTCTCTAAGTTTTACTCTACTTGATGGGATTCCATGAATTACTTCATCATTTATTGAAACACAAATAGAGCTTGGGAAAGGTGGAACGCCTTTTATACCTGGATCATATCCTTTTTGAGCTGGTAATCCACCATTTTCTCTCATTACTCTTTCTGCAATTTTATCTAACTCCAATGTTGTAATTCCTGGTCTAATATTTTTCTTTAATTCTTCATGAACCAAAGCTGTAACTCTACAAGCTTCTTTCATTAATTCTATTTCTTTTTTTGATTTTATAGTTACCATTTTACATTACTTCCTTTTCCATTTTACACATTTCCATTTTACACATTTTTATAATTTTTAATTTTAAAATCTAACATGTCTGCAAATTAGCCTTGAATTTTATTTAAAAAGTCCTCACAAGCAACATCAGCTAATCTATTTATTCTTTGACTGATTTCTTCAACAATAACAATTCCTTTTTCATTATAATAATCTACTAAAGGTTTTGTTTGTGTATCATATATTTCTAATCTATTTTTTATAGCTTGTTCATCACTATCATCTGCTCTAATAATTAATTCTCCACCACATTCATCACAAATACCTTCAACTTTTGATGGATGTAATTTTAAGTTATATGTAGCCTTACATTTTGAACATACTCTTCTGTTCATCATTCTTTCAATAATTTCATCTCTTGGAGTTTCTAAGTTCATAACCCAATCAACTTTTTGACCTTTTGATGCTAAAATTTCATCAAGTTTTTTTGCTTGTTCTAAATTTCTTGGGAATCCATCTAATATAATTCCTTTTTCATCTTTTAATTCATCTAGTCTTTTTTCAACCATTGAAATTGTTATTTCATCAGGCACTAAGCAACCTTTTGAAATATATTTGTTTGCTTCAACACCTAATTCTGTACCTTTTGATATATTTTCTCTAAATATATCTCCTGTTGATAATTGAATCCAACCATTTTTTTTGTTTAAGATTCCTGCAACAGTACCTTTTCCTGTTCCTTGTGCTCCTAACATAATAATAATCATAACTTTCACTTCTCCTTTTTTGTTTTTTGTTTTTAAATCGGGGAATTGGCTTTTTGACCAATGGGTGACCGATGGGCGAAAAGCCAATTCCCCCATTCAAAAACAAACTTTGAAGTTGGAAGCAAGAAAATTTCCTACTTCCAACCTCTTTTGTTTATTTTTATCATAGTAAAGAATTAATTTAAAAATCCTTTATAATGTCTCATTACTAAGTATGATTCTAATTGTTGAACAGTTTCTAATGCTACACCTACTACAATAAGTATTGATGTTCCTCCAAAAGCTAGGTTTAATTCACCTAATGCACCAAATCTTGCAAACATAGGGATTATCGCAATTAATGCTAAGAATAATCCTCCAACACATGTTATCTTAGTTAAAACTGATGATAAATATTGAGTTGTTGGTTTTCCAGCTCTAATTCCTGGTATAAATCCACCGTTTTTCTTAATATTGCTTGATACTTCTGCAGGATTAAATGTTGCATATGTATAGAAAAATGTAAATCCAACAATAAGTAATAAATAAATTAAAGCATTAGCAATTACATATCCTAATGGAACTTTTACACCTTCAGCTAATTGAGTTGTAGAAGTTGCAATAGATAATTTATATAATCCAGCTAAAAAGCCTGATTGTGTTGCTATATCACTTTTAAATATTTGAATAATCATTGCAGGGAATGTCATAAATGATGAAGCAAAAATTATTGGCATAACACCAGCCATTGCTAATTTCAATGGAATATGTGTATTTTGTGCACCCATCATTTTTCTTCCAACTACTTTTTTTGAATATTGTACAGGTATTCTTCTTTCTGCTTGTTGAACAAAAACAACACCTGCTACTAAAATAACAGCTGCAAGTAATATTGCTAAAGCTATTATTAAGTTTGTAGTACTAAAATGATTGTTTAATATTAATTTGTCAAATATACTTTTGATTCCTGCTGGTAATCCTGAAACAATACCAACAAAAATAAGTATTGAAATTCCATTTCCAATTCCTTTGTTTGTTATTTGATCTCCTAACCACATAAGGAATGCAGTACCTGCCATAAAAGATAGAACAACTATAGCTCCTGTTAAAACTTTTTCAGGACCATATGCTCCTATAAAATATGGTCTATATGATAAATATAAACCTAATCCTTCTATTAGTGCTAACACTATAGTAAGAATTTTTGTATATCGATTTATCTTATTTCTACCTTCTTCTCCACCTTCTTTAGTTAGTTTTTCTAAAGATGGAATTATCATACCTAACAATTGAATAACAATTGAAGCTGTGATATATGGAGTTATTGACATTGCAAAAATAGAAAGTCTTGAGAATGCTCCACCTGAAATTGTATTTATTAGTTGAACAAATCCACCTTGATTTGCACCTGATAAAGCAATTGTGTTAACAGTTGGAACTGATATATAACATCCTAATCTAAATATTACTATTAATAATAATGTGTATAAAACTCTTTTTCTTACATCTGGAGTCTTTAAAGCATTTTTCATGGTGTTGAACAATTAAATCACCTCTGTCTTTCCACCTAAAGCCTCGATTTTTTCTTGAGCAGCTTTAGTAAATCTTTTAGCTTTAACAGCTAATTTTTTCTCTAAGTTTCCTGTAGCTATTACTACGATACCGTCATTAGCTTTTCTGATGATTCCATCAGCTATTAAACTTTCGGCTGTAACTTCTTCAGTAGTAGCTTTATTTAACATTGTTAAAGTTACTTCTGTATAGTTTTTAGCATGTATATTTGTAAATCCTCTTTTTGGTAATCTTCTATACAATGGTGTTTGACCACCTTCAAAACCTCTTCTTACTCCACCGCCTGTTCTAGCTTTTTGACCTTTATGTCCTCTTCCTGAAGTTTTTCCTAGTCCTGAACCTATTCCACGTCCTACCCTAGTTCTTGTCTTTCCTTCTTGTGCTGGGCTTAATTCGTCTAATTTCATTGCGCGGTTACACCTCCTTAATATTTAATTATTATTAGTATATACTATAACTTTTTATATTTCAATAAAAAATTATAAATAAAATTTTCAAATTTATCTTTTACTTATTTTGCAAAGGAAAATTTAACTATAAATAAATCTTCCGATGCGAAATAAATTATAAAATATCTTCTACTTTTTTACCTCTTTTTGCAGCTACTTGTTCGATTGTTTGCATTGATTTTAAACCTTCAATTGTAGCATAAACAACGTTTCTAGGATTGTTTGTTCCTATAACTTTTGTTCTGATATTTTTGTAACCTGCAAGTTCAAGAACTGGTCTAACGCTTCCACCAGCGATAACTCCAGTACCTTCTGCAGCTGGTTTTAACATAACTTTTGCACTACCAAAAGTTCCTACATATTCGTGTGGTACAGTTGTTTTAACAATTGGAACTTCAACTAAATTTTTCTTAGCTTCTTCAATTGCTTTTCTGATAGCATCTGGAACTTCAGCTGCTTTACCATTACCTACACCAACATGACCATTTTCGTCACCAACAACAACTACAGCACTAAATCTAAAAGTTCTACCACCTTTAACAACTTTAGCAACTCTGTTTATAGCAACAACTTTTTCTTTTAATTCTGCTACTGTATTTTCCATTGATTTAATTTTCCCTCCTTCATTATTTTAAAGTGATTTATATAAAACTCTTTTATAATTTCAAAATTAGAATTCTAAACCTGCTTCTCTTGCAGCTTCAGCTAATTCTTTAATTACACCATGATAAACATAACCACTTCTATCAAAAACTATTGTTTTTATGTTTTTCTCTAAAGCTCTTTTTGCTATTAAAGTACCTACTTCTTTAGCAGCTTCTTTATTTGAATGTTTAGTTTTAACTTCTTTATCTAATGTAGAAGCGCTTACTAATGTATTTCCAGCAACATCATCAATTACTTGTACAAATAAGTTATTGTTACTTCTATAAACACACATTCTTGGGCATTCAGCTGTTCCGCTTATTTTTCTACGAACTCTGATATGTCTTCTTCTAACTTCAAATTTTCTATCTGTTTTAGAAACCATTTTATTCTCCTTTCTAACTAATGTAACAGCATTAGTTGTTTCGATTGGTTAATTAATTGATTTTTATAATTGTAAATTCTGATTAAAAAATTAATAATAAATTTAATTTTATTTTTTACCAGCTTTACCTTCTTTTCTTCTGATATGCTCTTCAGCATATTTAATACCTTTACCTCTATATACTTCAGGTGGTCTTTTTGTTCTGATAACAGCTGCTGTTTGACCAACAACTTCTTTATCAATACCTTTAACAATGATAGTATTAGGATTTGGAACTTCAAAAGTAATTCCTTCTGGAGCGTCCATTTCAACTGGATGTGAATATCCTAAATTCATTACTAATTTTTTACCTTTTAATTGTGCTCTATATCCAACACCATTAACTTCTAATGTTCTAGCATATTGATTTAATACACCTTCAATCATGTTGTTAATTAATGTTCTTGTTAATCCATGTAAACTTCTATTTAAAGCTTCATCATCAGGTCTTTTAACTGTAATAACATTTCCTTCAATAGAAACTTCCATATTTTTATGTAAGTCTTTTTCCATTGTTCCTTTTGGTCCTTTTACAGTAATATGGTTACCATCTAATGTAACTTCAACACCTGCTGGTACTGTTATAGGTTTGTTTCCTATTCTTGACATGGTTCTTCCTCCTTCTTTTCTTTATTTTTGATTTTCAACGATTACATTTTCTAATTCTAAGATTTAGTAAAATTTCCTTAATCTAAAAATTTTTGAAAATATTACCAAACATAAGCTAGAACTTCTCCACCTAGACCTAATTGTCTAGCTTCTTTATCTGTTTTAATACCTTTAGATGTAGATATTAAAGCAATTCCTAAACCGTTTAATACTTGTGGTAATTGATCTTTAGAAGCGTAAACTCTTAAACCTGGTTTACTAATTCTTTTTAATCCGTCAATTACTCTATTTCCTTTTTCATCATATTTTAAAGTGATTCTAATAACACCTTGATTATTTTCACTTTTAATTTCTTCTAATGATTTGATATATCCTTCATTTAATAATATGTTAGCTATAGCTAATTTCATATTTGAAGAAGGAACATCTACTGTTTTATGTTTTGAACTATTTGCATTTCTTATTCTTGTTAGCATATCTGCTATTGGATCAGTAGTTATCAATTTCTATACCTCCTTTTTTGTAGTTTCAAGCGGCCCTATATATTACCAACTTGCTTTTTTAACACCTGGAATTTCACCCTTGTGTGCTAATTCTCTAAAGCATACACGGCAGATTCCAAATTTTCTAATATATGCATGTGGACGACCACAAATTTTACATCTATTATATTCACGTGTACTAAATTTTTGTACTTTTTGTTGTTTAACTTTTAAAGATTTCTTAGCCATGAAATTCTCCTTTCCTTATTTAAAATTAATTTAAGCCGTTAACTGTGCATTTTTGCGAATTAGGTAAATCGAAGGTGTACGTTTGTACATCGAGATTTAACTAATGAAGCGAAAATGTGCAGATTGCTGCTTTTAATTAATTTTTAAATGGCATACCTAATAATGTTAATAGCTCTTTAGCTTCTTCGTCTGTTTGAGCTGTTGTAACAAATATTATATCCATACCTCTAATTTTATCAATTTTATCATATTCAATTTCAGGGAATATTAATTGTTCTTTAATACCCATTGAATAATTTCCTCTTCCGTCAAAAGAATTAGCTGAAACTCCTCTAAAATCTCTTACTCTTGGAAGTGCTACATTGAATAGTTTGTATGCAAAATCATACATTTTTCCTTTTCTTAAAGTAACTTTACATCCAATGTTAACTCCTTCTCTTAACTTAAATGCAGCAATAGCTTTTTTAGATTTTGTTATAATTGGTTTTTGACCTGTGATTATAGATAAGTCGTTTACTGCATTTTCTAATGATTTAGGATTTTCTTTTGTATCACCTAAACCAATATTAATAACTATTTTATCTAATTTTGGAACCTGCATAACTGATGTATAATTAAATTTTTTCATCATTGCTGGTATAACTTCTTTTTCATATTGTTCTCTTAAAAATTCCATAAGTCCTCAATAGACCTCCTTTCTTATTTTAATTTTGCACCACATTTTTTACAAACACGAACTTTATTTTCTTTATCCATTTCAAATCCGATTCTTGTTGCTTTACCACATTTAGGACATACAACAGATACTTTGCTTGAATGAATTGGGAATTCAGATGAAATTATTCCACCTTCATCTCCTGCTCTTCTTGGTTTTACGTGTTTTTTCTTAATATTAATTCCTTTAACAAGAATTTTTTCTGTTTTTGGTATTACTTCTAAAACTTCTCCAGTTTTACCTTTATCATTTCCTGATAAAACTTTAACTGTATCACCTTTTTTTATTCTTAACATTACTTTTTTCACCTCTTTATTTGAAATTTAGTGTTAATTTATTATAGTACTTCTGGAGCTAGTGATAAGATTTTCATATATCCTTTATCTCTTAATTCTCTAGCGATTGGCCCAAATATACGAGTTCCTTTTGGAGTACCATCTTCTTTTAATATAACAGCAGCATTTTCATCAAATCTTATGTATGAACCGTCTGCTCTTCTTACAGGTTTCTTAGTTCTAACTACAACAGCTTTAACTACATCACCTTTTTTTACAACGCCACCTGGTGTAGCTGTTTTAACAGAAGCAACTATGATATCTCCAACTCCTGCATATTTTCTATAAGAACCACCTAAACATCTAATAACCATTATTTCTTTAGCACCTGTGTTATCAGCTACTTTTAATATTGATTGTTGTTGTACCATTTAGTAATTCCCTCCTTTTATAAATGATTTTACTCTTTAAATTTCTTATTTTATTATTGCCTTTTCAACTATTTCAACAACTCTCCATCTCTTATCTTTTGATAGAGGTCTTGTTTCCATAACTTTTACTTTGTCTCCAACTTGGCATTCATTGTTTTCATCATGAGCTTTTAATTTATATGTTCTTTTTTGGATTTTGCTGTATATTTTGTGTTTAACGTTTGTTTCAACAGCTACAACAACAGTTTTATCCATTTTGTCAGAAACAACTGTACCGATCATTACTTTACGATCATTTCTTTCCATGTTACAATCTCCTTTCTTAGAATTGTTTTACATGAATTACAATTAATTTTATTGCAATACATTACCTTACCTTGCAGTATCCTGCATAAATTTTGTACTTTTTACTAATAATTAGTTATTTCCAGCTATTTCTCTACTTTTCATTTCAGTTTTTACTCTAGCTATATCTCTTCTAACTTCTCTAATTCTCATAGGATTTTCTAAACCATTTGTTTTTGATGAAAATCTTAATTTGAATAATTCTGATTTTAATTCTCCTAATTCTTTTTCTAGATCAGCTGAAGACATTTCTCTTATTTTATTTATTTTCATCATTATCACCACCTAATTCAGATTCCTTTTTTACAAATTTACATTTAACAGATAATTTATTAGCTGCTAATCTTAAAGCTTCTCTAGCTGTTTCCTCTGGAACACCAGCTAATTCAAACATTACTCTACCTGGTTTTGTAACAGCAACCCAGTAAGTAACAGCACCTTTACCTTTACCCATACGAGTACCGATACCTTTATTTGTGATTGGTTTGTCTGGGAATAATTTAATCCAAACTTTACCACCTCTTTTAATGTAACGAGTCATAGCAACACGGGCAGCTTCTATTTGATTAGAAGTAATTAACCCTGCTTCTACTGCTTGAAGACCATATTCACCATCAGTAACTCTATTTCCTCTTGTTGCTTTACCTCTCATTCTACCTTTTTGTTGTTTTCTATATTTTGTTCTTTTTGGCATTAATGGCATTATTTTTCTCCTCCTTCCACTTTAGCTTTTTTAGCTGGAAGAACTTCTCCTTTATAAATCCAAACTTTAACACCGATTTTTCCGTATGTTGTATCTGCTTCAGCAAATCCATAGTCAATATCAGCTCTTAATGTTTGAAGTGGTATTGTACCTTCTTTGTAGAATTCAGTTCTAGCCATGTCTGCTCCACCTAATCTTCCAGATACTGCAGTTTTAATACCTAAAGCACCTGCTTTCATAGTTTTTTGCATACATTGTTTCATAGCTCTTCTGAATGAAATTCTTCTTTCTAATTGTCCTGCAATGTTTTCAGCAACTAATTGTGCATCAACATCAACATTTTTAACCTCAACTATATTTAGGTTAACATCTTTACCTATCATTTTTTCTAATTCTGCTTTTAATATTTCAGCATAGTTTCCACCTTTACCAATTACTAAACCTGGTTTAGCTGTGAAAACATTAACTCTAACAAATTTAGCTGTTCTTTCAATTTCGATTTTTGAAATTCCGCTAACATATAATTTCTTTTTAACATATTTACGAATTTTGTTATCTTCAACTAGATAATCTCCAAAGTTTTTAGAATCTGCATACCATTTTGAACTCCAATCTTTGATAACACCAACTCTTAATCCATGTGGATCCATTTTTTGTCCCATGACTTAAATTCCTCCTTTCTCATTATGCTCTTTCTCTTAATTTAATTGTAATATGAGATGTTCTCTTTCTAATTCTAACTGCTGAACCTTTTGCAGCTGGTCTAATTCTTTTCATTGTTGGACCTTGGTTTGCATAGATTTCAGCAACATATAAATTATTAGATGACATACCGTGATTATTTTCAGCATTTGCAATTGCTGATTTTAATAATTTTTCTAATACTTCAGATGATGCTTTAGGTGTGAATTTCACAATTGCTAAAGCTTCTTTAGCATCTTTTCCTCTTATTAAATCTGCTACTATTTTAACTTTTCTAGCTGAAATTCTAGCATTTTTAAGAGTTGCTACTGCTTCTGGAACGATAACTGTTTCTTCCATTTTTTACCTCCTTATTTATTTAAGAAATTCTCTTCTTCTTAATTATTTTGTTGTTTTATCTCCTGAGTGTCCTTTGAATGTTCTTGTAGGAGCAAATTCTCCTAATTTATGTCCTATCATTTCTTCTGATATATAAACAGGTACATGTTTTCTACCATCATGAACAGCTATTGTGTGTCCAACCATTTGTGGATAAATAGTAGAAGCTCTTGACCATGTTTTTAATACTGTTTTTTCTCCTGATTCATTCATTGCTTCAATTCTTTTTAATAGTTTTGGAGCTACGAATGGCATTTTCTTACTTGATCTTGACATATTTTTTGTTTCCCTCCTTATTTGTTGGTTTAAAATTACTCTTGCGCTTGATATCTCAAGCTGCTAAATTATTTTCTTCTCTTAACAATAAATTTATTTGATAATTTATTTTTCTTTCTTGTTTTATATCCAAGTGCTGGTTTACCCCAAGGAGTCATTGGACCTGCGTGTCCTACTGGTGCTCTACCTTCACCACCACCATGAGGGTGATCATTAGGGTTCATTACAGAACCTCTAACTTCAGGTCTTTTACCTAAATGTCTAGTTCTTCCTGCTTTACCTAATTTAACGTTTTCGTGATCTGAGTTACCTACTGTACCGATTGTTGCTCTACATACAGCCATTATTAATCTCATTTCTCCAGATGGTAATCTTACGTGAGCATATTTACCCTCTTTAGCCATTAATTGAGCTTCTTGACCAGCTGCTCTTACTAATTTTCCACCTTGACCTGGATTTAATTCGATATTGTGAATCATAGTACCTACTGGAATGCTTTCAATCTTCATGCAGTTTCCTGGTTTGATATCAGCTTTATCTCCTGATACTACTTTATCTCCGTCTTTTAATCCGATTGGAGCTAAGATATATGATTTAGTTCCATCTTCATATTCGATTAATGCAATATTTGCACTTCTGTTTGGATCATATTCGATTCCTAAAACAGTAGCTGTCATATTGTCTTTTCTTCTTTTAAAATCTACTAATCTGTATTTTTGTCTGTTTCCTCCACCTTGATGTCTAACAGTTATTCTACCATAAGAGTTTCTACCTGCATTTTTCTTTTTTGTTGTTAATAAAGATTTTTCAGGAGTTTTCTTTGTAATTTCATCAAATGTAGAAACTGTCATGTTTCTTAGTGATGGAGTAATTGGTCTAAAATGTTTCATTCCCATTTTTAATTCTCTCCTTTTAATTTTTTCGATAGATTTTTTCCTGCTCTATCTGCAGATATTTTTTATTATCCGAGTTATCTCTCGATATCTTCTTCATTTGGTTGTTGTCTTTTACCTTCCCATTCAAGTTCAGCTGTTAAACTCATTGATTTTTGAGCACATTCAGCAAATAGTTTTTCATCTTCTTTACTATGAAAAGGTGATACAGCAACAACTTTTTCTTTTATTATTTCTTGCTTTTCTTCCGGAATATTTGATTTTCTTTTAAATAAATCTTTCAACCATCCCATGATTAAGCACCCATGAATTCTTCGATTGAATCCTTATATTTCTTAGATACTTTCTTAACTTTTCCACCTTCAGCTAAGTATGTTTTGTCAGATGGATTTGTATCTATAGTAACTATAGCTTTTTTCCAGTCTGATGTTTTACCATAGTTTCTTCCAACTCTTTTTGTTTTTCCGCTAACATTGATTGTGTTAACTTTTAAAACTTTAACATTGAATAATTTTTCTACAGCCATAGCTATTTCTGGTTTTGTAGCTTTTTTGTTAACTTTGAAAGTGTATTTTCCTTCATTAATTCCATCATTACTTTTTTCAGTAACTATTGGAGCGATTATGATATCTTCTGCCATCATTATGCATACACCTCCTCTAATTTTTTAACTGTGTCTAAAGTTAATACTAAGTTTTTGTATTTTAATAAATCATAAACATTGATTGTGTTAACTTGTAATGTTTTAACATTTTCAATATTTCTAGCTGATTTTTGAACGTTTTCGTTTTTGTCAGCTAATACAATTAATGTTTTTCCTTCAACTTTTAAGTTTGTTAAAGCATTAACCATTTGTTTTGTTTTGATTGAATCAAAGTTGAATGCGTCAACAACTATTAATTCATTTTCTAATACTTTAGAACTTAATAAAGATTTAATAGCTAATCTTCTTTCTTTCTTATTAACTGTATATTTATATGAACGAGGTTTTGGACCTAAAGCTATACCACCTTTAATCCATTGTGGAGCTCTGATACTTCCTTGTCTTGCTCTACCTGTTCCTTTTTGTCTCCATGGTTTTCTACCACCACCACGAACTTCTGCTCTTGTTTTTGTGCTTTGAGTACCTTGTCTTTGGTTAGCTAAGAAGTTAACTAAAACACTGTGTACTACTGCTTCATTTGGTTCAATTCCAAATATTTCTTCTTTCAAATCTACACTTGAAACTTTTTTACCTTCTACATTATATACGTCTATACTAGGCATTTCTTAATCCTCCTTCCTTATGCTTTTACACTTTTTCTTAATTTTAATATTGCACCTTTAGCTCCTGGTACACTACCTTTGATTAAGATAACATTTTTATCCATATCAACTTTTACAACATCTAAGTTTTGAATTGTAACTGTTACTCTTCCCATATGTCCTGGTAATTTTTTACCTTTGAAAACTCTGCTAGGTGTAGAATTAGCTCCCATAGAACCTGGTCTTCTATGATACATAGAACCATGAGCCATTGGTCCTCTTGATTGTCCGTGTCTTTTAATAACACCTTGGAAACCTTTACCTTTTGTTGTTCCTTGAACATCAATTTTGTCTCCTGCTTCAAAAGCGTCAGCTTTGATTTCTGAACCTACTGTTAAGTCTTCAAAATCTTCAACTCTGAATTCTCTTAAATGTTTTTTAAGAGTTAAACCAGCTTTTGTAAAGTGTCCTCTTTCTGGTTTGTTTAATTTAGATTCTTTTACATCTCCGAATCCTAATTGGATAGCATCGTATCCATCTGTTTCTACTGTTTTAACTTGTGCCACTACGCAAGGACCAGCTTCGATTACTGTTACCGGAATAACTTTTCCTTTTTCGTCAAATATTTGAGTCATTCCAACTTTTTTTCCTATAATTGTTTTCATTTTAAAATTCCTCCTAACTATTGGCTGATAATTTTTATCAGCTTGGTTTTGAATTGTTTTCTTGATTTTATATTAAGAAAACTTTTTCGAACTTTAAAGTTTAGTTCTAACTAATTAAAACTCTATATTATTTTTTCTTTCGAGTTATAACTTTCTTTTATAATTCAAAAGAAAAATTATAATTTGATTTCAATATCAACACCTGCAGGTAATTCAACTTTCATTAAAGTATCTACAGTTTTTTGTGTTGGGTAAAGAATGTCTATAACTCTTTTATGTGTTCTCATTTCAAATTGTTCTCTTGAATCTTTGTGTTTGTGTGGAGAACGTAAAATTGTTATAATCTCCTTTTCTGTTGGTAGTGGAATAGGACCTGAAACTTTTGCTCCTGTTTTCTTAGCAGTATCTACTATTTTTTCAGCAGACTGTTCTAATACTACATGATCATAAGCTTTTAATCTTATTCTGATTTTTTCGCTTGCTACCGCATTTCCTTTTACTGTTGCCATGTAATTTTCCCTCCTTAAAATATTTTTATTTTGGTCGGAAGTTATAAACGCACCCTGGTGTTTCGTAAAACTCTATTTTTTAAACCCAAGTTTTTGCATGATTTTCTTGGGATAAGTGCATGACTTTCTGACAATAAAAATATGCTTTTAGCACTTATATGTAGCTTAATAATTTGTGATTGATTATTTAATTAATCTCTCTTAATTATCTGCTTCATATAACTTAAAGCATTTTTTTATCTTTCGAAGTCTAAATATTTTAAATAACTTACCGCCTTGGTCTAAGCCACGACATACTCCATAAGAGTTCCCTCCACCCTTGTGTTTCAAAGGATGTAGCCACATCTTACTTCATCGCTAATCTTACATGCCTTTCTATTATATACTGATTTTGTCATAAAGTCAACACTTTTTTCAAAACTTTTTACATAAAAAGTGAAGTGCATATACACTTCACTTTTATATACTAACATCTTAATGATTAATATTCTTTTTCTCCATCTGGCGTATCCATATATACTTTTGTTCTTTTCCATTTAAATACCATCATATAAATCCATAATGATAATCCAACTAACATATATCCTATAAATCCGATCCATGTTTCTTTTCCTATACCTATAGTACAAAAGAATGCTAAAATTATCATAATTATCAATGATAAATATTTTAAAAATTTACTACATTTATATGGTCTTTCCCATTCAGGATGTTTTTTTTCTAATATAATTGCACTTACAGAAGTTATACAATAACAAAGTGTACATGCAAAAGCCATTAAATCAAAAAATGCAGTTATACTTTTCATTGTTAAAAAACATATGCTTACTACTAAAACTATTATATTTGGAATAATAGGCTGTGCAAATTTATTAGTTTTAGAAAACGATTTTGGTAAAAAATTTTGTCTTCCCATTGCATATATCATTCTAACAACAGAATACCAGAAAGATAGTACTGATGTTGCTATTGGTAAAACCACTCCCAAAATCCCCATTAAAAGAATAAACCATGAGATTCCTGAGCCAAAGCTTTTTTGCAAAGCTTCAAAAACTATAAAAGCGTGGCAATCTCCTCCATTAGTTAGTTCTGCCCATGGTAGCACTCCTGCCAAACTAAAATAAAACAATGTATTTATTACCCCATTAGTTAATATACATCCTAATATTGCTTTTTTTTGTTCTTTTATTGGAAATTGACCTTCTTCAACCATCGCCGGCACTGTTTCAAATCCGAAATATGGAGTTACCATAAATGAACATCCTACAATCCAAGCAACACTAGTAGAAAACATTCCTCCCCATGTTTTTGAATTACAACTTGCGAAAAAATCATGGAAATTTGAAAAACTCCATGTACCACTGCACAAAAACATAACTGCACAAACAAATACACCTGCAATTCCAGCAAATAGCATTATAGTTTGAACTTTTCCTGCAATAACATTTTTATATAAACTCAAAGCACACCACAGAATAAGAATAATTATACCTATAATCATTAAACTTACATTTGATATATCTAATGCAAATTGAAATCCTATCCAATCTAGTATTCCTTTTACACCGCAAGCAGGTACAGCTATCCAAGCACACATAACAAGCCATGTAGACCAAAAACCTGCATGTTTGTTCATTCCTACAGTATTATATACTAAACATGAACCTGCACTAGGTAACATTGTTGATAACTCTGAATATACAAAGGCTGTTGGCAATATTAGAACTGTCATTAACGCAAATGCCAAAAACGTCGCTGGTCCTGTATATGACATAAAAATACCATCCCAATAGCACAAAAATGTAAATAAAGCTCCTGTTGCCATGGCATAAACATATAATAATTTCATCGATTTTGCTAAAGCATTTTCTTTTTTATTCTCCATTATAATTACCTCCTATTTTAATATATTTATATATTTTTCTATTTCTTCATTTGTAACGTATTTGTTAATAATATTTTTTTTACAACATACTGATAACGTATATTCCTTCTTTTCATAGCACATAAATTTTAAATTATTTTTTTCAAAAATGTCTTTTTTTAAATATTCTGAAAAGTCAATATCTTTCGGATTTATACGCAATCCACTTCCATCATATTTTGCAAAACACTCCTTTAATGTCCAAAGTTTTCTAAATTTTTTTTCATTCATATTTTTTATTTTTAATTCTTTATCTGACAAAACATACTCTCTTAATTCTTTGTAATTTATTATCTTTTCTTCAATATCTATTCCTAGGTTTTCTTCTTTATCGATAGCTACTGCCACTGCTTTTGAGCAATGCGAAATATTAAATTTTATATTTTTTATTTTAGGCTTGTTATTATCATCAACATTATATGTATAAATTTCTTCAATTATCTTGTTATCGTATAAATAAACTAATAGCAAAAAAAGTGATAATACATTGCACAACCTATCGTTATACTTAATATGTTCTTTAATTATGTTTTTATTATACTTTTCTATAATTGCTTTAATATATAAATAATTTTCATATTTCATTTTTTCTAATTCATCATAAATATAAATCATTCAAATTTTCACCATCTAGCACTTTTCTTATAATTTTTCTATATATATTTTTTATATTTTCTAATCTTTCATTTGTATATAATGATTTTTTACATGTTATTATAATATGATATACATTCTTCATTGAATCCACAAAAAAACTCAAATCAACATCATCTTGATCTCTATCAAATTCATATTCAAAAATGCTTTTGGCTAATTCATAATAACTTGAAAAAACAAATATTGTTTTTCCCTCATTCATTAAACTCAACCCATTAATATTCTTATGATAAAAATCAATTTTGTCATATTTTGAATTCACAAGTAGTGTCTTGTTTAAATTCGTCAGTTCACTATTTACATTAAATCCAACTTTTATTGCTTGTGGGATAATATTAATTAACATTCCTACCATATTATCTATTCCTGGTAATGGCAAATCTCTGCCAGAAATAACCTTAGAAAATAAAACATCATTTTTCTCATTGGCTATAGCTATTAAATATGCATATGCTAACTCAAAGAATGTATTTTCTGAAATTGCATTATTTTTACAAAATTTCTTTATTTCTTTTGTCTCACTCTCTCCAATCCAATCTACAATATCTAAATTTCCTATCTCATCAGAACAGTTATTATGTGGAATAGTTGTAGCATATTCTTCATTTCTAAAGTATTTTTCCCAATAATTTATTGCCTCTCTGTTATCTACATTATCTATCATTGCATAATATCTTTCTAAATGATTATTCAATTTAATATTTCCGATACTCTTTGTTAACTCTTCGTATTGTATACCTTCTTCAAGCTTTTCATAAAAATATGATAAATCTTGAATTATTAGCTCTACACTCCACCCATCTACCATAATATGAGATAAACTACACACCAATTTTTGTGTTAAATCTGGAAATTTAAAAAGCTTAAATCTTATCAATGTGTCATTTTCAAAATCAAAACCTCTAATAACATCTTTACGGCATATTTCATTTAATTCATTTGTGTTTTTAACATTTATTACCTCTAATTCTATACTTCTATTATTATACCTAACTTGAATTGGTCTATCATATTTATCAATAATCATTGTAGTTAATGCTTCATTTTTTATCGTTAGTAAATCTATAGCTTTTCTTAAGTTATCTTCATTCATTATCTGTGGACATTTGTAAAAATATTGTAGAAAATTATCCCCAACTATATGTTGTCTATAAGCTTCTAACATATAAATTTGTGTTGGTGTTAAATAAGAAATTCCTTTTGCTTTTATACCTTCTTTTTTCTCATGTATAATTATATCCTCTTTGTATTTTTTATTATTTAAATTTATATATCTTTCAGTCATGCAACTACTGTTTTGAATTTTTCCAAGCTTTCTTATAGTTCTTTCTCTTAAAATATCACATACAGCATAATTAAATCCTTTTTCTCTTAACTTAGACATTATTGTAATTGCTTTTATTGAACTACCACCTATATCATAAAAGTCATCTGTCACTCCTATATTTTCTTCCATTAAAACTTCTTTGAATATATTTAATGCAACTTTTTCGAATTCTGTAGAAGGCTCAGCACATTCTGTTTGTCTAACCTTGGTCATATTATTTAATTTAACTTTATCTACTTTTCCATTAATAGTTAAAGGAATTGTATCTACCTGATATATATGTGAAGGAATCATGTAATGTGGTAATTTTTCTAATAGTCTTTCTTTTATTTTCTTAATAGAAATTATTTTAGGTGATGTTAAATAAGCATCAATCTCTTTTTCATTATCAGCCTTCGTTACTGTTATTAGACAAACATCTTTAACATATTCAATATCTTTCAAGCTTTTTTCTATTTCACCAAGTTCTATTCTAAAACCTCTTATTTTTATTTGATCATCCATTCTTCCAATATAAATTACATTCCCATCATATCGCCACTTCGCTAAATCTCCTGTCTTGTACATTTTCCCTTCACCAAATGGATTATCTATAAAGCATTCTTCTGTTTTCTCTTTCAAATTTAAATATCCCGCTCCTACGCCGTAACCTGCAATACATAATTCTCCGGGTTCTCCAATTCCGCATAGTTTCCCATTATTCATAATATAAACATTTACATTAGAAATTGGTTTTCCTATCGGTAAAATCATATTATTAAACTCTTTCATTTCAAATGATAATGTATTAACGGTTGCCTCAGTTGGTCCATATGTATTAAAAACTCTACATCTTTTTTTCCATCTTTCCATTACATCTGAATCTGCTGCAGCACTTCCAGATTCTATGACTTTCAATGTAGAAATATTTTCTGGATTTAAAAGTTTTATATACGCTGGTGTTAATGCTGTTACAGTAATATTATTCTCTACCATGTATTTTTCTAACATTCTAGGTTCATTTATTAGTTCTTTTGGCATCAAACATAACGTCCCACCCAATGTTAAGATTGTAAATATATCCCAAACAGATTGGTCAAACGCTATACTTGCAAACTGTAATAATACATCATCGCTAGATAATCCATATACATCTTTATATGATTTAACCAGATTCGCCAATCCTTTATGTTTCAATAACACACCTTTTGGTTTACCCGTTGTTCCGGATGTAAATATACAATACGCATTATCTTTTTCTTCTATCTTAATATCAACATTAACGTCAATTCCGTTTGTTTGTTTTATAATTTCAAATACTGGAATTGTTTTAATAAAGTCCAACTCTTTTTTATATGTAAGTATTACCCTTGGCTTACAATTATTTATTATATACTCTATCCTTTCATTTGGATATTGAGGATCTATAGGAACATATACTGCACCACACTTTAATGTTGCTAAGATTCCAATTACCATTTCTATTCCTCTTTCCGGTAATATTACAACAAAATCGTTCTTTTTTACTCCAATTTTTAACAATTTATTAGCCAAACTATTGGCTTGATTATTTAAACTTTTGTATGATATACTTTCATTATCATATATTATAGCTATTTTATCTCCACATTTTTCTGCATTATCCTCTATCATTTCTAAAACATTCCTATTGTCTTTGAAATCTTTTAATGTATTATTGAAATTATTAATTATTTTTTCTTCTTCATTTTTATCAGTTAATGGAATACTATCTATTTTTTCTTCATAGTAATCTTCTAAATAATTTAATATATTTTCAAAATGTTTCCCAAAATAAATCATATTATTTTTTTCATAATATCCTATATCAAAACATATCTTGGCAACATCTTCTTCAATCAATAATTTTATTTTATAATCCTTTGTATTATTACAAGACTTTTCAAATAAAACATCAAAAAAGCATTCCAGTTGTTCTATTTCAATATACTTTGATAGATTTGTTTTCTTATTAGTGTTAAATTCTGAAAGAAACTTGTCAAATTCAATCAAATCATCTTTTAAATTTTTTTCTAAATTAAACTTCCAATTAAATGGATATATTGAATCAAAATCTTTAACATAGCCAATAGTAATATTATCTTGCCTTCCATATCTCTTTAATAACAGCAAAAAAACATACAAAAATAAAGTCTCCTTATTCTTTAATTCCAAAATTTTATTACATGAATCTATTTTTTCTTTATTATAGGATATTAAAAAATCATCATATTTCTTATTTTCAACTTTAGTATTTCTAAAATCACTTACTCCATTATATTGCTGTAAATCATTTGTAAAGAATTCACTCCAAAAATCAACCTCCATTTAATCCTCTCCTTCTATATTTTTACTATATCCACTAATTTCAACCATTAAAATGATAAAAATTAATTGCATATAATTTATCATAAACAGAAAAAAAAGTCAACATAAGTGAGAGCTTTTATGTTAATT
>SAMEA3663241__coassemble_65_pt1 | contig 33506 bp, 29 predicted proteins | sample SAMEA3663241__metabat2_low_PE_011 | metagenome-assembled genome bin SAMEA3663241 (sample SAMEA3663241) | pig gut metagenome | biome: pig gut; feature: pig-associated habitat; material: faeces | place: China | collected 2013 | reverse complement strand
TAAATATTAATAAATAAAAACAAATAAAATAATGTCGAATTATGTCGAACGATTTTTCTTGACTGTATAATAAAATGATGCTATTATAATAGTATCCAATTTCTATATAGAATTGAATCATATAAAATTAAGCAATCTAAATTTGATTGTATTTTAAAATTTAATCTTAAAAATTTTGATATTCTAAAAATATTAAATCCAAAATTATAATTTAATAATATTAGGAGGTGACAATTGAAAAGAAAATTTGTTGCTATATTAATATGTGCTATTTTGTTTGCTTGCATTTTTCTTATTGAAATTAGCTTATATAAGATAGTGTTCCTAAAAAATAAAGAAAAATCAGAGGAATTGTTAAAAATTGCACATGAAATGATTGATATGAAGAATGAAGATAATACTACAAATGAAGCTAGTTACAGAGAAAATAAAGCTGATAATAGAATTGACGAAAAAGAATACGGAATAGGTGGTATTACTGATAAAAACGAAAATGAATTAAATAACAAAAACAAAATTATAAATGAAAATGGAATATTGGGTATATTAGTAATAAAAAAACTAAATATTGAGGCACCTGTACGAGAAGGAACTTCTCAAGATGTCATAAAAACAGCAGTTGGGCATTTTGTAGAAAGTGATTATTGGAATGGAAACATTTCATTAGCATCACATAATGGAGGAGCAAACGCACATTATTTTGAAAAAATTAATTCTCTAAAAATAGGTGATGAAATAGAATATATAACTAAAATTGGAAGAAAAAAGTATCAAGTAAAAAGTATTAGTAAAATCAGAGATACTGATTGGTCAATGGTTATGAAGACTAATAATTCTAAAAATACTGACAATGCTCAAAATACGATAACTTTAATTACATGTATATCAAGGCAACCAAACTATAGATTATGTATTCGTGGAGTTGAAGTGTAAATAGAAAGGATGTAGAAAATATGAAAAAAGTATTAAAAATGCTTATAGCGTTTTTGGTAATAATGGCTCAAGCTATTATTCTAATGAATAACGTAAATGCTGCAAACATAGGAGAAATAAAAGATTTAGAAAGAGGCGAAAAAGGATATTATTGTGTTCAAAAATGGGATGGTAAGAAATGGATTTATTTAACATATAATCAAACATTTTATACTGATTCAGACGGGCAAAGATATATGGCTTACTGTTTATGTCCTGGTTTGCCAGGGGTGGGATATGTATCTGGTGAAAAAGAAACATACCAAGTTAAAATAAACGAACAATTAGATAATGATGTAATTTGGAGAGTACTAAAAAATGGTTATCCTAATAAATCTATAGAGGAGCTTGGTTTGGAAACAGCAGATGATGCATATTTTGCAACTATGCAAGCTATAAATGCAATTTTAAGAGGTTACACATTAGAACAAGCACAAGAATTGTATTCTCCCGGTAAATTTGCAATAAATGGTGAGAATATAGAAGATATACAAAGACGTGGAGAAAAGACTTTAAATGCAATGTATAACTTAATTAATATAGGTTTAAATGGAACAGAAAGTAGAAAACAATTTTTGAATATTTCAATAAAGAAACAATCAGAGTTTCAAGAAGAAAATAGTGAATTTTATTCACAAGTATTTGCAATTGATTCTTCTGCAGAAATTAGTAATTATAGTATTGATAAGATAGAAGGTCTACCTGAAGGTTCATATATAGTTGATGTTAACGGTAATAAAAAAGAAGTATTTAATAATTCAGAAAGTTTTAAAGTATTGATACCTAAAAATTGCAAAGATAATGAAATTAGTGGAAATATTAAAATAAAAGTATTACAAAAAAATTATCCGGTATATTATGGAGCATCATTAATTGAAGGTTATCAAGATTACGCTTTATGCAATAAATCATATGGAGAAAATGTAGCAGAAGTTAGCGTAAATGCTAAATTAGATAAATCTGAACTTGTAATAAAAAAAATAGATAGTGAAAATAAAAATGGTCTAAAAGGTGTTAAATTTAAAATCATAACTTCGGATGGAGAAACTAATGAGTATGAAACAGATGACGAAGGGAAAATTATAATTTCAAATCAAAAGCCAGGAACAATTATTATTAAAGAAACAAAACCTATTGGAAAATACCAAATTAATGAAAATGAAGTTAAAGTGGATTTGAAATATAATGAAAAAAGAGAAGTAGTTATTGAAAATGAACTGCAAAAAGGTAAAATAAAAATAATTAAAACCGATAAAAATAATAATGAAATAAAACTGGAAAATGTAAAATTTGAATTAAGAGATGAAAATGATAAAGTCATCAGAGAAGGTAAAACTGATAAAAATGGCGAATTAATTTTTGATAATTTGGTGATAGGAAAATATAAGTTGGTTGAAACTGAAACAAATTCTGAATACAAACTTCAAGATGAAGAAGTAATTGTTGAAGTTTTAAATAATAAAGTTCAAGAAGTAAATATACAAAATGAAAAAGATGAAATCCCAGAAGAGCAAAAAAAGGAAAAAGTAGAGGAAAGCAATGATGAATCTATTGAAGAATACGAAGAAAAACAGACATATGTTGAAGAAAACATAATTATCAATGATAAAAAATTACCAAAAACAGGGGAAGATTTTGTTTTAAATGATATGATAAAAAATACATTATTATTTAATATGTTTAATTCAATTTTTTTGATAAGAGTATTTAGAAAAAAATAACTTGAAAATCCTTACTCAAAACATTGATTTTTATAATAAATTTATATATAATGAAAGCAAATTTAGAGTTAGGGAGGCTTGAAAATGAAATTTAATAATGAAATATATAATACTCATGAAATAAATAATTTTAAAGAATTAATTAGCGCTACAGTGGAAAGATTTCCTAATAATATAGCATATAAATTTAAAAAGAATTTTGGAAAAAGTAATGAATGTGTTATTGAAAAAACATATAAACAAATTGAGAAAGAAATAAAATGTTTTTCAACAGCGTTATTAAATTTAGGATTAGAGAACAAAAAAGTTGCTATTATTGGAAATAATAGATATGAATGGTGTGTAAGCTATTTAGCTGTTACTACTGGAAATATGATAATTGTTCCGTTAGATAAAGCTTTACCTGAAAAGGAAATAGAAAACTTAGTTGAGATTAGTGGAGCAGAAGTGGTTATTTTTGAAAATAAATATTCAAGTGTTTTTGAAAAAATTAGACAAGCTGAAAATAAAAAGTTAGAAATCTTTATAAATATGGATTATGAAAAAGAAAAAAATGGCGTGCTTGCATTTCAGGAATTAGTTAATCAAGGAGAAAGGCTAATTGAAGAAGGAAATGATGATTATAATAAAATTGATATTGATAATGATAAATTAAGTGTATTGTTATTTACATCAGGAACAACATCACAACCTAAAGGTGTAATGTTATCACAAAAAAATATATGTTCAAATGTTACTGCAACGTCAAAGTTAGCAAAAATGTATCCTGATGATGTGTTATTATCTTTTTTACCATTACATCACACATTTGAATGTACAATAACGTTTTTGTATGGCTTTTATTGTGGAGTAACAGTTGCCTTTTGTGATGGTTTAAAATATATTGCAAAAAATCTTGTTGAATATAAAGTTAGTGTAATAGTTGCTGTACCACTTGTGCTAGAAGCAATGTATAAAAAAATAGAAAATGGAATAGAAAAGTCAGGCAAAACAAAACTAGTAAAAATAATGGGGAAAATTTCAAATTTTCTATATAAATATCTACATATAGACATTAGAAGAAAATTGTTTAAATCAGTTATAGACCAGTTAGGTGGTAGAGTTAGAATTTTATATTTTGGCGCTGCTGCAATGAATAAAACAGTTATAGATGGATATAACACATTTGGAATAGCTACAATTCAAGGTTATGGATTAACTGAAACATCTCCATTGCTTGCTGCTGAATCAGATAAGCAAAAAAGACCTGGAAGTGTAGGAAGAAATCCATATAATGTTCAATTAAAAATAATTGATGAAGATGGAAATGAAATCGGATTAGCCAAAGGTTCTGATGAGGTTCAGATGAATACTCAAGAAGAGAACAAAATAGGAGAGATTGTTGCTAAAGGTCCAAATGTTATGTTGGGGTATTACAACAATGAAAATGAAACAAACAAAGTATTAAAAGATGGATGGTTTTATACAGGTGATTTAGGTTATTTTGATAAAGATGGTTTTTTATATATTACTGGTAGAAAAAAAGAGGTTATAGTCTTAAAAAATGGTGAAAATGTATATCCATCTGATATAGAATTCTTAGTTAACAGGTTATCATATGTTCAAGAAAGCATATTATTCCCAAGAGAAAATTCTAAAAAAGAACTTGCTTTAGGAATTAAAATTGTATATGATGATGAACAAATAAAAGAAAAATTCGGAGAAAAATCTAGTGAAGAGTATGAAAAATTAGTATGGGAAGATATCAAAGAGATAAATAAAACTTTACCAGTATTTAAAAGAATAAAAGAATTAATTCTAACTACAGAACCACTTGAAAAAACGACAACACAAAAAATAAAAAGATTTAAAGAATTTGAAAAAATATTGAAGAATAATGCTTAAAGCATTATTCTTCGATTTCGTTAGATAGTTTATGTATAGCTTTTGTTTCTATTCTTGAAACATACGAACGGGAAATTCCTAAATAATTAGCTATTTGATTTTGAGTTCTAGGTTTTTTGCCATCTAGTCCAAACCTCATTTCTAAAATTAATTTTTCTCTATCTTTTAAAACCTCTTTCATTTTAGAATATAAAGTTTTTATCTTAAACTTTAAGTCAACTTCTTCTTCAATACTTCTTTCATTATTTACTATTACTTCTTGCAAGGATACAGTATTATCATCTTTGTCTTTGCCAATTGTATCTTCTAAATATACTTCGGCACCTAATTTTTTTATAGACCTTAGATGCATTAATACTTCATTTTCAATACATCTTGAAACATATGTAGCAAGTCGAACACCTTTACTAGAGTCAAAGCTTTTAATACCTTTTATTAAGCCGATGGTTCCAATTGATATCAAGTCATCTTGATCAATATTAGCTGTACAGTATTTTTTGCATACGTGTGCGACAAGTCGCAAATTTCGTTCTATTAAAATATTTCTTGCTTCTTCATCACCGTGTTCATATTTTTCTATATATATTTTTTCTTCTTCAGAAGAAAGAGGCTCAGGAAATAGACTATTATTTGAGATATATCCAACTACAAAAACAGCACTTTTTAAAAATGCTAAAAAACCTGAAATACAAAGAGTTAACATATATTTACCTCCAAATTAATCTATTTTATATATATGATTCATTATGAAAAATGTGCATGACCATACTAATTTAAAAGCAATAAAAAATTAAATATAAAATATAGAATATGGTTGTAATTGTTTAATTGTTAATATATAATATGTAAGATTTCTAAATGGTAAAAATAACTATTTGAAAACAGCTTTTTTACATAATAAATTTATAAAATGAAAAGCAAGAATAGTGATTAATAAATAAGAAAGGAGATTTATAAAACATGTTAGAGTTAAAAAACATAACAAAAGATTATCTTTCTGGTGACATGAAGGTTAGTGCTTTAAAAGGAGTTAATCTGGAATTTAGAAAAAGTGAATTTGTTTCTATTTTAGGTCAAAGTGGATGCGGAAAAACTACTTTATTAAACATTATAGGTGGTCTTGATAGATATACAAGCGGAGATTTGATTATAAATGGTAAATCTACAAAAAAATTCAAAGACAAAGATTGGGATGCTTATAGAAACTATTCTGTAGGTTTTGTATTTCAAAACTATAATCTAATACCACATCAAACAGTATTATCAAATGTAGAATTAGCACTTACATTATCAGGAGTGTCTAAAAAAGAAAGAAAACAAAAAGCCATATCTGCTCTTGAAAAAGTGGGCTTAAAAGACCAAATGCATAAAAAACCAAATCAAATGTCTGGGGGGCAAATGCAAAGAGTAGCAATAGCTAGAGCTTTGGTAAATGATCCAGATATAATTTTAGCAGATGAACCAACAGGAGCATTAGATACTGAAACTAGTGTTCAAATAATGAATATTTTAAAAGAAATTTCAGAAAACAAACTAATTATAATGGTAACACACAATCCTGAGTTGGCAGAAAAGTATTCATCAAGAATTGTTAAAATATTAGATGGTAAAATTATGGATGATTCTAATCCATATACTGAGGATGATAGAAAAAATGAAACAATGCAAGCAAAAACAGGTAAAACTTCAATGAATTATTTTACAGCTTTATCACTTAGTTTAAACAATTTGATGACTAAAAAAGGAAGAACATTTTTAACAGCGTTTGCTGGAAGCATTGGTATAATTGGAATTGCACTTATTTTATCTTTGTCTAATGGTGTTCAGAAATATATTCAAAAAGTGCAGGAAGATACTTTATCATCATATCCAATATCAATTCAAGAAGAAAGTGTAGATATGGGAAGTATGATGACTTCTATGATGGAAGAACAGAACAATAAAGAACAACATGGTAATGATGGGAAAATTTATTCAAGAAATATAATGAGCAATATGTTAAGCACTTTATCAACAAAAATGAAAAACAACAACTTAGAGGAGTTTAAAAAATACATTGAAAATGAAAATACAGTAATAAAGGATAAAGCAAATGCGATTCAATATGAATATAATTTAGACTTAAATCTATATAAAGAAGATACATCTAATGGAATTGTTCAAGTAAACCCAAGCACAGTAATGAGTAGTATAGGGTTTGGAAAAACAAACGAAGACGATGAATCTAATTCATCAATGATGTCTATGTCATTTGGCTCATCAGATGTATGGAGAGAATTGTTAGATAACAAAGAATTAATTAATTCACAATATGATGTTATAGCTGGAAAGATGCCAGAAAAATATAATGAAGTTGTAATAATAGTTGATGAAAATTACGAAGTAAGTGATTATACATTATATTCTTTAGGATTAAAGGATCAATCAGATTTAAAAGCTGCAATGTTAGCACTACAAAAAGGAGAAGAAGTTGCTAAACAAGAAACAACAGAGTATAAGTATGAGGATCTACTTAACCTATCATATAAACTATTGTTAAATACGGACTTTTATCAAAAAAATAATGGAATTTGGATTGATAAATCAAATGATAATGGTTATATGATAGAAAAACTACAAAATGCTGAAGATGTAAATGTGGTTGGAATAATTAAGCCAAAAGAAGGAAGTAATATACAAAAAACTGCTGGAGAAATAGGGTATACTAAAGAGTTAACAGAGTATGTAATAAATAAAGTAAATAATTCAGAGATTGTATCTGAGCAAAAATCAAATCCTAATATTAATGTGTTTACAGGTATGGAATTTAAGGACGAAAATGAAATTGTTAAATTAAATTCAAATTTTGATTTTAATTCATTAAGTTCTGAACAAAAGGCATATATGGCAAATCTAAGTCAAGAAGAATTAGCAAATCTAATGACTGCGTATACAAAAAATAATAATGCAACATTTGAAAAAGTGCTTAAGAGACTTGGCGCAGTTGATTTAAGTAAACCATCAACTATAAATATTTATCCAAAGGACTTTGCTTCAAAAGATGTTATTGCAAAAGAAATTGAAAATTACAATAATAAGCAAAGGGAGAATGGAAAAGAAGAAAATGTTATTGAGTATTCAGATATGGTAGGAATGATGATGAATTCCGTAACTGTAATTGTAAATATAATTAGTTATGTTTTAGTAGCTTTTGTATCTATTTCACTAGTTGTTTCATCAATAATGATTGGAATAATAACTTATATTTCTGTATTAGAAAGAACAAAAGAAATAGGAATTTTAAGAGCAATTGGTGCTTCTAAGAAAGATATTTCAAGAGTTTTCAATGCAGAGACACTTATTGTTGGATTAACTGCCGGATTAATAGGTATTGGTGTGACACTACTTTTAAATATTCCTATTAATGCTATTATAAAAGCTGTAGCAAATGTTTCCGGAATTGCATCTTTGCCAGTGGTAGGTGGAATTGTGCTTGTATTAATTAGTATCATTCTAACTGTAATTGCTGGATTAATTCCATCAAAAGTTGCAAGCAAGAAAGATCCAGTTGTAGCATTAAGAACAGAGTAATAGTTTTTTAATCTTTACAGGTTAAATTAATAATACAGAAAAAAACACTAGATAGAATATTCTATCTGGTGTTTTTTACAAACTTGAAATTGCATTTCTTGCTAATTCATCACATCTATTATTAAATTCATTGTCACTATGACCTTTAACTTTAATAAAAGTAACTTTATGTGTTTGTGTCAAAGAATATAATTCTTGCCATAATTCTTTATTTTTAACAGGCTCATTATTAGCAGTTTTCCAACCTTTTTTCATCCAATTATAAATCCAGCCTTGATTAAAACAATTTACAACATATGCACTATCACTATAAAGATTTACTTTGCAAGGAAATTTTAGCATTTTTAATCCTTCAATAACAGCTGTTATTTCCATTATATTATTTGTAGTATCTGGGTTTCCACCAGAAATTTCTTTTTTATTACCTTTATACATTAAAACAGCTCCCCAACCACCAGGACCTGGATTGCCAGAACATGCTCCATCAGTATATATTGTAACTTCTTCCATTTTTTTGCCTCACTTTCTATTGATTTTTTTTACTTTTATGATATTATAACAATAAAGCTTGTTATATACAAGATTTTTTGAAAAAAATGAAAAGTAAGATTGATAGGAGGTATACATGAGCGAGGTTTTAGGAATAATTGCAGAATATAATCCTTTTCATAATGGACATTTATATCATATACAAAAATCTAAAGAACAAACAGGTGCAAAATTTGTTGTATGTGTTATGAGTGGTAATTTTGTTCAAAGAGGAAACACGTCAATTGTTGATAAATGGACAAAAGCAAAATTAGCAATTGAAAACGGTGTAGACTTAGTTTTAGAATTACCTACAATATATAGTGTTTCAAGCGCAGAAAGCTTCGCACAGGGAGCAGTTAAAATTCTTGAAAACCTTGGTATTGTTGATACAATTTCATTTGGAACAGAAACAAACGATTTTGCAGCTTTGAATAATATTGCAACTATACTTACAGAAGAACCAAAAGAATTTGTTAATATGTTAAAAGAAGATTTGAAGCAAGGCTTGTCTTTTCCAAAGGCTAGAGAAAATGCTTTGATAAAGTATTTAAATGATGATGTTAGATACAAGGATATTTTAAATAGTCCGAATAATATTTTGGGAGTTGAATATTTAAAATCTTTGAAACAAATAAAAAGCAAAATCGCACCAGTAGCAATAAAAAGAGAAAAAGTATATTATAATGATAATTTTATTGTTGACGATTTTGCAAGCGCCACAGCGATTAGAAAACTTGTTGCAAATAAAGATTTTTCAGGTTTAATTAAAGTTGTTCCAAGGTCATGCTATGAAACAGTTTTAAAAGAATTTGAAGCTGGAAATGTGGTTTTAGATTTGCAAAAATTTGAAAAAGAAATTTTCTATACATTAAGAAGAATGTCTGTAAGTGAAATTGCAGAATTACCGGATGTATCAGAAGGTTTGGAAAACACAATAAAAAATGCGGCAAATTTTTGCAATAATATAAAAGATTTTATTGATATTGTAAAAACTAAAAGATATACTCAAACAAGAATACAAAGAATTTTAGTATTTGCATTGTTAGGAATTACAAAAAAAGATGTTCAAACAGCAAAAAAAGTAATTCCATATGCCAGAGTCTTAGGATTTAATGAGAAGGGAAAACTATTGCTATCAGGAATTTCACAAAATAATCCCAAAATGCAAGTTGTAACATCAGTGAAAAGATTTTTAGATAATAATACTAATAAAGCGTATAAGAGAATGATGGAGATAGATATTTTTTCAACTGATGTCTATACTTTAGGATATAGAAATGATTCAATGGCAAACTTAGATTATACTAAAAATATGATTATGCTATAATTTACTAAATTATACTAAGGAAAAATTTAAAATGGTTTATGGGTAATACCAATAAAAACCCAAATATATTATACAAGGAATGGGAAAACAAATGAACGAATTATTCGCAGATTTACATGTACATATAGGAAGATCAGAAAATGGAAAGCCTATAAAAATTACAGCAGCAAGGTCTTTAAACTTTGCAAATATAGCAAAAGAGTGTGCTGATAGAAAAGGAATCAATATAGTAGGAATTATAGATTCAGCATCACCTTACGTAATAGAAGATATAGAAAACTTCTTAAAAACAGGAGAAGCTTATGAAATTAAAGATGGTGGAATAATATATAAAGATAAAGTATGTATTATCTTAGGAAGTGAAATTGAAACAGCTGAAATAAATGAAAATGGAAAAACAGGAAGTGCCCACAACTTATGCTATTTTCCAACATTAAATGACATAAAAGGATTTTCAAAAGAAATGAGTACACATATTAAAAATATTACACTAAGTTCACAAAGAGCTGATATTTCAGGATATGAACTAATTGATATTGTAGAAAAATATAATGGTGTACTAATTCCAGCACATGCTTTTACACCACATAAAAGCTACTATGGAAATTGTACTAAGAGTATGAAAAGAATTTTTAAAGAAAAATACGATAGAATACCTGCAATAGAACTAGGATTAAGTTCTGATACATTTTTAGCTGATGAAATATCAGAACTTGAAGGTAAAACATTTTTAACAAATTCAGATGCACATTCATTACCAAAAATAGCAAGAGAGTACAACAAGATTTTAGTTGAAGATATAAGCTTTAAAGAATTAATGAAAGCAATTAGAAGAGAAGATGGCAGAAAAATAGTTGCAAATTACGGATTAGACCCAAAACTAGGAAAATATCACAGAACATATTGCGAAAAATGTGATAAAAGAATAGAAGGAACAGCACCAGTGCTACTATGTCCAGATTGTGATAGCTCAAACATTACAATGGGGGTTTTTGATAGAATAGAAGTAATAAAAGACAAACCTTCAACAAAAAGCCCAAGCTTCAGACCACCATATATATACCAAATACCATTACAATTTATTCCAGGTGTTGGTCCAAAAGTTATAGATAAATTGTTAGCAAATTTTGACACAGAAATGAATGTATTACATAAAATGTCAAAAGATGATATTGAAGGTGTTGTAGGAGCAAAAATTGCTAATAATATTTATAATGCTTGCAATGGAAATGTTGATATTCAAGCTGGTGGTGGCGGTGTTTATGGAAAGATTAGTGTTGTGTAATGCACAATTGGGGACGCTTCCCAGCTGTGCATTTTGCACAACGTGGGACATATCTATGAAAAAAATCTACATAAAACCAGTTGACAATATAAAAAAAAAGCGTATAATAGAACTATAATCAAAAAACAAAAATGAGACAAAGTAAAATAAAAGCTATCTTTAGAGAGGACTTGCCACCAGGCTGAAAGCTAGTCTAGAAAAGCATATTTGAAAAACTACCTCATTGTTGCTAGGCCATAAACCTAGACGAATTACTTGCGTTAAAAGTTTTAATTAAGAAAAAAGTAGGATGGAACCGTGTTATAAAAATATAGCACTCCTATAAATGCAAAAGTAGCTCTGCATTTATAGGAGTGCTTTTGTTTTTTCAAATTGAGGACGGAGAAAATTTTTCAAATTGGGGACGGAGAAGATTTTAAATTTTAAAAACCTGGGACGGATATTAAAAATTTAAAATTCTTATAAATTAGATGATAATTCTAATATCCGTCCCAGGTTTTAAAAATTTAAAATCTTCTCCGTCCCCAATTTAAACCCAATTTAAAAAAGGAGGAATTCGTATGATTAAACTAGAATTAAAAGATGGCTCAATTAAAGAAGTAGAGTCAGGAATGTCAATTATTGAAATTGCTAAAAGCATAAGCGATGGATTAGCAAGAGTGGCAACAGCAGGAAAAGTAAATGGAGAAGTTAAGGATTTGAGAACAGTTATAAATGAAGATTGTAAATTAGAAATCTTGACTTTTGAAAGTGATTTAGATGGTAAAAAAGCTTATTGGCATACAACATCACATATAATGGCTCAAGCTATTAAAAGATTATTTCCACAAGCAAAATTAGCAATAGGACCTGCAATTGATGAAGGTTTTTATTATGATTTTGATGTAGAAAATGCTTTTACAGATGAAGATAAAGCTAAAATTGAAGAAGAAATGAAAAAAATTATTAAAGAAGATTTACCAATTGAAAGATTTTCTTTACCAAAGGCAGAAGCTTTAGAATTGATGAAAGATGAGCCATATAAGGTAGAATTAATAAATGATTTACCAGAAGGAGAAGAAATTAGTTTTTACAAACAAGGTGAATTTACAGATTTATGTGCTGGACCTCATTTAATGAGTACAGGTAAAGTAAAAGCTGTTAAATTATTAAACTCTTCAGGAGCATATTGGAGAGGTAGCGAGAAGAACAAAATGCTTCAAAGAATTTATGCTATATCATTCCCAAAAGCAAGCCAATTAGAAGAACATTTACAATTCTTAGAAGAAGTAAAACAACGTGACCATAGAAGAATAGGAAAAGACTTAAAAATCTTCATGACACACCCACTAGTTGGTTCAGGACTTCCAATGTATTTACCAGCAGGTGCTACAATAAGAAGAACTCTTGAAAGATATATTCAAGACAAAGAACTAGCATTAGGATATGACCATGTTTATACTCCATCACTTGCAAATGTTGATTTATACAAAACAAGTGGACACTGGGATCACTACAAAGATGATATGTTCCCAGTAATGAAAATGGATGAAGAGGAATTAGTTTTAAGACCAATGAACTGTCCTCATCACATGTTAATTTATAAGAGCGAACTACGTTCTTACAGAGATTTACCAATCAAAATCGGTGAATTAGCACATGACTTTAGATATGAAAATAGTGGTGCTGTTTGTGGACTAGAAAGAGTTCGTCAAATGTGTCAAAATGATGCTCACTTATTTGTAAGACCAGATCAAATTAAAGAGGAAGTAGGAAAGGTTCTTAACTTAATAAGAGAAGTATATGTAAAAGATTTTGGATTCCCAGAATCAGCATTTAAATATAGATTATCATTAAGAGATAAAGACAATATTGAAAAATATATTGATAATGATGAAATGTGGGAAACAGCTGAAAGCCAATTAAGAGCTATATTACAAGAATTAAATATAGAATTCTATGAAGCAAAAGGTGAAGCAGCATTCTATGGACCAAAAATCGACATCCAAATTAAAACAGCATTAAATCATGATGTTACAATACCAACATGTCAATTAGACTTCGCATTACCAGAAAGATTTGATTTAACATACATTGGTGAAGATGGAAAAGAACATAGACCAGTTGTAATTCACAGAGCTATTCTTGGATCTTCAGATAGATTTATGTCATTCTTAATTGAAGAAACAAAAGGAAACTTCCCAACATGGCTTGCACCTGTTCAAGTTAAAGTAATGCCAATTACAGACAACCAATTAGACTATGCGAAGGAAGTTACAAACAAATTAAGAGCAAACAGAATTCGTGTTGAATTAGATGATAGAAACGAAAAAATCGGTTATAAAATTCGTGAAGCTCAACTTCAAAAAGTTCCTTACATGTTAGTTGTAGGAGAGAAAGAAGTAAACGCAGGAACAGTAGGCGTTCGTTCAAGAAAAGACGGAGATGTTGGAGCAGTTAGCGTTGATGAATTTATAAAAAATATTAAAGAAGAAATTGAAAATTTTGTAAGATAAAAAAATGCACAGTTGGGGACGCGTCCCTGCTGTGCATTTTGCACAATTAGGGACAGGTTGATGTGTCAAAACTAAATACTTAACATACGTCCCAAATTTTATTGATGTGTCCCAGACTGTGCATTTTGCACAGTTGGGACACGTCCCCAATTGTACCCTTGCCACAAATCTTTCTCTCTCAAAACTCTATCCAACCCATTCAAAACCCACTTCTTATGCACATTCCACTCAGGAGCAATAAGCAAATCTTTTGGTGCATCACCAGAAATTCTATGAACAACAATATCAGGTCGTAAATGTGTTATAGCATAAACAAGGTATTCCAAATACTCATCAAACCCCATAGGAGAGTACAATCCTTTATAATACAAATTAGCTAAAACAGTGTTTTTTACAACATAAACATTATGTATTTTTATACCATCAATAGAGTGTCTATTTACAAAATCAATCGTATTTGCCAAATCATCCATAGTTTCATCAGGTAATCCAATCATTATATGAGTCACAACTTCAATGCTATATTGTTTTAGCATTTGAACAGCAGCAGTAAATACAGCATTTTCATATCCACGATTAATAAATTTGGCAGTTTTTTCATTAGATGTTTGCAAACCTAGCTCGACACAAACATAATATTTATCGGTATAACTAGCAAGTAATTTGCAGACATCTTCATTAATACAATCAGGTCTTGTAGCAATTTCTAAGCCAACAATTCTATCATCAATCAAAGCAGCATCATATTTTTTCTTTAAATTTGAAATAGTATCATAAGTATTTGTAAAGTTTTGAAAATAAATGATGAATTTATTAGCTCTTTCACTTTTATAACTTGAAAAATACTTTTTTACCTGTCCACTTATATCATTTTGTTTACAAATATGATCACCTGAACCTCTTTCACTGCAGAAAATACAGCCACCATTACTAACAGTTCCATCTCTATTAGGACAAGTAAAACCACCATCAATACATATTTTTAAAGTGCGTTCGCCAAATTTATTTTTTAAATATTCATTTAATTTATTATATCTATTTACATTTTCCATAATGTTTGTATTATAACATAATTTTGTGTTTTAAGCAATCTGTATAAAAAGGGATAAAACTGAAATAAATTTCATATTAATATTTACACAAATAGTTTAATATGATATAAATAAATTGTATAAACAAGAGTTGAAAATAGTAAAGGAGGAAGATATGGAATTAACACTAGGATTATTAATACCTTTTGCAGGTACAACTTTAGGAGCTGCGATGGTATTTTTTATGAAAAATAAAATGAATAAAATGTTAGAAAAACTATTATTAGGATTTGCATCAGGTGTTATGATAGCAGCATCAATTTGGTCATTAATTTTGCCAGCAATAGAAATGTCAGAAGAACAAGGAAAAGTGGCATGGCTTCCAGCAACAATAGGATTTTTATTCGGAATTGTTTTTTTGCTTGTATTAGATAGTTTAATACCACACCTGCATTTGCATGATGATAAGCCAGAGGGGGTTAAAGCTAAATTAAAGAAAACAACAATGCTTGTATTAGCAGTAACACTTCATAATATACCAGAACGGAATGGCAGTAGGGGTAACATTTGCTGGAGCGTTAATTGGTAATGCCGGAATAACAATGGCAGGTGCAACAGCATTAGCTATTGGTATTGCAATACAAAACTTTCCGGAAGGTGCAATTATTTCAATGCCTTTAAAAACAGAAGGTGTATCAAAAACAAAAGCATTTATATTAGGAACCTTATCTGGAATAGTAGAACCTATAGGTGCAATTATAACTATACTTTTAACAAAAGCAGTAGTACCAGTTTTACCATATGTTTTAGCATTTGCTGCTGGTGCAATGATTTATGTTGTTGTAGAAGAATTAATACCAGAATCTCAAGATGGACAACATTCTAATATTGGGACAGTAGGAGTTGCAATAGGTTTTGTTATAATGATGATATTAGATGTTGCACTAGGTTAAAATAGCATTAAATATTGAAGCACTAACAACGTATTTCCAGATAGCTAGGCAAAAGTATTGCCACAAGAAATTGCACTTTACATAAAGATATGCTATAATAATTATATATGGTCAAGTACCATTTTAATATAATTAGTGTATGTCAGGTTCACTAATATCAACCTAAAATTATTATAGGAGGTCAAAAAAATGAAAAAAAAGTTTCGGAAGTTTACAGCAGTTGTAATAGGCTTAACAGCATGTGCGTATATTGTTGTAGGACTAAATTGCAAAGTTGAGGAGCAATTTATTAGTCTTATGACAGAATTTTCTACACTTCTACTTTCTTGCTTAATAGGAATGCATTTTAAAGAAATTCAAGCTCTATTATTTAATAAGAAAAAAAGAAAAGAAAGAGAAGCCAAAAGAATTGAAGCTAGCAAGAAGTACAAACATTTAATTGCTGTGCATGAGTCAGGACACGCAATAATTGCTACGGCATTATTACCATGTATTAAAGTGGCTAAGATTTCAATTATACCAAACAGCGAATCTCTTGGAAGAGTTGAATATGTCGATGTAATGAAACTGATATGGTTTAAAGAAGAATGTATGGCTTTGATTGCTAGATCATACGGCGGAAGAGTTGCAGAAGAACTCATTTTGCAAGTTACATCAACTGCTAGTAGAAAAGACATGCAAGATGCTACAGAATATGCAAAAGATTTTGTCAACAGGTTTGCGATGAAAGGAAAATTAGCAACTGAAATTGATGACCAAGATTTTAATGCTGTTCTGGAAAAAGCAAATTTAGAGGCTATTGAGGTAGTTTGCAAAAAGGCATATAGTCTCGCTGAAAACACGATAAGACAGAATAAAGAAGCTCTTTTGAAATTAGTAGAAATCTTGGAAGAGAAAGAAACTATGGATCAAGAGGAAATCGAAAAATTCATGACAGACAATAATGTAACCTGACAAAAAACGGCTTGAGAGTTCTCAAGTCGTTTTTTATGCAATTAGACTATTGTTTTAGCTTAGAAATTGTTATATAATAATGCCAATAAATAAAAAGAAAAAGGACAAATATACATGGGAAATATAGTATTATTAGATGATTTAACTATTAATAAAATAGCAGCAGGAGAGGTAATAGAAAGACCTGCAAATGTTGTAAAAGAATTGGTTGAAAATTCAATAGATGCAGGTGCGAAAAATATTGTTGTAGAAATAAAAAATGGTGGAAAAACATTTATAAGAATAACAGATGATGGTAAAGGAATTGAATTAGAAGATATGCCAATTGCACTTGAAAGACATGCTACAAGCAAAATTAGACAAATAGAAGACTTAGAAAATACATACACAATGGGTTTCAGAGGAGAAGCTTTAGCAAGTATTGTTTCAATTTCAAGATTAACAATAATTTCTAAAACAAAAGAAATGCAAACAGGAATTAAACTTATAGCAGAAGCTGGAGATATTATAGATTCTGAAGAAGTTGGCGCAAAAGTTGGGACTACAATGACAGTAGAAAACTTATTTTTTAATGTTCCAGTAAGATATAAATTTTTAAAAAATGATGCAACTGAATTTAGATATATCAAGGAATTAGTGCAAAAAATCGCATTATCAAATTTAACAGTTTCAATAAAATTAATTAATGATGGTAAAAATGTATTTCAATCAAACGGAAACGGAAAAATAGAAGATATTGTTTATACTTTATATGGAAAAGAAGTTAAAGACAATTTAATTAAAGTTGACCATAAAGAAGGAGAAGTAAGAATAACAGGCGTAGTTGGAAACACTTTAATGGCAAAGGATTCAAGAAAAAATCAAATACTATTTCTTAATAAAAGAAATATAAAAAACCAAATGCTTACAAATAGTGCAGACCAAGCGTTTAAAGGTGGAACTGGAATTGGAAAATATGGCTTTTTTATTCTAAATATTGAAATGCCTGCAAGTTATTATGATGTAAATGTCCATCCAACTAAGATGGAAGTAAGGTTTAAAGATGAACAAGCATTATATAAAATAATGTATCATGCAATTAAGGGAACACTTTTAAATAAAGAGTTTTTAGGAAATAATGAAGTAGAAAATAATAAAGAATCTTATATTGAAAATGAATTTGAATTTTTAACTAATCATTATAATAATGATTACAAGCATAATGAAGAAAAGAATAATATTGAAAATGATGAAAAAATAGCAAGTAATCAGAATAATCAAAATGAAATAATTGCAAACAAGCTAAATAGAATAGATGTAAGTAATAAATACATAAATACATCTAAGCTTGGAAATCCGGTCATAGACACAGACAATTCAAAATATATAAATATTGGTAACAATGGCAATTTAGATTTAATAAACAGAGATAAAATTAGAACTGTAAATTACAAATATTGTGGAATAGTGTTTAGAACATTTATTATAATAGAAATAGAAGACGAGCTATATCTGGTTGACCAACACGCTGCACATGAAAGAGTTTTATATGAACAAATAAAAGAAAACTATAAAAATAATATTCAGAACAATAGTCAATTAATGCTATTTCCAGAGGTTGTAACTTTAACACATAAGGAAATGGAATTTATTCAAAATAATATGGAATTATTTCAAAATTATGGATTTGATATAGAAGGATTTGGTGAAAATAGTATAAAAATTAATGGAATTCCTGATATTGAATACAAAATAAAAATAGACACTAAAAACATTTTTATGGATATATTAGATGAAATGCTAACAAAAGAAAGAACAACAATAAAAGATATAGAAGAAAGGTTTATTGCTACAGTTGCTTGTAAAGCAGCAGTTAAGGCTAATATGGATTTAGCTGAAGATGAAGTGCACAAATTATTAGATAGATTATTAAAATTAAAGAATCCATATACATGTCCACATGGAAGACCAACAACTATTAAGCTCGGAAAAATGGAAAATGGCAAATTGAAAAATTTGTAAAATAAGAAATATTAATTAAATATTATAACAAGGAGTAGAAAAAATGAATCAATTTTCAAGAACAGAATTAATAATAGGAAAAGATGGAATAGAAAAATTAAACAAAGCAAAAGTTGCAGTTTTTGGCATAGGAGGAGTAGGTTCTTATGTAGTTGAAGGATTAGTAAGAGCTGGGGTACAAAACTTTATTTTAGTTGATGATGATAAAGTTTGTTTAACTAATTTAAATAGACAAATAATTGCAACAAGAAGTACCATAGGAAAGCAAAAAGTAGAAGTTGCAAAAGAAAGAATTTTAGATATAAATCCAAAAGCAAATGTCGAAATATATCAAGAGTTTTTTATGCCAGGTAGCCCTGAAATATTAGATGAGTCAGTTGATTATATTGTTGATAGTGTAGATACAGTAACAGCAAAAATTGAACTTGTAATGAGGGCAAATAGATTAAATATTCCAATAATTTCAAGTATGGGAACAGGTAATAAACTTGATCCAACAAGATTTGAAGTAACTGATATTTTTAAAACTAGTGTATGTCCACTTGCTAAAGTTATGAGAAAGGAATTAAAACAAAGAGGAATTAAGAAATTGAAGGTTGTCTATTCTAAGGAAGACCCTATTAAACCAGAAGAAACTGAGGAGATTAGTTGTAAAAATAACTGTGTATGTCCTCCTGGAACACAAAGAAAATGTACTGCTAAAAATCAAGTCCCTGGAAGTATTTCATTTGTACCTTCTGTTGCTGGATTGATTATTGCAGGTGAGGTTGTTAAAGATTTAATTAAATAAAGCTACATAATTCAAGCGTTTAGGCTACTCAAAAGACAAAATTATTAAACTGTAACTAAATAAAGTAAAATAATTTAAAATACTTGAAATTAATACCAAAAAGTGTTATAATAGAATTTACATAATTAAAAGAGAAAAAAGAAGGAATTATAGTAAAAAAGGAGTTAATATTATGATATTTTTTGATAAATTTTATTTAGACAAAGAACATGACATAATAGTTAATTTATATAAAGAAAACAATGATGAACTTACATATATAATAGAAACACCAAATCATAAAACAGGTAATTTAATAACAAATTTGGCCAAAATATGTGATTTACCAATTTCAAAAAATGATAAAGATATGAAAATAATACAAGGAAGTATTCCTGCAAGTATAAATGGAGATAATAAAGAAGTTTATATTTTAAGATTAGGAGGAATAAAGGTTGCTAACATATATGCTGATGGAACAATTGAAATAAAAGCGAAAATTCCTGCAATCAATAAAACTTTAATGTCTCAAACAAAAGAATACAAATTGCCAGTAGAAAAAACATTAATAAAATCATATATATTGAAAAAAGAAAAATTTAGAACTGATTTGCATACACACATTCATGCTAATTTAAATTCTGATGATTTAATAGCATTAGGAATAAAACATCAAATTCAATATCCATTTTATTATGTAAAAAAATTAGGCTTAAAACTATCAGATAAACAAGCAAATGAGATGTTTCAAAAGAGATTAATTGTAGAACAAAAATATGCATATGAAGATTTACCAGGCAAAAAATTAATTAGAAAAATTGATGATAATACATTTATAAATTTTGCCGATTTAATAATTAATAATCCAGAAAATATGGAAGAAAACATCGCTAAAATTAGAAATAGCTTAGTTTTAATGAAGGATGGTCAGGCAGTTTTTACAAATTTAGAGAAGTTATATTTATATAGATATGTTTTTTCAAAAGGAAAAACAAGTGATGAAAAAATAGATATAACAGAAGAAAAAATTGCTAGTATTACAAATAGAGAAATAAGAAATATATTATTTCAAATGCTAAAAGATGAAACAAGTGAGGAATATAAAAACAACACATTATTACAAGACAAACTTTTATGGGTTGCAAGAGAATATGCAAAACAAGGTATTTATTATTCTGAAATATCTGTAACATGGATAGTAAGAAAAGGTGAAGAAGGAGCAAAAATCCTTCAAGAATTACATGAAATTCTTCCTAAAATAGAAAAGGAAACAGGTGTTAAATTACGTTTTTTAGGATCATTTAGTAGAACTCTAATGACAGAACAACAATTAAAAGAAGGAATAGATGTTTTAAAAGTTGCAGCAAAAAGTCCCTATGTAGTGGGCAGTGATATTATTGGTGAAGAAATAAATGATATTTGTAATTTCAAACAATTAATTAAAGAATTAGTAGAATTTGCAGTAGAACAAGATGATGGTTTTACAATTAGAATTCATGCTGGAGAAAATGATAGCTTAAGATCAAATGTTCAAAAATCTATAGAATGTATTTTAGAAGCGGTTCCAAAGGGAAAGAAAATGCCAAAATGTAGATTAGGGCATGGTTTATATGGAATAGATGTCGACACAGAACAAGGACAAAAAATAATTAAAATAATGAAAGAAAATGGAGTTATATTAGAATTCCAATTAACTTCAAATGTACGTTTAAATAATCTTACTGATTTAGCTTTACATCCATTAAAAAGATATCTTGAAAATGGTGTTAATTGTGTTCAAGGGTCTGATGGTTGTGGATTTTATGGAACAGATTGTATGGAAGAGCAAATGGCATTAACCAATTTATTAGATTTATCTGAAGAAGATTTATTAAAAATGAAAAATGTTGAAGACGTCATAATTTCAGATAGTGATAAGTATTTTAAAGAAAAATCCGATAGATTTGAAAAATGGTTAAATGGAAGAAATATTAAAACTGCAATTTTGGAAGAAGAATTAAAAGTTATAGAAGAAAATAAGCAAAGAAAATTCACAGTAGGAAATAGTGAAAACCTTGAATCAAAAGAAGTGTTACAAGAAAAAGTAATTAAACTTCCATTAGATAAATTTCCTATAATAGTTGCAGGCGGAAGTTTTAACACACAAGGAAGAAAAACAAAAATTGATGATAGAGCTATAGATTTATTAAAGCTATTAATGCAAAAAATAGATACTAATAAAGCATATTTTATAATAGGGCATAGAATAGAGGGATACGAAAAAGCTGTGCTAGATATTGCAAAAGAGCTTAATAAAGATATTGAAATTGATGCAATTATACCTAGAAAAGTTGACAAGAATATTGCTAAAAACTTGCTAGACAACGAATTTAATGGAGTATGTATTTCTACCGAACAAGAAGAATTGGGAATTTATAAAAGCTTTAATTATGAGATATTTGAAAGAATTCCTTCTATGGTGTTGGCTTTTGATGGAAATTCACCAGTATCAAATTTAGTGCAAGAAGCTAAAAATGGTAAAGCAAAATCAAGAATATACATAAATAATGACGTAGAAGCTTTAAAAGAAAAGGCAGATTCATTAGATGGATATGTTACAAAATTTGATTTAAGTAATAAAAATATAATTGAAAAATTAGCACATGATAATCCTGAATTATTTTCAGATGTTGGATAAAAAATAAAATAATTGAGATAAAAATCCTAACATAATTTGTAATGAATTATGTTAGGATTTTTTTGTATAATAGAAAAGTCTTATTGTAGGATAAAACTAAAATGTATTAAAATTATGATATTATTTATATAATTTGATAATCTGACCAGTTAGTATAGTGACATTTTCTAAAATTAATGATTAAATTAACTAGATTGTTTTAAAAGAGAGGAGAAATAATAAATATGAACTTCGAAATATCATCAATTAAAGATATGTTAAATAAAAGTGGAGAAGTGTTTGGAAATAGACCAGCATATGAAATTGAAGGGAGAATAATAACTCATAATGAGTTTAGAAACGATGTTAATTCTTTAGGAACAGCACTTATAGAAATGGGATTAAAAGGAAAAAGGATCGCTGTAATTGGAACAAATAGCTATAATTGGGAAATGGCGTACTTATCTATAGTTTGTGGTACAGGGATAGTTGTGCCATTAGATAAAACATTACCTGAAAATGAACTTGAAAGTTTAATTAAAAGATCAAGTGTAGAAGCAATATTTTTTGATGAAAAATATGAAGAAAATATAAAAAATATAAGCAGAAAAAATGATAATAATTTAAAAATACTAATTTCAATGGGAAAAAGCACTGATGAAAATGTTTTAATCCAAAGTGAGTTAATACAAAAAGGTAAAAAATGTTTAGAAGATGGAAATAGTGATTTTATTGATAGTGAAATTGATGAAAATGCAATGAGCATTTTATTATTCACATCAGGAACAACATCAAAATCAAAAGCTGTAATGTTATCACATAAAAACATTTGTACAAATTTGACATCAATAAGAGCAACTTTAGACATAAATGAACAAGATATATTTCTTTCAATTTTGCCATTGCACCATGTTTTTGAATGCACAGTAGGATTTTTATATCCATTAAGTATTGGTGCTAAAATTGTATTTGGTAGAGGCTTAAAATATATTGTTGAGGATTTAAAACTAAATAATATATCAATTTTAATGTGTGTGCCAGCAATATATGAAAACATTTATAAAAATATTAGAAGAAAATTTGAAAAGCAAGGTCATTTAGAATTGTTAGAACAATTAGAGAAAAAGGCTGAAAAATGCACAATGCAAGAAAGAAAACAAATATTTAATCAAATTCATGAAAGTATTGATCCTAATACAAAAATGCTAATTAGCGGTGCAGCAGCATTAGATTCAGAAGTTGAAAAAGGTTTTAGAATTTTGGGATTTAATCTTGTTCAAGGATATGGTTTAACAGAGGCTTCTCCAGTTATTTCTGTTGAAACAGAGAAAGATTATAGATTGTCATCAATAGGCAAGCCAATGGTTGGAATCCAAGCAAAAATTGTTAATGGTAATGAAGATGGTATAGGAGAACTTGCAATAAAAGGCGATAATGTTATGCTTGGATATTTAGAAGATGAAGAAAACACAAATAATGTTATAAAAGATGGATGGCTTCTTACAGGAGACTTAGCTAAAATAGATGAAGACGGATATATTTTTATTTGTGGTAGAAAGAAAAGTGTAATAGTATTAAAAAATGGTAAAAATATTTTCCCAGAAGAAATGGAAAAATTAGTTAATAAAATTGATGGTGTTAAAGAATCTTTTATATTTGGTAAAGTTACCAATAAAAGTAAAGGTGATGTAAAATTAAATGTTGAAATAGTTTTTGATAAAAATGAAGTTCAAGATATTTATAATGTTAATACTGTAGAAGAAATTTATGAAACATTTAATCAGAAGATTAAACAAGTAAATAGTTTGATGCCTAGTTATAAAGCTATTAAAGGAATAGTTTTTTCTGAAGAGCCATTAATAAAAACTACAACAAATAAAATAAAAAGGGATGAAAATATTGCAAGAATCAATAGCATTTCAGTACAATAAAAAACTTAATGATTTAAGTACAAAAGTATTAGGGAAAAACTATATTTACTTTAAAGAAATAGATTCAACACAAAAAGAAATTTGGAGAAAAATTGAAAATAAAAGTATTGTAAATGGAACATTAATAAGAGCAGAAACACAAACAGCAGGTGTTGGAACATTTGGAAGAAAATGGTATACAAGTGAAAATAATATAGCATTTTCCTTTTATTTAAAATTAAATTTTGATGTAGAAAAATTAGATGGATTAACAATAAAAATAGCTGAAATTATAGCAAAAACATTTAAAGAAAAATATGCTGTAAAAATAGATATTAAAGAACCTAATGATTTATATGTTAGAGGAAAAAAATTAGGTGGAATTTTAACAGAAACAAAGATTAAAGGAAATATTGCAAAATACTTAGTTATAGGGATTGGAATAAATAATTCGCAAATTATTTTTAATGATGAATTAAAAGAAATAGCAACATCATTAAAAAAAGAATATGATTTCGAAATTAATGTAGAAGAATTTATAGTTTGTTTCTGTAATGAATTTGAAAAAATAATTTTTGAAAGAATAGAGGATATTATAGAATGAAAATAGGATTTTTATTTCCTGGTCAAGGTTCACAAGCTCATTTGATGGGGAAAGATTTATATGATAAATATGAATGTTATAGAAACGTTTATAAACAAGTAGAACAAATTACAGGAATTGATGTATCAGAAATTACATTCAATGAAACTGATGATAGAATAAATCAAACAAAATATACTCAGATTTGTATATTAACAATGAGTTTAGGAATTTTAGAAATATTAAAACAAAATAATATAAATGCTGAAATATCAGCCGGTTTAAGCTTAGGAGAATATACCGCTTTAATATATAGTAATCTTCTAAATGCTGAAAACGGAATTCAAATTGTAAAAAATAGAGGAATATATATGCAAGATTTAGCACCAAAAGGTGATTGGGCAATGTCTGCAATTTTAGGCTTAGATGATGACAAGGTTGAACAAGCATGTAATATGGTAACTGATGGATTTGTTGTACCTGTAAATTACAATTGTAAAGGTCAAGTAGTCATTTCTGGGGAAGCTAGGGCTGTAGAACAAGCAAGCGAAAATGCTAAACAATTAGGTGCTAAAAAAGCGAGAATTTTAAATACTTCAGGGCCTTTTCATACTGAAAAATTAATAGAAAGTGCAAAAGCATTGAAAAATGACTTATCAAAAATTACATTTGGAACTGAAACATCAAAAGTTTTAAAAAATATTGATGGTGATTTTTATAATGAGAATGATGATTTTGCAAGTTTACTTATGAAGCATATTATAAGCCCTGTTAAATTTTCAAAAGTATTGGAAACAATGCTAGATAATGATGTTGATACTTTTATAGAAATAGGTCCAGGAAAAACTTTATCAGGTTTTGTGAAAAGAATGGATACTGAAAAAGAAATCAATATTTTAAATATAAATGATATTGAAAGTTTAGAAAAGGCAATAAATTTTGTAAAGGAGAATGAGAACAATGAGTAATGTAGCTGTTGTTACAGGTGGTACAAGAGGAATAGGAAAGCAAATTATATTAGATTTAGCCAAAAAAGGATATAATATTGCATTTAATTATAGAAGTGAAAATACAGATTTTGAAAATCTAAAACAAGAGCTTAAAGAAATTGGTGTAAATGTTTATGGATTTAAATGTGATGTTACAGATTTTGAAAAATGTGAGGAATTTGTAAAAGGAATTATTTCTGAGTTTGGAAGAATTGATGTTCTTGTTAATAATGCAGGTATTACAAAAGATGGATTATTAATGAGAATGAAAAAAGAAGACTTTAAGGATGTTATAGATGTTAATTTAATTGGAACCTTTAATCTAACAAGAAATGTAATTCCATATATGATAAAAGCAAAAAAAGGAAGAATTATAAATATTTCTTCTGTGGTTGGAATATCTGGAAATGCAGGTCAAACTAACTATTCAGCATCTAAAGCAGGTATAATAGGGTTTACAAAAAGTTTAGCAAAAGAGGTTGCGAGCAGAAATATTACCGTAAATGCAATAGCACCAGGATTTATTCAAACTCAAATGACAGATGTATTAAAAGATGAAGTAAAGGAAGAAATATTAAAACAAATACCACAAAAAAGATTTGGAACTACAGAAGATGTTGCAAATGTTGTTAAATTCTTAGCATCAGATGAAAGTTCATATATAACAGGTCAAGTAATTAATGTTGATGGTGGAATGTTAATGTAGGAGGATAAAAAAGTGAAAAGAGTAGTAATTACAGGAATTGGCTTAATTTCGCCAATAGGAAATACGGCAGAACAATCATGGGAAAATATAAAAAATAAAAAATGTGGAATTGATAATATAACAGTATTTGATACAACAAATTTTAAAACAAAGCTTGATGCAGAAATTAAAGATTTTAATTTAGAAGATTATTTTGATAGTAAAACAATTAAAAGAAATGATAGATCATCTTTAATTGCAATATGTAGTGCAAGAGAAGCTGTTGCAGATAGTAAAATTGATAAGGAAAATACGGATTTTAATAAAGTAGGAGTTTTTGTAAGCACTGGAATAGGTGGATTTAGCACTGTTGAAGAGCAATGCCAAATTTGTTATGAAAAAGGAAATAAAAGGGTATCACCATTATTTATTCCAATGGGAATAGTAAATATGCCAGCAGGTAATATTGCAATAGATATTGGTGCAAAAGGAGAATCTTGTTCATTTGCAACAGCATGTGCATCATCAACACATGCAATAGGCGAGGCATATAAAACTATTAAACTAGGACTAGAAGATGTTATTATTGCAGGTGGAACAGAATCAGCAATATGTAAAACTAGTGTTGCTGGATTTGAAAATATGAAAGCTTTATCAGGTGAAACAGATAAAACAAGAGCATCAATTCCATTTGATAAAGAAAGAAATGGATTTGTTATGGGAGAAGGAGCAGGTGTTATAGTTTTAGAAGAATTAGAACATGCATTAAAAAGAAATGCCCATATTTATGCTGAAGTTGTAGGATATGGAGCAACATCTGATGCATATCATATAACATCACCAGACCCAGAAGGAGATGGCGCTGCAAGAGCAATGGAAAGAGCAATTGCAGATGCTGAAATTGAAGCTAGCCAGGTAAATTATATTAATGCACACGGAACATCAACACACTTAAACGATTTAACTGAAACAAAAGCAATTAAAAAAGTATTTGGTGAAAATTATAAAAATGTTTATGTAAGTTCAACTAAAGGAAACACAGGACACTTATTAGGTGCAGCAGGTGTAGCAGAAGCAATTTTCTGTATAAAATCAATTGAAGATGGTATCATACCACCAACAATTAACTATAAAGTTGCTGATGAAGAATGTGATTTGAATTTAGTTGTAAATGAATGTTTAAAAAATGATGTAAAATATGCTATGTCAAATTCATTAGGATTTGGAGGACATAATGCAAGCATAATTATAAAAAAATTTGAAGAATAAGGAGGATTTACAATGGATTACGAAAGTATTAAAAAATTGATAGATGATATGGGTAATTCTAAATTATCCTCATTAGAAATTGATTTTCCAGATGGAACAAAAATAAATATGAAAAAAGGCATTAATCAAAATTGCTTTGAAAACAAAAATTTAGAAGAAAAAAATGATATTGCAAGAAAAAATAGTATAGAATGTGCTTCTCAAAATATTGTTTATAAGAACATAGATGATGAAGAAAAGAGTAATAGTAAGATTAATGCAAACATTGAAGATGAAAAAATATATAAATATGTAAAATCTCCAATGGTTGGAACTTTCTATTCTAAACCATCTCCTGATGAAAAAAGCTATATTGAAGTTGGAGAAACAATAAAAAAAGGAACTACAACATGCATAATTGAAGCTATGAAATTAATGAATGAGATTGAAACAGAATTTGAAGGTGAAGTTGTAGAAATTCTAAAAAAAGATGGAGATCCAGTTGAATTTGGAGAAAATCTAATTAAATTAAAATAAGCCAATGGGGACGGGGCAAAAAGGAGATAAAAAAATGTTAGGAAAAGAAGAAATAAAAAACATAATTCCTCAAAGAGAGCCATTTTTGATGATAGATGAAGTTGAAAGTATGGAGCCTGGGAAATATGCTATTTGTTATAAAAATGTTGATGAAAATGAATATTATTTTCAAGGACACTTTCCAGGTAACCCAGTTATGCCAGGTGTTTTAATAACAGAAAGCTTGGCACAGGCAGGGGCCGTTGCTATACTTTCAGTTGAAGAAAATAAAAACAAAAATGCACTTTTTGCAGGAATTGATAAAATGAAATTTAAAAGAATGGTTAAGCCAGGAGATAAATTAAAATTAGAAGTTAGTATAATTAAACAAAAAGGACCAATAGGTATTGGTGAAGCTAAAGCAAGTGTTAACGGAGAACTTGTTGCTAAAGGAGAGTTAACTTTTGCCTTAGTTGATAATAAAAAATAAGCCAATGAGAACAGGGCATTTTGGAAAGAAGAAGGGATAGATAATGAATAAAATACTAATAGCAAATCGTGGAGAAATTGCGGTTAGAATAATAAGAGCATGCAAAGAAATGAATATAAAAACAGTTGCTGTATATTCTACAGCAGACAAAGAATCCTTACATACTAAACTTGCAGATGAAGCAGTTTGTATTGGTGATGCACCATCTCAAAAAAGTTATTTAAATATTCAAAACATTATTGAAGCAGCTAACATTACAGGAAGTGATAGTATTCACCCTGGATATGGATTTTTATCAGAGAATGCTAAATTTGCAAAAATATGTGAAGAATCAAATATAAAATTTATAGGCCCAAAATCCGAGGTTATAGATGCGCTAGGAAATAAATCACATTCAAAAGAATTAATGAAAAAATGTGGAATACCAGTAATACCAGGGTCAGATGGTAGTATAAAAGATTTAGAAGATGCAAAGAAAATCTCTAAAAAAATTGGATATCCTGTAATGCTTAAAGCCTCAAGTGGAGGTGGAGGAAAAGGAATAAGAGTTGTTTATAAGGAAAGTGATTTAGAAAGAAACTATAATTTAGTAAAACAAGAGGCTAAAAAATCTTTTAATGATGATGAAATATATTTAGAAAAATATATAGAAAATCCAAGACATGTTGAAATTCAAATTTTAGCAGATGAATTCGGAAACGTAATACATCTAGGTGAAAGAGATTGTACAATTCAAAGAAATCATCAAAAGATAATTGAAGAAACTCCATCACCAGTTATTGATGAAAAACTTAGAAGCAAAATGGGTGAAACTGCAATTAAGGTGGCAAAAGCGGCTAAATATTCAAGCTTAGGAACTGTAGAGTTTTTAGTTGATAAAAATAAGAACTTCTATTTCATGGAAATGAATACTCGTGTTCAAGTCGAACACCCAATTACTGAACTTCGAACAAACATTGATTTAATAAAAGAACAAATAAAAGTTGCTGCAAATGAGGAAATAAAAATCAAGCAAAAACAAGTTAATTTTCAAAATTATGTTATAGAATGTAGAATTAATGCAGAAGACCCTTACAAAAATTTCAGACCATGCCCGGGAAAAATAACAGGGTTAAATTTACCTGGTGGAAACGGAATAAGAATAGATACAGGAATATATGAAGGATATACTATTCCAAGTTATTATGATTCAATGATTGCAAAATTAATTGTATATGGAACAAGCAGAAATGAAGCAATTGCAAAATTAAAAAGAGCATTAGAGGAATTTGTTATCGAGGGTGTAACTACAAATATCGATTTTATATTTGAAATTATAAAAAATCCAGATTTTATTAGAGGAAATTATGATACTTCATTTATAGAAAACAAATTGAAAAATGGTTTATAGGCAAATCCTTACAAAAACCTAAATAATAAAATAAGGAGAATTTTGGGCTTTGATAATAGATAAAATAAAAAAAAGACAAACAATTCCTATTAACAAAAAGAATAATATAGATATTCCAATTGGAAAATGGATAAAATGTGAAAAATGTAAAAACATAATCTACAAAGAAGAACTACAAAACAATTTTAATATTTGCCCACAATGTGGGAATTATTTCAGAATCCATATTAATAGAAGATTAGAACAAATCCTTGATGCACACACTTATGAAAGATTTGATTTTGATATGGAAACTCAAAATCCATTAGAATTAGAAGATTATCCTAAAAAAATCGAAATTTTAAAACAAAAAACAAATATTTTAGAAGCTGTATCAGCAGGTACAGGTGAAATTAATGGAGAAAAAGTAGTTATATGTGTAATGGATAGTGGTTTTTTAATGGGAAGTATGGGAGTTGTTGTTGGAGAAAAAATTACATATGCTATGGAACAAGCAATAAAGCTAAATCTTCCTATTATAATATTTACTGCCTCTGGAGGTGCCAGAATGCAGGAAGGAATATTATCTTTAATGCAAATGGCAAAAACAGTTGAAGCTATATCAAAATTAAATAAAGAAGGAATATTATATATATCTGTGTTGACGGATCCAACATATGGTGGTGTTACAGCATCTTTTGCAAGTTTAGGTGATATCATTTTAGCCGAGCCAAATGCAAGAATTGGTTTTGCGGGAAGAAAAGTCATTGAACAAACTATTGGCAAAGAATTGCCAGAAGAATTTCAAACATCAGAATTCTTGTTAGAACATGGTTTTATAGATAAAATTGTAGAAAGAAAAGATATGAAAAATACAATTTATAATATAATCAAACTTCATAAAAAGGAGGTTGAATGATGGATAAAATAGCATTAGAAAAAGAAGAATTAGCATGGAAAAAAGTCGAAATAGCACGTAATCCTAAAAGACCAACAAGCCTTGATTATATTAAATATGTGTTTGACAGTTTTATGGAACTTCATGGAGACAGAATTTCAAATGATGACAAAGCAATTTGTTGCGGGTTAGCTAATATAGGTAATCAAAATTTTACTGTTATTGCTGAACAAAAAGGAAGAACAACAAAAGAAAATATTGAAAGAAATTTTGGAATGCCTAACCCACAAAGTTATAGAAAAGCTATAAGATTTATGAAGCAGGCTGAAAAATTTGGTAGACCTATTATAACATTTATAGACACAAAAGGAGCATATCCTGGCGTTGAGGCTGAAGAAAGAGGGCAAGGTGAAGCTATTGCTAAATCAATGCTTACAATGGCAAGTCTTAAAGTTCCAATTATTTCAATTGTAATTGGTGAAGGTTCAAGTGGTGGCGCTCTTGCAATAGGTGTTGGAAATAAGGTATATATGCTAGAAAACGCTATATATTCAATACTTTCTCCTGAAGGGTTTGCAAGTATTTTATGGAAGGATTCTAAAATGGCTAAAGAAGCTGCTGAAAAAATGAAGCTAACTTCAGAAGACTTGCTAAAGTTTGAAGTAATTGATGGGATAATTTCAGAACCAAAAAAACAAGAATATACTGATGAATTTACGCAAAAAATAGCAAAAGAAATAAAGAAAATAATAATAAAAGATATAAAAGCATTTAATAAAATGTCTGCAAATGATATTGTAGAACAAAGGTATGAAAAATTTAGAAAGATGGGGTGTTAAACCAAATGATGTTAAAAGATAAAACAATTTTAATAATGGGAATACGTAACAAATGGAGCATTGCTTATGGAATTGCAGAATCTGCATACAAGCAAGGTGCAAAATTAATATTTACATATATGGGTGAAGAAAATAAGGATAAAATAGAAAAATTAACAGAGGATTTTAAAGATAGCAAAGCATATGTTTTAGATGGAGCTTCTGAAGATGAATTAGTTAAGGAAGTTTTTACTAAAATTAAAGAAGAAAATGGAAAAATTGATGGAATTGTTCATGCAATTGCACATGCTAAGACAGAGGATTTGCATAATGATTTTATTCAAACAAGCAAAGAAGGGTTTGCACATGCTAATGATGTAAGTAGTTATTCATTAGTTTTAGTTGCAAGAATGGCTAAAGAATTAGATATGTTAAATGAAAACGCTAGTATTGTTACTTTAACATATCTTGGTTCTACAAAGGTTTTAGAGGGTTATAATGTTATGGGAATTGCTAAGTCTGCTTTAGAAGCAAGTGTTAGATATTTAGCTTATAATCTTGGAAAAGAAGGTATTAGAGTTAATGCTGTTTCTTCTGGTCCTATTAAAACTTTATCTGCTAAGGGAATTAAGGATTTTAATTCTATTTTGAGTGTTGTAGAAGAGAAGGCTCCTTTGCATAGAAATGTTACTATTGAACAGATTGGAGATGTTGCTACATTTTTGTTAAGTAGTATGTCTGAAGCTATTACAGGGCAAGTTATTTTTGCTGATAGTGGGTATTGTATTATGGGCAACTAATTTTGCAGGAGACCGCTCAAACTATAGAAGTATTATAAAAAACTTGACAATTTTTTAAAAGGATTGTATAAATTAAAAATGAAATTAGGAGGAATTTAAAATGAATGAAAATGAAGTATTTGAAAAATTAAAAGGAATAATAGTTGAACAATTAGGAGTTGAGGAAAATTTAGTAACAAAGGAAGCTACTTTTGTTGATGATTTATCAGCTGATTCATTAGATATAGTTGAATTAGTTATGGGAATTGAGGAGAATTTTGATATTCAAATTCCTGATGAGGCAGCAGAGAAGATAGTTACAGTAGGAGATGTTGTGGATTACCTAATGAATAATTTATAAGATTTTATAAGTCAAAATCTGAAAGGATGATAATATTTATGAATAAGACAAAAAGAATTATATTCAAAACAGCAATAAAATTATTTGCTGAAAAAGGTTACGAAAATACAGGGATAGAGGAGATTACAGCAGTTGCAGGTTTTGCAAAGGGAGCATTATATTATCATTTTGATACAAAAGAGGATTTGTTTGATTTGATGTTAGAAGAAGGAACAAAACTTTTAAATAATAGTATCGAACTTAAATTTAGACATTGCAATGACCCATTAGATAAGATAAAGGCTATTTTAATGATTGAGATAAAAACAATTATTAATTATGAGGATTTTATTACTGTTGTTATAAACAACACTTTAGGGGAAAATAGTAGAACAAAAAAATGCCAAAAAGCAGTAAATAATTACGTAGATAAAATTGGTGAAGTTCTTAAAGAGGGAATAGAGGCTGGTATTTTTTATGATAAAAATCCGGAGGCTGTTGCATATGGCATATTTGGAGTTACTTTTTCTAGTTTGCTATATAGACTAAAGCAAGACAGAAATGCAACTGCTGAACAAATATATGAAGGGTATGTTGATACTGTTGTAAAAGGAATTACTAAATTATAAACGTAGATACAATATAAAAAGGGTAGATATTTTGTAAATATCTATCCCTTTTTAAAGTGTGCCCAGCATGGGCAACAACTTGTGGGTGAAAGTCCCATACAGT
>SAMEA3663241__coassemble_61_pt1 | contig 34231 bp, 29 predicted proteins | sample SAMEA3663241__metabat2_low_PE_011 | metagenome-assembled genome bin SAMEA3663241 (sample SAMEA3663241) | pig gut metagenome | biome: pig gut; feature: pig-associated habitat; material: faeces | place: China | collected 2013 | reverse complement strand
AAAATCAAAAAACTTCCGTCCCAACTAGCTTAAATAATAGCTAGGGACGAAAGTTCTAATTCCGCGGTTCCACCCTAATTGATAGTTTTTTAACTATCCTCTTTATTACACTTTTTAGCTCCAAAGCTCCAAAATATATAAATATTACTAATTTTCACCAACCATTAGCTCTCTATAAATATAAAAATATATTTCCTCTTTTTCAACGCTATTTTTTATTTACACTATTTTATCACATTTTTTAGAAAAGTCAAGAGCTAAATGAATCAAAACCTAATTAAACTAAACCTAATAAGCCTCAAAACTCTCAACCATTTTTTCAACAACTGGCAAGTGATTCTTAACAAACTCCTTACCACAACTAACCTCTAGCAAGAAATAAGCATCACCATTTTCAATATAATAATTTCTCTTTACACCATTTTCTTTCTCCAATTCCTCAACATAGCATAACTTCCCATTGATTTCTTTTGTTTTAACACTATACTGACTATTTTCTGCCTTTTTAGCTGAAGCCTCTTCTAACAAATCCTTTGCCTTTGTCTTAAAACCATCTTTAAAATAAGTAACCTCAACCCAAATAGTATCAGACACCAAAGATTTAAAACTATCTTTATCCTTAACATATGGATCTTTATAAAAACCATCAACCTCATAACTAAATGTATATCTAGGTCCACGATAATCTCTCAAAGTAATTTCTTTTTTCTCTCCATCTACAATTATATTTTCCTTTTTGTCTAATTCCTTATAATCTTCTTTATCTTTATCTTTATCTTCATCTTGATTAACAGAAAAAATACTATCTTGTTCTGTTTTGTCATTTTTCTTATCACTATTTTCATTATTAGAGCTTGATTTTATAGCAAATACTATAGCCCCAACAATAATAGCAATAATCAATATTAGAACAAAAATCGCTCCTACCAAATTAATCTTTATAACCTTTCTTTCCATTTTATCTTGTGTTCCTTTCTTAAAATTTATTAAATCTATTTTTTGTTTTCATACCCAGGCTTTTCTAAAAGTCTAAACATATTTGTTTTATATTTTTCAACACCTGGTTGATTAAATGGATTTACCCCTAATAATAACCCTGACATTGCACATGCTTTTTCAAAGAAATAAATTAAGTGTCCAATAGTTTCAGCACTTAAATCCTCCATCACAATAATAATATTAGGCACTCCTCCATCTTTATGGGCCTCAATTGTACCCTCCATTGCTTTTTGATTGACGTAGTGCAAAGTTTTATCTGCTAAATAATTTAATCCGTCTAAATTATCTTCTTCATAATTAATTTTAATATCAGATTTTTCATTTTTTATTTTAAGAACTGTTTCAAATAAACATCTTCTACCCTCTTGAATATATTGACCTAATGAATGTAAATCTGTTGTAAATTCAGCACCTGCTGGAAAAATCCCTTTTAATTCTTTTCCTTCACTCTCACCATATAATTGTTTCCACCATTCTATAAAATAATGCAATTTAGGATTATATCCAACTAACAATTCAATATTTTTTTCTTTTTTATATAACACATTTCTACTAACAGCATATTTATAACAATCATTATATTTTAAATTTGGATCATTATATTTTTCTTGTGCAAAACGAGCTCCAGCCATTAATTTATCTATATCAATCCCGGCAACGGCAATAGGAAGTAAACCAACAGGAGTTAAAACAGAATATCTTCCTCCAATATTATTTGGAATTACAAATTTTTCATAACCTTCTTCATCTGCTAATTGCTTTAAAGCGCCTTTTTCTTTGTCTGTTGTAACAAAAATCCTTTTTTGAGCTTCTTTTAATCCGTACTTATCTTCTAATAAATTTCTAAAAATTCTAAAAGCAATCGCTGGTTCTGTTGTTGTACCAGATTTTGAAATAACATTTATAGAAAAATCCTTATCTTGTACATATTCAATAACATCATTTATATAACTAGTACTTAAATTATTTCCAACATACAAAATCTGTGGAAACTTTCTTTGTTCTCTATCTTGCATATTATAAAACGAACTTGTTAAAGCTTCAATAACAGCTCTAGCTCCTAAATATGATCCGCCAATTCCAATTACTAAAAGAACATCTGAATTTTCCTGAATCATTTTAGCACATTTTTTTATTTTATCAAATTCTCTTTTATTAGATTTACTTGGCAAATGTAACCATCCTAAAAATTCATCTTGATCATTAGCTTTTTTATTCATCATCATATGTAATTTTTGAACTTCTTCTGAGTAAACTATAATCTCTTTTCCTGTCAAATTACTTTTTCTAAAATTAACTTTAATATTTGACATCACACTCACTCCTTCATTTGTATCTGCCATAATTCTACATTAACTGACAAATAATTTCAAGCCCTAAATTTCAATTTACCAAAGATGTGCAATTACTCTACTTCACTATAAATTTTCGCCAAATATTTCATACTATTCAAACACTCCTCTAAGGTATTTCCAGTAGCCCCAACCTCAATAATACAAGCAGCCTTAGCAAGATGATGATTATACCTAGAATTTCTAACAATTATAGGTTTAAACAACCCTGGATACAACTCATTTCCCTTCTTAACAATCTTCATAGCAAACTTTAAATTATCTCTCCAATTCTTGTGATATAAACCTCCTCCATCTGTTCCAATAACAAACATCACTCTAGCACAACAATCATCACCAATTTTTACCTTTGGTGCATATGTATTATCACCAATTGCATCTCTATGTAAATCAATAACAACATCTGTATTTGTATACTGATTTAACAGATTCTGAACAGTTACAAGTGAACGATTATAAGACCCATTATATGAAGGATAATCATGATAAGATTTATCATGCACAATATTAAATCCATATTTTTTTAGATATTTTTCTAATTCATCACCAACTCTTGAAACACTATAATTCAAATCTGTTGTTCTATAATTTCCAGATGAATTATATTGGCATTGTTCTGTTGGAGTATAACTTTCACATGTATGTGTATGAAAAATTATAATATCGTTTTTATTAATATCAACGTTTAAATCTTTTATTTCAGATTGTAAATCATAATCACATTCATCTCTTAACTTAACGCCAAAAATTTCACAAGTAGCTTTGTCTGGAATACTAGAAGGAAGGATTTCAACATTTACACCTGTTTGCACATCTTGTAATTCTCCATTTTCTGCCATATTAGTATCATTAGCATTGTTATTTGCATCATTTTCTTGATTATTTTGATTTTGAGAATCTGCATTATCTACACTTTCTTGTAAATCAATATCACTGCTTTCATTTTCTTTATTATTCTCTATATTTTGAAAACCATTCAAACCATTGTAATTCACATTTCCATATATCAATCCATTTGGATTAGTAACATCAACTAACTTAAATAAGCTAAACTCACTACTAATCGTATCTGAAATATAATTTTTATCACCTAATTTCAAATTAGAATTATCATTTTTCATCATCAAAATTTCATTTTTTATCATTCCTAAAAATTTTCTAGAGTCAAAAGAAAAATAACTATTTACATTTTTTTTAGTGTAAAAAAAATTAGCAAAAATAGCTATAATACCAAATATTAAACTAATTTTTGCTAAGTATTTAATTATGTCTTTTCCTGTAATGACCTTTATTCTCACTTTTGAAATTTCTCCTTTGCATATGTAATATCATACAATTATTATATGCATTAGAGATTTTTTTAGAACTTATAAAGCTCTCTATTTGAAACATATCATTTTGATTAAGGCTTATTCTTAATCAATCTTTGGCTTTAATTCCAAATAAATCGGTCTTTCTTCCCTTATCATTGTAGATTTTCCATGGCCTGGATATACAATTGTTTTAGCGGGTAAAACCATCAATTTTTTCGTTATTGAATCCATAATATCTTCTAGTCCACCTGTAGGAAGGTCTGTTCTTCCCCAGGTGCCACAAAATAATGTATCCCCACTTATCAAAAAGCCTTCTTTTTCACAATATAAGCAAGTTCCACCTTTTGTATGTCCAGGTGTATGAATTACTTTAAATTCAATATTTCCAAGATGTAATAAATCTCCATCATTTAATCTAGAGTCTGGTTCAAAACTTGCATCTATTCCAAGATAATTTGTTAAACTGATATCTGGATTTGTAAGTCCTTCTGCATCAAATCTATGAATTAAAATCTTTCCACCTTTTCTTTTTTGAAGCTCACTAACAGCACCTATATGGTCACCATGGCAATGTGTTAAATAAATATATTTTAGATTAGCATTTAAAATATCCAACATTTCAATAATTTTTTCGACTTCAGCACCAGGATCAACCACCATAGTTTCTTTACTATCTTCATCTTGAATTATATATACATTTGTATACATTCCATATGGTGTTAATACTCTAATTCTCTTTAGTATCATATTTACATCTTCTTCCCTTCACATTATTTCTTTCTATTAACTTCATATACATTATCAATTTTTCTTAAAGCTTTTAAAATATTGTTTAAATCATCTAAATTTTCAACTTCTACAGTAACTTCTGTAACAACTATTTTTTCTTTATTAACTTTTGAATTAACCGCTACTAATCTTGTTTTTACAGATGCAATTTGTTTGATAATATCAGCTAATAATCCATTTCTTTCATTTGCCAATATTTCAATATCAACATTATAACTACTGTTTTGCTCATTATACCAATATACATCAATCATTCTATCTTCTTGTGAAATCAAATCTTTTACATTAACACAATCTTTTCTATGAACAGAAACACCTCTTCCTCTTGTAATAAAGCCTACTATCTCATCTCCAGGAACCGGATTACAACATTTTGATAATCTAACTAAACAATTATCTATTCCTTTTACAACAATACCAACACTTGATGGTTTTGTTTTTCTTGTTCTTTCATTAATTAATTCTTCTAAAGTCTGTTCAATATATTCATCTTGATTATCTTTTTTATACACTTCTAATATTTTTGCAATAACTTTTGATGCAGTAATTGCACCAAAACCAACAGCAGAATACATATCTTCAACATTATTAAATTTATATCTGTCCAATGCTACTTGAACATATTCATTTTTAAAGATTTTGCTATATGAAATTCCTATTCTTTTAATCTCTTTTTCTATTAAATCTTTACCTTTTTCAATATTTTCTGCTCTTTGTGTTTTCTTAAACCAACTTTGAATTTTGTTTTTTGCACTAGTACTTTTAACAAACTTTAACCAATCTCTACTTGGTCCTTTTGATTGGTCAGATGTTATTATTTCAACGATATCACCATTTTTTAGTGCAGTTATAATTGGCATCATTTTACTATTTATTTTACAGCCTGTCATATGGTGACCAATTTCAGCGTGAATGCAATATGCAAAATCTATTGGTGTTGCTCCTCTAGGCAAAACTTTAATTTGTCCTTTTGGGGTAAATACATATACCTCATCAACAAAAAGCTCTGTTTTTAATGTATTTAAAAATTCTTGTGGGTCTTGCATATCTTTTTGCCACTCAAGTGCTTCACGAAGCCAAGCTAATTTATCATCTTGGACAGTTACAGATGTTTTCTTAAGCTTATTTGCTTCTTTATATGCCCAGTGTGCAGCAATACCAAACTCAGCAATTCTATGCATTTCATATGTACGAATTTGAACTTCAAATGGAGTTCCTTTTGGTCCTATTAATGTTGTGTGTAATGATTGATACATATTAGGTTTTGGAACAGATATATAATCTTTAAATCTTCCTGGCATTGGGTTATATAATTCATGAACCACACCTAAAGCAGCATAACAATCTTTTACATTATCAACTAAAATCCTTAGTGCAAATAAATCATAAATTTGGTCTAATGATTTATTATCTCTTTGCATTTTTCTATAAATGCTATATAAATGCTTTGCCCTACCTGTAATCTCAGCTTTTATTTTTTGTCTTTTTAATTCTTCATTTATTTGTTCAACAATTTGATTAATAAATTGTAATCTTTCTCCTCTTTTTTTATCAATTCCTTCAACAATTTCTCTATATTCATCAGGATTTAGATATTTAAATGATAGGTCCTCTAATTCCCATTTTAATGAATACATACCTAATCTATTTGCAAGAGGTGCATATAAATCTTGAGTTTCTTTTGATATTGCAAGTTGTCTATCTCTTCTTAAAAATTTAAGAGTTCTCATATTATGTAATCTATCTGCCAATTTAATCAAAATTACTCTAATATCTTTCCCCATTGCTAAAAACATTTTTCTATAGTTTTCAACCTGTTGTTCTTCTGCACTTGTATATTTTAAATTTCCAAGTTTTGTAACTCCATCAACCATTTCGGCAATTTCAGAAGAAAATTCTTTTGCTATATCTTTAATTGTAACCTCTGTATCTTCAGCAACATCATGTAATAATGCTGCACAAATTGTAGCATCATCAAGCTCTAACCCTGCTAAAATGTAAGCAACTTGAACAGGATGAATTATATAAGGTTCACCTGATTTTCTAAGCTGATTTCCATGCTTTTCTTTAGCAAAATCATATGCTCTTCTAATAAGTTTTAAATCACTTTTTTTATTATTTTTTTTCATTTTATCTAAAACATCTTCAATAGTCACATCTTTTACTTCAGACAATATACACACTCCCCTTTTTAATAAGATTTTCTAATATCTTTTAAGTTAATTTGAACACTTTCTCTACCATTAAATCTATTAATTTCAAGATTTCCAAGTACATCAACTTTATCACCTAACAAATAATCATCCACCAAATATCCCATATTAAATCCAATTGCATCTATAACTAAACCTTCATCTTTTAATGTTAATTTTAAATGCTTTCCTTCTGATAAAGCTCTAATTGAATTGATTCTTAGATTCTTATACATAAATACTGGCATTTTATTTGCCTCTCCAAAAGGCTCTAATAGACTCAAATCATTTACAACTTTAACATTTATATCTTTTGCACTAACCTCTTCATCAACTTTTATAATTGGAATTAAATCTTTTATATTAGAATTTTCAGCAAAATTTTCAAAGTCATTTTTAAAATTTTCAAAATTCTCTTCATTTACACTAATACCAATTGCCATTGAGTGTCCACCAAATCTATCAATGTATCTATCACATTTTGTTAATGCTTCATGTAAGTCAAAACCAGGAATACTTCTTCCAGAACCTTTCCCTTCTCCGTCTTCTAAACATATTAAAATACTTGGTTTATAATACATTTCAGTTACTTTTGAAGATACAATTCCTATTACACCATGATGCCAGTTTTTATCAGCTAAAACAATACATGGTTTATCTTTTTCTCCATTTTCTATTTTATACAAAACCTCTTCAAAAATTCTTTTTTCAATATCTTGTCTTTGTCTATTATATTCATTTAATTGTTTTGATATATTTACTGCTTCTACAACATTTTCAGTCAAAAATAATTGTAAAGCCTCCTGCTCTTTTCCCATTCTACCACAAGCATTAATTCTTGGTGCAACCCCAAAAGATATTGCAGAAGAATCAATCTTTTTATATCCTATTGAAGCTAACAAAGCTTTTAATCCTATGTTTCTTGTAACTTCAACTAGTTTTAAACCTAGTTTTGTAATTACTCTGTTTTCATCAACCAATGGTACAATATCTGAAATAGTTCCAACACACACAATATCTAAATATTTCAAATATTCCTTTTCATCTAATCCATATACTTTACTAATAGCTTGAGTTAATTTAAAAACTACACCTACACCTGCTAACTGATTAAATGGATATTTATTATCTTTTCTTTTAGCATCAACAACAGCTAAAGCATTTGGTAACTTTTCAGCTGGTTCATGATGGTCTGTTACAATAGTTTCTAGTCCTAAACTATTTGCATAATCTATTTCTTCAATTCCAGAAATTCCACAATCAACTGTAATCATAAGTTGATATTTTTGTTCAACAATTTTATCTATAGCAGATTTATTTAAGCCATACCCTTCATCTAATCTATTTGGAATATAACTATCAACTTCTAATCCTCTATCAGCTAAAAATTTCTTTAGAACAGTAATACTAGTAATTCCATCAACATCATAATCCCCATAAATAATAACTTTTTCTTGATTTTCTATTGCTTTTATAATTCTATTAACAGCTATTTCCATATCTGGCATTAAATATGGATCATGAAAATCATTTCTTGTAGGATTTAAAAACACATCTATTTCTTGTTTTGTTTTTAAGTTTTTATTTGCAATTATTGTTGCTAATAATCTGCTTAATCCAAATTCGTCTTGAATTTGTTTTACTATTTCTTCATCTTTACCATAAAACTCCCATTTTTTATTCATCCTTTTTCTCCTTAAAAATACATATTTTATCATATTGTATAACATTTTTTTGTTTTTTTAAACCCTTTTTTATTAAAAAGTTAATTATCATGTTACAGTTTAATACTTTTTATGAAATAACCCGCCGGAATCATAGAATTATGTAATTCTAATAAAAAAAGAATTGCTCAAAAACAAATCTCAACATAAACCTGTTCAAAAATCTGCCTTTGAGCAATCCATAAAATAAAAAATAAAAATTAATACATTATAATCAAAACCTATAATCTCAAAATATCATTATAAGTTACAAAAATAGACAAAGTAATCAAAATTAGAAATCCTACAGATTGAAGTGCTACCTCAAATTTTTGACTAAAAGGCTTTTTTCTAATTCCTTCAATAATTAATAAAACCACTTTTCCTCCATCAAGTGGTGGAAAAGGCATTAAATTTGTTACTCCTAATGATAATGATATTACAGACATAATATAAATAAAATCTGCGATTCCTGTAGTTTGTGATACAACACTAGAAATTCCGACAGGTCCCATCATTTGATCCATTTTTGCTTTTCCTGTAAAAAGCTGAACAATGCTTTCAAACATTGATTTTATAAAATATCCTACATTATAAAAAGCTTTTTCAAATCCAAGGAAATAAAAAGATAATCCCCAAAATAATATTATTGCAAAAATAATATTTACTATGCCTCCTGCCATTACAATTGCTATTCTTTTTAAAACACTTGCTTCACTAAAAGAGCCTTCTTCAGTAGATTTTTCATCTTCGCCTTCCATACTTACAAATCCACCTAATGGAATTAATCTTAAAGCATATTTAGTAACTTTTCCTTTTTTACTCCATATAGTTGGGCCAAATCCGATTGCAAATTCATTAACTTTTACTTTACAGATTTTTGCCACAAAAAAATGTCCACTTTCATGTATTAATACTAAAAATCCCAATAAAAAAATAATTTTTACTGCATTTATAATTATCAAACCGATACCTCCGCTTCGTAAATTCAATAATATTATTCTAGTAAAAAACTCTAGTATAAAATATTATCCAAACTTCTATTAAAAATTAGAGAAAATACTAATTATTATAAAATTAGTATTTTCAAATAAACATATATTAAATCAACATTAATAAAAAATATGCAAAAGGTGCTATAAATATTACACTATCTATTCTATCTAGCATTCCTCCATGACCAGGGAATAGATTACTATAATCTTTTATATTAACAAATCTTTTTATAGTTGATGCTGAAAAGTCTCCAATTTGACCAATTAAACTTAATACAATTGCAATAGGACAAATAATTAAATAATTAATATCCATGCCACATTGAGTATTTAAGAATATTGTATATAACACAGCACATACTAAAGAACCTGCTGTACCTCCTATACATCCTTCAATTGATTTTTTAGGACTTACCGGACTAATTTTGTGTTTTCCGAATTTTTTTCCAACAAAATATGCAAATACATCAGTTCCCCATGCTGCGAAAATAATGTACCATACTAATAATTTTCCATTTGGTCTTCCCATTAAAATTGGGATAAATAACAAGAAAATTACTATATAACAAATACCAAACAATGTCAACGCAATATCTACAATATTAGTTTTCATATTACTAAATATAACATGTAAAAATAATACTAATACCGTTGTTGGAATTAATATTCCTATTATATTAACTAAATATTGTACAGGAATAATATGTATAAAACAAATCAAAACACATGCCAAATATCCTATCCATTGTATTGGTTTAGCTTTTAATTTAAGGGCATGGTTGTATTCATATAATGCACATAATGCAGTTATTGCAAATATTGAATCTATTACATATTTGTTTCCAAAAACCAAAGCACATGCAACAATTGGAAACCCAATTAGAGCTGTAGCAACACGTTTCATATTCATATTATTTTCCTCCAAACTTTCTATTTCTTTTGTTAAAAACTTTTATAGCTTCCTCTAAATCACTATTACTAAAATCTGGCCAGTATTTATCAGTAAAATAGAATTCAGAATATACTAATTGCCATGGTAAGAAATTGCTTGTACGTAATTCTCCACCTGGTCTTATTAACAAATCTGGATCTGGTTGGTTTTCAGTATATAAATTTTGAGTAATCAAATCTTCATTAATATCATTAACATCTATTTCATTATTTTTAATTTTTTGAGCTATTTTTTTCATAGCATTTGTAATTTCATCTCTTCCACCATAATTAAATGCTATATTAATTGTAAGACCAGTACATTTTTTTGTTCTATCTATTGCTTCATTTATACTTTTTTTCAAACCATCTTCAAGATTATTCAAATTTCCCAATACATTAATTCTAATGTTTTCTTTATTAGCATTTTTAGAGAATTTTTTTAAATAATTTTTTAATAATAACATTAATGCTGAAACTTCGTCTTTACTTCTTTTCCAATTTTCTGTTGAAAATGCATATACAGTTAAATATTTAACACCTATATCATTACAATATTTAGCTATTTCTTCTAAATTTTCAGCTCCAGCCTTATGTCCTTCTTTTGTTTCTATTCCCTTTTCTCTTGCCCATCTTCTATTTCCATCCATGATAATTGCTATATGCTCTGGTATTTTTAATTCATTATCCATAAAAAACTCCTTATTTATTTCTATTTGCTATATATAAAGCCAATTGTTTTAAAAATTCACAATTGTTAAATGAAGATATAATTTCAATTGCTTCATTAGTTATATCTTGTAGCATTTTTTGTGCTTGTTCTAAACCATATTTTGTAGTATATGTACATTTTCCTCTTGCTTTATCATTACCAACAGGTTTTCCAGTTTCTTTGCTATCACCAATTTCAGATAAAATATCATCTTTGATTTGAAATGCCAAACCAATCTTGTCAGCATATAAACTTAGCTTTTCTAAATCATTTTTATCGCAACCAGCTAAAATAGCTCCAATTCTAACACTAGCTCTAATTAAAGCTCCTGTTTTGTTTTCATGAATATATTCTAAATAATCACTTGAAATTTGTTTGCCTTCAAATTCTGTATCAACATATTCACCTGCAATCATTCTATCTATTCCATCTGATAATTCTTTAAGACATATGATTTTATTTTGTTTGTTTTCTTCATCACTATTAATAATATCATTTAAAACAATATTATATGCATAATTTAATAAACCATCACCTGCAAGTATAGCAGTAGCTTCATTAAATTTTTTATGATTTGTTAGTTTTCCTCGTCTATAATCATCATTATCAATTCCAGGTAAATCGTCATGAATTAAAGAAAAAGTGTGAATCATTTCCATTGCTACTCCAAAAGGATAAGCTTTTTCTACATCATTTTTAAATAATTCATATACAGACATTATCAAAACAGGTCTTATTCTTTTTCCACCTGCCATCAAACTATATTCCATAGATTGATTTAAAATTATTTCTGGACAGTCATTTTTTCTGACATATTTTTCTAATTCATTATTTATTATATTTGATTTTTCTATTAATTCTTCTTTAAAATCCATTAACAATTCTCCTTTAGCTTCATATAAAGTTTTTTTATTTTACTAAAGCATATTCTGGAATAAATAGCATATTACACGCTCATTACTTCTTTTTCTTTATTTGCTAAAATATTATCAATTTCTTCAATTTTAGAATCAGTAATTTTTTGAACTTCATCCTCTGCTACTTTTAATTCGTCTTCTGTTATTTCAGAATCTTTTTGTTGTTTTCTAAAGCTATCTATAGCGTCTCTTCTGATTGCTCTTACAGCAACTTTAGCATCTTCTGCTATTTTTTTGATATCTTTTACAATTTCTTTTCTTCTTTCTTCATTTAATTCTGGGAAAGAAAGTCTTATAACTTTTCCATCATTGTTTGGATTTATACCTATGTCTGATTTTAAAATTTCTTTTTCAATTTCTTTTAAAATATTTGCATCCCATGGTTGAATAACAATTAATCTAGCTTCTGGAACAGAAATACCAGCTACTTGGCTAATTGGTGTAGGTACCCCATAGTAATCAACTTTTATTTTGTTTAAAATTGCAGGATTTGCACGACCTGCTCTTATTTCTGCTAAATTTTCAGAGTATACACTTATTGTTTTACTCATTTTTTCTTTAATTTCACTATAATCCATCTTATTTTCCTCCTATTTTACTAATGTTCCAACTTTTTCACCTTTAACAGCTTTTACCATATTTCCTTTTTCATTCATAGCAAAAACTATTAATTGAATATTATTATCTTTGCATAAAGATATTGCTGTTGAATCCATTACTTTCAAATCTTTATTTAATATGTCTAAATAAGTAATTTCATCGTATTTTACAGCATTTGGATCAACCTTTGGATCAGCTGAATATACACCATCTATTGTTTTAGCAACTAATATTACTTCTGCATCGATCTCAGCTGCTCTTAATGCAGCACATGTATCTGTTGTAAAGAATGGATTTCCTGTTCCTGCTGCAAAAATAACTATTCTACCTTTTTCAAGATGTTTTGTTGCTTTTCTTTTGATATATGGTTCTGCAATTTCTCTCATTTCAATAGCTGTTTGAACTCTTGTAAACATTCCTTTAGCTTCAAGAGCATCTTGTAAAGCTAAAGCATTTATTGTTGTTGCTAACATTCCCATATAATCTGATGTAGTTTTTTCCATATTATGTCCATATTTACCTCTCCAGAAGTTTCCTCCACCAACTACTATTGCTACTTCAACACCTAAATCTTTTAAATCTTTTATTTGAGATGTTATTTCATCTAATACTTCTGGTGATATTCCTGTTTTGTTCTCACCTGCCAATGCCTCACCACTTAATTTTAGTAAAATTCTCTTATACTTAACTTCAGACATTTTTACACTCTCCTTTTAAAATTATTTACATTTCGTATTCTATCATAAATCTATAAAAAAAGCACCTATTTTTGAAAAATTTCCAAAAATAATGTGCATTTTTGTTCAATATTTACCTTTTTTAAATTAGAAATTATATTTTTTTAATTTAATATAACCTATTCCCATTAAAACTAACACTACTGAACCAACTATAATAAACATAGCATTTTCAAAACTACCAGCTTGTGAATGAGCTGTTGTTGCTGTATTTGCATAGTTCTCAGTTGTTGTTTTTTTGTCTTGATTGTTTGTTGTTGTACCTGTTGTTTCTGTTGTTTTATTTTCTTCAGTTGTTGTTTTTGTAGTTTCTTTATTTTGTTCTTCAGTTGTTGTATTAGTTGTTTCTTCATCTAATACTAAATATCCTTGTGCATCATAAGTTGCTGCATTAACTTTTAAATTAAACATCATTACAATCATTGCAATTAGAGCAATCGCAAATACTTTTTTACTCATTTTTTCCATAGTTTTTTTCTCCTTTTTTCTTTTGATTTTATACTTTAATTTTACATTTAATTATTTTTTTCGTCAATATATTTTTTGTATTTTTTTAAAATTTATTCAAACTTTTCTTTTTTTATTTTTTATAACCATATTATAACATTCTAAGCTAGCAATTAAAGTGTTTTAAATATTTTGCAATCTCATATATATTACTATACATTAAATCTGAATAATACTACATCTCCGTCTTTCATAATATATTCTTTTCCTTCAGAACGAACTAAACCTTTTTCTTTAGCATTATTCATTGAACCTTCTCTTATTAAATCATCATAAGAAACAATTTCAGCTCTTATAAATCCTCTTTCAATATCTGAATGTATTTTACCTGCAGCTTGTGGTGCTTTTGTACCTTTTTTTATTGTCCAAGCTCTTACTTCAGGTTCACCTGCTGTTAAAAATGACATTAATCCTAATAAATCATAACTTGCTTTTATTACTTTATCTAATCCAGACTCTTCTAATCCTAAAGCTTCTAGCATTTCTTGTTTATCTTCATTTTCAAGTGATGCTAATTCTTCTTCAATTTTAATACATAAAGGAATTACTTCAGCACCTTCATTTTTAGCATATTCTTTTACCTTTGTAACATTTTCATCATTGTCAGCATTTTGTAATTGTTCTTCTGAAACATTGGCAATATATAATGTTGGTTTTGCAGTTAGTAAAAATGTGTCTTTAATCATATCTTGTTCTTCTTCAGATAATTCAACAGTTCTAGCACATTTTCCAGCTTCTAAAGCACTTTTAATTTTTTCCAATACATCTATTTCAGCTTGTACTTTTTTATCTGCTTTTAATTTTATCTTTACTCTGTCTAATCTTTTATCTAAAGTTTCTATATCAGCAAAAATTAGTTCTAAATTTATTGTTTCAATATCTCTTAAAGGATTAATGTTTCCATCAACATGCACAACATTTGGGTTTTCAAAACATCTTACAACTTGTACAATGCTATCAACTTCTCTGATATGTGATAAAAACTTATTTCCTAATCCTTCACCTTTACTAGCTCCTTTAACTAATCCTGCAATATCAACAAATTCTATTACTGCATGTGTTATTTTTTCAGGATTATACATTTTAGCTAATTCGTCTAATCTTTCATCTGGAACTGGAACTACGCCAACATTAGGCTCAATTGTGCAAAATGGATAATTTGCGCATTCTGCACCAGCATTTGTAATTGCATTAAATAATGTACTTTTACCAACATTTGGAAGTCCTACTATACCTATTTTCATAATTAATTAATCTCTCCTTCATTTTGTTCATTGTATTTTGTCCATGGATTATCTGGGTCAGGATCTGTAGGATCCCAACCTTTTAATTCATCACTATAATTTGAAATTTTTTTAATGTTTTTATCATTTATTACTATATTACTATTATCTTCTGCACAAAATTCTACTTGTGTTCCTGAACTACAATTATCATAAATCCATTTAGAATCTTCAACAGTTAATCTAACACACCCTTTAGATGCATTTGTTCCTAATTTGTCAAATTCCCAGTATTCTAAAGTTGATTTATCTTTTTGAATATATGGGACTGAATGGAATAAAATAGGTCCTGTAATTCTTGTTGCATATTGTCCATAAACTCCACCAACCAATTTAGCCCATTCATATTTATTAGAAATTTCATAAACACCTTCAGTTGGAGTATCTACTCCAGTTGAACAAATCATAGTTTTTACTGGAATAGTATATTCACCATTTTCATCTAAAGTATATATGATAACATTTTGCATTTTATAATTTACTTTTATGTAATATGATGATTCATCACAATCTAAAATCTCTAACTTATAATTATTAGCTGATATTTCATTACTAACATTATTTTCAATTTTTGAGGTTTCTGTAATAATCATATTATCATCATTTTTTGAATTCACAGAAATAATAATCATATTTACAATAATAATTAATATTTCTAAAACAAGCAAACATAATATGTATTCTAAAATATTCTTTTTGTAATTTCTTTTATTTAACTCATTTTTCCTCATATTTTCACCTAACTTTTATGCATACATAAATAACTTATGCATTTTTCATTAATTATTATCCCCCATTTTGATTTGTATCTTCCGTATTTCCATTACCAGCATTTTCTCTTTTATTAATAGTTATTGTTATTATTGTGCCTTTTTTAACTTTTGCTCCTGCTGATATACTTTGTTTTAATACTGTTTTATCTGTTTTATTTTCGTTTGATTCATATTTCACTTCTATAACCAAATCTTTCAAAGCATCTCTATATTCTGTTTCTGTCATTCCAATTACATTTGGTACTACAACTAAGTTAGCTTCTTCTGCAGCCTTTCTTGCTGCTTCTTCTTCTGCAGCTTTTTTTGCCGCTTCTGCTTCCGCTGCCTTTCTTGCCGCCTCTTCTGCGGCTTTTCTTGCTGCTTCTTCTTCTGCCTTCTTTCTTGCAGCTTCTTCTTCCGCAGCCTTTCTTGCTGCCTCTTCCTCAGCAGCTTTTCTTGCTGCATCTTCTTCTGCTTTTTTTCTTGCAGCCTCTTCTGCTTCTCTTTGTTGTCTTTCTATATCTTCTTGATGTCTCCAAGGATTATTTGGATCAGGATCTGTAGGATCCCATAATCTTAAAGGCTCTGGATATCCACTAATTTTCTTAGCACTTGGTTTTCCTAAAGGTCCTGGATTTGATGATGAATAAAACTCAACAGATGTTCCTATAGGGCAATTATCAAAAATCCACTTAGCATCTGCAACTGTTAAACGAATACATCCTAATGACCTAGTTTGTCCTAATCTATCATATTCCCAATATTCAAATTGATTAATATCGCCATTTAAATATGGTACTGAGTGGAATAAAATTTGACCAGTAATTCTTGTACAATATTTACCAGCAGAACCAATTAAAGCTTTCCATGAATATTTAGCTTGCGTTTTATATACTCCGGAACGTGGAGTTGACGCACCAGTTGAGCATACCATTGCTTTTATAGGAACAGTATAATCACCATTTGCATCCTTACTATATACAGTTACTGTATTTGCAGTGTAATTTACTTTAATCCAGTATGGATAACCTTGTGACGCAAGTTTTCGTTTTTCTTCCTCTTTCTTTTTTCTTTCTTCTTCCTTCTTTATACGTTCTTCTTCTCTTTTTTGTTTTTCCTCTTCAGTTAATTCTTCTTTTTTCTCTTCTTCTTTATCTTTTTCTTTATCTTCATCTAAATCTTGTTCATCTTCAAATTCGCCTTCTACGTCTTGTATTTCTTCAAATTCACCTTCTACATCCTGTATTGCAACTCCAAATTCGTCATTATCTAATCCTTCAGTTTTATTTTCAGCTAATGTTTGAGTGGCATTTTTATTGGCATTTTGCTCATAAAAAACGTTATACAATCCAATAGATAAACCAACTAAACAAACAACTGTAGCAATACATATTGCAACAGCTATAGATATCTGTTTGATTTTTTCTTTTTTACTTTCTTCCATATAATTAAATACCCCTTTTCTTTTTATATGTTTTTTCTTATGAATTGTTGGAGCTTACGAACGGGCTTGAACCGTCGACCTCTGCCTTACCAAGGCAGTGCTCTACCTGCTGAGCTACGCAAGCAAATATTAAATGTAAAATTCCTCTACTTTAATTTACAATAATATTAACAAAAAGTCAATATATGAATTACATATATTGACCTTAAATTTATTCTTCAACAATATTTCTTATAGCTTTTTTACGAATTCTTTGAATTGCATTATCAACTGATTTTACTGGTGTGTTTAACTTATCTGCTATTTGCACATATGACTCACCTTTTGCAAATCTATTTAAAACTTTTTTTTCAAAATCACTTAAAGATTTATCAATTGCATTTTCTATAGCTAAATAATATTCTTTTTTAGTTATTGTATCTAAAGGATCTTCAATTGTATTTGAATCAAAGATATCCATAACTGATTCAGTTTCATCATCTTCATATGCAGACATATTTAAAGATAAATATGAATTTAATGGCATATGTTTTTGTCTATTTGATGTTTTTATTGCAGTAATTAATTGTCTTTCAATACACAAATTTGCAAAAGTTTTAAAAGAATTATCTTTATCACAATTAAAGTTTTTAATAGCCTTATATAATCCGAATTAAGCCTTCTTGAACTATATCTTCTCTTTCAGCACCTATAATAAAGTATTTGCTTACTTTTATATTAACAACCTCTTTATATTTATTCATAATATAATCAAGTGCGGATTTGTCTCCTGATTTAATCAGTTTTATAATTTCTTCATCACTTATTTTATTATAATTTTCATTTTCATATTGCCATAACTTAATATCAGACATAAATCTTTTATCCTCCTGAAGCAGTATATTTTAGACACTTTTATTATTATCATTAAAAAAATTATCTGTCAATACAATTTTCGCCATTTTTCAATATTTTTTACATTCAGTTAAAAAAATTATTTTTTATAAAATATTTTTTTACATAGTTTTTATTTTTTCTCTTGTTTTTTATAAAAATATATGTAATAATTATAAAGTGAAATAAAAATAAAGGAGGTTTTTCGATGAAAGCGAAAAAAATTATTTTAGCTATAGTTATTATAATAGCTATATTATCAGTCCTTGGAGGAATCTTTGCATGTTTATGGTTCTTCACAGGAATATTTAATTTTCTAAAACCTGCAAATGATGTTTGGACTAACCAAATGGAAAAAGCATTAAATGTTGAAGGTGCTAAATTTAGCGATTATTCTGATTTCTTAAAAGAATATAAAGAATATGCAGGTAAACCTTACAAACTAAATTTAGATGTTTCAGCAAATTTAAAAATTTCTGAATTAGATTCAGAAACACAAGAACTTATTAACAACAGTAAAATCAAATTAGAATCAGCTACAGATATTGAAAACAACAAAGCTCAAAACAAAATAGGATTATACTCAAAAAATTCAGAAGTATTAACACTTGATATAGTTGCTAATGACGGAAAATTTGGTGTTGGCTGCAAAGATTTATCTGATAAATACCTTGCAGTATCTGCAGATGATTTAGTAGATTACTTAAAGAAAAATGGAAATTACAACAAAGACGAATTAGAAATGATGTCAAAAATGTTTTCAGGTGCATCTGTAGATCCATATGAATTACTTTATATTTCAGATGAAGATTTAAAACACTTTGATGACACATATAGAAACTGCTTAAAAGATTTAATTTCAAAAGATTGTTATTCTACTGAAAAAGACGCTAAAGTTGAAGTTGACGGAAATGAAGTTAAAACAACAGGATATATTTTAACATTAACAGGAAAAGATGCTTATAAATTAGCTGAAGATTTCTCAAAATTAGTAAAAGAAGATTCAGTTATTACTAGAATTATTACAGAAAAAGCTAATTTAATGTTAGACTCAATGGGTCAAGATAAAATAAAAGAAAAAGATGTTGATGAATTAAAAAATAAATTATTTGATGAATTATTAAAAGAATTAAAAGGATTAGAAGATGAAACAGATTCTGCTATTCAAATTGCTATTTATTCAAAAAATAACAAACCAGTAAGAATTGATATTAATGTTGTAGCAGATGATGAAAAAGAATCTTTAATTTCTATTGAATATGCTGACAAGAAAAATATTTACACAATCTATAACAATGGAAAAACATATGCTTCTATAGTTGATGAATATGAGAAAAACTCTAAAGAAGAAAGAGTTGGAAAATTAACTGCTAAAGTTGCAGGTCAATCTGTTGGTACATTGGATTATGAAATCATTTCAAAAGAAAGTGAAAACAAATTAAATTTATCATTAGACATTCCATTAGCTAATGTAAGTGGAAAAATCAATATTGAATCAAAAGGTAATTACAAAAAAGAACCAGTTGATATTTCAGGTTTAATCAGCTTTAACTATAATAGAGAATCTGCTGAAATCAAATTCAATGGAAAAATGGAATATGGAGATGTATCTATCCCAGAATTAACATCTAGTAACTCTATTAATATATTAAAATTATCAGAAAGCGAATTAAACGAAGAAATGAGCAAAATAGCTCAAAAAGCTGCTGAAGTTTTACCAGAAAGATTAAAATTATTAGGTATTGATATTAATTCAAGTGATATCTTAAAAAATACTACATCACCTAGTGTTAGCTCAGAAGTACCAGAATTACCAGAAACACCAAATACAGACATTACACTTCCTACAACACCTACAATTCCAAATGGTACATCTGTAAACACAGACGATATACAAAAAAGTATTGATGAAACTCAAAAAATGATAGATCAATATAAAGGAAATACATCTATAGATACTACACAAATAGAAAAAAACGTTGAAAATGCTCAAAAAATTCTTGAACAAAATAAAAGTTTAATGAATTCAATGCCTCAATATTAGAATTAAGATATTGAAATTTAAAAGAAAGCTTTGAAAATATGTATTTTCAAAGCTTTCTTTTATTCTATTTGTTATTTGAAGTAAATCTCCAAGAATCTTTACACATCTCTTCAATTCCTTTTTTAGCTTCCCAACCTAAATCATTTTTAGCCTTACTTGGGTCTGCATAACATGTAGCAATATCACCTGGTCTTCTTTCAACAATTTTATATTTCACTTCAACACCTGTTGCATCTTCAAAAGCTTTTACAATTTGTAAAACTGAATATCCTGTACCAGTTCCTAAGTTATATGCTTCTACACCTGTAAAACTACGAGCTTTATCTAATGCTTTTAAATGTCCTTGTGCTAAATCAACAACATGAATATAATCTCTAACACCTGTTCCATCTACTGTGTCATAGTCATTACCAAATACTCTTAAATATTCTAATTTTCCACATGCAACTTGATTAATATATGGCATTAAATTATTTGGTATACCATTTGGATTTTCACCAATCAAACCACTTTCATGTGCACCAATTGGGTTAAAATATCTAAGTAGAATAATGCTCCATTCGTTATCTGAAATATAAACATCATTTAAAATTTGTTCTATCATTAATTTTGTACTACCATATGGATTTGTAGTTGATAATGGAAAATCTTCTTTAATTGGAACTGTTTTAGGATTTCCATAAACTGTTGCTGATGAACTAAATACTATTTTTTTACAATTATATTTTTTCATTACATCTAATAAAATTAATGTACCTGTTATATTGTTATGATAATACTCTATAGGTTTTGCAACAGATTCTCCTACTGCTTTTAATCCAGCAAAATGTATAACAGAATCTATATCTGGATTTTCTTCAAAAACTTTTTCTAAATTTTCTCTATCTAATAAATCAACTTCATAAAACTTAAAATCTTTTTTTGCAATTTCTTTAATTTTATCAAGCATTTCAGGTTTACTATTACTGAAATTATCTACAATAACTATTTCCTCTCCTCTATTTAATAATTCAACTACTGTGTGGCTTCCAATATAACCTGCCCCACCTGTTACTAATACTGACATATTTTTTCCTCCTTCAAATCAAAAATCAATTATTTTTTATTTTATATTAGCCAACATACTGAAGTAATTTGTTAAAATTTCAAATTTCCCAGTTCTTATTGGATAATTATTAACAATATAATTCAGAATAAACTGTATAAGCTTTAACCGTTTTTCTAACATACAAATTTGTCTCTCTGTATGGAATATTTTCAATATTTGATGCATCTGAACTAATAACTCCTCTACTAATCCAACCATCTACATTTCCGATTCCAGCATTATATGCTGCTATTGCTAAATAATAATTTTCGTCATATTTTGATAATAATTTATCAAAATATTTAGTACCTAACATAATATTAATTTCTGGATTATACAACATTTCAGCTTTAAAATCTTGAATATCCAATTCTTTTGCTATATCAGAAGCTGTAGTATCCATTAATTGCATTAACCCTTTAGCTCCGCTTCCTGATGTTGCATTTTCATTAAAATTACTTTCTACCTTTATTATTGCATAAATCCACATAGGATCAATTTCGTTTATTTCTGCATATTTATTAACATATTCAGAATACTCTTGCTTATAAATTTGCTTTTTTATAACAGTATATATATTTAAAGTCTTAAATAACAGTATTACAACTAAAACGAGAGCAATAGATACCATTAATTTAATAACAAATTTACCTTTCATAAAATCTCTCCTTATAATAATCTTTTGCTTAAATCATCTATTAATGTTTACTTATTTTGCTTCATACCAATTTAATGCTTCTGAAGTTTCAACCTTTAACGGCACAATCATTGAAATTGCTTGTTCCATATTTTCTTTTAATAATTTAGCAACCTCATCTTTTTGTTCTATTTTACATTCAATTATCAATTCATCATGTACTTGTAAAACTAAATCTGCATCATAGTTTTCAGATTTTAATTTATTAAATACATTAATCATTGCAATTTTCATAATATCTGCAGCTGTCCCTTGAATTGGTGTGTTCATTGCTGCTCTGGCACCAAACTGTCTAACCATATAGTTATTTGATGATAATTCTGGTATATATCTTCTTCTATGGAATAAGGTTTCAACAAAGCCATCATTTTTTGCTTGTTCAACAATATCATCCATAAATTTCTTTATTCCACTATATTTTTCAAGATATTGTTCTATATAATTTTTAGCTTCTTTTCTACTAATTCCAAGCTGTTCTGATAATCCAAAATCACTTATTCCATAAACAATTCCAAAATTAACAGCCTTAGCTGATGAACGTTGTTCTTTTGTAACTTCTTCAATTGGTATTCCTAAAACCTTTGAAGCTGCTTGTTTGTGAACATCTTCATCATTTAAAAATGCATGTACCATATTTTCATCATTTGAAATATGTGCTAAAACTCTTAGTTCCACTTGCGAATAATCAGCATCAATATAAATATATCCTTCTTTTGGTTTAAACACTTTTCTTAATGTTTTTCCAAGCTCTATTCTTGTAGGAATATTTTGAAGATTTGGTTCTGTTGAACTAATTCTTCCTGTTGCAGTTATTGTTTGATGGAAAAATGAATGTATTCTATTATCCTTTTCATTAATATATGGTAATAATCCTTCAACATAAGTAGAATTTAGCTTTGTAAGACTTCTATATTCTAATATTTTTTCTATTATTGGATGATGTTTTTTTAGTTTTTCTAATATATCAACATCTGTTGAATATCCTGTCTTTGTCTTTTTCACAACAGGTAAATTTAGTTTCTCAAAAAGAATTTTCCCTAATTGTTGTGTTGAATTAATATTAAAATTTTCACCTGCTAATTCATGAATCTCATTTGTAAGGATTTCTAAATCTTGTTTTAATCTATTTCCTATTTCAATTAACTCGTTTTTATCAACATACATTCCATTTACTTGCATTTGTGCTAAAACTTCAACAAGAGGCATTTCAATATTTTTAAATAATTCTATACTATTATATTCTTCTAGTTTTTTTAATGTTGGTTCTTGCAATTTTCCAATACAATATGCAAATAGTGCATTTTTATATTTGTCATTATCAATTTCGTCTTGCTCTACATTTGCATTTTCATTTAATCCAACTTGAGCAATTGAATCAAATAAATTAATTTGACTTCCTTCATCTTTTTTTACATCTTTTTCTTCGTTATTATCGTTTTTTTCATAATTTTCAATCAACTCAAATATATCAATATTCAAATATTCAGAAGCTAAATTTTGCATAGTTGGCTTTACTGTAGGATTCAAATCATATCCTGCAATTTCCGCATCAAATGTTATATTAGATAAATGAACATTATTTTCCATTAACATTACATAATCCTCGTTCATCGAAAAGCTCCATTTTTCAATTGACTTGTCCTCTATTACTTCCTTAAATTGATTTATAAAATTAGCTATATCTTTTATTTTTATATAATAAACTTCATTTGTTTCAGGATTAAAGATATTTATTGATTTTATTTTTTTCTTAATAATGTTTATACTTTGTTTATCATCATTTTTTCCAAAATAATATATCATTCTTTTTTGAGATTTTATTATATCTAAAACTTTCGTAATGTCAATGGTTTTTATTCCATCCACATTATTATCTAAATTCTTATTATCAACTTTGTTTTCCAAAACATCAATAATTTCAAATAATTTTTTTACCTCTTTCTTTTCTTGATAATTTCCTAGATTAAATCTATCAATAAATCTATTAAACTTCAATTCCTTAAAAATATCTAAAACTAATTCATTATTCCATTCTTTAACTTTTAAATCTTCAATTTTTTCATCAATTGGAACCTCAACATTAATGGTTCCTAAAAATCTTGAAAGTTCAGCTAAATCCTTATTTTCAGTTATTTTCTCCTTCATTTTACCTTTTACAGATGTAGCCGTTCCCTCTTCCAAACATTTATAAAGATTCTCAATTGTTTTATATTCTTTAATAAGATTTAAAGCTGTTTTCTCTCCAACACCTGGAACCCCAGGGATATTATCAGATGTATCACCCATCAACCCCTTAACCTCAATTAATTGCTTAGGTTCTACACCATATGTTTCTAAAACTTTATTTCTATCAAAATCCTCTTCCTCAGTTTTGCCTGCTTTAGTTCTTGGAATTCTAATTGTAACTTTATCTGTTGCTAATTGGAAAGTATCTCTATCTCCAGAAAGTATAGTAACATCAACCTTTTCAGCTTCACCAACTTTTGCCAAAGTTCCTAAAACATCATCAGCTTCATAACCTTCTTTTTCTATAATTGTAATATTCATAGCTCTTAAAACATCTTTTATAATTGGCATTTGTACTGCTAACTCGTCAGGCATTCCATGTCTATTTGCTTTATAACCTTCATACAATTTATGTCTTGCTGTTGGTGCTTTTAAATCAAAAGCTACAGCCATATATTCAGGTTTTAAGTCATCAATAACCTTAAAAATAATTGCTAAAAATCCATAAACAGCATTTGTGTAAGTTCCATCTTTTGTCATAAGCATTTTACTACCCATGATACCGTAGAATGCTCTGTTCATTATGCTGTTACCATCTACTACTAATAATCTTGACATTTGTAATATTGCTCCTTTTTTTGCCATTTGATACTTGTAATTTTGAGTATGCTTGGCATTTTTTTAGATAATATCATATGTTTGATAGATTTGCAACAGTGAAAAAACAATATTTGTGTCGAATTAGTGGTATTTTTTATAAAAAAAGAATTGCAATACAAAATCTCTATCTTGTATTACAATCCAATTTTCATTATGCTATCATACTTACTTCTTTTCTTCAACACTAATCTCTTGCTTATCTTCATCCTTTTGGCTTGTTTTAATAGAATCTATAATTGAAATAAACTTAATACTCTCTCTTTTCTCATCACTTGCAAATGTTACATATTCATCAGAAAGTTCTTTTAATTTTTTACCTCTTGAAACTAATCCTGCTAAATCACCTTTTACGAAATTTGCAATTTTACTAATTCCCTCACTATTAAATTTATGCATTCCATCTGCAAGTTCTAGTGAACCATTTTCTAATTTAACACTGCCATCAGTAAGACTTGATGTTCCTGTACTTAATTGTTTTGCTCCATCAAATAATGCCTTACTTCCATCAGATAATTTATTAGCACCATCTACAACACTTACCGTTCCATGTGCTAATTGTTTTGCTCCATCATTTACGCTATTGGCTCCTATAGATAATTTACTTGTTCCTTGAGCAAGCTCTTCTGAACCATTTGCTAATTTACCAACTCCTGTTGTAAGCTTTCCTGCTCCTTCTGCAAGACTATTTGCACCATTGTTTAATTCATTTGCACCGGCTGATAATCTCTCTGTTCCTTGTGATAATTCACCAGCACCTTTAGTAAGTTTTTCAACACCAGCTGTTAACTCTGTTGCTTGTGTTGGTAGATTTTTTGTACCTTCATTTAATGAATTTAATCCTTTAGAAACTGTATCAATTCCTGTTGCTAATTCTCCAATTTTTGAAGTCATTCCAAGTAATTGCTTTTCAGATTGTAATGCTTGAATATTTTGTTGTAATAAAGCTTTAACATTTTCATCTGTTGTTGGAGAATTCATAATAGCTATATTTGTATCAATTAATGTTTGTAAGTTTTCTGATTGACTTACATATCCTTCAAGTCCTGTTTGCATATTTTTTACATTCGCATTAATTTCATTCATTCCATCATTTAAGCTAGAAACAGAATTACTAATTGTATTCATTCCATTAGCTAAAACACCTGTATTTGCTTGTAAAGTTTCCAAACCTTGTTTTAAAGCACCAGCCCCCTCATTTACACTTACTGCACCTGTTGCAACTTGACTAGATCCATCTTGTAAACTTACAATTCCGTTTCCTGCTGATTGTAAACCAGCTTGCAATTCTTTAATTCCATTATTTAACGCATTTGCTCCATTATTTACACTTACTGCACCATTGCTTAATTCAGCTGTTCCAGTAGATAAACTATTAGCCCCAGCATTTAACTGATTTGCACCATCTTTAAGTGAATTAATCCCATTATCTAGACTTTCAGCACCATTACTTAATTTTATAGCACCATCATTTAAAGATACGCTTCCTGTTTTTAATTCAGAAATACCATTTTTTAATTGATTAACACCATCTTCTAACTGATTTGCAGAACTTTGTAAAATATCAACTTTACTAAATATATTATCAAGTTTGTTCCAATTAATATCTTCATCAATTAATTTAGGTGTGCCATAAGACATAATACTTTTCATTTCAAAATTCTTTGAATCCATTGTAATCTCAATACTATTTGGAATATTAATTCCAGCCAATTCACCACTTAAATTCAAACTTTCCTCTAACCCTGGTAACACAACTCCAACAACAATAGCTTTACCACCATTTTCAATAACTTTACCATTTTTAACTTCTATATTTTTATTATTTACGCTATCAATCATAGTGCCAACAACCATTACAAAAGGTGTATACATTGTTTGATAGCTTCCGTTTACATATACGTCTTTAGCGGATTTATTAATATATTCTAGTTTTATAGTAACTTTACCGCTTTTCCCCGCTAATTCCTTGCTAGAAATCTCTTTTCCATCTAAAGTATATGTAATCCTTGTTTCAACTGGTAATTCTTTTTCAACCTTTTCTTGTTTTACATCATCATTATCTTTTGTAGTTACAATTGTTTGATAACTTTCTCCATCAGATTTTAATTTAGAATATACACTTTCTGTACTTGCAAATGCATATAGTGGCAATGTATATAAAGTTACCATTCCAACAGTAATTCCTGCTATAGTTTTCTTAATACAATTATTCATTTTTTTACCTCCTAATTTCGAAACATTCCGGGACGGTCTTGTTTTATTTCGTTTTTGAAACATTTTTTCTACGTCCCAAGATGTTTCATTTACATTTTTTCATTCCGATAGTTGTTTTACAAATCAACTTATCAAACAACATTAAAAACGCTGGCAACACAAGTACAACTGTAAACATACTAACAATTGCCCCTCTAGCCATCAAACTACACAACGAACTAATCATCTCAATTTTAGAATACACTCCCACACCAAAAGTTGCAGCAAAGAAACACAATCCACTTACAAAAATTGAGCTAATAGATGTTGATAGAGAATAATAAACCGCTTCTTTTTTACCCATACCTTCTTTACGTTTTCCAGTATATTTAGTAGTAATCAGTATAGCATAATCTATTGTCGCACCTAGCTGAATTGTTCCTATAACAATTGATGAAACAAAAGGCAAAACAGTTTTTGTATAATACGGAATTCCCATATTTATAAAAATCGCAAATTCGATAACAGAAATCAATATTACTGGTAATGAAACAGATTTCAAAACAAAGAACATTAATATAAATATTACAACAATTGAAACTATATTAACACTTTTAAAATCATGATCAGATACTGTAACTAAATCATTCATCAATGGACCTTCACCAGCTAAAATTGCATTTTTATCATATTTTGCAATAATATCATTTATCGTAGCTATTTGATTATTTATTTCAGGTGTAGCCATTTCATATAAAGAATTTATAACTATTATTTTGTATTTATTATTTCGAGCTTTAGCTGTAACCTCCTCTGGAATTATTTCTTCAGGAACTCCTGCTGCTTCTAACTTAGACATTCCCAAAACCCAATCAATTCCATCAACCTTCTCAATTTCATCTATCATTTTATTAATTTCTTCATTACTTATATTGCTATCTACTAAGAGTAATTCAGGTGATACAATTTTAAATTTGTCTTTAACCTCTGTATTAGCTGAAACACTTGGTAAATCTTTTGGAAGTGATGCATCTAATTTATAATATACTTCTGTGTTTTTATATCCATAAAATGCAAATGGTAAAATTATTAAAAATAATAATATAAAAACTATATGATATTTTATTATAAAATTAGATAATCCTGTAAATTTAGGCATTAGTTCTTTATGCTTTGTTTTTTCTATTAGATTATTACATGCTAAAATTAGAGATGGTAAAACTGTAACAACACATATTAAACCAAATACAATTCCTTTAGCCATTACAATTCCTATATCTTTTCCTAAAGTTAAATCCATACTACATAAAGCAATAAATCCTGCAAATGTAGTTAGAGAACTTCCAAGTACTGACACTAATGTTTTACCAATTGCTGTTGCCATGGCTTGATTTGCATTTTTAGCTGTTTTCTTTTCAGCAATAAAACTATGATATAAGAAAATTGCAAAATCCATTGTTACACCTAATTGTAAAACAGCACTTATGGCTTTTGTAATATATGAAATCTCTCCTAAGAAAATATTTGAGCCCATATTGTATAAAATTGCAAAACCTATATTTAATAGCAATAAAACCGGTGCCACAAATGAATCTAATGCTAAAGCTAAAATTAACAAACATAAGCAAACAGCTATAACAACATAAACTGTAATTTCAGATTCAGATAAAAGTCTTGTATCTAATAATGTTGCAGACATACCACTTATCATACATCTCTCATCTGTTATTTCTCTTAATTTTTGAATTGATTCCATTGTTTCATCTGATGAAATTGCATCTTTAAATGTTACTAATAAAATTGTTTCTCCATCTTTATACACTCTTCCAGATACATCTTCAGGAAGCATTTCTAATGGAAATTCCTCACCTGTTAAATCTGCAATACTTGCACACATTTGCACATTATCAATTTCATTCTTAATTTTTTCCTCTAATTTTAAAATATCTTTTGCAGGCATATTTTTTAGAACAACAACAGAATATGCCCCCATATCATAATCCTCTGTTAAAACATTTTGCCCTTGGATTGTTTTTATATCACCTGGCAAATATGTTAAAATATCGTAGTTAACTCTTGTAGCTTTATAACCTATTACTGCTGGTATTAATAATAAGATTGATATAATTAATATCAGTTTTCTATATTTAACCACAAACTCTCCAAACTTTTGCATTTTGATAACTCCTTTCTTTCTATGGGAAATACGGACAGTTTCATTTTCCCATTTTTACTTTAAATATAATATTGACCATTGGTCATTTTTAACTTGTAATATATTATATGCCTATTTTGACCAATAGTCAATAGTTTTTATGAATTTTCTTGACTTTTGGTCAATTTCGTGTGATAATTTAATTAAGGACGATTTTTTTAAATCGGGGACGGAGAAAATTTTAAATTTTTAAAACTAGGGACAGATATTGTTTTATACAATCATTTTTATTCCAGTTTTAATTTGAATATCTGTCCCTAGTTTTAAAAATTTAAAATTTTCTCCGTCCCCGATTTAAAAAGGAGATGAACCAAATGAAAAAAGAAAAAGATGCAGAAAAAGAAACTCGTTTATTAAATAGTGGATTTAAACTATTCACTCACAAAGGATTCAAAGAAACATCAATACAAGAAATAGTAGATGACGCAAACGTTGCAAAAGGAACTTTTTACACATATTTTAAAGATAAATTTGAACTTCGTAATGTTCTTATTGCAAGAAAATCAAATAAACTTTTCAATGATGCAATAAAAGCATTGCAAAAAACAGATATAACTAAATTAGATGACCAGGTAATCTTTATTGTAGATTATATTATTGACGTATTAGACAAAAACCAAATTCTATTACAATTTATTGCCAAAAACTTATCTTGGGGAATTTATACTAAAACAATTAACGAATTATATCAAAATACTGAAGCCGAAGAAAGCAGTATTTATCAACTTTTTGTAGCTGGTATTAAAGAACAACATATTAAGATAGAAAATCCGGAAGTTACTTTATATATGATTATCGAATTAGTAAGTTCTACATGTTTTAATTCTATTTTATATAAAGAGCCTTTGCCTATTCAAGAATTTAAGCCTTATTTATATAAAGAAATTAGAAATTTGATTAATCCATAATACAAAAAAGACAAATGTTTTTTATAATACATTTGTCTTTTTTATACGTAAAGTAGTTTGAATAACCAAACTACTTTTTATAAATTTGTGCCATTTTGCCCCGTCCCCATTGGTTTCCCATTGGTTTATTCATAAATTTTTCCTTTTGAATCTAATTGCAATTCATATCCATATTCAAAAATGTATGCAATACTATAAAATACTAAAATTGATATAAATCCAAATCCTAAATCGAAATCTTGCTCTATTATAATAGAACTAATTGCATTCCCAATTGCTGATAATATTGTAATAGCAATCATAAAATATGACATAGTTTTGATATGATGAACATTCTCTAATGTAAATGGGGTATCACCTTCATTTATATTCTTAAATAATTGTGATAAATGATTTAATGCTACACTTAGTATAAACAATCCTGTTATTAAGAATATCATAGATGCAATCATAACTACTATAATTTTTTCTTTAGAATTATTATTTAAAACTTTTGAAACTTTATCAAAGTTATCTGCATCTAATTTTATTAAATGAATTTTTGATTCTCCTCTTACTTCTAAATTACCATCAACTTTCTTATATTCTATAACTTGATTTCCTAATTTTGTACTAAATTCATTCTCACTTTTTACAGTTGTTGAATTTATAAATATTGCTAATAATATAGTTCCTACTATTAAACATATTGCACCAATTCTTGCAAAAACACTTCCAATTTTAGATATAATATTAATTATTTTACTAATAACCTTTAACCTTTTTTGCTTTTCCTTTTCTAATTTTACTACTTTCATTTTTACTTCTTCATCTAATGAATCAATATCTTGGATATCATCATGAATCAAATCATTGATTTTGCAGTGAAAGATTTTACATATTTTTAATATGTTATCCATTTCTGGATACGTTTCACCATTTTCCCATTTTGAAACACTCTGTCTTGATACACCTACCTTCTCTGCTAAATTTTCTTGACTCATTTTTGCATTTTTTCTTAAAAAGCATAAATTTTCTCCAAATTTCATTAGACTAATTCCTCCCTCAGTTATTAGTTTAGTATTTTTCTGTTTGTTTTTCTATCAATTTATGGTTGCATTTGTAAAATTTGCAAATTGCAACTGCAAATTTACAATTTTCAAATTTGCCTTATTTTTCAAGTGTTGCAACCATAAGTTTACATCTATTTTCGTAATAATCATATCATACTTTGTTAAAAGTTTGCAACCAATTTTTTAGCCCATAGGAAACCAATGAGGACGGAGCAATTTGATACAACTAAAAACTCCGTCCCCTAAATTAAATTTTTAATCAGCCATTTCAAAATCATTTATTGAATAACCTAACTCTTTCAACTTTGCATAAACAGAACTAATAGAAATCCCAAATAAAGTGTTAAAATCTCCAATAATTTTATCTACAAAAAGTTCTGCTTTACCAGGGAATCTATAACCACATCCATTTAATACATCTTTTTCATTTTCAACATACCATTTAATTTCTTCATCATCAACTTTTCTTATTTGAACTTCTGCTACATCCGAAAAAGTTATTTCTTTATTTTGATATAAATCTTTAATTGTCATCCCTGTTGTTAAGTAAGTTGTTTTTCCACTCATTTCCTTAATATTTTGAAAAGCCTCTTCCTTACTTTTTGGCTTTTCAAAAATCTTACCATCCATATATACGATTGAATCAGCTGAAATAATTAATGCAGGTCCATCAATTTGAGAAGCTACAGAATTTGCCTTATCTCTTGATAAATCCTCAACATACTCACGAGGGTCTGTCGCATCACTATGTTCTTCAACCATACTTTTGACAACTTCATATTTCCATCCTATATTTTTTAAGATGTTTTGTCTATTTTTTGAGCCTGATGCTAATATTAATCTCATTCAAAATTCCTCCCTACTAATTATTTTGAGAATCCTACATTCCATCCTGACCTTATAACATGCAATATATTTGTACTCTTGTATATATCATATATATCATAAATAAGTGAATATTACAAGTTACACATTTAAAAAATAAACTCCTATTGTAAGATATGTTGCAAATAACACCCACAACAAATATGGAATTTGAAGTAATCCTGCTATTTTATCTTTTCTATAAAATCTAGCAATCATAATAACAACAAAAACAGCTAACAATATTATCCAAAATATAGCAAAAAATCTCCATTTAAATACAAAGAAAATAAACGACCATAGATAATTAACAATTAGTTGCCCATAATAGATTAAATCTACATCTTTATCTGTTTGTTCCTTGCTTTTTAATATACCATATGATACTCCCATTAAAACATATAAAATAGTCCATACTATAGGAAACAATGCACTTGGTGGGGATAATGGTGGTTGTTTCAGTGCATTGTAATCTATTGATTGTGATGTAATTATTCCAACAATTGCACCTCCAAGTACTGGTAGTACAATTGATCTTATGTATATGCCTAATTTATTCATAAAACTCACCTCAGTTAATTTTATGAATAAATTATTGCAATTATGAAACTAATAAAATATGCGTCCATTATTTTAAATTTTTAAAATTTTCTCCGTCCCCAATTAAAAAAAACCAGTCACTTCATAAAGCAACTGGCATTTCAAATTATCTATTTAATCCTTTTCTACCTGCATAAATAGCAACATCATCTAACCCTGCTTCAATATTTAATAATCTGTTGTATTTAGCAACTCTATCTGTTCTACATGGAGCACCTGTTTTGATTTGACCTGCGTTTGTAGCAACAGCAACATCAGCAAGTGTTGTATCTTCTGTTTCACCACTTCTATGAGAAACAACAGCTGTCATTCCATTTTTCTTAGCTAATTCGATAGCATCTAAAGTTTCTGTTAATGTACCGATTTGGTTTAATTTGATTAATATACTGTTTGTAACTCCTAAATCAATACCTTTTTGTAATCTTTTAATGTTTGTAACAAATAAATCATCACCAACTAATTGGATTCTGTTTCCTAATCTATCTGTTAATTTTTTCCATCCATCCCAATCTTCTTCAGCTAAACCATCTTCAATTGAGATAATTGGATATCTATTTACTAAATCTTCTAAGAAGTCTATCATTTCATCACATGTTTTTGTAACACCGATTTTCCAGAAATGATATTGTCCATCTTTACCAATTTTCTTAGCTTCATCATACATTTCTGTTGCAGCAACATCTAATGCTAAGCAAACTTGTTCACCTGGTTTATATCCAGCTTTTTCAATAGCTTCTACTATTAAAGCTAAAGCTTCGTCTTCATCTTTAACATTTGGAGCGAATCCACCTTCATCACCAACACCTGTAGCTAATCCTTTTTCTTTTAGAACTTTCTTTAAGTTGTGATAAATTTCAGCACTCATTTGTAAACATTCTGAGAATGTTTTAGCTCCAACTGGCATAATCATGAATTCTTGTACACTTAATGTACTATCAGCATGTTTTCCACCATTCATAATGTTCATCATAGGAGTTGGTAATGTTTTAGCATTTACTCCACCGATGTATTCGTATAATTCTATTCCTAAAGAAGCTGCTGCTGCTCTAGCTGCTGCTAAAGAAACACCTAATATTGCATTAGCTCCCAATTTACCTTTGTTTTCTGTTCCGTCTAATTCGATCATTGTTTTATCTAATTTAACTTGGTCATAAACATTCATTCCAATAACTGCATCTCTAATTGTTGTATTAACATTGTTTACAGCTTTTAAAACACCTTTTCCTAAGTATCTTGAGGCATCTCCGTCTCTTAATTCTACTGCTTCAAAGCTTCCTGTTGATGCTCCAGATGGAACCATAGCAACACCGCTATATCCTCCTGCAATAACTTCAACTTGAACTGTTGGATTTCCTCTTGAATCCAAAACTTCTAAAGCTTTTACTTCATCAATTTCTAAATAATCTTTCATTATTCTTCAACCTCCTATATATTTGTTAATATTTTAACATCACTTTGTCATTGTATCACAATATTTTCCAGTTTTCAATAGTTTTTTAAACAAATTTAAGCCAATGGGGACGGGGCAATTTGCTCTCGCTTGTTTGCTTTATTATGTAAATTATGTTATAATTAATGTATGAGAGA
>SAMEA3663241__coassemble_51_pt1 | contig 38780 bp, 41 predicted proteins | sample SAMEA3663241__metabat2_low_PE_011 | metagenome-assembled genome bin SAMEA3663241 (sample SAMEA3663241) | pig gut metagenome | biome: pig gut; feature: pig-associated habitat; material: faeces | place: China | collected 2013 | reverse complement strand
GTGTACCAGCTGTGCATTTTGCACAGCTGGTACACGTCCCCAATTGCTCAATTTATTACAAAACTGTTACAAAAAAATTACAACTATATTACATTTTTTCTAAACTATTGTTATTTTTACAATATATGGTAAAATATTATTAGAAAAGCCATAGGAGGTAGTAAAATATGAGTACAAGAAAAAATAATAAAAATGTTATTTTATTAATTTTGTTATTGGTGGTTGTTGGAATGGCGGTTGGTTATGCTGCATTATCACAAGCGTTGGTAATTAATGGAACGGCCAATATTTCGGCTGAATGGAAAATATTATTTACAGATATAAAAGAAGGATCTATGGTAGGAGCCGAGAGTAAAACATCTCCATCATATACTTCAACAACAGCAACTTTTGATGTAAATCTTTTATACCCAGGAGCATCTGCACAATACATAGTAACAGTTGCTAATCAAGGAAGTATAAATGCAAAATTAACAAGTGTTGATGGAATTGAAACAGTTAACAAAGCTGCACCAGCTGACATTAAGTATTCAATTAATGCAAAACAAGATGATGTTTTATCTTCAGGAGACACTAAAGATTATATAGTAACTGTAACATGGGATGCAGATTCAACAACAGTTCCAGATACAAAATCAAAAACAGCAACAATTACATTAAATTATGAACAAGCTGAGTAATTAATACAAAAATCATTTTATATGATAACTTTTAAATTTGTATAAAATTAGATTAGAGCTAAGAGGCGGTTCTTGTTATCAATTAATATGGTTCTGCTAAAAAGAACCCCCAGAATTGATAGCAAAATTGCTTCTATTTTTTTATAACAGTAAATTTTGTGATTTGAAAATTAATGTATCAAGGAGTAGAATGTGCTCCAAATAGACAAATCCTTTTTTATCAAGGAGAAAATATGAGAAGAAGAAGTTTTGAAAAAGTAAATTTAAAGTTAGTTTCGATAATTGCAATAATAATATTTTTTTTCACAATAAGTATAGGATATTCTGTATTAAGACAAAAACTTAATATATTTGGAAAAGCTACAATTGTTGAACAACGAATTAATGGATATATAAAAGGAAAAAGTTATTACAATTATCAGATATTAAACACTGAAAAAAATGAAACAAATAATTATACAGTATATGATGTGAAAATTATAGTAACTAATTTGGATGATGATATAACATCATGGAAAGTTGAATTTGATGCACCACAGGGATGTAATGAATTAGAATCAAGTTCTGTATCAAATTCACAAATTGAAATAAAAAATGGTAGAGTTGCATTAAGCCCAAATACTTCAAATGGATATGTTTCCAAAGGAAGTAATTTAGAGTTAGAAATAAAAATAGCTATTTTTGGAGAAGGAGAATTTAGTATAAACAATTTAACACTAAATGATAGATTAGCTTCTAATAAAAGATAATTGCATTTGTAAAATATAATAAAAATAACATAAGAAAAAAGGAGTATATAAGCGAAAATGAATAAAGAAAATAGAGCAATAACTATTTATGTGGCTTTATTATGCGCAATTCTGATTGGGTGTTTATTATTAACAGTTTTTATTATTCCAAGTTTTTTTCAAGAATCAACAAGAATAGTAACAATGATAATTTGGATAGCTCTTACAATTATTTCAGTACCAATAGAAAATGATCATACACGATTTAAAGGAAAAAAAGAAAAAGTAAAAACTACTTTAATAATTGTTATAACCTATTACATATTGTATTTTTTACTAGGTCTTATTTTAGGGTATAAAAAAAGTCCGTATGGACGAAGTATTTTTATAATTCTGAAGAATCTGTTTTTTATAGTTGGAATGATTGGAATGCAAGATTATGTAAGAACAAAAGTAATGAATAATCAAAGAAAAAAGATTAATTATGTTTTGTTTACATTAGTTTTTGTATTGTTAAGATTAGATTATACAGAAGGGTTAGCAGTTTTTTCATCTGGTGAAAAAATCTTTGAATATATTGCTTCTGTGATAATACCTGAAATAGCAAAAGGCTGTGTATGTAGTTATTTAGCAATATCTGGTGGAACATTACTTGTATATGCATATTCAATACCGGTAGCATTGTTTCAAGTGTTATCGCCAATCTTCCCAAATTTAGATTGGTTTTTGAAATCAATTTTTGATATTTTAATTTCATTGATATTATTTTTATATAATAATTATGAACATACAATAAAAACTACAAGAATGACAAGAAAAGAAAAAAAGAAAATGAACCCTGTGAAAAAAATACCAGGAATAGCGGTTTTACTATTGGTTGTTGCATTTATAGCAGGATTTTTACCAATCAAGCCTGTTGCAATAATGTCATATAGTATGGTTCCAACATTTAGTAGAGGAGCAGTTGTAATATCACATAAATTAAATAAAAAAGATTTAAATAAATTAAAGGTAGGAGATATTTTGCATTATAGAGCAGAAAATGGTGAAGTTATACACAGAATAATTGATATAAAAAAAGATAAAGATGGTAAGTTATTGTTTCAAACGCAAGGAGATAATAATAATGTTCCTGATACAAATTTAGTAGAAGAAGAGCAGATAATAGGTAAAGTAAGTATTTATATTCCGTATGTTGGCTATCCTTCAGTATGGTTTAGTGAAAAAATATTAGGAATGAAATCTTTTATAACAGTATAACAAATGAAGAGGTGGAAAAATGGAAAAGGATTTGAGTAAAAATAGAACAAAAAATGTTTTAAGAAATATTTGTATAAGTACTATTATACTATTTTTAGGAATAATAATGATTGTTAAATCATTTATTGTTGAACAAGGAAAGGAAAATTTACTATTTTCGTATAATATAAGTCGTAATTTAAATTATAGTGTAAATCTTGTTGAAAATGAATTTTTTGCAAATCAAACATTAGATATGGATAGAACATATATATCTAGCTTGGTTGATAAAATAAATATGGATTTTTCATATTCTTTATCTGGAAATAAAAAATCTAACACAAAATATATGTATCAAATAATTGCTGTAACAGATGTGAAATATGCAAATGTTAATGAAGATTCTAATAAAACAATTTGGTCAAAGCAGGAGGTTATTGTTGAACCAAAGGAATTAGATGCGAATGGTTCTAATTTTACAATAAATGAAAATTTTGATGTTGATTTTGCTAAATACAATAATGAAGTAAAGAATTTTAAAGAACAATTAAGAATGCCTATTAAAGCTGATTTAGTAATAAAAATAATAGTAAGAAGTGATTCTGATGTACCAGGAATTGAAAATACAGTTGTTGAAAGCTCTATAATGAATGTTAAAATGGATTTAGCACAAGATGTATTTACAATAGAAAAACAATTTGAAAATGCAGAAACAAAGTCAGTTGTTGATAAAACAGAGGATAAAAAGCAAATAAATAAAGTATTGTTAATAATAGGTTCAATATTTGTATTAGTTGCTATTTTAATTATGTTAGATTCAATAAAAAAATCAATTAAGTTTAGTAAGAAGAGCGATTATGCTATTGCATTAAATAGAATTTTAAAGAACTATGGAGATATTGTTGCTGAAATTGTAAGTCCTGTTGAAATAGATAGTTTAAATGTTATTGATGTTAAGAATTTTGACCAATTATTAGATATAGAAGAAGAAGTAAGAATGCCAATTTTATTTTATGAAACAATTGCTGATGAGCAAGGTGAGTTTATTATAATTTGTGATAATATGGCGTATAGATATGTGATTGGATGATTTGTTTGGGCTACTCAGAAGACGAAAGTTCTATATGTGATTAAAAAGTAAATAAATTCTATGAAAAAGGTTGTAAAAATCAATAAAAATTGATATACTTATTACCAGAAAATATCAAATCATTTTTCGGACAAGGAGGTATATTTTATGGACGAAAATAATAATAATGAAATTGTAAATCAAACAGCACCAATTGAAAATGGTGTACAAGCTAAAACAGATGAAATTGCTTTAGGTAATAACAATGCAATAAAAATTGCTGATGATGTTGTTGCAGTTATAGCAGGTGTTGCTGTATCTGAGGTGCCTGGAGTTGCTAATATGGCAGGTGGATTTGCTGGTGGAATTACTGAAGTTTTAAGTGGTAAGAAAAATATGGCAAAAGGTATTAAGGTTGATGTAGGAGAAAAAGAAACAAAAATTGATGTTAATATAATAGTTGAATATGGTACAAGAATTCCAGATGTGGCTTATGAAATTCAAACAAAAGTAAAAAAAGCAGTTGAAACAATGACAGGGTTAAAAGTTGTTGAAGTTAATGTACATGTTCAAGGTGTTAATATTAGTACAGTAAATAATGAAGGAAAAAATATTGAACAATAAAAACTGAAAATTTATTAAGCATTATAAAATAAAATGCTTTAATTAGTACTAAAGCACGGCAGTTCAATATTACCGTGCTTTGTATTTTGGTAATATTGATATTAAGCGAAGTTTTACTAGTAGGAGGTAAAAATATGAAAATTTTAGAAAGAATAGCTTTAATTCTATTTTCAATAATAATGCTTGTTTTAGCTATATTAAGCTGTTTAATAGTTTTTGATGTTATTGAATTAAACACTGTTTTTAAATATATAGAAGAAGCTTTAAAAGATGATACAGTAAGAAAAGTATTGTTAGGTGCGTCTATAGTTGCAATTTTACTTGCAGTTAAAGCATTGTTTTTTCCATCAAGACAAAAGAAAAAACAAGAAATTAAAACTGGAGTTTTACTAGAAAATAAAGATGGTAGATTATTAATATCAAAAGATACAATTGAAAATTTAGTTAATAGTGTTGTAAAAAGCTTTGATGATGCTTTGGAAAGTCAAACTAAAGTTATTTTAGATAATAATAATAATATAACTGTTTATATAAGTTTGTTGGTAAAAAATGATTCTATTATAAAAGAAATGTCATCAAATATGCAGGCTAAAATTAAAGAAACAATTAAAAGAAATACTGATTTAGAGGTTAACCAAGTAAATATTAATATTAAAGATGTTGATAGTAAAAATAATGTAAAATCTAACAACCAAACAAAAATTAAATTAAATAATGTTCAAATAAATCAAAACCAAACTAAAGAAATTAAGGAGACAAAAATAGTATCATCAGATGACAATAATAAGGTTTTAAAAGAGGCAAATGAAAATATTGTAAATTCTGATGAAAACGCTGAAAGTGGTGAAAAAAACGAAAATACCGAAAATGATAAGAACACAGTAAATAGTGAAATTGTTATTAAATAGGAGGTTATGAATTTATGAATGAGAATAATAATAATTTTTTAATTAAAAACTTAGGTGCTATAATAGGAATTATAATTGCTTTAATTTTATCTTGCACAAGATTATACAGAGTAGTTGTTGTTATAATTGCTATAATCGGAGGAGCTTATATTGGAAAATATTTTCAGTATAATAAAGAAGAAGCTAAAGATAAAATGAAAAAGTTTATTGATAAATTATAGAAATAGAAGGGTGAATAAAATGAACAAATCAACAATAAGAGAATTAACTTTTAAATTATTATATAGTCTAGAAGTACAAAAAAGTTTTGAAGATGAGGATATAGAATTATATTTTGAAGATACAGAATTAGAGTCTGAACAAATAAAAAATCAAATTAAAGAAGATGTTAAAAATATTATAGCTAATAATGATGAGTTAATAAAACAAATTTCTAATAATCTAAAATCAGATTGGAAATTAGAGAGAATATCTAAAGTTAATATTGCTTTATTGAAATTAGCTATATATGAAATGATTAACAAAAAAGTTCCATATAAAGTTGTAATAAATGAAGTTGTAGAATTAGCTAAAAAATATGGAGAAGACAGTTCAAGCTCATTTATAAACGGAGTATTAGCAACAGTTGTAAAAGAAAATGATTTAGCATAAGAAAAGAGAGGTATTAGATGGAATGCAATCCAATTACAGTTACAGATTTAAACAAATATATAAAAAATAAAGTGGATAATGATGAATATTTAAACAATGTTTTAGTAAAAGGTGAAATATCTAATTTTAAACACCATTATACAGGACATATGTATTTTACATTAAAAGATGAAAATTCTTTAATAAAATGTATTATGTTTAAAACATATACTACAAATTTAAAATTTGTTCCAAAAGATGGAATGAAGGTAATGATTTTAGGTACAGTTTCTGTATATGAAAGAGATGGAGTTTATCAAATTTATTGTAAAGCAATGCAAGAAGACGGAATGGGAAGTTTATATACAGCATATGAAGAGCTTAAAAATAAATTAGAAAAACAAGGATTATTTGACCAAAAACATAAAAAGCCAATTCCTAAATTCCCTAAAAGCATAGGGGTTTTATCAGCAAGCACAGGTTCTGTTATAAGGGATATTATAAATGTTTCAACAAGGAGAAATCCTAATTGTTATATAAAATTATTACCAGTTCCAGTTCAAGGAAAAGGCGCAGGTGAAAAGATTGCAGAAGCGATAAAGATAATGAATAAATATAAATTAGCTGATGTAATTATTTTAGCCCGTGGAGGAGGCTCATTAGAAGATTTGTGGCCATTTAATGAAGAAGTTGTTGCACATGCTATTTTTGAATCTGAATTACCTATAATTTCAGCAGTAGGGCATGAAACAGATTTTACAATTGCAGATTTTGTTGCAGATTTAAGAGCTCCAACACCTTCAGCTGCAGCAGAACTTGCAAATCCAAATGTAATAGATATAAAGTTAAATTTGGAAAAATATAATAATAGATTTAAAAATTCATTAAAAAAGAAAATTGAATTAATGAGATTAAGATATGAAAAATGCATGACTAGAAGAGTTTTTAAAGAGCCATTACAAAAAATTAATGAAAGATATATTACAATTGATATGAGAGTTAAACAAATCCAAAATTTAATTAATAATAAAATAAAAGATGACAAAACAAAAATGATTGAATTAATAACAAAATTGGATACATTAAGTCCTTTAAAAACATTAGCTAGAGGATATAGTTTAGCAACAGATGTAAAAGGAAAAGTGATTGGTTCTGTAAAAGATGTAAAAAAAGATGATGAATTGATTTTAAGATTTAAAGATGGAAAAACAAATGTAAAAGTTATTTAATATGTGAATATATATTAAAGATGAAAGGAGCAAATGATTATGAGAAAGTTTTTAAAAGGTCTATTAATAGTGTTAGTTTTAGGAGTATTAGGTGTTTTAGCTTGGGGAGGTAATTTATATTTAAATGATAAAAAACAAGTTGATACTGTTGCTAATAATAAAACAGAAAGTAATAGCTCAGTAAATGAAAGCAGAGTTCCAGAAAAATATGAAAGAGTTGAAGTAAAAGAAGAACCAGTACAAGTTGAGGAGAAAACACAACTAGAAGAACAAGATCAAAAGGACGAAGAAAGTGAAGTTGAAGAAACAAGCATAAATAGTGAAGATAAAGCTATAGAATTAGCTAAAAAAGAATATGGAAGTACAGATGGAGTTTATTTTAGAATAGACCAAATACAATCTTCAAATGTTTATGTTGTTTCAGTAAGAGACGAAAATACAACAGCAGCTTTAATGTGGTATACTGTTGATGTAAAAAATGAAACAGTAAAATAATTTACAAAGGTTAATTAGAGGAAGGAATAAAAATATGGAAAATGAAAACAATTTTAATTTTGAAGATGCAATGAAAAAATTGGAAGAAATTGCCAATGAACTAGAAAAAAACGATTTAGATTTAGATTCATCTGTTTCAAAATTTGAAGAAGGAATGAAATTATCTAAACAATGTAGCAAAATGTTAGAAGATGCTGAAAAGCGAATAAGCATTTTGATTAATACAGAAGATGGAATTGTTGAAGAAGATTTTGAGTAGAATTACTTTGGCAAAAGTATCTTACTTTTATAGAGGATAATAAGGGAGATAATGATGGATTTTTTTGAAGAATATAAATATATAATATTACCAATTTCAACATGGTTTTTTATACAATTATTTAAGTTGATTTATGATTTAGTTACAACAAAAAAATTTAATTTTAAAAGAATTTTAGGGGCTGGAGGAATGCCTAGTTCACATAGCGCGGTTGTTACTTCATTAGCTACTTTGATTGGTAAAAACGAAGGGATAGAAAGTAGTGTTTTTGCTGTATCACTAGTGTTTGCATGTGTTGTTATGTATGATGCCGCAGGTGTTAGAAGAGCAGCAGGAAAACAAGCTAAATTATTAAATAAAATAGTAGAAACACCAGAATTAACAAAAGTTCAAGTTTCTGAAAAATTAGTTGAAGCTTTAGGTCATTCACCAAAACAAGTTATTGTTGGAGCTATAATTGGAGTTGTTGTTGGATTAATATTTTAATAATTACAGTATTTAATGAGATTATGTTTTAACATTAATATGTAGTAATTTTTATACAAAACGAATTTTACAATTGAATATGTTATAAGTTTATAGGAGGTTGATGCAAATGAGTGATATTGAAATTGCACAAAATGCTAAATTAGAAAGAATAAGTAAAATAGCAGAAAAAATAAATATTGAAGATGATTTTTTAGAACAATATGGAAAATATAAAGCTAAAATCGATTTGAGTTTATTTGAAAAATTAAAAGAAAAAAAAGATGGAAAACTAATTTTAGTAACTTCTATAAACCCTACACCATTAGGTGAAGGAAAAACAACAGTTTCAATTGGATTAGTTGATGGTTTGAATAAAATCGGAAAGAAAGCTGTAGCAGCATTAAGAGAACCATCTTTAGGACCTGTATTTGGTATTAAAGGTGGTGCAACTGGAGGAGGATATTCACAAGTTGCTCCGATGGAGGAAATCAATTTACATTTTACAGGTGATATACACGCAATAACTTCAGCAAATAATTTATTATCTGCAATCATAGATAATCATATTTATTTTGGAAATAAATTAGAATTTGAAAAAGTTACATGGAAAAGATGTGTAGATTTAAATGATAGACAATTAAGAATTGTTAATACAGGTTTATCAGGTGAGAAAAACATTGTACCAAGAGAAGATGGTTTTGATATTACTGTTGCATCAGAAATTATGGCTGTATTGTGCTTGTCAGAGGATATACAAGATTTAAAAGAAAAGATTTCTAACATTATAGTTGGATATAATAAGAACAAAGAGCCAATTAAAGTAAAAGACTTAAATGCACAAGGTGCATTAACTGTATTATTAAAAGATGCAATTAAACCAAATTTAGTACAAACAATTGAAAATAATCCATGTTTAATACATGGAGGCCCATTTGCTAATATAGCTCATGGATGTAATAGTATAATTGCAACAAAAATGGCTTTGAAATTAGGAGATTATGTCGTAACAGAAGCGGGTTTCGGAGCAGATTTAGGAGCTGAAAAGTTCCTTGATATAAAATGTAGAAAAGCAAATTTAAAACCAGATTGCGTTGTATGTGTTGCTACAATTAAAGCATTGAAATATCATGGTGGAATGCCAAAAGAAGAAATTCAAAATGAAAGTGTTGAAGCACTAATTAAAGGCTCAAAAAATATATTAAGACATATTGAGAATTTAAAAGATAAATATGGATTAAATGTTGTTGTTGCAATTAACAAATATACAACAGATACTGAAAAAGAAATACAAACATTAACAGATATATTAAATGAAAATGGTGTTCAATTAAGTTTATGTGAGAACTGGGAAAAAGGTGGAAACGGAATTACAGATTTAGCTCAAAAAGTTGTTAATTTGTGTAATGTTCCATCAGATTTCAGATTTATTTATGATTTAAATGATTCTATAGAAAATAAAATAGAAAAAGTATGCAAAAATATATATGGAGCAGAAGGTGTAGAATTCACAGAAAAAGCTAAGGAAAATATAGAACTTATTAAAAAATTTGGTTATGAAAATTTACCTGTATGTATTGCGAAAACACAATATTCTTTTTCTGATGATCCAAAGAATTTAGAATGTAATGAACCTTTTAACATTCATGTTGAAGATGTAATTCTAAGAACTGGTGCTGGCTTTATTGTTGTATTAACAGGAAAAATAATGACAATGCCAGGCTTACCAAGGGTTCCTGCTGCAGAAAAAATTGATGTTGATGAAAATGGAAATATAGTCGGGATTTTTTAAGACTAACTTTTAAAAAATCCAAAGTATGTATAAATCATCCTTTTTTGGAAAAACTAAATCCAAATGAGGTGATTTTTTTATGAAAAAAAGAACAAAAAAACAAAAAATACTAACTTTTATTAGCATTACACTAGTATTTACAATTTTTTTCTCATATAATTTTCTTTTTAGAACAAATGAAGCATTTGCACTATCTAAATACGGTTCTTCAGGAAGTGAAGTAACGCAGATTCAAACTAAACTAAAAAGATGGGGATATTATAATGGTAATATTGACGGGATATATGGAAGTAAAACAGTTGCAGCTGTTAGATTGTTTCAATCAAAAAATGGTTTAACTGTTGATGGAATAGCAGGTCCTAAAACATTAGCTGCAATGGGGATATTTTCATCAAAATCTTCAGGTGGGCCAAGTACTAATAATAGTGATGTAAATTTACTGGCACATTTGATTTTTGCAGAGGCAAGAGGTGAACCATATTCAGGGCAAGTTGCAGTTGGTGCTGTTGTTTTAAATAGGGTAAAAAGTAGCAAATTTCCTAACAGTATAGCAGGTGTAATTTATCAACCCGGGGCTTTTGATGTTGTAAGTGATGGTCAAATAAATTATGCACCGAATACCACAGCAATCAATGCAGCAAGAGATGCTCTAAATGGATGGGATCCTACGTATGGTTGTATTTATTATTTTAATCCAAATACTGCAACAAGCAGCTGGATTTGGTCAAGACCATATGTTATTACTATAGGAAATCATAGATTTTGTAAGTGAGATGAGTTTTTTTAAAGGCGGTCGTTTTCAAGACCGCCTTTAAACTTGACAAATAAGTCGTTCACTGATATTATAATGATGTAAAATAAGGAGGAAAAAAATGTTAATTTATCCAAACTTTTATTGTGATAATGTAAGAGAAGTAAAATATGAATTTTTAAAAGAAAATAATATAAAGGGAATTATTTTAGATGTTGACAATACATTAATAGATTATTATAGAAAATTTGAAGATGGAACATTAGAATGGGTAGATAATTTAAAAAAACAAGGCTTAAAGTTTTGTATAGTATCTAATAGTAATAATTTAAACAAGGTTAAATATGTAGCAGATACATTAAATATTCCATTTTTAACTTTTGCAAAAAAACCATTTAAAACAGGATTTTTAGAAGCTCAAAAAATTATGGGATTAAAACGTGAAAATATAGCAGCAATTGGAGATCAAATAATGACAGATGTTATAGGAGCAAATAGATGCAAAATGTTTTCAATTCTTGTTAAACCAATAGCAGAAAAAGATATTTGGGTTACAAAAGTAAAAAGACCTATTGAAAATAAGATTATAAGTAGTTATTTAAAAAAAGTAAAGAAAGAGAAGGTATAAAATGTTTATAGAAGATATACATATTTTTTGGTATGTTGGAATTGGAATTCTAGGTTTGGTAGTTGGAAGATTAATTGGTTTAGTAAATAAAAACTTACCAGAAAGAAAAGAAATATTTTCAACAGATGCTATTAAAGAATATTTGAAATCTACAGATGCTAATTATACAATTATGATTTTAACATGTATTATTTATATTGCGTTATTAAGAGTAATTGGAATGGGAGATAAAGTAGAATTATTACAATATTTAGTTCTAACACCTATGTTAATTTCTGTATTTTGTATTGATTATAAACTTCAAATAATTCCAAATAGATTAACATTAACTTTATTAGAAGTAGGAGTAGCATTTAGCTTTTGGAGAGGAATTAGCAATTTAAATATTGCAATTGAAATGTGGCTAGGAATGGTACTTGGTGCAGGTGCTTTCTTGATATTAACTTTTATTGGAAACATAGTTTTCAGAAAAGAAACTATGGGATTTGGTGATGTTAAATTAATGGGAATTTTAGGTCTATTTTTAGGCTGGAGAAGAATTATAGCAATCTCTATAATTTCATTTTTTATAGCTGCAATATATAGTATAGGCTTAATTATAAAAAATAAAGTGAAAAAACAAGAAACAAATGAATTTATTCCGTTTGGTCCATTTATTGTAATATCAGCATTTATTGTAATGCTAGTTCCATTAAATATTTGGATAAAATTAGTTTTTTTCATATTTTCATTAGGAAAATATAGATTTTAATTCTATTAAAGAATATATAAAAGGGTGAGGGTTATTATGAATGAGAAAATTGAGGCTTTAAGAGAAAGATTGAAAAATTTAGATTTACAAGGGATGATAATAACAAATCCAGTAAACATCAGGTATTTAACAAATATAAATGCAGAAGGTGTATTACTTTTGACAAGAAAAGAAAATGTTTATATCACAGATGGCAGATATATGGAAATAGTAAATAAAGCACTTACTGTAGATGATGAAATAATTGTATATGATTTTAAAGAATTAACAAAAGAAGATTATGAGAATTTCTTTATATTTTGCGAAAATGTAGGGTTTGAAGAAAATAATTTAACATATGCTCAATATAAAGAATATATGCATAAATACAAAATTAATAATTTTGAGGAAACAGAGGGATTATTAGAAAAAATAAGAATCGTAAAAAAAGATGAGGAGATTAATAATATAAAAAAAGCTTGTCTTATTACTGATAATTGTTTTGATTATATAAGAAAGTTTATAAAAATAGGTATGACAGAAAAAGAAATTGCTTTTGAGATTGAAAAGTATTTTCTAACCCATGGTGCAGAAGGACTAGCTTTTGATACAATAGTTGCTTCAGGTCCAAATTCATCAATGCCACACGCAGTTCCAACAGATAGAAAAATTGAAGAAGGTGACCCAATCACAATCGATATGGGATGCAAATACAATGGATATTGCTCAGATATGACTAGAACAGTTTTTGCAGGTTTTGTGCCACAATATATGAAACCGGTATATGATTTGGTTTTAAAAAATCAGTTAAGAGTTTTGGAAGAGTTAAAAGAAGGAGCTAATATAAAACTAATTGCGAAAAGTGTTGAAAGTGAATTTAAGTTAAATGGTGCTAACATGGTTCATAGTATTGGACATGGGGTTGGTTTAGATATTCATGAATATCCATTTATGAGTACAAAACATGATTTCATACTAAAAGAAAATATGGTTGTAACAGATGAACCAGGAATTTACATTCCAACAAGATTTGGCATTAGAATTGAAGACACAGTTTTAATTACAAAATATGCATCACAGAATTTAACATTAAGTGAGAAAAATTATGTAATTGTTGGTGTTTAAAATCTGATAGCATAATTGATTTAATATAAGTATTAAATAAAAAATCAAAAATGTATAGCTTCTTAAAAGTTTTTACATTTTTGATTTTTTTAATAGAAAAGTCGTATACTGGAGTGAAATATTTGCAAAAAGTTCACAATTTGGACATATAAATGTTTTATAATAATTATAATATTTTTAAAGGATTGGTAGATATGAGTGAAATAACTGTTTTAATAGTTGATGATGAATCTAGAATGAGAAAATTAATAAAAGATTTCTTGGTACAAAAAGCATATAAAATTTTAGAAGCTTATGATGGTGAAGAAGCAATAAAGGTATTTAATGAAAATGAAGGAAAAATTAATCTTATTTTATTAGATGTTATGATGCCAAAACTTGATGGGTGGTCTGTTTTAAGACAAATAAGACAAAAATCAAATGTACCAATAATAATGCTTACAGCAAGAGGTGAAGAACAAGACGAATTATTTGGCTTTGAATTAGGTGTTGACGAATATATATCTAAACCATTTAGCCCAAAAATATTAGTTGCAAGAGTTGAAGCATTATTAAAAAGAACTATAAAACAATCTGAAAATATTTATGACATAGGTGGAATAGAAATTGATGCAGATGGAAGAACAGTAAAGGTTGATTCTAAAAATGTTGAACTAAGTTTAAGAGAATATGAATTATTAAAATATTTGATAGATAACAAGGGCATAGCATTATCAAGGGACAAAATCTTAAATAATGTTTGGAATTATGATTATTATGGAGATTCAAGAACAATAGATAGTCACATAAAAAAAATAAGACATAAATTAGGTAAAAAAGGTAAATACATTGAAACAATGAGAGGTGTTGGATATAAATTTGAGGTTAGATAAAGAAATGGAAAGAGTAAGAAATAGTGTCAAATCAGTCAGATTAAAACTGTTTTTAACATTATGTATTGTTATAACTACAATTATTTTATTATTAGTATTAATAAATAATGTAGTACTTGAAAAATTTTATTTATATAACAAAACAAAAGTCATGAAACATACATATATGAAAATTAATGAATATTGTAATCAAAAAGAAGATTATGAAAGATTAGACAATGAATTAAGAACAATTGCCATAAAAAATAATGCAGATATTATAATAAAATCTAATGATAATATTATAATGCTAGAAACAGAAAGTTATAGACAAAATTATGAAAAAGAAATAGAATTCTTCGATGAAATAAGTAAAAAAGGTGAAAGAGTACAAAGACTATATAAAGAAGAAAATGTTATTATAGATTTAATAAAAGAGAAAAACACAAATGTTAATTATATAGTTGTAACTGCTAAGTTAGATAATGACCTAGAATTAAACATGGCTACACCAACAGCGGATTTACAGGAAAGTGCACGAATATCAAATAATGTGTTGATTGCAATTGGTGGAGCGGTAATTGTTATTTCTGGAATAATTTCTTCTTTTGTTTCTAGAAAATTTACAGCACCAATTTTAGAGTTAAATGCTATTGCACAAAAAATGTCTAATCTAGACTTTTCACAAAAATATCAAATAAATGATACAGAAGATGAAATAAACAATCTTGGGAAAAGTATAAATACGATGTCTGATAAGCTAGAAAAGACAATTCAGCAATTAACAGTTAATAATAACGAACTTGAAAAAGATATAGAAAGAAAATCAAAAATTGATGAAATGAGAAAACAATTTATATCAGATGTATCACATGAACTAAAAACACCAATAGCTTTAATTCAAGGATATGCGGAAGGATTAGTTGAAAATGTAAATGCAGATGATGAATCAAGGGAATTTTATGCAAATGTTATATTAGATGAAGTAAATAAAATGGATAGACTTGTAAAACAATTACTAGAGTTAATGAAATTGGAATATGGAAAAAGAGAATTTAATAATGAAAATTTTAATATTGTTGAGTTAATTAATGAGGTTATTAGAAAAAGTAATGTAATGTTAGAAGAAAATGAGGTTAAGGTAGATTTTAATTGTGATAAAGTAATAATGGCATATGCAGATTCATTTTATGTAGAACAGATTTTAACAAATTATATAACAAATGCTATAAAATATTCAAAAGAGGTTAATGGAGAGAAAAAAATTCAATTAAATGTATTATTAGATAGCCTAAAAAATAAAATAAGAGTCACAGTATTTAATACTGGAGACAATATTGATGAAACTGAATTACAAAGAATTTGGGGAAGGTTTTATAAAATAGATTCTTCAAGAAATAGAGATAAAGGTGGTACAGGTATTGGTTTAGCTTTTGTTAAAGCTATTATGAATAATTACAAAAATGAGTATGGTGCAATTAATAAACCTAATGGAATTGAATTCTTTTTTGAACTAGATATTAGCAAATAAATTAAAGATGGTGTCGAATTTGCTGAAAACTCTTGACTTTTTGAAAAAAAAAACATATTATTATAGTAAAAATTAGGAAAAGGAGACTAAGTTTATGCATACTCAAATTTTAACTTCTAAGTATGGTGGAGAATTATTAAGCTTCAAGTTAAATGGAGAAGAAAGAATTCACCAAGGCGTAGATTGCTTAGATGAAAATGGTAAAGTATATTGGAAAAGACACTCACCAGTTTTATTTCCAATTGTTGGTAAACTAAAGAGAAATCAAACTATAATAAATGCTAGAACATATGAGATGTTTCAACATGGTTTTGCAAGAGATTTAGAATTTGAGCCAGTTACAAAATTAGATAATTTTCATTCATATGTATTAAAAAGCAATAAAAATACATTAACTAGATATCCTTTTGACTTTGAATTATATACAACATACAGATTAGATGAAAATAAATTAACAACAATTTATAAAGTAATCAATACAGGAAAAACCAATATGCCATTTTGCATAGGAGGTCATCCTGCATATAAAATAGATGCTGAAGCCTTCAAAAATGGCGATTATTATTTAGAGTTTGAAGAAGACGAAGATAAAATACATTTCTTATATTTAGTAGATGGATTAATTGGAACAGATTATGCAAAAAATGTTATAGTAGAAAAAAGAAAAATAATGCTAAATAAAGATTCATTTAATAATGACGCAATTATCATGAAAGGAATGACTTCATCAAAAGTATCATTAATGAGAAAATCAACTGGAAAACCAGTATTAAGAATGGATTTCTCAGAATTCCCATATTTAGCAATTTGGTCAAAACCAGGAGCACCATTTATATGTATAGAACCATGGCATGGAATGTCAGATTCTATAAAAAGCAGTGGAATATTTACGGAAAAAACATCTATAGTTTTACTAAGACCAAATGAAGAATTTGATTGTAAATATACAACTGAATTTTTTGAATAGCACAGTTGGGGACGCGTCCCTATTGTGCAAATTGCACAATTTGGGACATATCAAATAATTATAAAAGGATGTTTGAAGATGGAAATAGGTTTAAAATTGTTAGGTATAATAATTATTGCAATAGGTATTGTATGTGTGTATGATGCACGTAGAATAACTAATAAATTTTTCAGTACAAGCGATACAAATACAGCTACAAGAAATCTGAAAATTGTAGGATTTATAATAGCTGTAATTGGAAGTATTTTAGTCATAGTATAATAAAAAGTGAATATATTACATAAAACAAATTTAGTAAAACGCACAAAATTTAATGAAAAAATTAAAATAAATATTGAAATTATTTTAAAATTATGTTAATATATAAAATATATATTAAAAAACAAGGAAAAAGAGGAGTAGGTATTATAAGTTATTCAAGAGAATAGAAGTTATTAGCTGTGAGCTTCTTATAATAAGTAATACTGAAGGTAGCTTTGGAGTTGATATTCTGAAAGAATTTAGTAAGAATATCCGCATAAGCAGCGTTAAAGGCTAACTAAGATATTGTAATTTTACGTATATAAATAAAATAATGCAACAATTACAATAAATTAAGGTGGTAACGTGAATTAAACTTCGCCCTTAGATTTTAAGGTGCGAAGTTTTTTGATTTTTAAGCCAAATTGCCCCGTCACCTTTGGCCTATGATTAATTCATTTGAATGGAATAATTAATATTAAGGAGGAATTAAAATGGAACACAAATTAAATGACAAGTATAATCCAAAAGATTTTGAAGACAATCTTTATGAAAAATGGGAGGAAAATGGTTATTTTAAACCAAGCATGGATAAAAATGCAGAAAGTTACTGTATTATGATGCCACCTCCAAATGTAACAGGTAAATTACATATGGGGCATGCATTAGATGCTTCAATTCAAGATTTTTTAATTAGATATAAAAGAATGCAAGGTTTTAATACTTTGTGGCTACCAGGTACAGACCATGCTGCAATTTCAACAGAAATGAAAGTAGTTCAAAGCTTACGTGAAAAAGGTATTAAAAAATCAGACTTAACAAGAGAGCGATTCTTAGAAAAAGCATGGGAATGGACACATGAATATGGTGGAACAATTCAAAAACAACAACGTAAAATGGGATGTTCTTGTGATTGGTCAAGAAGCCGTTTCACAATGGATGAAGGTTTATCAAATGCGGTTGAAGAAGTATTTTTCAGATTATATGAAAAAGGATATATCTATAAAGGAAAAAGAATGATTAACTGGTGTCCAAATTGTAAAACTTCAATATCAGATGCAGAAGTTGAATACAAAGAAGAAGCATCACATATTTGGCATATCAAATATCCAATTAAAGATGCAGAAACTGGAACACAAGACTACTTAGTAGTTGCAACAACAAGACCTGAAACAATGCTTGGTGATACTGGTGTTGCAGTAAATCCAAAAGATGAAAGATATAAACATTTAATTGGAAAAACATGTATATTACCATTAATGAATAAAGAAATACCAATTATTGCAGATCCATTTGTTGATATGGAATTTGGTACAGGATGTGTTAAATTAACACCATGTCATGATCCAAATGATTATCAAGCAGGATTAAAAAATAACCTAGAATTTGTTGAAGTATTTGATAGTAATTTAATAATGAATGATTTACTTCCAGAAGTAGCTGGAATGAATGCATATGATGCAAGACCAATAATTGTTAAAATGTTAGAAGACCAAGGATTTATGGTTAAAATTGAAGATTATACACATAATGTTGCAAAATGTGAAAGATGTAAAACAACAATTGAACCAACAATTTCAGACCAATGGTTTGTAAAAATGGGAGAACTTGCAAAACCTGCAATTGAAGCAGTAAGAAGCGGAGATATAAGATTTATTCCAAATAAATATGATAAAACATATTTTAACTGGATGGAAAACCTACAAGACTGGTGTATCTCAAGACAATTATATTGGGGACACAGAATTCCTGCATACTACTGTAACAATTGTGGAAAAATTCATGTTTCAAGAACAACTCCAGAAGTATGTGAGGAATGTGGATGCACAGAGTTTACAGCAGATCCAGATACATTAGACACATGGTTTAGTTCAGCATTATGGCCATTTTCAACATTAGGTTGGCCAGAAGAAACAGAAGATTTAAAAACTTTCTATCCAACAAATACAATTGTAACAGGATATGAAATTATTTCATTATGGATTTCAAGAATGATTTTCTCAGGATTAGAATATGTAGGTAAAAAGCCATTTTCAGACATAATAATCCATGGAATGGTTAGAGATGATCAAGGAAGAAAAATGAGTAAAACACTTGGAAATGGTGTAGACCCATTAGATGTTATAGCTGAATATGGTGCAGATGCATTAAGATTTTCATTGATTTTAGGAATCTCATTTGGAAATGACATTAGATACATTCCAGCAAAAGTAGAGCAAGGAGCAAACTTTGCAAATAAATTATGGAATGCATCAAAATTCGTATTGATGAATTTAGAAGATTATGATGAAAAATATGATTTATCAAAATTATGCAAAGAAGATAAATGGATAATTTCAAAAGCAAATAGATTAGCTGATGAATTAGCTACAAACATTGATAACTATGATTTAGGAGTAGCAGCACAAAAAATCTATGATTTCATTTGGAATGAATTCTGTGATTGGTACATCGAAATTGTAAAACCTCGTTTATATGATAAAGATTGTCTAACAAGAAAAGAAGCACAATTTACACTAAACACAGTTTTAGAATATAGCTTAAAAATGTTACATCCAATTATGCCATTTGTAACAGAAGAAATTTACACAAAATTATATAATAATGATGAAACAATAATGACTTCAGCATGGCCTAAATTTAGAGAAGACTTTAATTTTGAAGATGAAGAAAATGAAATTGAAATGCTAAAATCAATTATTGGTGAAGTAAGAAATATTAGAAATAATATGAATGTTCATCCATCTAAAAAAGCTAAATTAATATTTGTAACAGAAAAGTATAATGAGCTAATAAATCAAAGTGCATTATTCCTACAAAAACTAGCTTTTGGAGATGAAATAATAGTTCAAGCTAATAAAGATAATATTCCAGCAAATGCAATTTCAATAATGCAACCAGAATTAGAGTTGTATATTCCATTTGAAGATTTGGTTGATATTACAGCAGAAAAAGAAAGACTTGAAAATGAAAAAACAAAATTAGAAGCAGAAGTTGCAAGAGCTAAAAAGATGTTATCAAATCCAGGATTTGTAAGCAAAGCACCTGAAAGTAAAATTAATGAAGAAAAAGAAAAATTGGCTAAATATGAGGAAATGCTAAAGAATACTGTTGAAAGAATAAAAGCATTATAGTAATGTTTTGACAAAAGTTACATAAATGTAAACTATAAAAAAAGGCGAAGATATATATCTTCGCCTTTTAATACTATTTGAAAAGTTATACAAACCAATAAATATCTATTATTTATCTTTCCCTTTCAGCTGATTTAAATTTTAACGCTTTTTTCCAAGATGCAATAGAAATTGCTTATTTTTTATATAAAAAAATTTACACAAAAATTTTTTTTAATGTTATAATGTATTTAATAAATTAAAAAAAGGAGAAAGAAAAATGAATAAAGAACTTTTAATAAAAAAATGTATGAAATGCGGAGCAATAGTTAAGGTTATAGAAGATTGCAAATGTGGAGAAGATTGTGGAATTAAATGCTGTGGAGAAAAAATGACAGTATTAAAACCAAATTCTGTTGATGCAGCTGTTGAAAAACATGTTCCAACATATGAAGTTAAAGATGGGAAAATATATGCTAGAGTTAATCATGTAATGGAAGATGAACATTATATTGAATGGATTAGTATAGTTTCAGAAGGTAAAGAATGTACAACTTATTTCAAACCAGGAGATGAACCAGTTGCTCATTGCAAGTATGTTCCAGGTGCGGTTGTGTATGCTTATTGTAATAAACATGGATTATGGATGACTGTAGTGGAATAAAATATAAGAGATATCTAGTTAAAATAATGCGTATAAAAATAGAGAGTTGACAATTCTGGAAAATTATGTTACCATAATATCATATTAAGAGTTTATCTATGGTTTAACCAAAGCGGTAAAGAATAGCAAAAATAGGTTGCTGTTTACACGAAAGCATGAGATTATATTTTGTATATAGGTCTTGCAGAGGAGTCTTAAGTGATTTCTTTGTGAGGCTTTTTTGTTTTTCTTGTGCGGAACCGTCAAATTTCAAATTATGTAAAATTATAAAATATGATTAATGCTCCGTTCGTTTACTGGCGATATGATTTTGGAAAAAGACATTAATGTGGAGCGCCAAACTGCGCACTCCACTACGCATTAATATATTTTATAATTCTACATAATTTGAAATTTGACTACTCTACAAAAATAAAATAATAAAAGGGAGATGATAGTAAATGAATGCAATTGAGGTGAAAAATCTTAGTAAAAAATTTAGAATTAAGGAAAAGGAGAAAGGATTAAAGGGAAGTGTTAAGTCTATATTTAAACCAAAATATAAGATTGTAGAAGCGGTTAAGAATATTAACTTTAATGTTGAAAAGGGCGAAATATTGGCATTTATTGGACCAAATGGTGCGGGAAAGTCTACTACAATTAAAATGTTAACAGGTATTTTATATCCAACATCAGGTGAAATAAATGTATTAGATATTAATCCAAGTAAAAACCGAAAACAGCTAGCACATAAAATTGGTACTGTTTTCGGTCAAAAGGAGCAATTATGGACTCATTTGACTCCATATGATAACTTTAAATTCTTTGGTGCTATTTATGATTTGCCAGATGAGGTTATTGAAAAAAGAATTGAAGAATTAAGGGTTATGTTTGAGTTAGATGAAATTATGAATAGGCCAGTTAGAAATTTATCATTAGGTCAAAGGATTAGATGTGAAATCGCTGCTTCTTTAATACATAAGCCAGATATTCTTTTCTTAGATGAACCAACAATAGGACTTGATCCAGTTGTTAAGGAAAATATAAGAACTTTAATAAAAAGAATGAACAAAGAATATAAAACAACAATTTTCTTAACAAGTCATGATATTGGAGATATTGAAAAATTGTGTAAAAGAGTAATCATAGTAAACCATGGAAAAATAATTCTTGATGATTCAATGGAAAATCTTAAATATCATTATTTAAACAAGAAAATAGTTGAAGTTAAAATGAAGGAAAAGGTTAATGTTCATGATGAAGATGGTATTAAAGTTTTAAAAGCAAAAGATTTTAATATAAAGCTAGAAATTGATAACTCAAAGAAGAATATTGCTGATGTAATTAAATTATTAGATACAGAGAAGATTAATGATATTAATATTTCTAATGTTCCTTTGGAAGAAATTGTAACTAAAATTTACAAAGGAGTTGATGAGTAATGAAAAAGTATTTTCACGTATATAAAGCAACTTTGAATGAAAGTATACAATATATTTCAAGTACAATGATAGGTTTTATTTCGTTTTTTATAATGATTTTCGTTTTTGTAAATTTGTGGAATTATATCTATCAAGATGAAAGTCAATTAATTAATGGATATTCAATGAATCAAATGATTTGGTATGTATTAATTGCAGAAGTTCTATGGTTCGGAACTAGAAATAAAACATTAACAAAACAAATTAGTTTTGATATTAAAACAGGAAATATTGCGTACAACATTAATAAACCTTACAACTATGTATTTTACATGATTGCAAGACATCTTGGGGAAATAACAATTAAATTTTTATTATTCGTAACATTTGGAATTGTTATAGGATTAATAATGATTGGAGCAATCCCGGGATTTAATTTTGCAACTATTCCTTTAATATTAATATCAATAACACTAGGAGTTTTGATAAATTCAATTATAAGAATAACTATAAGTGTAATTTCATTTTGGATAGAGGATTCAACACCATTTCATTGGATTTATGATAAACTGATATTAGTAATAGGGACAATTTTTCCAATTGAAATGTTTCCAAATGTATTACAACCAATTATAAAATGTACACCAGTTTTTGCTATTACATATGGACCAACAAAGTTAATTATTGATTTTAGTTTAGGTATGTTTTGGCAAATCTTGTGTGTTCAAGTTATTTATTTAGTAGCTAGTAGTGTAGTTTTATTAACATTATATAAAATTGGAACAAAAAGATTAAATGTGAATGGAGGTTAGAAAATGAATCAATTAAAAGTAATGATGTTATCTATTAAATACAATATAATGAGACAAATGACTAATAAAGTAACGTTTTTAACTAATATAGTTTTTATGATTTTAAATGATGCAACATTTATTGTTCAATGGTTAGTATTGTTTGGAATTAAAGAAGATTTCGGCGGATACACTTTTAATAATGTATTAGTATTGTGGGCATTAGCAGCAACAACATTCGGATTTTCAAGATTGTTTTTCTATAAAGCATTTGAATTACCAGATTTAATCATAAATGGAAAACTTGATTCATTCTTAGTACAACCAAAAAATGTTTTAATAAGTGTAATCACTTCAGATACCAGTATTTCAGCAATAGGAGATATTTTATATGGTTTTATAGTAGTATTATTTTGTCATTTGAATTTAGCACAATTTGGATTATTTGTATTATTTAGTATAACGGGAAGTATAATAATTACAGCATTTACGGTAATACTAAGTTGTATATGTTTTAAATTTGTAAAAGGAGATGTATTAGTTGATACATTATCAGGAGCTGTAATAAGTTTTGCTACATATCCTGATACTATTTTTAAAAATGTTATTAAATTAATTTTTTATACTATAATACCTGTTGGACTTACAAATTATATGCCTATACATATTATTATTGAGTTTAATTTGATGAGCTTATTGATTGTTATAGGAGTAACGATTGTTAGTGTTGTATTAGCTTTTGTAGTGTTTAATAAAGGATTAAAAAGCTATTCTTCAAGCAATTTGATGAGTTCAAGGGTGTAATATTTTTGAAAATTACAGAGACAGGATACGTAGCTATTCAGAAGAATAAAAAAGGAAAAGTATTGACATTTAAGTAAAAATATGTTAATACACTATACGTTAAGTTATAAACTTAATAATTTATTTAAAGAAAGGTGTCATAAATTATGGCAACTACATGGCTCCATGAACCTGGCAGAAAAAATCAAAAAGAAATGGAATTGGCAATCAGAGGTCTCGGTTATATCTTAGAAGATGATGTAGAATTTATATCTAGGATAATAAAAAAATACCGTGACAAACTGGAATACATGAAAGAGAACAATATTAAGTCGATTCCATTTAAAGAACTGGGTATTAGCGATGAAGAACAGGATAAAGTTGAAAAGCTAATAGATCAGGGAAAATGGCGGGTAAGGCCAACAAAAAGAGACGGATAAGAATTCCGTCTTTTTTTTTTTAGGTTATTGAAAAAAAATAAACAAGTGCAAATTAAAAACGTAAAAATTAATCAATAAATTAAAATAATTTTCATTTTTCGACATAATTCTACATTTTTTTCATTTTATATGTAGTAGAATATATATAGTACTAAAAATAAATATAATAACTAGCAAAGTGAAAAACGTAGTATTATAAAGGAGAGGAAAATAATGAAAAAAATAAAAGTGTTAATTGTGGATGATAATAAAGAAATAGCAAATTTTATAAAATTAAAATTAGAACGATTTGAATTAATTGATATTGTTGCTGTATGTTTTTCTAGTGAAGATGAAAAAAAATTGATAGATAGATTAAAACCAGATATAGTAATTACAGACATTGTAAGAAATGGTAAAGAATCAGGGTTTGAAATAATAAAAATGTATAGAAGAAATGGAAAAAATCCAAAATTTTTAGTGATTACATCACAAGATTTTAAACTTGAATATATAGAGCTAACTGAGGGCTTTATAAAAAAAACAATTGCCAATTATGAATTAGTAGAAAAAGAATTGAGAAAAATAATAGAAGAAATAAAATAAGAGATAATAAGAAATAAATAAGAAATAAATAAGAAAGGTAACGAAGCAAATTTCGTTTTTTATTTGTTCTAAAAAACAACTAGCAAAATGAAAATAAATAAATTGTAGTTGATAATCAAAACAAAAAAATAATGAGATAATACTACCAAATAGAAATAATATATTTGCTAGTATTGGAGGAATTATAAAAGTATGAGTAGAACAGATAGATATGAATATCAAGATTGGAATGGATTTGGTGAAAGAACAAAAAAATATAGAACAGCGATTGGTTTAACAAAAGAAACTTTTGCTGGTATGATAAATCGTTCTGAAAACTATATTTCAGAATTAGAAAAAGGTAATAGTAGTTGTAGTGTTCATACATTATATCAAATTTCAAAAGCATTGAGAGTTCCAAGTGATAATTTGCTTTATGAGGATAGTGAAATGTATAAAAAAGATGAATATTCTAATAAAGAAATATTAAAAAATATTATTGATAGATGTAATGAAGAAGAGTTAGGTGTTATAAAAGATTTAATTGTTGCAGCATATCCTAATTTAGATAAGATGACTGCAAGTAGAAAAAAGAAATAATTGGAACGGCTCTAAAAATCAGATTTGCAATCGTCAAGTTACCCGATTTTGCCCCAAATATATAGATGAAGTTAATATATTAAATTCCGCAGACTTGCTGGCTCGGCTTTGACAAAAAATAAAAGGAACAATAAACAAGAAGAAAGTTTTTGTTTAGTTTGTTCCTTTTATTAATTTTGCCAAACCTTGCCAAACTGCGCATCTGTGCTTCATTTTAATATATTAACTGCATCTACATATTTGGGGCAAAATCGGGTAACTTGACGATTGCAAATCTGATTTTTAGAGCTGTTCTAATCATAAAAAATCTTGTCGAAAACTTTTTTGCTATTCGACAAAACTTCTTATTTTTCACTCTTGGAAAAAAATGAAAATAGAACTATAATCAATTTTATAAATTTGTAAGGAGGATTGTATTTTGGAAAGTGAATTTTTTAAAGAGGACAAGTTATTGTTAATTAAAATTACAGAGGAAATCGATCATCATAGTACAGAAAAAATAAGGAGGTTGGCAGATAATGAGATTACGAGATATATGCCTAGAAAAGTTTTATTTGATTTTGGTAAGGTTTCTTTTATGGATAGTGCAGGAATAGGCATGGTGATTGGAAGGTACAAAACTGCTAATATGCTTGGTGGAACTGTTGAAATGACAAATGTTAATCCAAGTATTAAAAAAGTTTTTGAAATGAGTGGAGTTTTAAAAATAATTCCAGTTGTTAAAAGTGCATAAATTATTAATAAGTATCAGATTATTAGTAAGGATTAGATTCTTAGTAATGATTAAAGTATTAATAAGTATTAATTGGTTTATAGGTATAGCCTAATAAAAACCTAAATATATTATACAAAGGATGGAACAAATGAAAGGTTTGTATGAAAATGAAATGAAATTAGAATTTTTAAGTAAGTCTAATAACGAGGCTTTTGCTAGAATTACAGTTGCAGCTTTTGCAGCACAGTTAGATCCAACTATTGAGGAGCTTGCAGATATTAAAACAGCGGTATCTGAGGCTGTAACAAATAGCATAATTCATGGATACGAAAATATGGATGGAATGATTAAAATTGTAGCCAAAATTTTTGCTAATACAATAGAAATAGAGATTTCAGATTCAGGAAAAGGAATTGAAAATGTTGAAATAGCCAGAAAGCCATTATATACATCAAAACCAAATTTAGAAAGGTCAGGAATGGGATTTACGATTATGGAAAGCTTTATGGATGAGGTAAATATTGAGTCTGTTTTGGGACTTGGAACGAAAGTTACTATGAAAAAAGCAATTGAAAAACTACCTTCATCAGATGAGGCAAAGGAACTTGAAACAATTGGAATGGCATAAATTAAAATGCAAGTCCTTAAATATACGTAAGATAGAAAGGTAGGCTTAAAATAATATGTATGAAAATAGTGCTCAAGATATTATTAAAGCCAAAGAAGGTGATGAACAAGCAATGACCACACTAGTACAGAATAATTCTGGACTTATTTGGAGCATTGTAAGAAGATTTAAAGATAGAGGATATGAATTAGATGATTTATATCAAATAGGTTCTTTAGGCTTTATAAAATCAATTAGAAGATTTGATACCAATTTTGAGGTTCAATTATCAACATATGCTGTACCATATATATTAGGAGAAGTAAAAAGGTTTATTAGAGATGATGGACCAATTAAAGTAAGTAGAAGTACAAAAGAATTATGTGTAAAAATAAGAGAAATACAAAAGGAATATTTTAATAAAAAGGGTGTTGAGATAAAAATAGATGAAATATCAAAAATACTTGATGTTTCAAAAGAAGAAATCGCAGCAGCTTTAGATTCTGTAAATTGTGTTGATTCAATTTATGATTTAAATTATAAAGATGATAAAGAAGGCAATATATTAGACAAAATTCCAGCAACAGAAGATAATGAAAAAAGCTTAGTAGATAAAATTGTATTAAAAGATGCAATTAATAGATTAAATGAAAGAGATAGAAAAATTATTTTACTAAGGTATTTTAGAGGAAGTACTCAATCACAGGTTGCAAAAATTCTTGGAATAAGTCAAGTACAAGTTTCAAGGATTGAAAAAAAGGTTTTATCAAATATGAAAGAAATGCTTACTGTGTAATAAATTATCAAAAGAAAATGATGAATAACAAACTATTGATAGATAGGAGCTAATTATAAGTTATGAAAAAAATAGTTTTTTATGTCCTAATATTAGTAATATTAACATTTATAATTCCTGCATTTTTTACAAGAGTATCAGCTCAAGGCAAATTAGTTTATGGACAACAAATAGAGAAAGATTTAGATTTACAAGAACAACTAGCAAATCAGAATCAAGAACAAGAAATACCAGATAATCAAAACCAAGAACAAGAAATGCTAGATAATCAAAATCAAGATAAAACATTGCTAAATATTGATTTAACATCATATGATTATAAAAACTACAATACCATAAAACTATTACATGCCAAAACAAATACAATAGAAGAAATACCTTTAGACGAATATTTATATGGTGTGGTTTCAGCAGAAATGCCAGCTGATTTTGAGTTAGAAGCATTGAAAGCACAGGCAATAGTTGCACGAACATATACAATTTACAAAATAATGCAAAATCAATCAAAACATGGAGATGCACATATTTGTGATGATTCTTCATGTTGTCAAGCATGGATAACAAAACAAGATAGATTAGAAAAATGGGATGAAGATAAAAGGGAGGAAAATTGGAACAAAATAGTTTTAGCTGTTAATGAAACTAAAGGAAAAATTATTACTTATGAAGGAAAACCAATAAATGCATTTTTTCATTCAAACAGTGGTGGAGCAACAGAAGCACCTGTAAATGTATGGGGTGGCTCAGGATATCCATATCTGCAAACAGTTGAAACATCTGGGGAAGAAGGATATGAGCAATATAGTTCAGAATTAGAATTATCAAAAGATGAATTTATTTCCAAAATGAAAGCAAAATATTCAGATTTTGTTATAGATTTTGGAGAAGAAAATTGCATACAGATTTTAGAATATACAACAGGAGGAAGAATCAAAACAATAAAAATTGGAAATCACAATTTATCAGGTGTTGAAGTTAGAACAATTTTTTCATTAAAATCTGCAAATTTTACAATTGAAATAGATGAAAAAATAAAATTTAAAGTTAAAGGATATGGTCATGGAGTGGGCTTAAGTCAAACTGGAAGTGATTGTTTAGCAAAACAGGGATATGGTTGTGAAGAGATAATTAAGCATTTTTATACTGGTGTTGAAGTAGTTGATTTTTAATGTATAAATTTCTCTTACTTGGAAATAATTTAACTAAAGAAAAATTAAGGAGGAATACAATTATGGCTAAAACTTTGAGGAGTAAAAGAATAAATCAAATTATTTATTTATCATTAGGAGGTGCAATACTTGCAATTATTCTTTTTATAATACTATTTAATAATATAACAGGCAAAAAGAATAGTTCAAACAGCAATTCACCAATAGCTCAAAAAAATTCGTTAGATGAATATATTGAACAAGCAAATTCATCTATAGGAAAAAAAGTGAATGAAGAATATCAAGATTTAGATGAAAATGAAGGTATCCAAGTTCAAGTAAATGACGAAAAAAAGGCTAATGTTGAAAAAGAAAATGGAGATGAAACAAAAAGTCAAAATGAGAATGCTGAAAATAAAAATAGTGTAGATGCAAACACAAAAAATGCTGACAATAAAAACAATGTAAGCTCTGATAATAATGGAAACAATGTTAATAATTCTAGCATTGCAAACTTAGACGATTTAGATAATGACGTTATTTTTACAAATGCAACAGAAAATGACCAAACACAAAATAATACTATTGATGAAGCACATAAAAATGAAACACAAACTTCGGAAGAAAATGTTTCAGAAAGTAAAGATCCAGTTTTTAAAATGCCTGTTGAAGGAGAAATTACAAAACATTATGGAAAAGAAAAATTAATATATTCAGATACTTTAAAGGAATGGACAACACATTTGGGTATTGATATTAAAGCAGATAAAACAACTATTGTAAAATCAGCTTCAGATGGTGTTGTAAAATCTATAAAAAATGACCCAAGATATGGTTTAACAGTTGTTGTAGAACATGGAAATGGATTTAGTTCAGTTTACTCTAATTTATTAACAGCAGAATTTGTTGTAGTTGGGGAAAATGTAAAATCAGGCCAAACATTAGGAACAGTAGGAAATTCTGCAACTTTTGAAATCTTAGATGATTCACATTTACATTTTGAAATTTTAAAAGATGGAAATTCTATTGATCCAGAAATGTATTTAAAATAAAATCTAAAAAATAGCTTTTTATTGAAGAGAACTTAAAAAAGTTCATACAAAAAAAGCTATTTTTTATTTTACTTTATAATAATAGTAATAATTTTATAATAATATTTTTAGGAGATTCAAGATACAAGAAATATATGTTTTTAAGTATTATTGAAAAAAATCTTTAAATAATATATACTAAATAAAAAATCCACAAATGGGAGGTACAAAAGTGTCAGAAGTAAAATGGACCAAAGAACAAGAATTAGCAATTAATGAAAAAGGGAATAATCTATTAGTTGCAGCAGCGGCTCGGAAGTGGTAAAACTGCAGTTTTAGTAGAAAGAATTATTAATAAAGTTATAAATGATAAAATTGATATAGATAAAATTTTAATTGTTACATTTACAAGTGCAGCAGCAAGTGAAATGAGAGAAAGAATATTAGAGGCTATTTATAAAAAAATTGAAGAAGAACCTACAAATACTGATTTACAAAGGCAAATTATTTTATTAAATAAGTGCAATATTAGTACAATTCACTCATTTTGTTTAGATATAATAAGAAACAATTTTTATGAAATAGATGCATCAGCAAATTTTAGAGTTGCAGATACTGCAGAAATTGAATTATTGAAACAAGAGGTTGTTGATGATTTATTTGAAGAAAAATATTTAGAAGAAAATAAAGCTTTTGAAAAATTACTAAATACATATGCAAATTATAGAGGAGATGAAAACTTAAGACAACTAGTCTTAAATATATACAGATTTATACAAAGTAGTCCATTTCCAGGTAAATGGCTTGAAGAACAAGTTGAAAAATTTAATTTAAAAGACAAATTAAACAACGATTTTTCAGAAACAGTATGGGGACAAATTTTACTTGAAAATTTTAAAGAAGAATTAATAGATTCAATATTAAAGTTAAAACAAGTTGAAAAAAATCTAATGAAATTTGAAGAATTAAATAAATATCAAATTGTAATTGGAAGTGATATTGAAGGACTAGAAAGAATTGAAGCAAATTCAAATTCATGGGAAAATGCTTATAATAGTGCACTTACACTTTCATGGGCAAAATGGCCTTCTGATAGAAAAATAACATTAGAAGCAAAAGACGAAGCAAAGGAAATAAGAGATAGTGTTAAGAAAAAAGTTGCCTCAACAGTAGAAAAATATCTTATTTATAACTCAAAACAAGCCAATTCGGATATATATGAAATGTATGAAATATTGGATGCATTAAAACAATTAGTGTTAGAATTTACAGAAAAATTTTCTGTAAGAAAAAAAGAAAAGAATATTGTTGATTTTAATGATATAGAACATTTTGCATTAAACATTCTATTAAAAGTAGATGAGGATGGAAGAATATATGAAACAGATGTAGCCAAAAAATACAAAGAAAAATTTGATGAAATAGCTATTGATGAATATCAAGATAGTAATATGGTACAGGAATATATCTTAAAAAGTGTTTCTAAAGGAAACAACATTTTTATGGTAGGGGACGTAAAACAAAGTATTTACAAATTTAGACAAGCAAGACCAGAGTTATTTTTAGAAAAATATTCTACATATAAATTAAAAGGCGAAAACATAAGTAATGGAATGAAAATTCAACTATTTAAAAATTTTAGAAGTAGAGAAAATGTTTTAGATTTGACGAATTTAATTTTCGAAAACATTATGAGTTATAAATTAGGAGATATTTGTTATGATGAAAACGAATTTTTGAATTATGGGGCAAATTATCCTGAATTTGAAGGAAAAGATGACAATGAAGTAAATAACATACAAGAAAAAAATAACGAAGCTAAAAACTATGCTGGAATTGCAGAATTAAACATAATCGATTTAAAACCTGAGGAAATAGATATCTATAAAGATGAGATTGAAGAAAATCTAAATCAAGAAGATGATGAAGTTCAAGAAAATCAAGAAAGAATAGAAGATGTTGTTTTAGAGGCAAAATATGTTGCGAAAAAAATAAAAGAGATAATAGATAGTAATTATATGGTATATGATAGAAAACAAGGTTATAGAAAGGTCACATATAAAGATATAGTTGTATTATTACGTTCAACAAAAGTATCTGCCCCTATATTTGAAAAAGAAATATCCAATTTAAATATGCCTGTTTTCAGTGATGTATCGTCAGAATACTTAGAATCAATGGAAATTCAAACAATGATGTCATTATTGAAGGTAATAGATAATCCAATGCAAGATATTCCACTTGTAACAGTACTTAGATCAAGTATTGGAGGATTTACAGATAATGAATTAGTTGAGATTAGAGGAAATGATAAAAATATTTCTTTTTATGAATCAGTAAAAAATAAATATGAAGATTTGAAGAAATATAGTAGTGTTGATGGTGATAAAGAAACTAGAGAAGAAGATTTTGAAGATAAAGAGAATAAAGAAAATAACGAAAAAAATGGAAATAATGAAAACAAAAAAATAGACTTAAAAAATAAACTAGAAAACTTCCTAAAGAATCTAAAAAAATGGCAAAATGAAGAAAAATATATGTCACTTGATGAATTAATTTGGCAAATATATAGTGATACAAATTTCTACAATTTTGTTACACTTCTTCCAAATGGAGGATTAAGACAAGCAAATTTAAAAATATTATTTGAAAGAGCTAAACAATATGAATCAGCAAGTTTTAAAGGATTATTTAACTTCATTAATTTTATAGATAAATTACATTCAAATAGTGGAGATTTATCATCAGCAAAATTAATAGGTGAAAATGAAAATGTTATAAGAATAATGAGTATTCATAAAAGTAAAGGTTTAGAGTTTCCGGTTGTATTCTTATCTTGTATGGGAAAACAATTTAACTTACAAGACCTAAATGATAACATTATATTACATCAAGATTTAGGATTCGGACCTAAATATATAAATCCGGATAAAAAAATAGAATATACAACACTTGCAAAAGAAGCAATAAAATTAAAGGCAAAAGTAGAAACATTATCCGAGGAAATGAGAGTTTTATATGTTGCATTAACAAGAGCAAAAGAAAAATTAATAATTACAGGTGTTTCAAAAGATTTAGAAAAATCATTCAGAGAAAAAGAAAGTTTAATACAAATGTATAAAACTAATAAAAAAGAAATAAATCCTGTTCTATTAAAAAAATATAAATCTTACTTAGATTGGATAGAATTAGTATATTTTAATAATATTGAAAAAATAGATAAGTTTATGAAACTAAATATAATAAAAAAGAGCGATTTGTTAAAAGATTTAAATAATACTGAAGAGGTATCAGATGGTGAAGAAAATATTGTTACAAAATTAAACAAAATGGCGAAAAACGTTCAAAGTACGGGAGTTGGTGAATTATCTAAAACATTAAAATGGAAATATATTTATTTAGATTCATCTGTTATACCAACAAAAACTAGTGTTACAAAACTAAAAGAAGCGGAAAATGAACAAAATGAACCAATAATATCAATTGAAGAATTAGAAGGACAAACTGATGAATCACAATTTGCAGTTGCAAGACCACAATTCTTAAATGAAGTAACAGAAATTACAGGCGCACAAAAAGGTACTTTAATGCATTTATGCTTCCAAAAATTAGACGAGCATAAACAATATACTAAACAAATGCTACAAGAATTAGTTAATGATATGGTTAGAAGAAAACTCATTACAGAATTAGAAGGAAAAGCTGTAAATATCTATAAATTGTATAGCTTCACTCAATCAGAATTATTTAAACAATTACAAAATGCAAAAAAAGTATATAAAGAGCAACCATTCTATATAAGCTTAACAGCTGATGAAGTTTATGGAAATGGAATAAATGACAATATCTTAGTTCAAGGTATTATAGATTTATACTTTATAAATCAGTCAGGAGAGGTTGTTTTGGTTGATTATAAAACTGATTATGTTGAGAAAGGTAAGGAAAATGAGCTGATTCAAAAGTATAGTAAACAACTAGAAATCTATAAAAAAGCTCTAGAGCAGGCTTTAGGAAAATGTGTAGATAAGTGTTATATTTATTCTGTGTATTTGGAGAAGATGCTTGAGATTTAATAAACCTTAGCATTATAAAGGTCCTTATAGGAATTAAAAAGGAAAAGGTTGGCATAAAAAAGCCAACCTTTAAACATTTCTTAATTAAAAAAAGTAGCAATAATTCCAATCAAAACAGACGAACAAATTCCGAATACTAAAACTGGTCCAGCTACAGTAAACATTTTTCCACCAACACCCATTACATAACCTTCTGATTTATATTCAATAGCAGGTGAAACAATAGAATTTGCAAAACCTGTGATAGGAACAAGTGACCCTGCACCTGCAAATTTTCCTATTTTGTTAAAAATGTTTAATCCAGTTAATAATGCTGAAACGCCAATTAACACAATAGAAACAACAGTTGAAGCTGAAGTTTTATCTAATCCTTTATACATAGCAAAATCCATAATAATTTGTCCAATAGTACAGATTAATCCACCAACCCAAAAAGCATTGAAGCAATTTTTTATAATTGGTGAATTTGGAGATTTTTTGTCAACATAGTCACTATATTGTTGTTTAGTTTCAATAGGCTCCATAATTTAATCAATCCTTTCTTTTAAGCCAATGGGGACGGGGCAATTTGGCAATTTAACAAAAAATGCCAAATTGCCCCGTCCCCATTGGCTAGGTATTTCTTTCCTTATCAATAACAAAAGAAATATCCAAATCCACAAAATATTCTGAAATCTTATTCCCACTAATACGAGCATATTTCTTCAAAACTGTAACACTAGATAAATAATCAATAGTCTTAGAAGCATGCTCAATTGTCGCCGTAATCGCATCTTTCCAAGAGTTTTTAGAACTTCCTGTTACCAATAAATGTTTTTCTATATCCATAAAATCAATCCTTTCTAATTTTATTGTAACTTTTTTTAGAAAATTTATACAAAAATTTCAAAATCTATGTTATTATAGAAAAGAATTATAAAAATATAAGGAAAGAGGTAGAAAAATGAAAGAAAAAATAGTATTTATCGTAGTATTAGTATTATCAATTTTGTATATTTTAATAGGTAATAGAATTGCAATGAAGGATAATAGCTTTTTAGCACAAGTAACAAAGGTGGATTATCCAAAAGCAAAGATTACAAGAATTATAGAAAGAAAAGAAACTCCATTTGAAGTAGATGGATTAGATAATCAATATAATATAGATATTACATTTGAAGCTCAGATTTTATCAGGTGAGCATAAAGATGAGTTAGTAATCGCAACACAAAATATTTCAACATATATTGCAGGTACAATTAAAGAAGTTGAAGCAGGCGAAAAAGTTTTATTATATAATCAACAAAATTATGATGGACAACAAGCATGGTATTTTATGGAATATTCAAGAACTACAGCCTTATTTGTTTTGGCTTTGATATTCCTAGGCTTAATTGTATTATTTGGCAGAATTCAAGGTGGAAAAACTTTGATTTCATTATTATTTACAGTTTTATCAATATTTATAGTATATATACCAGCAATTTTAGGTGGACAAAATGTATATGCTTGGACAATTGCAACATGTGCGTTTATAACAATTAGTACTGTAATATTAGTATATGGAACAAGTAGAAAAACAGTAGCAACAGCACTTGGATGTATAGGCGGAGTTTTAGTTGCAGGTATTTTAACTTTGATAATGAATGGTGTTTTAAAATTAACAGGTTTTGTTGATGAAAATGCTATTTATTTACAACAATTAAATTCTTCAATAGATTTAAAAGCAATAATTTTCGGTGGAATTTTAATTGGTGCTTTAGGAGCTATAATGGATGTTTCAATTGATATTGCATCATCACTTAGTGAAGTAGCTGATAAGATGGAAAAACCAGATTTTAGAACAATTGTAAAATCAGGATTTAATATAGGTAAAGATATAATGGGAACTATGACAAATACTTTAATTTTGGCATATATTGGTAGTTCATTAACAACAGTTTTATTATTAACTGCAAGTAGCCATTCTATTGCTTATTTATTTAATTTGGAAATGATTACTGTTGAGATTTTACAAGCACTTGTGGGAAGTATTGGTATTCTTACTACAATTCCGTTAACATCTGTTATTGCTGCTGCTTTGTATAAGTATGTTGATACAAGTAAGTATGTGTATAAATATAAAGGTGTGAATAATAAGTAATTTTTGGCTTAAAAAATTTATGTATGGGTTAAAGCCGTCTAAAGTTGATAATTATGTAATCTAGAAAAATATATTAATACTCCGTTCGTTTGCTGGCGTTGGAGTTTGGGATGAAGACGTTTGGTGGGGGCGCCTTTGCTAGCGCACTTACTGCGTATTAATATATTTTTCTAGATTACATAATTATCAACTTTAGACTACTCTACAATAATTAATTAGTGTTCTAAAAAAGAAAGGATGAGAAGATACAAATGTATGCTTATATAAAAGGTGTATTAGAGATAAAAACAGCAGATTATGTTGTTATAGAAACAAATGGAATAGGGTATAAAATTTTTATGTCTGAGACTGCTATTGAAAAATTAGGGGAAACTGGAACAGATGTAAAGGTATATACTTATTTAAAAGTTAGAGAAGATGAAATGAGTTTATATGGATTTAATACAAATGAAGAACTACGAATGTTTGAATTATTATTATCTGTAAGTGGTGTAGGAGCAAAATCAGCAATTGTTATTTTATCAAACATCACACCATCAAGCTTTGCATTAGCAGTAATTACAGATGATGTAGGTAAATTAAAGAAACTACCAGGAATAGGTCCAAAAACAGCGCAAAGGATTATACTAGAATTAAAAGACAAATTAAAAGCAATTGAAGACACAGACAAAGACGAATTAGAAGAAATGCTTTCTAAAAAAGAAGTGGATTCAGAAAAAGTTTCAGAAGCTATGTCAGCATTAAAAGTTTTAGGCTACACAAGAAAAGAAATAGAAAAAGCCTTTGAACAATTTGATAAAGCAGGGCTTAGTGTTGAAGATATTATTAAAAAGGGATTGTTATATTTGGCCAAATAAGAAATTTTTTAAATCCGGGACGGAGAAAATTTTAAAAATTTAAAATTTTCTCCGTCCCCAATTTAAAAATTTTCTTCGTCCAAAATTTAAAAAGAAAGGATAAAAAGAGCAATGAACAATAATGAACCACTAGCATTCAGAATGAAACCAGAATGCCTAGAAGACTATGTAGGTCAAGAACACATTTTAGCAAAAGATAAAATACTATATAGAACCATAAAAGCAGACAGGCTATCAAGCATAATCTTATGGGGACCTCCAGGTTGTGGAAAAACATCACTTGCAAAAGTTATTAGCAACACAACAAAATACAAATTCAAAAAAATAAATGCAGTTTCATCAGGAGTAAGTGACATAAAATCTGCCATAGAAGAAGCACAAAACATAATGCTTAATCCAAGTGGAAAATGTATATTATTTATTGATGAGATTCATAGATTTAACAAACTACAACAAGATGCATTATTACCTTATGTTGAAAATGGAACAGTAATCCTAATAGGTGCAACAACAGAAAATCCATATTTTGAAGTTAATAAAGCTTTAATATCTAGGTCAATGGTTTTTAAACTAAATCCACTAACTAAAAACGATATTTTCAAAATCCTAAAAAAAGCTTTAACAGATAAAAAAGGATTAGGAGATTACAGCATAAAAATTGAAGATGATACATTAATGAAAATTGCAGAAGTTTCAAATGGTGATGTAAGAACAGCTTTAAATGGTTTAGAAGTAGCTGTATTAACAACTGAAATGGATTCAGATGGGTTTATACATATAACAAACGAAATTGCAGCAGACAGTGTACAAAACAGAAAAGCAATTTTTGACAAAAATGGAGACAGTCATTATGACAACATAAGTGCATTTATAAAATCAATGCGTGGCAGTGATGCAGATGCGACACTATTCTATCTAGCAAGAGCCCTAAATGGAGGAGAAGATCCAATGTTCTTAGCTAGGAGAATAGTAATCTCAGCAGCAGAAGATGTTGGTATGGCAAATCCAAATGCCCTTGTTGTTGCAAATTCTGCAATGCAAGCAGTACACATGGTAGGAATGCCAGAAGCAAGAATTATTTTAGCAGAAGCAGCAGTATATAATGCAAAATCTAAAAAATCCAATGCATCTTATTTAGGAATTAACAAAGCATTAGAAGATGTAAAAAGTGCAGATACAGGGGAAATTCCAATGCACATAAGAAATGCACCAGCTGAAGGGATGGAAAAAGAAGGATATGGTGTTGGGTATAAGTATCCTCATAACTATCCGGAGCATTGGGTTGAACAACAGTATTTGCCTGACAAAATGGTTGGGACTAAGTATTATGTGGAAGATGAAACAGCAGCAAAAATCTAATGCCAGTGGGGACGGGGCAACTTGGCTTTCATTTGCTTTTCTCTGCTACAATTTTCAAAAAAATCCAGTGAAATTTTAGAACAAAATGATTGACTTTTACAACTTGTTTGTGTAAAATTTAATTGTAGATATTTGTAGATTTATGTAAAAATAAACAGACATAAACATCAAAAACAAGAGAAATATAGAAATTAAAGTAAAAATACGAAAGATGGAGGTGTGTTAAAATGAACAATAGAGTAATGAGTTTTCAAGTAGATTTGAAAAATAGCAATAACAGAATTATAAATTATGTGATTGTCAAAACCATTGGCGCTGTACACACACACGTAGTCTTAATGACAGAAAAAGTATATAATGTATTTTTACAATTTGCATTAACTAAAGGAATAAAATATAAAATAGAGTAGGTAATATTTAGAAATAAAAATTTTTAGATATGTCTGCTCTATTTGTGTTTTTTATTGTCTACAAATTTAGTTAAATGGTTTATAGGTTACCATATCAAAAATCTAAATATAAAACTAAGGAGTAAAATCAAATGAAAAAAATACAAGAAAATCAAAAAAATAATTCACAAAGTGTTCAAACAAGAAATAATCAAAAAGCTATATTATACTCAATAGCAATGATACTAACAGTAATTACAATGATTTCAGCAGCAATAGGGTTATTTGCATGGTCAAAATATACAACAACCAAAACAGGCCAAGCAAGTGTAGATATTGCAAAATGGAATTTTGACTTAAAATTAAGACAAGGAAAACAAGGAGCAA
>SAMEA3663241__coassemble_43_pt1 | contig 47171 bp, 37 predicted proteins | sample SAMEA3663241__metabat2_low_PE_011 | metagenome-assembled genome bin SAMEA3663241 (sample SAMEA3663241) | pig gut metagenome | biome: pig gut; feature: pig-associated habitat; material: faeces | place: China | collected 2013 | reverse complement strand
TATTTATTAAAGTTGATAAAAATCAAAAAAAGACTTTTATTTTTAGGAAATATGTAATATAATTAGATGGTAAGGTTTTACTAAAAATTATGTCAGAAAAGGAGTTAAAAAATGAGTGGTAAAAGTAATAATGTAAATAGGAGAAGAAGCACAAATAGTTCTGCAAAAATTAATCCAGTAAAACGATATGACAAAAATGTTACTACAAATAATAGAGGACCAATACAAAAAGGTAAAAAGAAAAAAATTAAAGGAGAAAGAAAGAAACATCCAGTATTAAAAAGAGTTATTTTAATATCAATTGCTGTTATATTTTTAGCAATATTAATAATGGGTGGAATTTTTGCTGGAATATTTTTCAGTGATAAATTTGCTTTAACAAAAGATGATTTATTAATTGGAGAAGCAAATACTATAATTTATGATTCAGAAGGAAATGTTATTGCTGAATTATCTGGAAAAGAAAACAGAAAAATTATAAGCATAAAGGAAATGACAGAATATTTGCCTAAAGCTTTTGTGGCAATAGAAGATGAGAGATTTTATAAGCATAAAGGTGTTGATGTTAAAAGAACAGCAGCAGCAACTTTAACATATGTAACACATTCAGGTGAATCAAACTTTGGTGGAAGTACTATTACACAACAATTAGTTAAAAACATAACTAATGAAAAAGATAGTAGTGGTAAAGCTGGTATGCAAAGAAAAATAAGAGAAATGTCAAGAGCATATCAAATTGAAAAAATGATTAGTAAAGATGAAATATTAGAGCTTTATTTAAATCTAATACCTCTTGCTTCAAGTGGAGGAGATATTTGTGGTGTTGAAGTAGCATCAATGTATTATTTCAATAAATCAGCAAGAGATTTATCAATTGAAGAATGTGCATTTTTAGCAGGTGTTACACATAGCCCAAGCCAATATAATCCATATAAGGAAAATCCAAATACTGATAGAATCAATTCAAGAACAAAAACAGTATTAGGTAAAATGAAGGAATTAGGTTTTATAACAGATAATCAATATAATGAAGCAATCAATAAAGTAAATGAAGGCTTAAAATTTGAAAAAGGTGAATTACCAAGCTCAACTATAAAAGATTATTATGTTTCTGCAGCAGTTGAACAAGTAATCAAAGATTTAGTTGAAGAAAAAGGAATGTCAGAAGAATATGCAAGAAACCGTGTATATAGTGGTGGATTAAAAATATATACTGCACAAGTAAAATCAGTACAAGATACTGTTGAAACACAATATAAAGGAGATAAATATGTAAAACCATCTCCTACAACAGAAGGGGCACATACACAATCAGCAATGGTTATTATAGATCATAAAACAGGTAGAGTTGTTGGATGTATGGGTGGTTTAGGTACAGATGTTGATGCTATTGGTATAAACAGAATAAATAGTTTAAGACAACCAGGTTCTTCTATAAAACCTATAGGAGTATACGGACCTGCAGTAGAAAAAGGAATTATCAATGCAGCTACAGTATATGATAATACATATCCAACAACATTTGGAACATCATATACACCTCACAATGCATCAAATCAAAAATCAGGCTTGTGTACAATAAGAGATGCTTTAGAAGTTTCAGCTAATATAGTTGCTTGTAAGGTTATGAGTGAATTAACACCAGATGCTTCAATTGATTTTATGAGAGAGTTAGGAATAACATCTTTAACAAAAGCATCAGAATCATCAAATGGATATAATGATTCAAACTTAACAACAGCATTAGGTGCAGTAAGTTATGGTATAAGCCCATTAGAAATGGCTGCTGCATATGCTGCAATTGCAAATGACGGTGTTTATATAGAGCCAACTTTCTATACAAAAGTTGAAGATTCATCAGGCAATGTTTTAATTGAAGCAAAACAAGAATCAAGAAGAGTATTTTCAGAAGGAAATGCATTTATTATGAAGAGCCTTCTAAAACAACCAGTTGAAGGTTCACAAGGTACAGCAAGAATTTGTAAAATGAGTAATATAGATGTAGGAGCAAAAACAGGTACAACACAAGAAGAAAAAGACGTATGGCTATGTGGATTTACTCCATATTATACAGCTGCAACTTGGGTTGGATTTGACCAACCAGAAAGAGTTAACACAGCTGGAGGTAGTCCTGCGACATTAATTTGGGCTGATGTAATGAAAAGCATTCATTCTGGTTTAGAAGGAAAAACTTTTGAACAACCAGGAAATGTTGTAACAGCAACTGTTTGTAGAAAATCTGGAAAATGTGCTACAAGTGCATGTACAGAAAAATATACAGAATTCTTTGTAGAAGGTGCAGTTCCAGGAAAATGTGAAGGTCATAATTCATATTCTATATGTTCTGAAACACATAAATTAGCAACAGAATTTTGTCCAAATAAGGAAACAGCATGGGGATTAGCAATGCCAGAAAAAGAAGTAAATGCAAAATGGAAAACAAATGGTGGTTCAAAATATTCTGTTATAACAGAAACATGTGATGTTCATACATCTGCAACACCAGCAGAAGAAGATCATGGTGATGAAACAATAGTTACTACAGAAAAGGTTGATACAGATGTTACTGTTCCAAATGTTATTGGAATGTCAGAAGGAAATGCTAAATCAGCATTAAGTTATTTATCAGTTTCTATAGAACACAAAGCAGATAATAATAATGTTGGAAAAGTTATTTCACAAAGTATTTCAGCAGGTTCAGTTGTTTCAAAACAAGCAAAGATTAAATTAGTTGTTGGTGAAGCAGAGAAAAAAGAAACTCCAGCACCACCAACACCACCAGCTCAACCAACACCACCAGCTCAACCAACACAGCCATCACAACCTGCCCAACAGGAGCAACCAGAATCACAACATTAAAAAATTAGATGATAGTAATATAAAATTTGTCAAGTTTGATTTATTTAAACTTGACAAATTTTAAGAATATATATAGTGAAATATAATATAAAAAACAATTTGTTATAAAATTTTAGTACTTTATTAAAAATATAGTAAAGTAAAAAGTATAATATTTATAATCATGAAGAAAATAATACAAAAGGAGAAAAAATATGGGATTGAAAAATAATGAGAATAACAAAAAATCAAATATAGGCTTGATTTTTGGTTCTGTTTTATTGATTATCATTTTTATTGCTGGAATATTTTTCATTATGAATTTTAACAAGAATCAAGAAGATAAAAATATGCCATATACACAATTGCTTAATAGCATAAATGAAGGTACTGTTGAAAAAATTGAAATGACAGAAGGCAGTGATACAGCAAAAGTAAAATTAGTTAATCAAGATGAAGAAAAAAAGGTTTTAATACCAAGTGTTGATTCATTTATTGAATTAGTACAACAAAAATCAGATAATGGTATAAAAATAGATTTAATCCAAAAAGAAAGAAATGTTTTTGTAACAATTATTAGAACATTATTATCATTTTTACCAACTATTATACTAGTAGTATTAGTTTTAATGATTTTTAAAATGCAAGGTCTTGGTGAAAAAGGAAAAGTATATGATTCAGAAACACAAAAAACAAAAATAAAATTTGATGATGTTGCTGGATTAGATGAAGAAAAACAAGAAATGATTGAAATAGTAGATTTCTTAAAACATCCAAAGAAATTTACTGATATGGGAGCAAAAGTTCCTCGTGGTGTATTACTATGTGGTAATCCAGGTACAGGAAAAACTTTAATTGCTAAAGCAATTGCAGGTGAAGCAAATGTACCATTTATTTCAATGAGTGGTTCAGAATTTATTGAAATGTTTGCAGGATTAGGTGCATCAAGAGTAAGAAAACTATTTGAAAAAGCAAGAAAAGTTTCACCATGTATAGTTTTTATAGATGAAATTGATGCTATTGGTTCAAGAAGAACATCATCAAGTGGTTCTGAAACTGAAAATAATCAAACATTAAATCAATTACTTGTAGAGATGGATGGTTTTGATACAGAGGAAAGTATAATAGTTTTAGCAGCTACAAATAGACCTGAAATGCTTGATAAAGCTTTATTACGTCCAGGAAGATTTGATAGACAAATTACAGTAGGTTTACCAGATTTAAATGGAAGAGAAGCAATTTTAAAAATTCATGCTAAAGGTAAAAAGTTTGCAACAGATGTAAACTTAAGAAGTATTGCAGAAGATACAGCAGGATTTACAGGAGCTGAATTATCAAATATTTTAAATGAAGCAGCAATATTAGCTACAATAAGAGAAAGAGAAAGTATAACAAATAAAGATATTGAAGATGCTTTGAAAAAGGTAACTGTAGGACTAGAAAAACATAATAGAGTAATATCTGAAAAAGACAAGAAAAGAACCGCAGTTCATGAAGCAGGACATGCTATAGTTAGTCATTTCTTAGAAACACAAAAAGATATTAAAGAAATATCTATTATTCCAAGAGGTATGGCTGGCGGATATACAATGTATAAAACTAGTGAAGATAAAGCATATATATCAAAAAATGAAATGCTTGAAAAACTAATAGCACTTATGGGTGGTAGAGCTGCAGAAAGATTAGCATTAGGAGATATTTCTACAGGTGCAAGCAACGATTTGGAAGTTGCAAATGATATTGCTAAAAACATGGTTACAGTATATGGAATGAGTGATAGTGTTGGACCTATTCATATTAATTTAGAAAAAGATCCATATCAATTAGAATTACTAGGGGATAAATACACTGATATGATTGGTAATGAAATCAAATCATTAGTTAATGATGCAGATTTTAAAGCACAATCTATTTTATCAAGCCATATGGATTTACTTGAAGTAGTTTCAAATGAATTATTAGCTAAAGAAGTAATTAGTGCAGAAAGATTTGAAGAATTAATGAAAAACGCATAGATTAATCAAAATGAGTAAATTAATCAAAATGAGTAACTCAACCCAAATATGTAAATCAACCATAAAAATGTAAATTAATGAAAAATGTGTAAATAAAATGCTTGAAATTTTAAAATAATTATGTTATTATAATTATATTGATAAACATAAAATATATATCAAAAAACAATGTAAAGGACAAGACAATAATGTAAAACTTACAGAGAGTTAGAGGTTGGTGGAATTCTAACAAGATAATAAATTATTTGTTATCACCTTTAGGTTATTTGGCAGAAAGTTAAATACTATTTTGATTATTAAGCTAAATCGTATTCTTGCGTTAAAAGAAATTAAGTGAAAAGATTAGTAAAATTTTAAAAATCAGTTGCAAAATTAAGTATAAAAATAATCTTTTAAAATAGGTGGTACCGCGGATTTAAAGCTATTCGTCCTAAATTTTCTAGGACAAATAGCTTTTTTTGTTTTACATATTATAGTTATAGAAAATCTAAATTATTGTAAATTGTAATGAATAAAATAAAGTGAAATATTGTTAATTTGTCCTATAAATAAAAAAGCTAATATTAAGGAGTGATAAAAATGTGTGAAGAAAAGAAAGATTATGGTAAAACACTAAATTTACCTAAAACTGATTTTCCAATGAGAGGAAATCTACCAGAAAATGAACCTAAAATATTTGATGAAATATTTGAAAACGGGTTATATGAAAAAATGTTGAAAAAGAATGAAGGAAAAGAACCATTTGTTTTACATGATGGACCTCCATATGCAAATGGTGGAATACATATCGGACATTCTTTAAATAAAATATTAAAAGATACTATAGTAAGATACAAAAATTTAAAAGGATATTATACACCATTTATTCCTGGATTTGATACACATGGTATGCCAACAGAGAAAAAAGCTATTGAAAAATTAGGATTAAATAGAGATGAAATTCCAGTATCACAATTTAGAGATGCTTGTAAAAGTTTTAATGATGAATATATAGATGTTCAAACAAAAGGCTTTAAGCGTTTAGGAGTATTAGCAGATTGGGAAAATCCTTATATTACATATCAACCAAGAATGGAAGCTGAACAGTTAAAAGTTTTTGGTACAATGTATAAAAAAGGATACATATATAAAGGATTAAAACCAGTTTATTGGTGTACTGATTGTGAAACAGCTTTAGCAGAAGCAGAAATTGAATATAAAGATGTTGATTCAGATACAATTTATGTAAAATTCCCTGTAATAGAAGGTGCAGGTTTATTTGACGAAAGAGAAACATATTTTGTAATATGGACTACAACACCTTGGACATTACCTGGAAATACAGGTATAACAGTTAATCCAAACTTTGAATATAGCTTAATTGAAGCTAATGGAGAAAAACTTGTTATTGCATCAGAATTAATTGAAAAAGTTATGAGCGAATGTGAAATTGAAAATTACACAGTTATAAAAGCATATAAAGGTGCAGATTTTGAAGGTGTAAGATGTAAACATCCATTTTTACCAAGAGAATCTAAAGTTGTTATGGGAAGTCCTGATACAATTGATGTTGATTTAGAAACAGGTACAGGTGAAGTTCATACAGCACCTGGTTATGGTAAAGAAGATTATTTATGTGGATTGAAAAATGGATTAGAAATGATAGTTTGTGTTGATGATAAAGGTCATCAAACAAAAGAAGCAGGGCAATTTGAGGGAATGTTCTATGCTAAATCAAATAAAGAAATTGCTAAATGGCTTGATGAAAATGATTTATTATTAGGAAAGAAAAGAATAAATCACTCTTATCCGCATTGTTGGAGATGTAAAAAGCCTATAATCTTTAGAGCAACAAAGCAATGGTTTGCATCAATTGATAAATTTAGAAAAGATGCTTTAGAACAAATAAAAACAGTTGAATGGATGCCTGAATGGGGAGAAGACAGGATTTCCAAAATGATTGAAGAAAGAAATGACTGGTGTATTTCTCGTCAAAGAACTTGGGGTGTTCCAATTCCAATCTTCTATTGTAAAGATTGTGGTAAAGAATATGTTACAGATGAAAGCTTAGAAAAAGTTCAAAGTTTAGTAAAAGAAAAAGGTACAAATTGTTGGTATGATTTATCAGAAAAAGAATTAATGCCTGAAAATGCTAAATGCGAAAAATGTGGATGTACAGAATTTGTAAAAGAAACAGACATTATGGATGTATGGTTTGATTCAGGTTCAACACATCAAAGTGTTTTAGCAGAAAGAGGACTACCACAAGCTAACTTATACTTAGAAGGAGCTGATCAATATAGAGGATGGTTCCAATCTTCATTGTTAACAGCAATTGCAACAACAGGAAAAGCACCATATAAACAAGTTTTAACACATGGCTGGACAGTAGATGCACAAGGTAGACAAATGCATAAATCATTAGGAAATGGTATTGACCCTCAAGAAGTTGTTGACCAATATGGTGCAGATATTTTAAGACTTTGGGTATTATCATCAGATTATAAATCAGATGTACGTTTATCAAAAGAAATTTTAAAACAAGTATCTGAGGTTTATAGAAAAATACGTAATACTGCAAGATATATTTTAGGAAACACAGATGATTTTGATGTTAACTCACCAGTAAAATATGAAGATTTACAAGAAATCGATAAATGGGCATTAACACGATTAAACAAATTGATTGAAGAATGTACAAAAGCTTATGATGAATATGATTTCAACAAAGCATATCAAGCAATTAATACATTCTGTGTAGTTGATATGAGTAACTTCTATTTAGATATTATAAAAGATAGATTATATACAGCTAAAACAGATTCTGTAGAAAGAAGAGCTGCTCAAACAGCAATGTATGAAATCTTAAATGCATTAGTTAGAATATTAGCTCCAATGGCATGCTTCACAGCTGAAGAAATATGGAAATATATGAAACATAAAACTGGCGAAAACACTGAAAGTGTAATGCTTGAATTATATCCTGAAGTTAATAGCAAATTTGATAATAAAGAATTAGAAGCTAAATGGGATAAAATATTAGATTTAAAAGAAAATGTTGCTAAGAAACTAGAAGAAGCAAGAGCTGCTAAAGTTATAGGACATTCATTAAATGCTAAAGTCGTAATTTCAGCTGAAGGAGCAGATTATGATTTCTTAAAAGAAAACGAAGAATTATTAATGACAGTATTCATTGTTTCTGGATTAGAAATTGTTAAAGGTGCTTCTGATATAAAAGTTGAAGTAGCAGAAGGCGAAAAATGTGAAAGATGTTGGATGTACTCAACTACAGTTGGAGAAGACAAAGAAAATCCTACAATTTGTCACAGATGTAGCGAAAATTTAAAATAATTAAATTATAATTTTAACATACAAATCAACATAATTATATTAGAATTATGTTGATTTTTGTTTAATTTTCTAGTATAATATAACAAGTTGCCAATGGGTTGCCAATGGGGACGGGGCAATTTGGCTAATTGTCCTGTGTATGCCAATCGGAATTAAAAATTTTGACATGATTTTATTATTTGCCAATTTTCAAATCTAATATTTGTAAATGATTTGTAAAATTGGCTAGAAAGGAAAAAAATGAAAGTATCAGATTTTAATTATAATTTACCAGAAGAATTAATCGCACAAACACCAATCCAAAAAAGAGATGAATCAAGATTAATGGTGTTAGATAAAACAAATAAAACAATAGAACACAAAGTTTTCAAAGATATTTTAGATTACTTAAAACCAGGAGACTGTTTAGTTAGAAATAACACAAAAGTTATTCCAGCAAGACTATATGGAATTAAGGAAGATACAGGAGTAAATGTTGAATTTTTATTACTACATAGAATTGAAGGAGATATCTGGGAAGTAATGGTTCACCCAGGAAGACGTTTAAAAAAAGGTGTTAAAGTCACATTTGGAAATGGATTACTAAAAGCAGAAATCTTAGAGCAAATGGAAAATGGAAATAGAAAAGTAAAATTTGAATATAACGGAATTTTTAACGAAATTCTGGACCAAATAGGATTAATGCCATTACCACCATATATTAAAGAAAGATTAAAAGATAAAGATAGATACCAAACAGTGTATGCCAAATATGAAGGTTCTGCAGCTGCACCAACAGCAGGTTTACACTTTACAGACGAATTATTAGAAAAAATTAAGGCAAAAGGTGTTGAAATTGCAAACGTTACATTACATGTAGGAATTGGTACTTTCAGACCTGTAAAAGTAGAAAACATAGAAGACCATGATATGCATTCTGAGCATTATTACATAAAACAAGAAGATGCCGATAAAATCAATAATGCCAGAAAAAATGGCGGTAGAATCATATCAGTTGGGACAACATCATGTAGGGTACTAGAATCAGTGGCAGATGAAAATGGATTTGTAAAAGAAGTTGAAGGAGATACAAGTATTTTTATTTATCCAGGTTATAAATTCAAATGTATAGATTGCTTAATCACAAATTTTCATTTACCAGAATCAACTTTAATAATGCTAGTTTCAACATTAGCAGGAAAAGATTTTGTTATGAGCGCATATGAAGAAGCAGTGAAAGAAAGATATAGATTTTTTAGTTTTGGAGATGCAATGTTTATTTATTAGCACAATTGGGGACGCGTCCCAACTGCGCATTGTGCACAGTTTGGGACATATCATCATACTGATGTGTCCCCAATTGTGCAAAATGCACAGCAGGGACGCGTCCCCAATTGTGCAGAAGGAGGAAAAAATGGAACAAAAACATGCAGTAACATATGAATTACTACATATAGATAAATCAACAGGAGCAAGAAGAGGTGTTATTCATACACCACATGGAGATATTCAAACTCCTGTATTTATGCCAGTTGGAACTCAGGCAACTGTTAAATCAATGACACCTGAGGAATTAAAAGAAATTGATGCTCAAATTATATTGTCAAATACATATCATTTGTATCTAAGACCAGGTAGTAAATTAGTAAGAGAAGCTGGAAAGCTTCATAATTTTATGAAATGGGATAGGCCTATTTTAACTGATAGTGGAGGTTTTCAAGTTTTTAGCTTAGGAGATTTACGTACTATTAGTGAAGAAGGTGTTGAATTTAAATCACACTTAGATGGAAGTAAGCATTTATTTACTCCTGAAAAAGTAATGGAAATTGAAGAAGATTTGGGTGCAGATATAATAATGGCATTTGATGAATGTGTTGAACATGGCGCGACATATGAATACACAAAACAGTCTATGGAAAGAACAACAAGGTGGGCTAAAAGATGTAAGGATTCCCACAAAAATATTGATGAGCAATCATTATTTGGTATAATTCAAGGTGGATTTTTCAAGGATTTAAGAGATAAAAGTTTAGAAGATTTAGTTGCTTTAGATTTACCAGGATATGCAATTGGTGGAATTAGTGTAGGTGAAACTAAAGAAGAATTTTTGGATATTTTAAGATATACAGCTCCAAAAATGCCTGAAAATAAACCTAGATATTTGATGGGAGTAGGAACTCCAGATTATTTAATTGAAGCTGCAATTGCTGGAATAGATATGTGTGATTGTGTTTTACCTACAAGAATTGCAAGAAATGGAACTGCAATGACATGGAATGGAAAAGTTGTTGTAAGAAATGCAACTTATGAAAGAGATTTTACTCCATTAGATCCAGAATGTGACTGTTATACATGCAAAAACTATACAAGAGCATATATTCGTCATTTAATTAAAGCAAATGAAATTTTAGGTGTAAGATTATTAACAATTCATAACTTAAAATTCTTGACTAAATTAATGGAAAAGGTTAGAATAGAAATAGAGAATGATAACCTATTAAATTTCAGAAAAGATTTTTATAAAAAATATGGTTATACAGAAGAATAGGAGGGGCTAAAATGAGCTTATTAAATGATGGTTATAAAAGTAATAGTGGAAATAAAAGGATTTTTGTGGCTGGTGGAGTTGCACTAGTTGTTCTAATTCTTATTATTGTAGCATTATTAGCAATTGTTACTACATTAAATAAAAACAAAATTAGTTTAACTGTAAACTCAAAGAGATATTCTACATCAAGTTATTTAATTAATAAAGATGACACAACGTACATTGCGATTGAAGATTTAACTAAAATTATGAATGATTCATATACATATAAAAGCGGAAACAAAGATGCTGAAGATGACAGAAATTGTTATGTAACAAATGGTAGAGAAAGTACATTTTTTGAGGTTGATTCAAAAGAAGTATATAAGATTTTAGAAGAAACAAATGAAATTGAATTTTATACTTTAGATAAACCTGTTATAAAAGAAAATGGAAAAATGTATATGCCAATAGATGCTGTTCAATTAGGACTAAACATTAACTATTCAAATGCAAATAATAAATATAATTTAAATTCAATTGGATATTTAGAAAGTTACTATAATCAAGATGAATCAAAAACTTTTGTGCCAGATAAATCTGTAGTATGGGAGACAGAGCATTATTCAAATATGAAAATGCTAAAATATGGTTTAGTAGTTGTTCAAGACCAAAACGATAGATTAGGTGTTTCAAAAATTTCTGCATCTACAGATAAAAAAACAAAAGTAACAACAGTTTCAACAACACCATTAATAACAACTAAATACACAGATATAAAATATGTTGAAAAATATAATCAATTAGTTGTACAAACAGAAAATGGACAAGGTATAGTTCAGCTAGATGTAAAAGATGGAAATTATAATGCAAAAACATTAATTTTACCACAATATGAAATTTTAATGCCAATGGGAAATGACCTATATATTGTTGGAGAAACACAAAAGGCTGAAGATAGATCAGCAACTAAAGATGTTATAAAATATGGAATTGTAAATAAAGATGGGGATGTAATTCTTCCAACTGTATATGACAAAATCGGAATTGATGCAACTAAGTTTTTAAATAATGATTTAAAAAATCAATATATTATATTTGATAGTTTAATACCAGTAACAAAAGATGGATTATGTGGATTCGTTAATTTAAATGGTCAAACTGTTATTGAATTACAATATTCAGATTTTGGATGTACTGAAACAAATTCAAATAGTAACGTATTTATTATTCCAGAAGAAAATGCAATTGTTATGAAAAGTGGCGAAAACTACAGTATAATAAGCAAAACAGGAAAATCAATTGTTGGAAATGTTTTAATAAGAGTTTATAAAGAAATTGAAGATGGTAAAGAAGAATATTTAATGTTAACAACAGAAAAGAAATTTAACGTATTAAATGCTATTAAAGATTTAAAAAAACAATACACAAATGAAGCAATTCAATTTGATAACAATGAAGAAAATTCTGAATTAAGTCAAGAGGTTGCTGAAGAAGAAGAACCTGTTGAAAATGAACAATTAAAAAAAACTAATGTAGAGAGTGAATCAGAAAATAATTTGCAAAATAATCAAGAGAATACTATAGAAAGCAACAATAATAACAATAATGCCACAGAAAATAATAATTCATTAAACAATAACCAATCAGAACAAGAAGAAGTTATTACAATTAACACACAGTCAAATGAAAATAAAACAAATGAGAATAATGCGCAACAAGCTAATGTTAAAACAGAAGAAGAAATAAGACAAGAGCTAGAAAATAAAACAAAACAAGCAATTGAAGAATAATATCTAAATGATAATAAAAACTATTATAATGAAAAAATTATAATAGTTTTTTTGTTCTAAATAAAAAAAATCACAATATTATTTAATAAAAAACAAGGAGGATTAAGAATTATTATGAATAATGTTGGGAAAATTAATAAAAATAGTAATTTATATGTTGTTGCAAAAGGATTTATTATCAGTTTAGTATTGAGTATTATATGCATTTTATTATATGCTGTTATATTAGTAAATTCATCTATTGGAGAAAACACTATAAAGCCTGTAATTATAACAATAACAGGAATAAGCATTTTAATAGGAAGTTCTATTAGTTGCTTAAAAATCAAGAAAAATGGAATTATAAATGGAATTTTAGTAGGAGGTTTATATTTTATAAGCATATATATATTATCAAGTATTGCGTTTTGTGGTTTTAGTTTTAACTTAAGTTCAATAATAATGATAATAATAGGAATGATACTTGGAGGATTTGGCGGAATAATAGGTGTAAATATAGGAAAATAATAAATAATTAAACCTCTTTGAAATTCACATAATTCTGCTGTTTTGACGATTTGAAAAATAAAAGTATAAAACACTTGCAAAATTTATAAATTATTTTACAAAAATAGTTGATATTTTTAAAAATTTAATATAAAATTTAAAAGTAATTGGAGGAATGATATGATAACATTAGAAGACGTTAAAAAAAATCCAGAAGTACAGCAATTAATTTTAGGGTCGCAAGAGGAACTAAATGCATTAGGCTACACAGAACATTCATTTAGACATATCGGAATTGTTTCAAAAAGAGCAGGAGAACTGCTAGAAACATTAGGATTTGATGAAAGAAGAGTAGAATTAGCTAGAATTGCAGGCTTTTTACATGATATAGGAAATTGTGTAAATAGAACTGACCATGCACATTCAGGAGCAATCCTTGCATATCAAATCTTAAAAGACATGGGAATGGATGCAAAAGAAAGAACAGATATTATGATGGCAATTGGAAATCATGATGAAAAAACCGGTACAGCTGTTAGTGATATATCTGCTGCGTTAATTTTAGCTGATAAGTCTGATGTTCATAGGGACAGAGTTGTAAATACTAATTTATCAACATTTGATAAACATGATAAAGTTAATTATGCTGTAACAAATTCAAATTTTACAATATCAAAAGAAAACAGAAAAGTAATATTGGATTTAACTATTGATACTAATATTTCACCAGTATTAGATTATTTTGAAATTTTTATGGATAGAACTATGATGAGTAAACATGCAGCAAAATTTTTAAATATTTGGTTTGAATTAATTATCAATGATACAAAATTACTTTAAAATAGGAGGAATAAAAGTGAAAAAAGAAGGTTCTTTAAAATCAATTTTAGCAATATTAGTTATAATATTAGTATGTTTAGTGTCTTTAGGTGGAATTTATGTGAAAGACAAAAATGTTATGAAAAACTGGTTACCAGATTATGTTTTAGGTGCAGGATTACAAGATAGTACTATTATAAAACTAGATGTAAACAAGCCAGATGAAGCTTCTTCAGAAAATAAAACAGAAGAGAACAATACTGAAGGTAGTGAAACAGAGCAAACAGAAAATAATGAGATATCAGAAGATTCACAAAATATAGCAAATGCTGAAAATACAGAAAATTCAACTGAAACAGAAGCTACAGAGGCAAATGCTACTGAAGAAAATAAAAATGAATCTGAAAATGGACAAGCTCAAAATATCTATACAGTAGATAATTATAAAAAATCAAAAAAAATAATTGAAAAAAGATTAAAATTAGCTGGTGTTACACAATTTGAAGTAAGACTTGATGAAAAAACAGGAAGTATAGTTGTAGAAGTACCTGAAAACATTGATTCAAATATATTACAAAGCGTGTTTGAAACAGGAAAAACTGAAATAAAAATTACAGAAACAAATGAAGTAATAGGTGATCAAAAAAGTATTAAAAAATTTGAAACATCAATTGATGATACTTATGTAAGTTATGGTGCTGGTTCAAATGTAAAAATAAATGTAGAATTTAGTAAAGAAGCAATAAATAAATTTAAAGAAATTAAGAATAATTATGTTGTACAAGCAGATGAAAATGGTAATCCAAAAGAAAATAATATTGTAATTTCAATTGATGGAAATGCAATAGTAAGTTTAACAGAAACAGAATTCTTACAATCAGCTGTAAATGGAACACTACAATTATATGGTAGCTACACAACTGATGCAAAAACTTTGGATCAATCATTAAATGCAATTAATAGTAGAAAAATGTTAATTGAAACAGAAAATTTACCAATAGAATATACTATAAAATATAAGACTAAAGACATTCACTCAAATGTAAACAAATATGGTATAATCAGTGTATTTGCAGTGATTTCAATAGCAATGTTAATATACTTAATTTATAAATTCAAATTAAACGGATTATTTGCAGAATTATGTGTTTTAGGATTTGGTGCATTTGCATTATTAATGTTAAGAATTACAAAAGTTCAAATTTCAATTGCAACAATTTCTGCTTTAGTAGGTATTATGATTTTACAATTTATTTATTTAATAAAATTGTTAGATGACAAAAAAATAAGCTCAAAAGTATTTAATGAAAAAACAGTTGAATTTACAAAAATATTAGTTCCATTATTTATCTTTGGAATATGTTCAGCTGTAGTTCCAGCATTAAAAAATTCAGCAATAATTCCTTTTGGAAATATTCAAGAATTATCAAATTTTGGAATGGTAACATTCTGGGGATTATTTACATTTGAATTATTTAACAATATTATAACAAGAGCTATTTTCACAAAGGCAAAAAATAAATAAATTGAAAGAGGGATTTGATATGAAAAATAAAATTACATTAATATTGGCATTTATAATTTTAGTAGGATTAATTATTATTGCTACACTAGGTTTTGAATTAGATAAAAATTATAATTCATACAATTTAATGGAAATAAGTATAGGAAAAGAGTTTAATATAAGCGATATAGAAGGAATTACTAAAGAAGCATTACCAAATGCAAAAGTAGAAATACAAAAATCAGGAGCATTTAATGATAATGTTATTATAAAAGTTAAAGGTGATGTTACTGATGAACAAAAAAATACTTTAAATACAAAATTAAATGAAAAATATGGATTAGATAACACAGCTGAAAATATAACTGTAAGCAGTGTTCCAAAAATGAAAGTTATAGATATGATTAAACCATATTTAATACCAATTCTAGTAATAACAGGATTAGTTTTAATATATATGATTATTAGATATAGAAATATTGGTGTTGCAAAAGTACTTTGCCAAACTATTATTTTAACTTTAATGGCAGAATTACTATATTTTTCATTAATAGCTATAACAAGATTCCAAGTAAATAGTTTATTAATGCCAGGAGCATTAGTAATTTATATTGCTATGTTAACAGTTTTGACATATATGTTTGAAAAACAAATAAGTGTTGAAAAACAAAAATAATTTTTAAATAAAAATATAAAAAAGTATATTAAAATAATAAAAAAATATATACAAAAAAGTTTATGAAATAATAAACAACAAAAAAGACATTATGAATATTATATATTATAATGTCTTTTTTTGTTGTTTTATAAAATTCAAAATAAAAAATAAAAGGAGGGAATATATGTGAAAAAAATAATTTATAAATTACAAAATAGATTTATGAGGACATGTGATAATGATATAAATTATGATACTTTGCAAAAAATGTTAAATAATAATTCTAATATAGTGTTAATCGATGTAAGAACAAAAGATGAATTTCAATACAATCATTTAAATGGGGCTATAAATATTCCAGTACAGGACTTTTCAGAGGCGTTAATTAAGAAAAAAATTAATAATAAAAATACAGTTATTATTGTGTATTGTGAATATGGAGGCAGAAGTAAAAAAGCAGTAAAAAAATTAATTAAAATGGGATATAATAATGTTTATAATTTAGATGGCGGGATTGATGGGATTTAAAAGTAAAGATGATTTTTAGTATATTTTTCGAGATATATTTGAAATAAATTTAAAAAAATTTTAAGGACACCTTCCGAACACATCGTTTAAGATGCTTTCAAAGGGTGTCCCTAAAAAATTAAAAAAGCTTAAATTTATAGTGAAAACATATCATCTTTTTTTCTTATATTTGTTTCTTTTTCCTCGTTATATGTATCAACAAAATAAATAGGTCTATGTTTCGTTTCGTAAAAAGCTCTACCTAAATATTCTCCAATAACTCCTAAAAATATTAATTGAATTCCGCCTAAGAATAAAATTACAACCATTGTTGAAGCATATCCAGGTATATCTACTCCTAGAGCAAGAGTTTTAATAATTATGAACATCATATATATAAATCCTGCAAGAGATACTAAAACCCCAATTATTGCTGACCATCTTAATGGAGCAGTAGTAAATGAAGTTATACCATCAATTGATAAATCTATTAATTTTTTATAATTCCATTTTGTTTTACCTGCAGCTCGAGGATCTCTATCATATAATAATTCTTTTTTATTATATCCAATCCAACTAAATAATCCTTTTGTATATCTTTGTGATTCACGAATTAGCTTTAAAGCTTCAACACATCTTCTATCCAAAAGTCTAAAATCACCAGTATCTTTTTGTATTTCTATTTTTGTAACACTTTGCAATGTTTTATAATACATCTTTGAAGTGAATTTTTTTAGCCATGTTTCACCTTTTCTAGACTTCCTTTTAGCATAGATATCATCATATCCTTGTTCCCAATATTTTATCATTTCAGGAATTAATTCTGGTGGATCTTGCAAATCAGCATCAATTATAATAACTGCATCACCTTTTGCATAATCAAGACCAGCAATCATTGCTGTTTCTTTACCAAAATTTCTTGATAGGTTAAGATAGCATATTCTTTTATCGTTTTTTCTTAAATCTTTAATTATTTTTAAAGTATCATCTTGGCTTCCATCATTTATAAATAAAACTTCAAAATCATAATTGCTTGTTGAATCCATTAATTTTTTTAGTCTATCATATAGCATGCTTAAAACATCTTGTTCATTATATGCTGGAACTAAGATGGTGATTAATTTTTTATTTTCCATTTTTTCCCTCCTTAGAGATATTGATTATATTATAGCATATTTTTTTGTTTCATACAAGTTAAAGCCAATGGGATGTATGAGTTTTTTTGGCTGGGGTTTCCTTTAGATTTCAACATTTTCAGCACTAATATAATAATTTGATTCGAATTAACTTGATTTAAACTGGCCAATGGGGACGGGGCAATTTGGCTAATCTAGGTGTTATAAGTGAGTGTAAAGTTAGAGTGGATTTTTGATTAAAAATAGTGTATAATGTTTGTATGAAAAATTTAATAGTAAGTAAAAAATATAATAATAAAAAGTTAAGCAATTTTTTATTTGATAATTTTGATGGCTTAACTAATAATAGTTTTAATAAAGCTTTAAGAAAAAAAGATATTAGAATAAATGATGTAAGAGTTTCTGAAAACAAAACTATATTTGAAGGAGATGAAATAAAAGTATATATAGTTGATGAATTGTTATATAAAAAAGATAATGTTTCAGAAATAAGTATTGTTTATGAAGATGAAAATATTGTTGTTTTTGATAAACCGGCTAATATAGAGGTTACTGGCGAAAATTCTTTAGAAAAATATGCACAAAATCTTTATAAAAACCAATTTATAAAGCCTTGTCATAGATTAGATAGAAATACGATAGGGTTGGTTCTTTTTGCAAAAAATGAAGAGAGTTTAGAGATTTTATTAGAGATGTTCAAAAATCAAAAAATAGAAAAGCATTATAGATGCGTGGTAGTTGGAATACCTAAACAAGAGCAAAAAGTTCTAGAAGCATACTTGTTTAAAGACAACAAAAAATCTATGGTATATATTTCTGATACACAAAAAACTGGGTATAGAAAAATCATAACATCATATAAAATTGTAGAAAAAGATTATGAAAACAACTTGGCAACATTAGATGTTGAATTGCATACTGGTAGAACACACCAAATTAGAGCTCATTTGGCTTATATTGGTTATCCAATTTTAGGAGATGGAAAATATGGTGTGAATAATATTAACAAGAAATTTAAAGTGAAAAATCAAAAATTATGTAGTTATAGTTTAAAGTTTAATATTGATGATAATAATAAATTACATTATTTAAATAATAAAGTAATAAGAACAAAAAATAATATCTGTTTAAAATATAGCTAAAGTACAACTTTCAAAATCATGATTCCTTGAATAATATATGTATATCTAACCAAATTTTAGTAGATAATATACATATGTTAGAAAGGGGAATTTTGTAATGAAATCATTTTGTATTAAAAATAATAATGACAAAATACTAAATTATCTACTATCAGAAATAAGCAATTTGAATTCTGAAAATGTATATGTATCCCAGAATAGTTTTAAACTTTATAAAAATGTAATAGTACATTATACTGGAGAGAATGAAAAAAAGTTTATATATGAACTATCAAATATCTTAATGAACTGTATTGTGAAATTTTATGAGAAAAAAATTGTTAAAAGAGTGGTAAATTGCGATTTCTTTTACTTTGAACCAAGAGAAAAAAATACAATATATAATAATTGCTATGAACTACTAGATGATGCAGAAAGCAATGAATTTAAGTTAAGAAAAGAAAAAATTTTTGATTGTTTAGTTAATTATATTTCAGAACATAAATTTTTTATATTAGATGGTTTTGTTAATTTTAGATTATTTGAATACAATTCTTTGGTTGAGGAATGCGTTGATATTGCAGTAAATAAATATATTATAGATAAGGAATATAAAGAATTTATTGAATTGCTTAGAGGATATATACATTCTCAAAAAAATAGAACAGATACAATTCATGTAATTTATTCAAATAATGAACCAATAGTATTAGATGAACAACAAAATATTTTAGTATATGATAATCAATTTGAAAGACCAAAATATCTGTCAGATATAACTTTTTCTTCAAAAGATTATTGTTTAAATACATTACTAAATCTATTGCCTAAAAAAATTATATTGCATTTATTGGTTGATGAAGATGAGTTTATAGAAACTTTGAAAATGATATTTGAAAATAGAATTATGATTTGTAAAGAATGCAATATTTGTAAGACATTTTCATTGCTAAATGTATACTAAATAACAATTTATAATTCCCAAGAGTTTTTTTTTAATATTCTTGGGAATTTTTTGTGTGTTGAAAAATATGTATTTTTGTGTTAAAATGTAAAAAAATTTAATTAAATGGAGTAAAATATATGGAGTTTAATATAAAACAAAAATCAAAAGAGTTATTTGTTGCCGAATTTGAAATAATTGAAAACGAAAATATTTTAGGAAAAATAGCTGTAAAAGGAAAGCTTAACTCTTTTAATCCAGAGATACTAATAGAATTTAAAGATAAAAAGATAACTATGCAACATCATATAAAAGTTATTAAAGGACATTCTAGATTTTATAAAATAATGTCAAATAATAATGAATATGGTACAATTTATGAAAAGAAACATAAAATAGGATTTTTAACTTGGAAATATATACCTACTCTTGAAATTGATGGAAAAGAATATGAAATAGGTTCCGAAGGAGTTGGAGAGTTTGATTTAGAAGGATTAGTTAAAACAGATAAAGGATATAATTTAACAATTTATAATGAAATGTACAATTATAATATTAAATGTAAAGATGATATTGATGAAGCATTAAGAACGATTATATTAACGATATATAAGTATGGTATAACATATTTTGAATCTGGAAAAAAAGGGTTAATTCAGTAAGAAAGGTGTATTCATCAACAAGATATTAATAATATATTTAGATTAAAGAAGATAAAAAGGAAGTGATATAGATGGAAGAAAGTAAAATAAATATAAACTGGTACCCGGGTCACATGGCCAAAACTAAAAAGCAAATTATAGAAGATTTGAAATTAATAGATGTAGTAGTAGAAATTTTAGATGCAAGAATACCACTATCAAGCCAAAACCCTGATGTAAAAGGATATACAAAAAACAAGAAAAAAGTAGTAGTACTAAATAAAACAGATTTAGCAGATGAAATTGAGACAAAAAAATGGGTAAAATACTTTGCAAGTAAAGGAATTCCAGCAGTTATTACAGATGCTAATAATGGAAAAGGCGTAACAGAAGTTATAAGAGCTGTTAAAGAAGTTGCAAAAGAAACTCAAGAAAAATTTGCTGATAAAGGAAGAATTGGAAAATCAGTTAGAATAATGATTTTAGGAATTCCTAATGTTGGAAAATCATCATTTATAAATAGAATAACAAAGAAAAACACAGCACAAGTTGGAAATAAGCCAGGTGTAACAAGGCAAAAACAATGGATAAGAATTGATGAAGGAATAGAATTAATGGATACACCAGGTGTATTATGGCCAAAATTCGAATCTGAAGAAGTAGGGCTACATCTAGCTTTTACTGGCTCTATAAAAGATGACATATTAGAAAAAACTGAAATAGCATATCAATTACTTAGTTTCTTAGTTAAAGAATATTTACAAAATATAATTGATAGATATAAACTAGATGAAAATATTGTAAAAGAAATATTAAATTCTGATGAAGAAGAAAATATGAAAGTTGTTGCGATTATGGAGGATATTGCTAAGAAAAGAGGAGCTATTTTATCTGGTGGTAGAATAGACTATGAGAAGGTTTCTGGAATAATATTAGATGAATTTAGAAGCGGAAAGATTGGAAAAATAACAATCGAAAAAATATAATTGCACAGTTGGGGACGCGTCCCTGCTGTGCAAAATGCACAACTGGGGACACATCTCTTAACGTAACAAGATAAAAAATGTGCAAAAGGAGAAAAAAAGATGGAATTAATTGATAGAGAAAAAAATGAAATGGATATAAACATGTTATCACCATTAACATGGGCATATGTTGGAGATGCAGTATATGAATTATACATAAGAACAAATTTAGTAAATAATACAAAATTAAAACCTCATAAATTACATATAGAATCAATAAAATATGTAAAAGCTAAAGCGCAAGCAGATATATTAAAAAGAATAGAACCAGAATTAACTGATGAAGAAAAAGAAATAGTAAGACGTGCTAGAAATGCTGAAAATCATCATTTGCCTAAGAATGCTGATCCTGCTGATTATATGTATTCAACAGCATTTGAGGGATTAATTGGTTTTTTATATCTTACAAAAAAAGATGAAAGGTTAAAAGAAATTTTAAAAATGTGTATGTAACCATTGACTAATTTGTGCAAAATATGTTATAACTATAGAGTAGCAAAAAATGGCCCGTTGGTCAAGCGGTTAAGACGCGGCCCTCTCAAGGCCGAATCATGGGTTCGATTCCCGTACGGGTCACCAAAATAAAAACGTATCAGTTGTTTTAGCTGATACGTTTTTTATTAAACTGAAAAATTGATAGCTCTTGCAACAACATCCTTCATATTTTCGATTAAATCATCAATCTCTTTAGGAGTAACAATCATATTATAACCTGTAGGATTTAAACTATCTTTAATCTCCTCATAATTGTCCTGTTCTTTTAAATCATTTAAATAATCATTAGATTTAGCTTCGTCTTGTAATTTTCCGATAAATAAATCTAAACAATCATTTACTAAAACAGCTGATTCTACAACCATTGGAACACCTATAGCAATCACTGGAATACCAATAGTTTTCTCGCTTAATTCTTCACGAGCATTACCTACACCACCACCAGGAACAATTCCAGTATCTGAGATTTGTACAGTACTGCTTATTCTTTCGATACTCTTAGAAGCTAAACTATCTATAACTATTAACATTTTTGGCTTTATATTATTAACAATTCCTTTAATTATTTCTGAAGTTTCAATTCCTGTTGTGCCCAAAACTCCTGGTGCAATTGCACAAACTGAACGAGTACCTTCTTCAACAAATTGTGGAGTATATTTCAAAAAATGTTTTGTAACATCAATTTCGGAAACTACCTTTGGACCAAGGGAATCTGGTGTTACAAATTGATTTCCTAAACCAACTACAAGAATTTCATCTTGTGGTTCACAATGAGAATCAATTATTTTTTTTAGCTCGTCTTTTACTACATTGGAAGCATTTTCAATATTTTCATCAGTTGCTAATTTTAAATTTTTAATATCAATTGTTACATAAGTTCCAATAGGTTTTCCAATAGCTTTTTCACCATCTTGGTTAATAATTTTTACAATATTAGTTTTAAGATTTTCACTTATTATATTTTCTGAAGTTTCTATACCAGGGATTTGGTCAAGCTTGTTTGCTTTTTTGTAAATATCTTTTCTTTCATCAGCCATGTCTGTTCTAAAATTATACATAAATAATTACCTCGCTTTCTTTTTTTATAGTATTTGCAAATACGGTTTTTTTATGCCAATGGGGACGGGGCAATTTGGCAAAGCCATGAATGCTTTTGGAGACAACTACCGAAAATCAAGTAAGCCACCCAAATCTAAGAATTATGTAGATTTAAAAATATCATTAATACTCCGTTCGTTTGCTGGCGTTGGAGCTTGTTTGGAAGACGATAGGTGGGGGCGCCAAACTGCGCACTTACTGCGTATTAATATATTTTTTTAATCTACATAATTCTTAGATTTGGGCTACTCAAAAGACAGGAATTTGGTGTCGGAATTTGTCAAAAACTTTTTGGGTGAAACCTGTTGACATTTGAAAAAAATGAGAGTAAAATAAAAACATAAGTTCGACAAAAGGAGGTTTGCATATGATTTGCACAATGCATATAAAAAATATTGGAATTATTGAGGATTTAACAGTTGATTTTAATAATGGATTTAATGTTTTAACAGGTGAAACTGGGGCAGGAAAAACATTAATAATTGATTCATTAGGAATAATTTCAGGAGACAGGTTTTCAAAAGAAATGATAAGAAAAGGGGAAAATCATTCTTTTGTTGAATTAAATTTATTTTTACCAAAACAACAAAATACAATAGATGGAAATGTAGTTGTATCAAGGGAAATATATGACAATGGAAGAAATACTTGTAAAATTAATGGAAGACTTGTTACTGTAAGTGAATTAAAAGAATTTATGAGTAATGTGATAGATATACATGGACAAAATGATAATCAAGTATTAATGAAAAAACAGGAGCATATTAAATATTTAGATAATTTTATTGGTAATGAAATCTTAACCTTAAAAACAGAATATATAGAACAGTACAATGATTATAATCAAATAAAAAAAGAATTAAAAAATAATTATGGCGATGAAAAAGAAAAACAACGAAAATTAGATTTATTAAAATATCAGTTAAATGAAATTGAAGAGGCTAATCTAAAAAAAGGCGAAGAAGAAGAATTATATAATTATCATAAAATAATGAAAAACTCCGAAAAAATATATACAAATTTAATTGAGATAGAGCAAAACCTTGGAAACAATGCTATAGAAGCAATTAATAATTCTATTAGATGCTTTGAAAAAATAGAAGATTTAGATGAAAAGTATAAAAATAAATTAATAGAATTAAAAAATATATATTATGAAATACAAGAATTATCAAGAGACGTTTCAGATATGAATAATGAAATGATTTTCGATGAAGAAAAAAGAAATAATGTAGAAAAAAGATTGGATTTAATATATTCTTTGAAGAAAAAATATGGTAATAGTGTTGAAGAAATATTAGAATATAAAAATAAAATCGAAGAGGAAATATATTATATTGAAAATTCTGAAGAGAGAAATAATGAATTAAAAAAACAATTGGAAATATTAGAAGGCAAAATGTTTATTTTAAGTTCTAAAATGGATAAGCTTCGTGAAAGATATGGAGAGGCACTATGTAAGCAAATTAATGAGCAACTTGTAGATTTGGAAATGCCTAATGCAAAATTTTCTATTTTTAAAGAATTTGATAGTAATAAAAAATTTACAGAAAACGGATTAAATAACATTGAATTTTTGATTTCAACAAATATAGGTGATGATGCAAAACCATTAGTAAAAATAGCTTCTGGTGGAGAAATTTCAAGAATAATGTTAGCAATAAAAACAGTTTTAGCTGATTCTGACAAAGTACCAGTACTTATATTTGATGAAATTGACACAGGAATAAGTGGTAAAGCAGCAAAAGCAGTTGGTGAAAAAATTAAAATAATTTCTAAATCACATCAAGTACTATGTGTTACACATCAACCAAGTATTGCTGCCAAAGGAGATTTCAATTATTTTATAAGCAAAAAAGTTAAAGACCAAAAAACAGTAACAGATATAAAACTACTTAACGAAAAAGAAGTAATAAATGAAATTGCAAGAATATCTAGTGGTGACATAACAAGTAGTTCAATTAATCATGCAAAAGAATTAAGAAAAGCGTGTTAGAATAATGAAAATATAGTGAAAAATTACTAAAAAGAATTAACAAAAGCATTCAAAACTATTTACTTTTAAGGCATTTTAATATATAATATTGAAAGCTTATGAAAATTTAAAAGGAGGAATGGTTTATGAGTGAAAATGAAGTAAACAATGTTGAAGAACAAGAAATCGATTTAAATCAATTAATGAAGGTTAGAAGAGAAAAATTAACAGAACTACAAGAACAAGGAAAAAATCCTTATGAAATAACAAAATTTGATAGAACAAATACAGCTGGTGAAATAAAATCAAATTATGAGAAATTTGAAGAAAAAACAGTAACAGTAGCTGGTAGAATAATTGCAAAAAGAATAATGGGAAAAGCATCATTCTGTACAATACAAGACTGCGATGAAAGAATTCAAAGTTATGTAAGCATAAATGATTTAGGAGAAGAAAGCTATAAAGCATTTAAAACTTATGATATAGGAGATTTTATAGGTATTACAGGTTTTGTATTTAAAACAAGAACTGAAGAGATTTCTGTACATGCTAAAGAAGTAACTTTATTATCTAAATCATTAAGACCATTACCAGAAAAATTCCATGGTTTAAAAGATCCAGATTTAAGATACAGACAAAGATATGTTGATTTAATAGTAAATCCAGAAGTAAAGAAAAGCTTTGAAATAAGAAGTAAAATAATAAAAGAGATTCGTAAAATATTAGATGAAAAAGGTTTCCTAGAAGTTGAAACACCTATATTAAACACAATTATGGGTGGAGCAAATGCTAGACCATTTATCACTCATCACAATACATTAGATTTAGATATGTATTTAAGAGTAGCACCAGAATTATATCTAAAAAGATTAATAGTTGGTGGATTTGATAGAGTATTTGAAATTGGTAGATTATTTAGAAATGAAGGAATGGACATTAAACACAATCCTGAATTTACAACAATGGAATTATATGCAGCATATATGGATTTCAATGATATGATGGACATAACAGAAGAATTATTCTCAAGATGTGCTGAGGAAGTTTTAGGAACAACTAAAATTACATACCAAGGTCAAGATATAGATTTAACACCATCATGGAAAAGAATTACAATGGTAGATGCTATAAAAGAAGTTACAGGAATAGATTTCAACACAATTAATACAGATGAAGAGGCTGTAGCATTAGCAAAAGAAAGAAACATCGTAATACCAGACCCAACAAAAGAAACAAGAGGAGATGTAATTAGCTTGTTCTTTGAAGAATATGTTGAAGAAACATTAATTCAACCAACATTTGTATATGAATATCCTGTAGAAATTTCTCCACTAGCAAAAAGAAAAGCAGCTGATCCAAGAATGACTGAAAGATTTGAGCTATTCATTGGTGGTCGTGAATATGGAAATGCATTCTCAGAATTAAATGACCCAATTGACCAATATGAAAGATTCAAAAAACAAGTTGAAGCAAGAGAAGCAGGAGATGAAGAAGCTGGAATGATGGATGAAGACTATGTTCAAGCATTAGAATATGGTATGCCTCCAACAGGTGGACTGGGAATTGGAATCGACAGAATGATAATGTTATTAACAGATTCAGCATCTATTAGAGATGTGTTATTATTCCCAACAATGAAACCTTTAGCGTAAGTTGAAAAAATCAAAGAATATAAGAATAGTTTTTATGATACATTAAAGAATAATTAATAATGAGAAATGAGAGGAGCCCTACAAGTATTAAACAAATACTTGTAGGGCTTCTCTCATTATTCGATTTTTTGATTTTTATATAGTAATTTATTTTTAGTTATGTTAAAATTAAATTAGATAAAAAACAAATGATTAAGGAGTGAATATATATTATGGATGGAGAACAAATGAAAAAGTACTTTGAACAATATGGTGACGAAATAATGGAAATGCTAAAAAAAAGAGAAATAGCTGGAAAAAGTAGTTCCAATGAAGAAATAGGTAATTATTTTAAAGAACACAGCAACGAAATTACAGAAATGATGATAAGGAAATCATTTAAAGATGGAATAAATAATGAAGAAAAAACATCAGCATATATACAAAAAATGCAACAAAAGGGACAAGCTATTAAACAAAAAGCTGAAGATTTTGGAGTTAAAACATATGAATATGAAAGCAATTTTGAAGAATTAGAACAAACTCAAACAAACTTAACAAACGAATGTAACAAAAATTTTGGCGAAAATGATTTGAAAAAAATGATAAAAAATGAGCAAAATTTAGACAATTTAAATATAGCAGCACACCAATTTTATCAAGACTCTGTTGATTCATGTAAAGATTATAATAAAATGTATGAACAGTACACACACAAACAAGACGATGCATTATTACAAGCACTAAATGTGCAGGCATTATTAACATTGCATACCACTGACTATAATAATCTAAAAATGGAAGCAGATAAAATACAAAATAGAAAAACTATAGATAAAATAAAAGATTTATTATCAGGTCAATCTAAAGTAAAAAAAGAACGTTCAATTGAAATAAATAAAGCTTTAAAAATCATTAAAGACAGAATAGAAATAGATAAAAAAGAACACGAAGACCCAAGCCTTCCAAATGCAGAAACTAAGCCAGAACAGGTTATGGCGAACTTATACAAAGCACGAAAAGCAATAGAAATAAGCAGAGGTAGTGATTTTGAACATACAGATAGATTTAGCCAAATGATAGATTATGTAAAAGAAAATTACAATGTTAATTTTAGACAGGTAAATGAATTGATTTATGTAGGCGAAAATCAGCTGCCACAAGTTATTGGAAAAGATGTAAAGATTTCAGAACAACAAAAAATGAAATATTTTATGGAACATCAGGGATATATAGATAAAGATGGAATAGCCATAGTAGATAAGAATAAAAAGTCTTCAACATTGCAACCAATAGATACTATAAAAACATGGGCTATAGAAAAAATAGAAACAATAAAAAATAGAGTTTCTAAAGTAAAAGAAGTTGGAGATATGCTTCGTAATGGAAAAGATATAAATAAAGAAACACCAAACAAAGAAAATCAATTAAAAGGTATGGGTAAAGGCTTTAACATAGTAAGGTAGAAATTATTTCTGTCAATGGGAACGTAGATAAATAGCAGAATATTTTGCCATTTATCTACGTTCCTATTAGCAATTTGTTATAATTTCAATTGCTCTAAATTGCCCTCATCCATCGGGGTTCCAATTGTCGTTTTTTGTCGATTTAAAAATAAAAAATATAAATCAAAATAATTGAAAAAAATTACAAATTATGGTAAAATATTAAAAGTTATTTTATAAAGATAGGAAGGATAATATGTTTAGTTTTGACAAAAGAATTTTATATATAATATTAGGAATTTTTGTTATTAGAAATATAGTCGGAAGGCTTACAAGCACAGATAGTATATTGATTTTATTAATAACACTACCAGCAATTTTAATAGCATTAACATTTCACGAGTTTGCACATGCATTTGCAGCAGACAAATTAGGAGATAACACTCCTCGTTCACAAGGACGTTTGACATTAAATCCTTTAAAACATATAGACCCAATAGGCTTTGCATTATTAATTGTTGCAGGGTTTGGTTGGGGAAAACCAGTTCAAGTAAATCCAGTAAATTATAAAAGACATATATCAATGCAAAAAGCAGAAGCAATTGTAGCATTTGCAGGACCACTAATGAATTTCATATTAGCAATTATATCAACTATAATATTAGCAGTTTTAGTGAAATTCGACTTATTAGTAAATTTACCAACTCGAACGATGTGGCTAATATTGGTATTTATTATGGAATTAATCTTAATAAATACAGGTTTAGGTTTATTCAATCTAATCCCACTACCACCATTAGATGGTTCAAAAATATTTAACATATTTTTACCTAAAAATATTCAACACTGGTTTGACCAAAATCAATATATATTATATATCGTTTTTGTGGTAATATGGATTACAGGAATTGCAGGACTTATAATTTCTCCATGTATTCAAGGTGTTGTAAAAGGATTGTTTATATTGGTTGGAAAGATTTTTGGTATAGATTTAGAAGTCATTTTGCAGATATTTGGATTGTAGTATATCTATAAGAAAATAATGATACAAGCATTAAGATTTCATAAAGAACAATAGATAGAATAATAGATGGAGTACTACATGGAGTAATAGATAGAACAACAAAAAGAACAATAAATAAAACCATAAAAAATAGAAAGGAGCACAAGATTAAATCTTGTAAATAAAAAATGAAAGATATATTAACTTTAGGAATTGAATCAAGTTGTGATGAGACTTCTGTTGCAGTAGTAAAAAATGGTAGAGAAGTACTTTCTAACGTAATAAATTCTCAAATTAAAATACATGAACAATATGGAGGTGTTGTTCCAGAAATAGCATCAAGAAACCATGTTGAGGCTATTTCAGAAGTAACAAAACAAGCACTAAAAGAAGCGGGAGTAACATTTGAAGACATTGACCATATCGCATGTACATATGGACCCGGATTAGTTGGAGCATTATTAGTTGGAGTATCATATGCAAAAGCACTAAGTTATACATTAAATATCCCATTAGTTGGAACAAATCATATTCAAGGACATATTGCAGCAAATTACATAACACATAAAGATTTACAACCACCTTTTTTATGCATGGTTATTTCAGGAGGACATACACATTTAGTACATATAAAAAGCTATGAAGAATTTGAAATATTAGGCAAAACAAGAGACGATGCTATAGGAGAAGCATTTGATAAAGTTGCAAGAGTTGTTGGATTAGGATATCCAGGAGGACCCAAAATAGATAAGTTAGCAAAAGAAGGAACTCCAAATATTCAGTTACCAAAAACACATTTCGATAATTTGGATTTCAGTTTTAGTGGAATAAAAACAGCAATTATAAACTTACATCACAAAAATCCTGATATAAATAAAGCAGATTTATGTGCAAGTTTTGAAGAAAATGTTACACAAGTATTATTAGATAATGTTTTAAAAGCAGCTGAACAACTAAATATTAACAAAATTGCATTAGCAGGAGGTGTTTCAGCTAATTCATATATTAGAGAAAAATTTAACGAATTAGAAAAAACACATGGATTAAAAATATATTATCCAGAACCAATATTATGCACAGACAATGCAGCAATGATAGCAAGTGCAGGTTATTATAATTACATAAATGGAAAAAAATCAGACTTGTATTTAAATGCAATTCCTAATTTAAAATTAGGCGAAGAATGCCAATAGGGACGGGGCAATTTGGCAATTTGTTATCTAGAATTAGTTGAAGGTTATTGTAATTAGAAATGCAAGAAGAACATAATGCAATATATAAATACATAATACCAACAATCAAAACAAAGAAAAGGAGGGATAATATGTCAATATATGTAATAGCAGACTTACATTTATCATTTAAAGTAAATAAGCCAATGGATATATTTGGAAACAATTGGGACAATCATCCTGAAAAAATAAAACAAGACTGGCTATCAAAAGTAAAACCAGAAGACACAGTTATTCTTCCAGGCGATTTTTCATGGGCTACATATATAGAAGATGCAAAACTAGATTTTCAATATTTAAATGATTTGCCAGGGAAAAAAATATTATTAAAAGGAAATCATGATTATTGGTGGACAACTCTTAGCAAAATGAGAGAATTTGTTAGAGAGAACAATTTTGAAAATATAGATTTCCTATATAATAATTCGTATCTTGTTGAAGACAAAATCATAGTTGGTTCCAGAGGTTGGGCATTACAAGATGGCGAAGAAAATAGAAAAATGATAAATAGAGAAAATGAAAGACTTAAATTATCAATAAAAAATGGAATAGAGCAATTTGGAAGTAATAAAGAAATAATAGCATTTATGCACTATCCACCAATTTCTTCAAAAGATTTGCTAGGAAATAATTTTTTAGAGTTTTATAGAACTATGAAAGAATATAATATTAAAGAATGTTACTATGGACATTTACATGGAAATGCCCATAAAGAAGCTATTGAAGGTGAAGTAGGTGGTATCAATTTTCATTTGATTAGTGCCGATTATTTAGACTTTCAGTTGCAAGAGCTTTATTAAACTATAACATTAAGATTTGTTAAACTAAAACATAAGCTTTATTAAATCCAAAAAAACTATTGCAAAATTGGAAAAATGTGGTATAATAAGAAAGCTAGTTACTTTTAATTAAGTAACATAAAAGAGAAAAACAGATATATTTGAAAGGATGTATGTAAAAAATGAGTATTAAAGTAGAAAAAACAGAAAATACAAATGAATTAAAATTAACATTTAATGTACCAGCTGAAACATTTGATGCAGGAATGAAAAAAGTATATGCAAAAACAGCTAAATATTTTAACATTCCAGGATTCAGAAAAGGTAAAGCTCCTATGTCTTTAGTTGAAAGAACATATGGTTCTGAAATCTTTTATGAAGATACTTTTAATGAAATAGTTCCTGATATTTTTGAAAAAGAAATCGAAGAAAATAAATTAGAAGTAGTTAGCAAACCACAAATAGATATAGTACAAATCGGAAAAGGAAAAGAATTAATATTTACAGCTATTGTACAAACTAAACCAGAAGTTAAATTAGGAAAATATAAAGGAATTGAATTAGAAAAAGTTGAACATAAAATAATGGCAAAAGATGTAAATGCTGAATTAGACCGTATGGCAAATAAAAATGCAAGATTAATCAGTGTTGAAACAGGTGCAGTAAAAGAAAAAGACATCGCAGTTATTGATTTTGAAGGATTTGTTGATGGTGTTGCATTTGAAGGCGGAAAAGCTGAAAACCATGAATTAGAAATTGGAAGTAAAACATTTATTCCAGGATTTGAAGATCAAATCATCGGTATGAAAGTTGATGAAGAAAGAGAAATAAATGTAAAATTCCCAGAAGAATATTTCTCTGCAGAATTAGCAGGAAAAGATGCTATGTTCAAAGTAAAATTACATGAAATAAAAAGAAAAGAATTACCTAAAATTGATGATGAATTTGCTAAAGATGTTAGTGAATTTGAAACATTAAAAGAATTAAAAGACAGTATCAAAGAAAAATTACAAGCAGAAAGCGCAACTAAAGCAAAATATGAAACAGAAGAAAACGCTATAAAAGCTGTTTGTGATGCAACAGAAATCGATATTCCATCAGGAATGGTAGAAACAGAAATCGATAACATGTTAAAAGATATTGAAACAAGATTATCATATCAAGGATTAAATCTAAAACAATACCTACAAATGATGGGTAAAACAGAAGAAGATATGAGAAAAGAATATGAAGAACAAGCTAAAACATCAGTAAAAAGTAGATTAGTTTTAGAGGCTATTGTTAAAGCTGAAAAATTAGAAGCAGATAAAAAAGAAATCGATGCAAAAATAAAAGAAATGGCAGAAAATTATGGTAAAAAAGCAGAAGAATTAAAAGATAATGAAAATTTAATTAACTACATTAAAGAAAATATGGCTGTTGAAAAAGCTATTAAATTCGTAGTTGACAATGCTAAAATCAAATAATTATCGTAATTTTAAATCAAAAAATATTGGGGGCACTTTTTAGGATGCCCCTATTTTTTCATTTTTAGAGCCAACGGAGCCAACGGAGCCAACGGAGCCAACGGAGCCAACGGGGACGGGGCAATTTGGCACAGAAAGTTATCAATTTTGTAGCTATTAAATTGGATTTTTAGAACCGTTCCCAAAATTATAAATAATTACAAATAAGTATTGAAAAAAAGCCAATTATAGTATACAATTCATAATGTAAAAAGTTAAATTTTGGAAATAATTATATAGTATGTTTATAACAGAAAAAATTGTGAATAATTATGATAATATAAAAAATAAATTATTATTTGAATTATATGAACGATATTATATAATTTAAAATAAATTATTAGGAGGAGAAATATGTTAGAAAAAAATAGTTTAGTTCCTTATGTAGTTGAACAAACATCAAAAGGAGAAAGATCTTATGATATCTTTTCAAGATTATTAAAAGACAGAATTATATTTTTAGGAGAGGATGTTAATCCAACATCTGCAAGCTTAGTAATAGCACAATTATTATTCTTAGAATCAGAGGACCCAGATAAAGAAATATCTTTATATATCAATAGCCCAGGTGGTTCTATAACAGATGGTATGGGAATTGTTGATACAATGAATTATATCAAATGCCCTGTAACAACAATCTGTATAGGAATGGCAGCTAGTATGGGAGCTGTATTATTGGCATCAGGAGAAAAAGGAAAAAGATTTGCAACACCAAATGCAGAAATATTAATACATCAACCATTAATAGGTGGTGGAGGACTTTCAGGACAAACAACTGAAATAAAAATCCATGCTGACCATATGGTAAAAACTCGTGAAAAATTAAACAAATTATTAAGTGATAGAACAGGTCAACCATTAGAAGTAATTAACAGAGACACTGAGAGAGATAATTATATGACTGCTCAAGAAGCTTTAGAATATGGATTAATTGATGGAATTATGGAAAAAAGACCTTAATTAACAAAAGATAATTTAAATTTTTCAAGAAAGGAGAGTATGATTTTTATATCATACAACAAGAAAATGCCAAGTAGTAGAGATCAAAATCAAACAATAAGATGTTCTTTTTGTGGTAAAACTCAAGATGTAGTTCAAAGAATTATTGCAGGTCCAGGTGTATATATATGCAATGAATGTATAGGCGTGTGCAATAATATAATTGAAGAAGATTTATATGAAGACCCAGACATGACATATACTGTAAATGAAGGAGATAGATTACCTACACCAGCCGAAATAAAAAGTGTTTTAGATGAGTATGTTATAGGTCAAGAAGATGCTAAAAAAACACTTTCTGTTGCTGTATATAATCATTATAAAAGAATTAATAATAACGAATTTATATTAGAACAAAACAATGATAGTAATAGTATTGAAATCCAAAAAAGTAATATTTTATTACTTGGACCAACAGGGTGTGGAAAAACATTACTTGCTCAAACATTAGCAAGGGTTTTAAATGTTCCTTTTGCAATAGCTGATGCTACAACATTAACAGAAGCAGGATATGTTGGTGAGGATGTAGAAAATATTTTACTAAAATTAATTCAAGCAGCAGATTATGATATTGCAAAAGCAGAAAGAGGAATTATCTATATTGATGAAATCGATAAAATAACAAGAAAGTCTGAAAACCCATCAATCACAAGAGATGTTAGTGGTGAAGGTGTTCAACAAGCTTTATTAAAAATTGTTGAAGGAACAGTTGCATCAGTTCCACCACAAGGTGGAAGAAAACATCCACATCAAGAATTTATACAAATAAATACAGAAAACATCTTATTTATTTGTGGAGGTGCTTTTGAGGGATTAGACAAATTAATAAATGATAGAATAGGAAAAAAATCTATTGGATTTGGTGCTAAAATAGAAAGTGCAAAAGAAATTGATAAAGCAAAAGTCTTTAGTGAATTATTACCACAAGATTTATTAAAATTTGGTTTGATTCCTGAATTTGTTGGAAGATTACCAATAGTTGCAACACTTCAAGATTTAGATAGAAATGCATTAATCCAAATTGTTACAAAACCACGTAATGCATTAGTTAAACAATATAAAAAATTATTGGAATTAGACAATGTTGAGTTAGAATTTGAAGATGGAGCATTAGAGGCAATTGTTGATAAAGCAATTGAAAGAAAAACTGGTGCGAGAGGGTTAAGAGCAATTTTTGAAGACATTATGAGAGATATTATGTTTGAAATTCCTTCAAATCCTAATATTGAAACTTGTGTTATTACTAAAGAAACTGTTGAAAGTGGGGAACCACCTAAGGTGTATATTAATAACAGTAAGAGTTCTAGTAGGGTTAGTAAGAGAGCTAGAAATAAATCTAGTAATAATGTAGAAACTGCGTAATCTTTTTATATGAACCGCCCAAATCTTAGAAGACAGAAAATTAGATTTTAGTAGTTTATTTTAGCAAATATAATTAATAAAATTTGGAAAATGTTTGCAATTTAAAAAAAGATATGCTACAATTAGCACAGGAAAAAATATATGAATGGAGAGGGTAAAAATGACAGTATTAAAATATATAGTATTAGCAATTTATATAATTGTTTGTATAGCTTTAATAGTAGTAGCTACAATACAAACTAAAGATGCAAATGGAGCTTCTGAAGCAATAATGGGTTCTTCTACAAGTAATTTTTATGAAAAAAATAAAGGAAGAACAAAAGAAGGTAAAATGAAAAAAACAACTATAGTTTTAGGTGCTTGTTTTATGGTGCTTTCAGTTGTACTTGGAGTTTTATATGTTATATAATGTTATATAATTTTAGAAATGCATAATTTGGTTGTAAAGTAGTAAACTAGTTTTAGTTTACTACTTTTGTAATAATGCGTGATAATAGGAAAAAAGAGGTGAAAAATAATGGAAGAAAATAAAAAAATAATTTTAGATTTTATATCAGATGAAAAATATGTTCCAATGAAGGCTAAAGAGATTGCGTTTATTTTAGGTGTCCCAAAAGATAAATATGCTGAATTTCATCAAATTTTAAAAGATTTAGAAAATGAATATAAAATTCAAGCAACTAAAAAAGGAAAATATATGTTAGTTGATAACAGTTTGTATAAAACAGGAACTTTAAGATTAAATCAAAAAGGATTTGGCTTTGTACAAATAGCTGATTCTGCTGAAGAGATATTCATTTCGGGAAATAATATTAACGATGCCTTAAATGAAGATGAAGTATTAGTGAAAGTAATTGACTTACCAGAAGGAAGCAAAGAAAATAAAGCCAAAAAACAAAATAAAAACTCAGAAAAAGACGCAGAAAAAAACACGGGAAAAAACGCAGGAAAAATCTCAGAAAATAAAAATACTGACTCAAATCAACATCTTGAAGGAATTATAATAAAAATTCTAAAACATCAAAAAGATACAATAGTTGGTACATTTCAAAATTGCAAAAATTTCGGTTTTGTAGTTCCAGATGACAAGAAATTTGGAACAGATATATTTATTTCAAAAAACAATTTTGCTAAGGCAAAAAATAATCAAAAAGTTGTTGTTAAAATCACCAAATTTGCACAAAAAGGGAAAAAGGCTGAAGGTAAAATTATTGAGGTTCTTGGTAATAGAGATGAAGCTGGAATTGATATGTTATCACTTGTAAAAGAATATAATTTACCTTATGAATTCCCAGAGCCAGTTTTAAAAGAAGCAAAATCTCTTGAAATTAATGTTACTGAAAGTGATTTGAAAAAAAGATTAGACTTAAGAGAAAAAGAATTATTTACAATAGATGGTGAAGATGCAAAAGATTTAGATGATGCGGTTTATGTTGAAAAAAACGAAGATGGAAATTATGTTTTAGGCGTTCATATTGCAGATGTTAGCAATTATGTTAAAGAAAATTCTCAGCTTGATAAAGAGGCAATTATAAGAGGAACAAGTGTATATATGATGGATAGAGTTATACCAATGCTTCCAAAGGAATTGTCAAACGGAATTTGTAGTTTAAACGAAGGACAAGATAGATTTGCATTATCTGTTATTATGGAGATAAATGATAAAGGACAAGTTGTTTCTTCAGATATACGAAAAAGTATTATAAAAGTTACAAAAAGAATGAGTTATACTGGCGTTTATAATATTTTGAAAAAGCTTGTACAAGACAAAGCTTTTGATGAAACTAATTTAATAGATTCAAAAGTGATAGCAAATATTGAAAATGAATCAAAGGATATCGATAAAAACATTGAAAAAACTGATTTTGAATCAAAGGATATTGATAAACACGTTGAAAAAGCTGATTTTGAGTCAGAGAATATCGATAGACATACCGAAGAAACTGATTTTGCATCAATAATGCAATATAAAAAATATTTTAATCACTTTAAACTAATGGCTGAGCTTGCAACAATCCTAAAAAATAAAAGAGAAAAAGAAGGTAGTTTAGATTTAGACATTCCTGAAAGCAAAATCATTTTAAATGAAAATGGAGTTGCAGTAGATGTCAAAAAATATGAAATAACATTTGCAAATGAGATAATCGAGCAATTTATGCTAATTGCAAATGAAACTGTTGCAGAAAAGTTTTATTGGCTTGAAGCACCATTTATATACAGAGTTCACCCTGAACCAGAACTTGAAAAAATAAGGGAATTAAACACATTTATTTGGAATTTAGGGTATAGAATTAAAGCGGGAAAAGACAATATACATCCAAAAGCATTTGCAGAAGTGCTAGAACAAGTAAAAGGAAAGCCTGAAGAAAGGGTAGTTTCAAATCTTATTTTAAGAACTCTAAAAATTGCCCAATATGAAAGTGAAAACAGAGGACATTTTGGAATTGCAAGTAAATATTATTGCCATTTCACATCACCAATAAGAAGATATCCAGATTTATTTATACACAGAATCATTTCAAAATATATAGAGAAAAACTATAATCTATCAGATGAAGATATAGAAAAATATTCTGAACAAGCTACAAAATATGCAAAAACATCATCAGAAAGAGAGAAGGTTGCACAAAAAGTTGAAAGAGATAGTATAGATATTAAAAAAGCAGAATATATGCAGTCTAAAATCGGCAATGAATATGAAGGAATTATTTCTAATATCACATCATTTGGAGTTTTTGTAGAGCTTGAAAATACTGTAGAAGGCTTGGTAAGATTTGAAAACTTAGGAGATGAATATTTTATATATGATGAAGAAAGAAAACAACTAATTGGAGAAGACGGTGGAGAAGTATTTAAAATTGGTGATAAAATGAAAATTATTGTAGTTGAAGCAAATAAAGAAATGAGAAGAATCTCATTTGCACGAGTACAATGAGATTTCAAAAAAGTTTTTTGAAGTTATAACATAAATGTAATATAAAAATGCCAAATTAAAAAATAGTATAATTATAAAAAATTAAAAATTAATAAAAAATAAAACCACATTTAAAATAACAACTCCCAAAAGGCTTGTAACACAAATACTAGCAGAACCAATAGCATTCTTATTTATCCTATGCTCATACATAGCATAGGATAAATTTTTTATTAAAATAATAATACTAAAAAAACTAACAAGAATTTTTAAAAACATAATTAATTCCAGTCCTTTCCTAATTATTTTCAAGGTTTGCAGATTATTAGGTCCTGCAAATTATTCATATAAAAAATAACACATACATAACCCTAAAAAAATCTAAGGCGATTTATCAAACTCAGAACCTGAAACAACAGTTACATGAGTATGCACATCAAAAAATGAATTTTTATAATTTTCATTCCAATTCGATTTAATCCAGTCCTCCCAAGTCAAATATTTGTGTAAAGCATATTTTCCAAAACCAAAAATATCAGAATTTAAATCTTTAGAAGTCTTATACAAAAAATTTGTAACCTCTGATTTTAAATGATTTTCAGCAGATTTTTCAAGAAGCTGTATTGTTTCCACAGAAGTATAATCTATATTATTATCTAAAGTGAGTCCGTGTGCTTCAATGAACAAATCAACTGTAATAAAAGGTGAACCATTTATAATATCAACATTGATTTTCGGATTTTTACTTTTTCTAACAAACAAATCAACACTTGAATTATTATCATAAGGGTTTGGAACAGAGAGGGTGCAGCTTTCAATATGCTCATTAATCAGCAATAAATAAAGAGTTTCTAGCCCCGTAAGTTCACCAACTAATCTATCATCATGAAAAACAGCTGTACCAAATGTTTCAATATTATTTACATCATCAATAGGAGTTTCATCAGCCTTGTAAGCACCATCAACTCCAGTACGCCCAGTATTTCCAGCGTCACCAGTATCACCAGCACCACCATCAATCCCATCCATTTCAGCATAAGGCATTCTATCCAACCTATTTTCACCATTATTAATACCGCCTAAAATAGCGCTACCTTGTATAAAAGAATTCTTAATATCATTAACAAAAGTAGCAAATTCAGTTGAAGTTGTATAACCAGTATATTCACTAGACTTAAAAGCAACTTCATAGTATCTTGCAGTTAAAGTTTCAATTGAAGGGGTTGCATTTTCAATAAAATCTTTAGCAGTGCATCTTGAAATAATAACATTGCAATCAGGCCTAATCTCAACATTATTTGAAAGAGTGTCTATATATTTATTAAGCCCCTTGCTAGCAATCTTCTCAGAAAAAACAATAGCCTTGCAATGTGACAAATTAAGCTGTTTACTAATATAACTATTAACCAAACTAATACCAGTATCAATACTACTACATTCAACAGTAGTATTTTCAGTTTTACTTGATTGACTACTACCAGATTCAGAGCTTGTTCCAGGAATTGAAATCTGAAAGGTAATAGATAAAACATCATTATCAGTTATATCAATTCCAAGAGCTGTAACATAAGCTAAATCCTCAATTCCACGAGAATCATAGCAACCAGAAAGTGTTGTTAGGGAAAAAACAAAAATACACATAAAACTAATAATTCTTATTTTTTTCATATAAAAATCCATTCCTTTCAGTTTTTGCACAAAGACGAACATATTTCTTCTTAAGATACGCCAAAATCAAAACAGGCAAACTTATTCCAAAAAATAAAATCAAAAAAGAGTATTTAACAGTAGGAGCTACAAAATGTGTAAAAATTGCGTATTCTACAGGAATCAACGATAATGCTAAAACTATCAAATTTATAGAATAATTAATTGAATTAGTATCACTAATATTAGTTAATTTCTTAAAAATATAAATACTTAATGAAATAGGAATATTTATATATGAAATTATTGCAACAATCCATACCAAAATGAAAATAGCATCAACCCTTTGAATAAATCTTCCATAATCCAAATTCCTAGTTAATACATATAGAGAAAATGACTCATCACTATGCATTGTAAAAGAAAGAGAAAGAAGAAGACATGCAACACTTAAAAATAGATAAACAGCTGATATTAAAACAGCAATAAACGACATTTTCTTTAGCTTTTCGGGCTTATCGAGAAGCGGAGGTAAAAATAGTAAATATAATATGCCAGAAAAACTAAATATATTTGTAAGCCCTGAAAAAAATGTGCTATTTACACCATAGCCTAAAATAGGGAAAATACGTTCAGGCATAAAGTTTTTTATTGATGAAACAAGTATTATAATTATACTTATAAAAATAATAGGGGAGATTAATAAATTAGCCTTAGCAATTACTTTTAAAGAAAACCTGTTGCAAATAATACTGCTAACAATAAAAAACAAAGTTATAAATAGTATAGGACTAGTTCTAAAGTATATAATTCTTAAGGTTTCTGAAAGATTTTTTATAATAGTAGTAGTAAGCATTAATAACAAAATAATATATGCAATTCCTATAAAAGCTCGTAAGCCTTTTCCGCCTAAGAAATTGCTTATGTCTAAAATATCCTGTCCTGGAAAATGTTTGAATAATTTAGCAACTAAAAATACAACTAAAAAAGCAATTGCAGAAATGTAAATTACATTTAAACAAGCGGATGGTCCGAGTGTTAGCAATTATATCTTTTGGAGTATTTAAAATTATTTTGTTTATCATAACAATGGTAATTAAAGCAACAGCTTCGATAAAACCAATTTTTTCGGTATGCATAAAATAAATTCATCCTTTCTCTTGTAGATTTTATAGAAAAGCTTGTTATCACTTATTTTCGAAAAATAAATTACTTTTTCCAAAGCATACTAATTTTCCCTTGAAAATACTTCTTCTTAGGATTTATAGAATTAGACCTATTTTCTCTTTTCCAAATAGGAGGCATAAAATACGAAGTTAGATTTCTCTTATGCGAATTAACTGCAAAAGGACTAAGATAAGGGCAACCAAAGGATTTCAAATTACACAATAGCAAAATCTGAATAAAACCTCCAACAGCAATCCCTAAAAAACCAGCCATATATCCAAGAAGAATATATATAAACCTTGTAATTCTTATAGTAAAATTAAGAGAAAAATCTGGAATACTAAATGAGCAAATAGCAGTAATAGCAACAATAATAATCAAAATAGGACTAACCAGATTAGCACTAACAGCCGCCTCTCCTAAAATCAACCCACCAACAATGCCAATGGTTGGACCAATAGGAGAAGGAACTCTTACACCTGCCTCACGAATAAGTTCAAAAGAAATTTCCATAAGCAAAATCTCGAAAATAACAGGAAATGGAACAGTTTCACGAGCAGCCTCAATTGTAAACAATAATTCAGTTGGCAATAATTCATGGTGATAAGATGTAACAGCAACATAGAAGCCTGGTAAAAATAATGCGAAAAATATAGCAATTAATCGTATAAATCTCAGCATATTAGAAAACTGAAATTTATAATTAGTATCCTCAGGAGAAGCCATAAAATCAGATAGTACGCCGTGGAGCAACTAAAACATATGGAGTATCATTAACAATAATTGCAACTCTGCCTTCAAGCAAATGAACAGCAACTTTATCAGGCCTTTCAGTAGCAATAAGTTGAGGGTAAAGGCTTGCACCATCGTCTTGAATTAGCTGTTCTAATTGACCAGAAGAAGTTAAATAATCAATATCTAAATTATTAACTCTAAACTTAACCTCAGCAACTAAATCATTATTAGCAATATTGCTTAAATAACACACAGCAATTTTAGTTTTACTAATTTTACCAACAGCACAATTTTCAATAACCAAATCCTCATTATTAATAATCCTTCTAAGCATAGAGGTATTTGTCCTTATATTTTCAACAAAAGCCTCTTGTGAACCACGAACAACAATTTCGTTTTGAGGAGAACTGATGCTCCTTTGCTTAAAACCTTTGGCATCAATATCGAAAGCAACATCTAAGGTTTCAACAATGAGAATGCTGTTGCCCATGTTAATGCTTGAAAAAGCATCTTCAAATTTGGTTAGCATTGTTACACTGTTTTGAGGGATTAGGTGGCTATAGATATAGTTTTTAAGGTTGAATTTTTTTACTTTTCTGATTATTACGTCATTGTTGTTGTATTCGGCGATGATTTCTTTTTGCTCAGAAGTGGTTGATTGTTGTTTTTTTGGGGTGGCTTTTGATTGTGTGTCATTTAATTGGGCATCGTTTGCTGTTGCTAGTCCGGCAGAGGTTTCGTTCTTTGAAGTTCGTGGGAGATTATGAAGCATCAAAGGCTTCAAAACAGAGGAATTTATAACCTGTGTATCAACCATACCATCAATAAAAATCAAAGCAGCATTAAATTCTGTATTATTAGCTATTATAGAAAACTCTCGTATAACAACATCACTATTAATTAAACTGTTATATTTAGATTTGAAAAAGTTTAAATTATCACTATAATTATTTGAAATATCTTTAGGTTCTTGCTCTTTTGCAGCATTAATAGGCAGTTTTTCAATGTCTTTATTTGTTTCACTTGTTAAGAAAAAGTTGTTGGATTGTGCTGGGGTGTATTTTATGAATTTGTTGTAGAAATGAGTAAAAATGTTGTAATTTTTCATTTGGAAATCCTTTCTTGAATTGTTTGTTTAGAATAGTATTTACTGGATTTTGGAAATTATGTATTTTTTTGAAGTTGCAAAAAGTGGCAATAATTCTAAAATTATACCTGCAAAAAGTGGCAGTAACTATTGATTAATTAAAAAATATATGCTAAAATTGAACTTAATGGAGGGAATAATATGCAAAGATTTTTTGAAAAAACATTACAAGATTGGAAACAATCAGGTATGAAAAAGCCTTTAATGGTAGTAGGTGCCAGACAAATAGGAAAAACTTTCATTATTGAGAAATTTGGAAAAAATAATTTTGAAGAATATTTATATTTTAATTTAGAAAAAAACAAAGAAATAAAAAACATATTTGAAAAAACAATAGACGATGAAAAAATAATAAGTGAAATAGAATTATATCTTGGTAAAAAAATAGACATCGAAAAAACATTAATTTTTTTTGATGAAGTTCAAGAAAGTGAAAATTGCATAGTTTCACTAAAATATTTTAATGAATCAGAAAAAACATATAAAATAATATGTGCTGGTAGTTTGTTAGGCGTAAAAATTAATAGATTTAAAGGGTCATTTCCAGTTGGAAAAGTTAGAATGGAATATATGTATCCGATGAACTTTGAAGAGTTTTTACTTGCAACAAACAAAGAAATGCTAAGAGATAAGATAAAAGAATGTTATGAAAAAATGACTCCTATGCCAGATTTTGCACATGAACAAGCTATTACATTATATAGACAATATTTATGTGTTGGTGGAATGCCAGAGGCAGTAAAAAACTTTGTAGAAAATGATTTAGATATTTTAAGATTTGATTCACATATTATTGAAGATATTAAAGATTCATATATTGCAGATATGAAAAAATATGTATCAAGTGAATTAGAAGCAACTAAAATTGAAAAGGTATATAAAAATATTCCAGGTCAATTGGCAAAAGATAGGAAAAACTTTAAATATAGTTTTATTGATCCAACTGATGAAAATGCGAGAAAAAGGAAATATGAAAGTGCATTAGATTGGCTTTTAGCATCAAAATTAGTATTAATAAATTATAAATCTAAAAGAATGGAAATACCTCTAAAGGTTTATATAGATGAAGAAACTTTTAAATTATATTTAAGTGATGTTGGTATACTTACTTGTATGAGTGAAATTAAATATCCGGATATAATGTTAGATAAAACATTTATATACAAAGGTGCAATTACAGAAAACTATATAGCACAAGAGTTAGCATCACAGGGAGAATCACTATATTACTGGACATCTGATAGAAATGCAGAAATTGATTTTGCATTATATAGTAGTGAAGATGGAATTATACCAATAGAAGTAAAAAGTGGTAATAATGTTAAATCGGCTAGTTTAAATAGATATATAGAAGAATTTAAACCAAAATATTCTATAAGATTTTCAACTAGAAATTTTGGCTTTGAGAATAATATTAAATCAATTCCTTTATATGCTGCGTTTTGCATAAAATAATGAAAAAGCCAATGGGGACGGGGCAATTTTGCATGATTGAAATCGTGCAAAATTGCCCCGTCCCCATTGGCTTTTTCAACATTTAGAACCGTCTCCAAAATTTAATTTGCTCCGTGTCTACTTGAAATACCACAAATCACTGAAATAAAAAAACACAAATCACTGAAATAAAAAACCACAAATTACTGAAATAAAATTCCGCAAATCGTTGTAATAATCTCAAAAATGGTATATAATATATATGAGGTGAAGAAATTATGGAATATGTAGAAAGAATTATTGATAAAGAAATAAAAAGAAAATTGAAGATTGTTGGAGCAATTGAAATAAAAGGACCAAAATGGTGTGGTAAAACAACAAGTGCAAAACAAGTTGCAAAAAGTGTAATAGAAATGCAAAATCCAGAAATGGCAGAAAACTATTTGGAGTTAGCACAAACAAAACCATCACTATTACTAGAAGGAGAAAAACCAAGACTAATAGACGAATGGCAACTAGCACCAAACTTATGGAATGCTGTAAGATATGATGTTGATAAATCAAATGAAAAAGGTCAATACATTTTAACTGGTTCGGCAACACCAAATGATAAAGAAAAAAGTTATCTACATAGTGGTGTTGGAAGATTTGCAATTATTAATATGAAACCATTTACTTTATATGAAAGTAAAGATTCAAATGGAAAAATATCGTTAAAAGAACTTTTTGATAAAAGAGCAAAAATAGATGGTGTAAAATCAGAACTTACTTATGAAAAATTAGCATATATCTTATGTAGAGGTGGATGGCCAGCTTCATTAAATTTAAAAGAAGATGAAAGTTTGGATATTGCCAAAAACTATATTGATGTACTTTGCGAAAATGATATATCAGAAGTGGATAATGTAACGAGAAATCCGCGATTAGCAAGAACAATATTAAGAGCGTATGCAAGACAAGTTTCAACAATTGATTCAGATAAATCATTATATGATGATGTTATTTCAAATTATGCTGAAATAACAGAAAAAACAATAATAGATTACTTACACGCATTTGAAAGATTGCATATAATAGAAGAAATTGATAGTTGGAATCCAAATATAAGAAGCAAAACAGCAATAAGAAGTTCAAGAAAGAAAACGATGATAGATCCATCTTTGGCAGTTGCTTCACTAGGGGTATCTCCAAAAGACATAATGCTAGATGTTAACACTTTTGGTCTATTATTTGAAAATTTAGTTGACAGAGATTTAAGTGTGTATGTAAACAGTATAGGTGGATATGTACAACATTATAGAGATAGATATGGTTTAGAATGTGACTGTGTAGTTCACTTAGACGATGGCAGGTATGGTTTAATTGAAGTGAAACTAGGAGGATTAAAAGGAATAAAAGAGGGAGAAGAACATTTATTAAAATTGAAAGGATTAATTGAAGAAAATGAAAAAATGCGTAAACCAGAATTTCTAATGATTATAACAGGTTTTACAGATATTGCATATACAACTGCCGAAGGTGTTCATGTTGTTCCTATTGGTTGCTTGAAGGATTAGAAGCTGAGGTATTTTATGAAAAGTTGCAAAAAGTGGCAATAATTCTAAAATTATACCTGCAAAAAGTGGCAATAGCCTCGGAATTATACCTGCAAAAAGTGGCGGTAACAATTGATTAATTAAAAATCGCGGATATGTGTAAAATAAGCATAAAATTATTCTTGGTTTCGTGTAAATGCGTAATAAAATTATTCTCGGTTTCGTGCAAATGCACTATAAAATTATTCTTGGTTTCGTACATAAAAACTTAAATAATAAAAAAATAAGGTGTATAATATATGTAATAGAGACGAGGAGGCTTATTATGAAAAGAAAAATATATAATAAACTAATTGATTGGAAAAACAACTCGCAAGGCAAAACAGCACTGCTTATCGAAGGAGCACGACGTGTTGGGAAAAGCTATATTGTAGAAGAATTTGCTAAAAACAACTATAAATCATACATCCTAATAGACTTTGCATTTGCACCTGACAAAATAAAAAATTTATTTTATGAATATGGAGATAATTTAGATACATTGTTTATGTATATATCTGAATATTATAATGTAAAGCTATATGAAAGAGATACCTTAATTATATTTGATGATGTACAATTTTGCCCAAGGGCAAGAAGTTTAATAAAGCATCTTGTTGCAGACAATCGATATGACTATATTGAAACCGGGTCACTTATATCTATTCATAAAAATGTAAAAGATATATTAATTCCATCTGAAGAAGAAAAAATAACACTTTATCCAATGGACTTCGAAGAATTTTTGTGGGCAATGGGAAATGATATTTTAATGGACTTTATAAAAAAATGCTTTAAAGAAAAGAAACCTCTTGAACAACTACTTCATAGAAAAGTAATGGATTATTACAAGCAATACTTAATAATAGGAGGTATGCCACAGGTAATAAACGAATACATTAAAACAAAAGATTTTTCAAAAGCAGATAAAATAAAAAGAAACATCTTAGATTTGTACAGAGATGATATAAGAAAACATGCAGAAGAATTAAACTTAAAAGTCGAGCAAATATTTGATACTATTCCATCTCAATTACAAAAACACGAAAAAAAGTTTAATTTAGCTTCGATGGATGAAAATGCAAGGTATAGAAACTATGAGGGAGCATTTTATTGGTTAAGCGATGCAGGGTTAATTAATATAGCATATAATACAACAGAACCTAACATAGGTCTTGGTCAAAGAATAGATGATAATAGTCTTAAATGTTATTTTTTTGATACAGGTTTGTTGTTGGCATTAGTATTTAACGAAAGAGAGATAGTAGATCAAGAAATCTATAAAAAGATTTTGTTTGATAAATTAACATTTAATGAGGGAATGGTTTTAGAAAATATAGTTGCACAACATTTAGTTTCTGCAGGTAGAAAACTATATTTTTTCTCAAAATATAATTATAATAATTCATCAGAAACTATGGAAATAGATTTCCTTATTTCAAAAGATGGTATAACATCAAAACATAATATAATACCAATAGAAGTTAAATCAGGAGATAGATATACGTATTCTTCTCTAAATAAATTGAAAGATAAGTATAAAAATTATATAGATAAGCCTATAATAATTCATACAAAAGATTTAAAAATAGAAGATGATATTATGTATATTCCTATATATATGACTGAGTTGTTGTAAGCCAACAGTGTGGAACATTTGGGGACGGTCTTGTTTTGTTTCATTTTTGAAACAAAACAAGACCGTCC
>SAMEA3663241__coassemble_37_pt1 | contig 52005 bp, 39 predicted proteins | sample SAMEA3663241__metabat2_low_PE_011 | metagenome-assembled genome bin SAMEA3663241 (sample SAMEA3663241) | pig gut metagenome | biome: pig gut; feature: pig-associated habitat; material: faeces | place: China | collected 2013 | reverse complement strand
ATTAGGCTCTTTTTCTTTTTTTAGTAAACGCAGTTTGTATGAGAAATGATTTTATTAATTAAATAACAAAAAATACTTGATTATTTAACCAAAAAATGGTATTATATTTGTAATTTAATTTTGAACCAATAAAAAAGCAAAGTAAAATATTATCAAAATTATATACAGAGATTTAGGAAATAAGCTGAGAGCCTAATTATAATTAATATTTGAAATTTCACTTTTTTAGGTCTTTTATTGAAATTTATTAGTCTATATTTAAAAAGTAAGTTTTTAGTTTGAATGTACTAAAAAAATATAGAAACAAAATAAAGTCTAGATAGAAGCGGTAGAACCGTTAACACTAAACAAGGTAAATTTGTTATCAAAAAAATAATAACAGATTTATAAATATAGGTGGTACCACGAGTCATTTCGTCCTAGTAATAGGATTGGAATGGCTTTTTTGTTATTACATAAATGAAGGGAGATAAAACATGAAAGAACAAATTGAAAGTATTAAGCAAAAGTCAATTAAAGAGATTGAAACAGCAAATGATTTAAAACAATTAAATGATTTAAGAGTTCAGTATTTAGGAAAGAAAGGAGAGTTAACATCAGTTTTAAGAGGAATGGGAACATTATCAGCTGAAGAAAGACCAATTATTGGAAGTTTAGTTAATAGTGTTAAAGATGAATTAGAAAAATTGATTTCTGATAAAGAAGAAGTATTTAAAGAGCAAGAATTAAATAAAAAATTAGATTTAGAAAAAATTGATATTACTTTACCAAGTAAAAAAATTAAAAGAGGTAGCAAACACCCATTAAATAGAACTATAGAAGAAATAGAAGATTTATTTGTTTCTATGGGATATGATGTTGTTGAAGGACCTGAGCTTGAAACAGATGAGTTTTGTTTTGAAAGATTAAATTTACCACAAGGTCATCCTGCAAGAGATATGCAAGATAGTTTTTATATAACAGATTCATATTTATTAAGAACACAAACATCTGCTGTTCAAGCAAGAGAAATGCTAAGAAAAGGTGGAAATGAGCCAATTAGAATGATTTGCGTTGGTAAAACATATAGAAGAGAAGATGATGCAACACATTCACATCAATTTAATCAAGTTGAAGGTTTGGTTATTGATAAAAAGGAAAATCATGTTTCTTTAGCTGATTTAAAGGGAACTTTGGAAGTGTTTATGAAAAAAATGCTTGGAGAAAATACAGAATTAAGATTTAGACCAAGTTATTTCCCATTTACAGAGCCATCTTATGAGGTTGATGTATCATGTTTTAATTGTGGTGGTAAGGGATGTTCTTTGTGCAAGAAAACTGGCTGGATAGAGCTTTTGGGTTCTGGAATTGTTCATCCAAATGTGCTTAAAATGAATGGGTATGATCCTGATGTTTATGGAGGATTTGCTTTTGGTACAGGTATTGATAGATTGGCTATGTTTAAGTATGGAATTACTGATATGAGGTATTTGTATACTAATGATGTGAGGTTTTTGGAGCAGTTTGATAGGATGGATTAGGTTTCGTTTTGAATGTGCTTTTTGTTTTTTTGGAAATTTGCTTTTGGAGTGTTTGGTTAAAATTTGCTTTTTGAGTTTGTGTAAATTTGCCTTTTTGGTGTGTTGCCGGGAGAAAAAATATATTATTTCTCCGTTCGTTTGCTGGCGTTGTGATTTGGGAGAAAGAATGTAGGTGGGGGCGCCAAACTGCGCACTTACTGCGAAATAATATATTTCTTTCTCCGAGAGAGTTTGAGGTGGCAAATTTTTGGGAGTTTGTTTTGCACATTCTTTGGAGAAGGCGTAATCCTATCAAATTGCTGGTGGGAGTTAAGGAATGAATAAGGAAAGGAATTGGATGATATGAAGTTAAGTACAAATTTTTTGAGAGATTATGTGGATATAGATGTTGATGTAAAGACTTTGGCTGAGGATATGACTAGGGTTGGTAATGAGTATGATTATGCTGGGAATTTGATTGAGGCTAGTAATCTTGTGATTGGGGAGATTAAGGAGTGCGAGGAGCATCCGGATTCTGATCATTTACATGTGTGTATGGTTGATGTTGGAAAAGAGGTTTTACAAATTGTGTGTGGGGCTCCTAATGCTAGAAAGGGAATTAAGGTTATTGTTGCTTTACCAGGGGCACAGCTTCCAGGTGATGTTACAATAAAAAGAGGAAATATTAGAGGTGTTGAGTCTAATGGTATGATGTGTTCTTTGGCTGAGTTGGGGTTAGAAGCTAAGTTTTTGACTCAAGCAGATAAAGAGGGAATTCATGAGTTACCTGATAATGCAACAATTGGTGGAGACCCAATCAAATTTATGAAAATGGATGATGGTGTTATTGATTTTGAATTAACAGCTAATAGAGGTGATTTATTAAGTATTTTAGGTATGGCATATGAAGTTGGTGCAATTTATGACAAACCTGTTAAAACTATTGATTTATCTCATAATGAAACTGGATATAATTTAACACATTCATTTAAAGTTGATATTCAAACAGATAATTGTAGTTTGTTTTTAGCGAAAAAAGTTGAAAATGTTACAATTAAAGAAAGTCCAGCTTTTATAAAAAATAGATTAATTGCATCAGGTATTAGACCTATCAACAATGTTGTTGATATAAGCAATTATGTTATGTTAGAAGTTGGTCAACCATTGCATTTTTATGATGCTGATAAGCTTGGAAACAAATTAATTGTTAGAATGGCAGAAAATGGTGAAAAATTAACAACTCTTGATGAAGTTGAAAGAAGTTTAGATGAAAATGATATTGTTATTGCAACAGAACAATCTGCAATTGGTTTAGCAGGTGTAATGGGAGGATTAACAACTGAAGTTGAAAATTACACTAAAAATGTTATTATTGAATCAGCAATTTTTGATGGTGTTAAAGTTAGAAAAACTTCTAAAAAAATTGTAAGAAGTGAAGCAAGCAACAGATTTGAAAAAGGTTTAGATCCAAATAGAACTTATATGGCTGTTGAAAGAGCTTGTCACTTATTAGAAAAATATGCTGATGCAACAATCATTTCTGGAATTTGTGTTTATGATAGAACTGATAAACAAGATAAAGAAATTTTTGTAACAGTTGATAATATTAATGATGTTTTAGGTACAAAACTTTCTGAAGATGATGTTATTGATGTATTTAAAAGACTTAAATTCACAGGATATGCTGAAGATGGAAATATCAGAGTTTTAGTACCAAGAAGAAGATTAGATGTTAATATAAAAGAAGATTTAATTGAAGAAGTTGGAAGAATTTATGGTGTTGATAATATAAAAGGAACTTTACCATCACTTCCAATAAAAGCTGGTTCTTATGATAAAACTACAAGAGAAATAAGAAATAAAATGTCTTCTTTAGGATTAAATGAAACATTAACATATGTGCTTGTTGGAGAAGATGAAGCAGATAAATTTACAAGTGATACTTTTGCAAATTTAAAATTATTAGATCCACTTACAGAAGAAAGAAATACATTAAGATATAGCTTAATTCCATCATTATTAAAAACTTATGAATATAATAAAGCTCGTAATATAAAAGATGTTTCTATTTTTGAAATTGGAAAAGGATTTTTCAAAAAAGGCGAGGAATATGGAGAAAATAAAAAATTATGTGTTTTAATGTCTGGTGAATTTTACTTAGGTTTAGGAAATAGACAAAATGTTGATTTTTATATAATTAAAGGAATTGCTGAAGAAGTTTTAGATTTCTTAGGATATGGAAATAGATATAGTTTTGTTCATATGATTAATCCAGTATCAGAGTTCCACCCAGGACAATGTGCTGATATTTCTGTTAATAATGATGTTGTAGGTGTTGTTGCAAAATTACATCCACAAGTAACAAAAGATGATGTTTATGTTATGGAAATTAATTTAGATAAATTATTAGCTAAGAGAACTGGAAAAATGAAGTTTAAAGAAATTTCAAAATTCCCTTCAATAAAAAAAGATTTGGCATTTGTTATGAATAAAAATATTGAGTCTAAAGATATTGAAACTGTAATAAAAAAAGCTGCTGGTAGTTTGCTTACTAATATTGAAGTTTTTGATGTGTATACAGGTGAAAATGTTGGAGAAGATGAAAAATCTATTGCATATAGTTTGACATTTATGGATGCTAAGAAAACTTTGACAGAAGAAGAAGTTTCAGTTGTTTTTGATAAGGTTATTGAGATGGTTGAGAGCAAGTGTGAGGCTAAACTAAGACGCTAATTTTTAATTTAAGGGAAGCCGCCAAAGCCATAGAATTATGTAGCTAAAAAAATAAATGTTGCGAAAATTATTGAAAAAAATCAGATATTGTGTTAACATATTTATGTAGATTATGAACAAAGGAGGACATTGATATGTCAAATGGAAAGAGAAATATTTTTGTTAAAATAATGGCTGGTATTTTGGCTGGATTAATGGTAGCGTCTATGTGTTTTACATTGATTTTTTGTTTAATACAAAAATAAATATTATTTTATAGGAGTAAAATATGATAGAAAATTTTATGGCTAATATTAATACATATTTTCAAAAAAACATTGTAGAATATGTTCAAGAATTATATCAATACCCAATAAAATTAGTACCACTTATAATTGATATAGCAATTGTTGTTTTTCTAATTTATAAATTTATTAAAGCATCTAAAAAAACAAGGGTATGGCAGTTGATTAAAGGGATTGTTTTATATATTGTTATAACTGCTCTTAGCTCAATTTTACATTTAAGAATTTTGAATTTTATATTAACATCTTTCTTATCTTATGGTGTTATTGCATTAATTGTAATATTCCAACCAGAGTTAAGAAGGGCATTAGAACAATTGGGAACTAATAAATTAACTAGATTTTTTGGAATTGAGAAGGATTTGCAAACAAAGACAAAGGAAGATATTTACAAAATTCTAATTGCAGTTAATGAGCTTGCAAAAACTAAAACTGGAGCATTAATTGTTTTAGAAAGAGATATCAAGGTTCAAGATATAATTGATACAGGAGTAATGATTAATTCAGATGTTTCTCCACAAATATTAGTTAATATATTTGTTCCAAATACTCCATTACATGATGGTGCTGTTATAATAAGCGAAAACAAGATTAAAGCTGCAGCATGTATTTTACCTTTGGCTGGTGATCAAGATATATCAAAATCTTTAGGAACAAGACATAGAGCAGGTTTGGGAATGTCAAAAGAAACAGATAGTATTGTAATAATTGTATCTGAAGAATCGGGAAAAATCTCTGTTGCCAAAGAAGGTAAATTGATAATTGATATAGATGAAGATAATTTAAGAAAACTATTATTAGAAAATATAAATGGCCAAGATAATGGATTTGATAAAATAAAGAAAAAAATTAATAATATACAAACAAATACAGAAAAAAATTAAAGTTTAGAGTTATATCCTAAAGAAGATTTAATTAAGTAATAAAGCACAGAACGTTCTTAATTAGATTTCTTTAGGATTTTAATGTGAAAGGAAAAAATAAGGGAAAAATATGAGAAATATAAAATTAGTAATTGAATATGATGGGAAAGATTTTAATGGCTGGCAAAAACAACCAAACAAGCTAAATATTCAAGGGGAAATTGAAAGGGCAATTGCAGAGATTACTAAAGAGGATAATATTGAATTAAATGCTTCTGGCAGAACTGATGCAGGTGTTCATGCATTAGGTCAAGTAGCGAATTTTAAAACAAATTGCAATATCCCAGTTGAAAAAATTCCTGTTGCTATTAATACTAAAGTTAAAAAATCAATTATAATTAAAAGCGCAGAAGAAATGCCAGAAAGATTTCATAGCAGATACAATTGTAAGCAAAAAACATATAGATATGTAATCAATAATTCAGAATATGGAAGCGCAATTTATAGAAATCAAGAATGCCATATTCCTCAAAAACTTGATATAGATGAAATGAGAAAAGCTATTAAATACTTTGAGGGAGAACATGATTTCAAAGGCTTTAAAGCAAGTGGAACAAGCAGTAAAAATAGTGTTAGAAAGATTTTTAAAACTGATATTTATAGTGATAATGACAGAATTTATATAGAATTAACAGGAAGTGGTTTTTTGTATAATATGGTTAGAATTATTTCAGGAACACTTGTTGATGTTGGCTTAGGAAAAATAAAGGCTGAGGAGATACCAGATATTATTTTATCAGGTGATAGGCAAAGGGGTGGAAAAACGTTGCCACCACAAGGATTATATTTATTAAAAGTGGAATATTAAATAATTGGGATGGTTCTAAAAATTAGAATTTCCAAGTCCAATTGTCGAATTTTGTCGAAAGATGCCGATGGGGTGCAATATAATTTAAATGAAGCACAGACGCGCAGTTTGGCGAGGTTTAACAAAATTAATAAAAGGAACAAACTAAACAAAAGTCTTACTCTTGTTTATTGTTCCTTTTATTTTTTGTTAAATCCAAGCCAGCAAGTCTGCGGAATTTAATTATATTGACCTCATCGATATCTTTCGATAAAATTTGACAATTGGACTTGGAAATTCTAATTTTTAGAACCGTCCCAATTATTTAATATTGGAACCATCTAAACAATTAAAGCATACTATATATAAAAAAATGAATAGGAGAATGTGTATGAATAATTTGTTGATATTTTTTGCCATTCCTGTTGCCACAATAATTTTATCTGTAGTTTTACAAAAAATACTTAGGTCACCTTTTTTAGTGTCTGCTACTTTTTTTGCAATTTTTTTGATTGTCACTTTTTCAGCATTTGATGAAAGTTTTTTAGTTTTTGCAATTTTGTATACTTTATTAGCATTGATAACTGCTATAATTACAAGGTTTATTTGTTGTTTAATAAATAATAGTGATAATCCTTGTTTTAGAAGAAATGCAATTGCTGGTGAGGGAATTTGTGGAAATAGTAGTGTTAGTGATGATAATGATGATGATGATAATAGTAATAATGGTTCAAACAATTCTGGATGTGGATGTAATAGAAGTATGCAAAATCAGTGCTTTCGAAGAAGATATATGATGAGGAGATAGAAAAACAATATTTTTGCATAAGGAATAATATGATGTGCAATTAAATTTTTTGAAAAAACGCTAATCTATAGTTCTATGCTTGTTTAAAATTAATAAAATTGGGAAATCTATTTTTAGGTGATTATATGTTAAAAAAGATTAAACCAATTTTATTAATTTTATTTTTTTTAGTAATTTATATTTATGTATGTAATATTACTTTAATGCCTGATAGTATCATAGTTTTTCAGGGAGAAGAGCTTAATATTAAAACAATTTATGGGTTAAAAATCAACTCAAAAAACGGAAGATTTGGCGGTTCTTATGATGTAATGCAAACAGCTAATAATTTATCTGAAAGTGTTTCAAATAATATAGGAACTGTAAATTTAAGCTTAGATTTATTTGGTACTATTCCAGTAAAAGAAATAGATGTAAATGTTTTGCCAAGAACAACGGTTGTACCACTTGGAAATTCGGTGGGAATGAAGTTGTATACGGATGGGGTATTAGTAGTTGGAATGTCTGAAATAAAAGGTGAAGATAATATTAGCTATAAACCCTATGAAAACTCTGGAATTGAAGAAGGAGATAGAATTATTAAAGTAAATAATTATGGAATAGAAAACACAGATGAACTTGTAAGAACTATTAATGGTTCTAAAGGTAATGAAATTGAGGTTGTTTATATAAGAGATGAAAATGAAGTAAAAACTGTTATGAAACCAGTAAAAACATCTGCTAATGAGTATAAATTAGGATTATGGGTACGAGATGCAGCAGCAGGTGTTGGAACTGCAACATTTTATGAACCATCAACAGGAATGTTTGCAGCTTTAGGGCATGGAATAACTGATATAGATACAGGGGATATTGTTGAAATATCAAATGGAGAATTAACAACTAGCTCAATTGTTGCAATAAAAAAAGGAGAAAAAGGAAGACCCGGAGAAATTAGAGGATCAATAGAATCAGGTTTAAAATTAGGAGAAATATATAAAAACGGAAATTTTGGTATTTGTGGAAATGTTACAAATAAAGCAAATCTAGATTTTTCAAATTCAGAAGAAATGGAGGTTGCTTTAAGAAGTGAAATTAAAGAAGGAAAAGCATATATAATTTGTGAATTAGAAAATGGAAAAAAAGAAAAATATGAAATTGAAATTGAGAAGATTTTTATAAGTAATAATTATGATAATAAAAGTATGCTTATAAAAGTAACTGATAAAAATTTATTAGAAAAAACCGGACGGAATTATTCAAGGAATGAGTGGCTCGCCAATAATTCAAAATGGAAGATTCGTGCGGAGCAGTGACACATGTGCTTGTAAATGATCCAACTCAGGGGTATGCAGTTTTTGCTGATATGATGATTAAGCAAATGAGGGAAGTTAAATAAGCCAAAAATATAGACACATCCCCAAAAAAATGTTAGAATATAAATGTAGATAATGAAACATGGAGATGATGAAATGAGTAAAAAGAATAATAACGGATTAGTATCTTTTTTGATTACACTAATTATAATATTATTTGCATTAATAATGACTTTCGTAGTATTAAATAGTATGAATCCGGAAAGATTTAAGCAAGCATTAAACACAGTAACAGAAGTTGCACAAAATACAGTTAATTCAGTAAAAGAATCAATATATGGAAAACCAGTTGTAAAAGATAATATAGAATTTCCTGATGAGGAAAAATTGACAGAAGCACAAAAATATTATTATTACCAACAATTAAGCGAAACAGGAAAAAAGATTTATTTAACTATTGAAAAAAATATTGAAAATTTAAAAAATGGGGAGGATAATATTCCATTACCACCAAGCTTAAATGATGATGCAAAATCGCATGAAAATGGAAAAGAGTATATTGCTAAAGAATTTCAAAATGCTTGGGATGCGTTTATAACTGATAAATCAGAGTATTTTTATTTAGATAGTAGTAAAGTTTGTATTGTATCAAAAATTACAACAAAAGGTTCAAATGTTGATTATGAATTTTTTATTGGAAAAGGGGATAATGATAATTATTTTATAGATGAATTTAAAAATAAACAACAAGTTGAAAGTGCTGTAGCTCAAGTAGAAAAAGCTAAAAAGGAGATATTAAGAGGTGCTTCAGGAAACAATTATGAAAAAATAAAATATGTTCATGATTGGCTTGTTGATAATGTAAAATATGACACAAACAATAGTAAAAATACATCAAACATTTATGGTTGTTTAGTAAATAAAAGTGTTGTGTGCGAAGGTTATGCAAGAACATTTAAATATTTATTAGATGAGCTTGAAATACCATGTGTTTTAGTTTCAGGAATTGCAACTGATGATGATGGAAAAAAAGAAAGACATGCATGGAATTATGTGTATTTAAAAAATGATTGGTATGCAATTGATACAACTTGGGATGACCCAATTATAATTGGAAATGGAAAAGTTGATGAAAATATTAAATATAAATATTTCTTGAAGGGAAGTAGCACTATGAATAAAGACCATATAACAAGTGGTCAAGTTACTAAAAATGGTTATGAATTTGAATATCCAAAATTGGCTGTAGATGATATAAGTTAGAATTGTTTGTAGCAAAAAAATAAAAATCGAAAATTCATTTTCGATTTTTATTTTTTTCTTTTCTTTTCTTTTCTTTTCTATTAAATATAAATTAATTGAGAATATGAAAAATTCAACCATATAAAGTATATACTTTAAAACTAAATTTGTAAATACTTTATTCATCTATTTTTTCAACTAATAAATCTTTAATATTTGTAACTGTACCAGCACCTAGTGTAATAACTAAATCATTATTAAGCACATGTGATTTTACAAAGCTTGCTATTTCATTGAAATCAGGCATATAATACGCTTTTCTTCCAAGCTTTTGTATTTCATTTACTAAATCTTTTGAACTAATATTAAATGTATTTTTTTCACGAGCTGCATAAATATCTGTTATAATAATGTTATCAAATAAAGTTAAAGCTTTTGCAAAATCTGCTAGTAAATTTTTTGTTCTACTATATGTGTGTGGTTGGAAAATAACCCATGATTTATTATAAGATTTATTTTTCATTGCAGAAGCAGTTGCTTTAATTTCTGTTGGATGATGACCATAATCATCAAAAACTGTTACATGATTTCCAAATTCACCAACATATTCTAATCTTCTATGAGCTCCTGTGAATTTTAATAAACCATTTTTTATCTGTTCTTTATTTAATCCATAAATATGACAAACACTAATACATGCTAATGCATTTAAAACATTATGCATTCCTGTAACTGATAAGCTAATTGTTTTATAAAATGTGTTATTGTAATATACATCAAAAGTAGGGAAACCATTTTTATTAAAAGTAATATTTCTAGCAATAAAGTTTGCATTTTGATTATTTAATGCAAATGTTATTGTTTTAGCTTCAGTACATTTTGATAATGCTGAACAATTAGGGTCATCACTATTTATAACTAATAAACCATTTGAAGGTAATAGTTTTACATATTTTTTAAATGCCATAACAATGTGGTCCATATCTTTAAAATAATCTAAATGGTCATTATCTATATTTAAAATAATTTCTGTTTTAGGGTAGAATTTTAAAAAGCTTTCAACATATTCGCAAGCTTCTATTATAAAATATTCACTATTTCCAACTCTATAATTTGCATTTATTTGGTTAAAAAATGCTCCAACTTGAATAGTAGGGTCAAGCTTTCCTTCAAGAAAACAACTTGCAATCATTGATGTTGTAGTAGTTTTTCCATGTGTACCAGATACGCAAATAGTATCATTAAAAACTTTTGTAAGTAAGCCTAAAAAATCTCCTCTTTCAATTGTTGGAATATATAGTTTTCTTGCTTGAACAAGTTCTGGATCTTCTTGACTTATTGCGGCTGTATATACTACTAAATCTGCTTTTGCTACACTTTCAATATCATGCCCTATTTTTACAGGTATTCCATGTGAAATTAAGTCATCTGTGTATTCTGATTGTGCTGTATCTGAACCAGTAACATAAAATCCCCAATTTTTAAGAATTTCAGCAATACCGCTCATGCTTACTCCACCAATACCAATCATATGTATTTTTTTATATTTTTCTAATTCTTCTAAATTAGCCAAGTTAAACACTCTCCTTTTATGGTAAATATATTCTCATAAAATATATCTTGTTACATTATATATAAATAATGCACATTTTTCAATACTTTTATTCAAAAAAGTGAGACAATTGGGGACGGTCTTTTTAGTCTCATTTTTGAAACATTCCGGGACGGTCTTAAAATGTTTCAAAATCTGTGACCGAGAGAAAGCAATAAGTCTCCATTTTTTGAGATAAATTTTAGAAATTTTGTAAAAAAAGAAGGAAAAAAATTATTTTTGATGAATAATATATTAGTATGTGTAATATAATACTATACATATGAAAAAACATAAAAACATTGGAAGGCGGTGCTCTAGAATGCAAATTACAGATGTGCGTTTAAAGAAAGTAAATTCAGGAAGCAGAATGAAAGCAGTTGCTTCAGTTACATTTGATAATGAATTTGTAGTTCATGAAATCAAAGTTATCGAAAGTCAAAAAGGATTATTTATTGCTATGCCTAGCAAAAAAAGATTAAATGGTGAACATAAAGATATAGCTCACCCAATCAATCCAGAGACAAGAGAAAAAATAGAAAAGGCTATATTTGAAGCATATGAAAATGCTCCAGAACCAGAAGAAACAGCAGCAGCTGTTGATAATGACGAAGTAGCTGAATAATAAATAAAAGAACACTTTTTAAGTGTTCTTTTTTGTATAAATGAAAAATGCAGAAGGAATTTCCTTCTGCATTAAAAATTAAGAAAGTTAAAACTGATTCACTGGTATTATTCTTGTATCTCCACAGAAATTTATAATTCTTTCAACACAGCTTTTGCTGGTTTCTGCGTCAATGCATAATACATCAATATAATAGTAATTTGTTCTCGAGCTTTTATACGGCTTTGTAACTATTTCCGAATATTCTGCAGGTATATTTTTCATAAGTTTTGGAATATACTGCTCCAATATTGGAACCTGATAAATAGGAACTCCGTTTACGTCAACTGCCTTTAAAGCGTCTAGATTCATTCTACTCATTGATATCTGTCCTTTCTTATATGTATGAAATTTTAACGTACTGACTATGATAACATAAAACATGAAAAAAGTCAACAAAAATTCATTATAAAATATTGACATAATGCGACAAAATTTGATATAATACAAAAACACTGTAGAGAGATACCTGTTCTCATTCCGAACACAGAAGCCAAACTCTATTGATAGAATTTATATGATTTTGTGTATTAAACATTAACATAAATGCTATTAAGAGTCGTGCTAAAAATCACTAACAACTTTAATCATATAATTACCGAATATGTGCTTACATATTGGGTATTTTTGTCTTTTTATCTATAAAATAAAACCCAATTTTATAAATATATTGAAAATGTTTAATAACAAAATTATATCGAAGTAAAAAATGATAGGAGGTAGGTTATCAAATTAATTAAAAATTTAACCTAAAACAAAATAAAAAAGAAAGGATGAGGCTAAAACAAATTAATTAATAAAAGGAGGGGAATTTTTTGAAAAAAATACTTAAAGAATTACTAAAAAAACATGCAATTTTAATAATCGCAGAATTGATTTTAATATCAATTAACATCTATCTATTAACTGTTCCATCTAAAATGTTAGGTCAAATAATTGATTTACTTTATGGTATTGAGGAAAACAAATTACAAATATTGCAAACATCTTATTTTTTATTAGGAATGTGTATGTTATTACTAATATCTAGAGTTGCATGGAAAATGATTGATGCAAAAATTTCTAGGAATATAGTTAAAAAAATGAGAGATACTGTTTTTGAAAAATTATTAAAGACAGATGTTTCAAAATTAGACAGCTTAAAAAATGGAGATGTAATGTCTTATTTTGTTAAAGATATTGCTGAAATAAGAAAATTTGTTTCAAATGTTATTACTTTAATTGTAAGATTCATTTTAAATTTTGCAATTGTTGCAATAGCTATGATACAGTCAACAAATTATAAATTAACAGCAATTTCAATTTGCCCAATTATAATTAGTATTATTCTAATTTTTATGATGATTAAAAAAATAGAAAAGTCATATAATTTGGCAAGAAAGAAGTTCACAGAGCTTTCAGAGTTTGTTCAGGAGAGTACTGATAGTATACGAACTACTAAGGCATATGTTGGAGAAGAAAAGCAATATAATGAATTTCTAAATAAAAATACTAGTTTGAAAAATACTGATTTTGATGTTATAAAAAGTGAGACAATACTTAGTATTTATATGAATTTAGGAATAGGACTAGGGTTAGGATTGTCAATTTTATTTGGAAGTAAAATGGTTTTAAATGGAGAAATTTCTGTTGGAGATTTTGTTGCTTTTAATGGGTATATGTTAATATTACAACAACCAATAAGATGGATTCCTTGGATGGTTAAGCACTTTAAAAGATTTCAGGTTGCATATAAAAGATTAGATGATTTCATGAAAATGGATGAGGAAAAAATTCAAATATATGATTATAAAGAAGAAGTATTAAATGGAGATATAATAATAAATAATCTTACATATAGATATTCAGAAAATAGCGAACCAGTTTTAAAAAATATAAATATTGATATACCAAAAGGAAAATCACTTGGAATAATTGGGGTTATAGGTAGTGGGAAAACTACGTTAATGAATTTGTTATTAAAGTTATATAAACTTCCTGATGGTAAAATTTATATTGATGGAAAAGATATTAACAATATAAAAACAGATACAATAAGACATAATATTTGTTACATAACTCAAGATAATTTCTTGTTTTCATCTACATTAAAGGAAAATATAAATTTATTTAGAGATATTTATGATGAGGATGATATTTTAAGAAGTACAAAGTCTTCGATGATATATGATGAAATATCTAAAATGTCAGATGGAATTAATACAATTATCGGTGAGAAGGGTATTGATTTATCTGGTGGACAAAAGCAAAGAGTTGTTATTTCAAGAGCTTTTTTAAATAAAAGTAATATTGTTATTTTTGATGATACTTTTTCTGCTTTGGATAATAGAACAGAAGAGGTTTTACTAAATAATATTAGAAATCTTACAGAAAACAAGACTTGTATAATTGTTTCTAATAGAATTTCAGATATAAAACATTGTGATGAAATTATTGTTCTTGAAAATGGTGAAATAGTTGAGAGAGGTATTCATCGTGATTTATTAGGATTAAAGAAGAAATATTATGAGTTTTATAAAAATCAGGCTGAAAAAAGCAAAGTTGATATTTTAAATTAGATATAGAAGGGAGGTTTAATATGAAAAATAAAACCTTTGATAGAATTAAAAAAATGGTAAAACCATATAGAAAAACAGTTATTTTTGTAATTATTTTAGCAGTTATTATCGATATTATGGCTTTAGTTAAGCCATATTTAGTAAGACTTCTTATTGATGATTTTTTAAAAAATGGAATTAGTCAAAATGAGTTTTTATCTGTAAATATTATTGCATACATATATATTGGATTAGTTTTGTTTGAAAACTTTTTAGAGTATTTTAATAGCACAAGAACAAATATCATTGGAGAAAGTGTCGTTTTCGATTTAAGAAATAAGATGTATACATATATGGAAAAAGCAAATATAAAATTCCATGACAAAATGCCATCAGGAACATTATTTGTTAGGATAATTAGTGATATTGAGGATATATATGCATTATTTTGTGATGTAATTACAACATCCATCAAGGATATCTTTATTATAATTGGTTTAGTTGGAGTGATGATTTACATTAGCTGTAAATTAGCAATGATAAGTATGATAATTATCCCATTAATTATAGTATCTTCTTTGATTCTTACTAAATTATTAAATAAAACATATTCTGCTGTTAAAACTGTACGAACTAAACTGAATATATTTTTCTCTGAATCTATATATGGTTTAAAAGTAATAAAAATCTTTAATAGGCAAAAGGAAAAGCAAACAGAATGTGAAAATATAACAGATGAATTTAGAAAAACAATCAAGCCAATCGGATTGTTCCAAGGCTTGTTACCAGCAATTATGACTTTAATTGAAAACCTAGGAATTGCAATTGTCATATGGTCAGTTGTAAATAAATGGATTGGTGCTTCATTAGAGGTTGGCGTGATTTATATGTTTATAACATATTTGAAAAGCTTGTTTGATCCTATTAATAGATTGATAGAAAATGTTGAGGTTGTAGAAGAAGCGGTTACTTCAATTGATAAAATTTATGAAATATTAGATAAGGAAGAATATGTTGAAGACTTTGATTCAGGAAAGAGAATTGATAAAATAAAAGGAAAAATTGAATTTAGAAACGTATGGTTTGCATATGAAGAAGAAAATTGGATTTTGAAAAATGTTAGTTTTACAATAGAACCAGGTCAAAGTGTTGCATTAGTTGGAAAAACAGGTTCTGGAAAAACAACAATTACAAATCTTATAAATAGATTTTATACAATTCAAAAGGGTGAGATTTTAATAGATGGAATTAATATTTACGATATTAATCTTGCAGACTTAAGAAGAAACATTGGAACAATTTTACAAGATCCTTTTATTTATGCAAAATCTATAAAAGATAATATAAAATTGTTTAATGATATATCTGATGAAAAAATTGAAGAAGCAATAGAATTAGCATCAGCTAGAGAGTTTGTAGAAAATCAAGAAAATGGATTAGATGAAATAGCAAGAGAAAGAGGAAATTCATTCTCTGCAGGAGAAAAACAATTATTAGCATTCGCACGAATATTTGCATTACAACCATCAGTATTTATTTTAGATGAAGCAACAGCCAATATTGATACAACAACAGAACAATTAATTCAAGAGTCTGTTGACAAGTTGTCTTCTGAAAAAACTTCAATTTTTATTGCACACAGATTAGCTACTATTGTTAATGTGGATAAGATTATTGTGTTGAGTAATGGAGAAATTGTTGAGGAAGGAAATCACGAGGAGTTAGTTAAGTCTGGCGGATATTATAGCAAGTTGTATAATTCTTATTATAATAGTTTGATTTAGTGCACAGTTGGGGACGCGTCCCAACTGTGCATTTTGCACAACTGGGACGCGTCCCTAACTGTGCATTTTCAAAAACTTGCTTAAAAGCCTTGAAAAAAATCCATTTTAATGATTAAATAAGACGTGTAAAAATGGATAAAATAAGAAAAGTATATATACCAAAGGAGAGGTGCAAATATGTGTGGTTTTTGTGGATTCACTGGTAAAGTTGAAAATAAAGAACAAGTTATAGAAAATATGATGGAAAAGATAATTTATAGAGGACCTGATAGTAAAGGTAGTCATGTAGATGATGATATAGCTTTAGGTTTTAGAAGATTATCAATTATTGATTTAGCTGATGGTGCTCAACCTATTTATAATGAAGATGGTACTAAAGTAATTGTTTTTAATGGAGAGATTTATAATTATAAAGGGATTCGTGAGGATTTAATAAAAAAGGGACATGTATTTAAAACTAAGACAGATACAGAGGTTATTTTACATGGTTATGAGGAATATGGACCAGAGGTTTTAAATAAATTTAGAGGTATGTTTGGAATTGCAATTTGGGATTTGGTTTCTAAGGAATTATTTATTGCTAGAGATTTCTTTGGAATTAAACCTATGTATTACACACAGGTGGGAAATGATTTAATTTTTGGTTCAGAAATTAAGTGTATTTTAACACATCCAAATGTAAAAAAAGAGCTTAATGAATCTGCTTTGCAAAATTATTTATCATTCCAATATGGTGTTCCAAATGACACATTTTTTAAGGATATTTATTGCTTGCAACCAGGTCATTATTTAAAATTTAAATCTGGAAAATTAGAAATTACAAGATATTGGAAACCAGAATTTATGGTTAATGATTCTTGGGAGGAAGATAGATTAGTTGAAGAGATTGATAAGGTTTTCAAAGATTCAGTTGAAGCTCATAAAATAAGTGATGTTGAAGTTGGATGTTTCTTATCAAGTGGTGTTGATTCAAGTTATGTTGCAACACAATTTAAAGGACAAAAAAGCTTTACAGTTGGATTTAATTATAATAAATATAATGAAATTGATTATGCAAAAGAATTGGCAGAGGAAATTGGACAAGACCATTATTTTAAAAGAATTGAAGATGACGAATTTTGGGAGATTGTTCCAAAAGTCCAATATTACATGGATCAACCACATGCAGATCCTTCTTGTGTTGCATTATATTATGTATGCAAAATTGCAAGTGAACATGTAAAAGTTGTGTTATCAGGTGAGGGTGCTGATGAGTTATTTGGAGGATATAGAATTTATCATGAACCATTTAGCTTACGTTATAGCAAGTTTTTACCAAGATTTATGTGGAAAGGTATAGCAGGAATTTTAAATGCAATTCCAGTAGAATTTCCAGGAAAAAGCTATGCAAATAGAGCAAGTAAAACTTTAGAAGAAAGATTTATTGGAAATGCTAATTTATTCTCTGACAAAGAAAAACGTAAAATCTTAAAAAATACTGAAGGAATGAAAAAGCCAGAGGAATTAACAAGACCATTTTATGAGGATACAAAAGGAATGGATGATGTTACAAGAATGCAATATATTGACATCAACTTCTGGATGATAGGTGACATCTTATTAAAAGCTGACAGAATGAGTATGGCAAATTCATTGGAATTAAGAGTTCCATTCTTAGATAAAGAAGTGTGGAATTTGGCAAGAACAATTCCAGCTAAATTTAAAGTAACAAAAGATGGACAAACTAAGGTTGCAATGAGAAAAGCGGCACTTAAAAATATGCCAGAAAAAGTTGCTTCAAGAAAAAAATTAGGATTCCCTGTTCCAACAAGAGAATGGTTAAAACAAGAAAAATATTACAATATTGTTAAAAAGGAATTTGAATCAGAAACAGCTAAAAAATATTTTGTTACTGAAGAAATAGTAAAATTATTAGATGAACATATACAATTGAAAAAAGATAATAGCAGAAAAATTTGGACAATTTATGTGTTCTTGATTTGGTATAAGCAATTTTTTGAGGAATAATTTGCACAATTGGGGACGCGTCCCGACTGTGCATTTTGCACAGCAGGGACGCGTCCCCAATTGTGCATAAATATGTAAAGGAGTGGAAATAATGTGTGGATTTGTAGGTTTTATGGACAAATTAAACCAAGATGAAAAACGTAAAAGTATAAAAGTAATGGCAGACAGAATCATACACAGAGGTCCTGATGAAGAAGGATATTATGTAGATGATGATGTTGCTTTAGGACATAGAAGATTATCAATCATAGATTTAAGTAGTGGACAGCAACCAATGTTTAATGAAGATGGAAGTGTTGTTGTTGTATTTAATGGTGAAATTTATAATTATCAAGATATTAAGAAAGACCTAGAGGCAAAGGGACATACTTTTAAAACTAATTCGGATACAGAAGTTTTAGTTCATGGTTATGAAGAATATAAAGAAGAATTATTTAATAAATTAAGAGGAATGTTTGGATTTGTAATTTATGATATAAAAAACAAAGAATTAATAGGTGTTAGAGATTATTTTGGAATTAAACCTTTTTATTATTATGATGATGGTAAAACTTTTATTTTTGGATCTGAAATTAAAAGCTTTTTAGATCATCCAAATTTTGTAAAAGAAGTTAATAAAAAAGCATTAAAACCATTTTTAACTTTCCAATATTCTGTATTAGATGAAACATTCTTTAAAAATACATATAGATTAAAACCAGGAAATTATTTTAAATTAAAAGATGGAAAAATTGAAATAAAACAATATTTCAAAGCTGAATATATGAAACAAAATGATACATATGAAAGTTATAAAAAACAAGTAAAAGAATCACTTGAAGATTCAGTAAAATGTCACCAAATAAGTGATGTTGAAGTTGGTTCATATTTATCAGGTGGTGTTGATTCATCATATATTGTAAGTATGGCAAAACCTGATAAAACATTTACAGTTGGATTTGATAAAACAGGTTTTGATGAGTCTGTTTTTGCAAAAGATTTATCAAAAATATTTAACACAAATAACTATAATAGAGTATTAACAGGAGATGACTTCTTTAACGCTCTACCTGTTGTTCAATATCATACAGATGAGCCACATGCCAACTTATCAACAGTACCACTATTTTTCTTATCAAAATTAGCAAGGGAAAAAGTAAAAGTAGTTCTTTCTGGTGAAGGTGCAGATGAAATGTATGGTGGTTATAATGAACTAAATGTAAGCAAATGGATTAAAGCATATTGCAAATTACCATTAGCATTTAGAAAATGTTTAGCAAATAAGGTTAGAGATAAAAAGAAATTTAAAGGTAAAAGAATTATTTGCCAATATGATAGACCATTATCTGAAAGATTTATTGGAAATGCATTTATTATGGATGATAATGAAACAGAAGATATTTTATGTGATGAATTAAAAGGTAATGGAATTAAGTTTGCTGAAATAATTAAACCATATTATGAAGATGTAAAAGGTATGGATGAAATTACTCAAATGATGTATATTAATATGCATTTTTGGCTTGCAAAAGATATGCTTTTAAAAGCTGATAAAATGAGTATGGCAAATTCTGTTGAGCTTCGTGTTCCTTTCCTAGATAAAGAAGTTTGGAATGTTGCAAAAAAAATTCCAAGTAAATATTTGATTAAAGATGGAGAAACTAAAAAGGTTTTCAGAGATGTTGCTAAAGAAGTAATTCCTGAAGAATGGGCTAAGAGAAGAAAGTTAGGTTTCCCAGTTCCATTTTTTATGTGGATTAAAGAAGAAAAATATTTTAATAAAGTAAAAGATTTATTTATGCAAGATTGGGTTGGAGAATTTTTTGATAAAGATAAAATTAATAAAATGCTTGATGACCATTATGCAGGTGTAGAAAACCATGGTAGAAAATTATATAATATTTATATTTTCTTAGTTTGGTATAAGGTTTATTTTGTTGATGGGGCAAAAGCTTTAAGTTTATAAAATGTTAATTAATGGGGATGGGGCTATCTAGCACCATTCCTATTTTATGGTAGATATTAGAGGTTGAAACGTTGACATAAAATAGTAAAAATGGTATAATTAAGTATAAATTTTTATAAGGAGGTTGATAATTACCTTAATTTTTTCATTCGCCATAAACCCATTTTGATAATGTGAAAGGACATTTTTATGAAGGAAGTAAAAATAACACCAGCAGTCAAGAAACGTGCAGAGAAATTTCAGACACTGCATCAAAAAGGATATTCTGTTAAGGAAGCTGCAGAGGAAATGAAGGTCAGCATAGAAACAATTTATATAGAGCTTCAAGCATATGCAGAAATTAACGGAAAACCAACATTTGACAAGCCAGACAGACTGTATTACATAAGAGAATACAAGTCAAGACAACAAGGTGTAAAAATTACTAGAAGTAAAATTTCAACTAGTGAAACACAATCAGACAAATCAACTAGCGCAGTTCCTAAATCAGACAAATCAACCAGCACAGTTCCTAAAGTTGAAAAAAACTCAAACGCAGAGGCAGTAAACCAAAGTACTGAAGCTTCGTTCACAGATTCAAGCCAAACTCAGAATGCAATTGATAATGAGTTAAAACTTCTTAGCGAATGCTTCGAAACTGTGGAGAATTATTCAGAATATCTGTTGGGAGTTCTCTCACAGATTGCTTCAACACACACAGAAACCATTGCTAATTTCAAGGAGGAAGCAAAATGAATGCAGCAAAATTTGATCGCCTTACATTTGAAAACTTGAAAAAGTATCCCAAGAATAACGTCGATTTCTTCATAGATAAGTTCGGCTTTGATGATGAGGATGATTTCGCAAATAACCTACAAAGAATATACTCTATTAGTAGAGATGAAGCTGTAGGTATCATTAATAAAATGAAGAAAAAAGAGGAAAAGGCTAAAAGAAAAGAGGAGAAAAGAGCTATGAAGGCTAAAAAGACAGGCAAAATTGTCAAAAACAATCCAATTGATATTAATGTAATTGCTGATAAATCTTCTGTTGCAATTTCTAATATCACAGAGAATACTTCTAAAACTGATAAGGTTGATATGATGAGCAACAATATCGTGTCTAATACAGTTGAAGAAGCTTTAGCAAAAGCAAAATCTGAAATGAGCATGGAAAACAGAGCTGAAGAAGTATGTTCAATAGTTACTGAACAGCCTGAAACTACTGAGGTTACAAAAGTTACTGAAGTTCCTAAGGTTATTGAAGATGTTAAAGTCTCTGAAGTTTCTGAAGTCTCTGAAGTTTCTGAATGCGTTGAACTTCCTGGAGTTTCTGAATTAGATAGTCTGAAGGTAAAACTTGCTAAAGATGAAAATCTGATTTTAGAGATTATCGAGGACATTGCCAAAAAAACAGAGCTTTGCGAAAAAATTCTCAGTAATATCAATGACTGCACTGAAAGAGTAAAGCAGATACAGGACGAACTTGAAAGCGAAAAGAAAAAGGCAGAAGAAAATGTTTTACTGCTTCACGAAACAGAAAATTCAATTTCTGAGAGCATCGATATGAAGAAAATGGTGCTTGAAGAGATGTCAAATCTTAAGAGCAGAATAGAAGAATTAGAAGTTACAAAACTTTATTTCTGTAATCCATTAATAGCTTCCTCAAAAGACATTATTGCAAATGATGTACAGGTTGACACTGATATGGTCACAGCCAAACTGATGACAATTGTTACAGATGAAAGACTCAAGGAAATGCAGATGCCAATCGGTATGATTAGTGATTTAGCAAGAGACTTAGCAATTATCGAAAAGATTTCTGCAGAAAACGGAACAAAGAAAATGGTACTTGTATTCAATTCTGTAGATGATGTCTTAGCAGAAGCAATAGCAGTAATGACAAAAGAAATGGAAATTGAGGTAATCTAAACTCCAATGGGACCAGCTGTAATAGCTAGTCCCATTTATTTTTTTATATTAGTTGTTATTATTTAAATTCAACAATAGTAACGCCCATCTCACCTTCACCAAAAGTACCAAGTCTAAACGATTTCACATGTGGATGTTTACGAAGAAAAGTATGTATTCCTTCACGAAGTTTACCTGTACCTTTGCCATGAACAATTCTAGCAGATGGTAAATTTGATAAATAGCAATCATCTAAATATTTGTCTATAATAAATATTGCATCTTCAACATTTTGCCCAATTACATTAATTTCAGGAGAGATTAATTTAGCCTTTAAATCAGATGATTTGTTATATTTGTTTGATTTATTACTAAAAGAATTATTGGTATTACTTTGTTTTTTAGATTTAGCAACCTTTTGCAAATTACTAATTTTAACAGAAGTTTTTGTGCTTCCAAACTGAACCATAACTTCATTGTTTCTATTTGGATGTGTTAAAACTGTACCAATCATATTAAATGGTTGAACCAAAACTTCAATTCCAATTTGTATTTCTGAAGTGTCTAAAGAATTTTCAGATTTGATTTCAGAATCAGAGGAATCAGTATTAATTAATTGTTTTTTAATATCAGAATTTAAATCCTCGCGCAATTGATTAGCTCTTTTTAAACTATTTTTATCAACTAAGTTTTTCTCAGTATTATCATATAAATCATTTAATTCTTTAATAATATCATTAGCATCTTCTTTAGCAGAAAGCAAAATGTTTTTTGCTTCAATTTTAGCTTTTTCGATTATTTCTTTTTCTCTAGATTGAACATCTGAAACATTATTTTCTAATTGCTTTCTTAATAGCTCAACTTGATTAGAATTTTTTAATATTTTTTCCTTTTCCTTTTCAATTAATAATTTATCATCATAAATGTTTTTAATTAATTCTTCAACACTTATATTATCCTCAGTTAATAAACCTTCAGCTCTTTCTAAGATTTCAGAAGGTAATCCTAATTTCTTACTAATTGCAAATGCATTACTTTTTCCAGGAACACCTATTAAAATCTTATAAGTTGGGCGAAGATTTTCTATGTCAAACTCTGAACTTGCATTTTCAAAACCATTTGTAACTAGAGCATAGTGTTTTAATTCTGGATAATGTGTTGTAGAAAGTGTTAAAACACCTTTGTTATAAAGGTTTTCTAAAATACTAATTGCAAGATTAGCTCCTTGTATAGGGTCAGTTCCAGAGCCTAACTCATCAATTAAAACAAGACTATTTTTAGTTGATTTTGCTAAAATATCAATTATATTTGTCATGTGTGATGAAAATGTACTTAAAGATTCTTGAATGCTTTGCTCATCACCAATATCTGCAAAAACATTGTCAAATACATAAATACTGCTATTTTCTTTTGCAGGAATGTGAAGGCCAGAACATGCCATCAAACATAACAATCCAACTGTTTTTAATGTTACAGTTTTTCCTCCAGTATTTGGTCCTGTAATAATTAATGATTTAAAATCTTTTCCTAAATTAATATCAATTGGAACAACTAAATTCTGGTCAATTAAAGGGTGTCTAGCTTGCTTTAAATCTATAAATTTTTTTGCATTTATAATAGGTTGAATTCCATCAATATCTTTAGAATATAAAGCTTTTGCAAAAATCAAATCTATATCTCCAATTATTTCAATAGTATCTTTAATATTCTCTGTAATAGGGAATATTAATTTAGATAAATTTTCTAGAATTTTTTCAATTTCAATTTCTTCTTCTAATTTAATATTATTAATTTGATTATTTAAATCAAATACAGATGTTGGCTCAATGTATACAGTAGATCCACTTGCAGAAATATCATGTATTAAACCATTTATATTTTCTTTATATTCAATTTTGACAGGAATTACAAATCTGTCATTTCGTATAGTAATTATAGGTTCCATTATATATTTAGAATATGCAGATGAATGTATAAATGAATTTAATTTTTCTTTGATGCCACTTTCTAATCTACGACGATTACGTCTTAAAGAATTAAGAGTTTTAGAAGCATCATCAGAAATATTATTTTCATCTAAAATTGCTTTTGTAATTTCTTGATATATTCCAGGGTTTGAGTAAAGTGCTTCAAATTTTGGTAGTAAAATATTATTACTAATTTGTTGTGTTTCAAGAACCTTACTACTGTTATGGTTTTGATTGTTTTCAAAATCTATACTGCTTTTTGAACTTTTAGAGTCATCTAAAGTTTTATATTCTTCAGAATTATGATAGTATTCTTTTAAATTACTTGATACTTTTAAAATCTTTGCAATTTCTAATAAAGCTTTTGGTCCTAATGGAATAAAGCTTTCAAGATTTTTTAAATATGGAGTAATATTCTCAATTTCATCGATAGGTATGTTTCCATATTTTATTATTAAATTATAAGCACATGAAGTTTCTTGTAATAGAATTTTTACTTCCTCTGTACTGTTAGATGGTAAAATATTAGAACATTTATTTTTACCAATATATGTCTTACAATATTTTTCTAATAATTGTAGAATTTTGTTAAATTCTAGTTTTGTTAAATTTGAATTCATTGTTTTTGAATCTCCTTTTTTATAATAGCTTGATTATAGCATAAATATGGGAATCTTTCAATGTAAAAAGAACAAAATAGGGAAAAATTGTTAATAAGAATTAAAAAAAATATATTGACATAAATTTATTGTTTTATTAAAATTAAATTGTAGATATTTGTATATTCATAGCCAAATATTTAAAAATTTATAACAAAGGAGAAATGAAATATGAAAGAGAAAAAGCAAACTAATCAGCATGGCTCAGCTCTAAAAACACTAATAGTTTTATTATTAGTAATAATTCTTTTAGCAACCTCATTAGGTTTATTTGCATGGGCCAAATATGTAACATCTTTAAAAGAAACTGCAGTAGTAGATGTTGCAAAATGGAATTTTGATTTAACATTAAGAGCAGGAGAAAGAACAGTAACATCGCCAACACAAACATTAGATTTGGCAACAACAACATATCAAAATATTGCAGAAGGAAAAATAGCACCAGGAACAAGTGGCGAATTTGATGTAGTAATTAATACAAAAGGTACAGAAGTTAGTATGTTATATACAGTAACAATTGGCATAACAGATTGTCCAAGAAATATAACATTCTCAAGACAAAAAGGAACAGATGCATCAACATTAGCAGAGGTTTCAGCAGGTGGAACAGACAGTTATACAAGAACAATAACATTTTCAGAATTTTTAACAAAGGAAAATGCAAGTGGAGAATTTGTAGAAAAAATCAAATGGAATTGGCCATATGAAGGTACAGTAAATGAAAGTGCAACTACTTATGATACATGGGATACAATAGATAATGGAAAAACAGCTAAACTAGCAATTACAGTTGTTGGAACAGAAATGATGAATCAACCATTAAGCATGGGAACATTAAAAAATGGTAATGATGTAATTACTAATGGAAGTACAATTAATATGAATGTTGGTGATACAACAACTTTAAGTGTTACAGGAACAGAAAGTGTTACATTTAGTTCATCAGATTCAACAAAGGCAAGTGTTAATTCTACAACAGGTGAAGTTACTGCATTAGCTGTAGGTACTTCAACAATAACATTAACAGGAAATAGTTCTGGTGAAACTATGAGTGTTGTGGTTAATGTTACAGCACCAGTAGCACAACTTGAGACAAGTGATATTGGAAAAGTGGTAAATTATAAAACAACTTTAAATGGAGTTGACTTAAATAGCTGGAGATTATTAAATTTAGATGGAGATTATGCATATATAATTCTAGACGGTTATTTACCTTTATCTGCTGTTGAGTTCCAAGGAGTTAATGAATCTGGTGATTATGGATTTGACACCGATGGGGCGGAGACAAGAGGCGTGTTATATAATGCATTAACAACAAAATCAAATTGGAGCCAGTTAGTAACAAATGGTAAAGCTAAAGATACTTCAAATTCTTTAGGGTTATCAGAAACAACTGATGTATGGGCTATCGGATCTCCTACAATTGAAATGTTTGCAGATAGTTGGAACATAGTAAATCCTGATGCTCCTATATGTTATGAAAAATCAAGTACACCAGATGCTGATGGGTTATATGGATATAGAACAGGAAAAACACAAATTGGAGAAGAGATAAATTATAGTAACAAAACAGGAAATGTTTTATATTTCCCTTATGGTAATGATAGTAGTATTACTCCTAATTCATATTGGATTGCTACACCAGCTAAAACAGATTCAGATTTGCCAGATGTTTTAATGGCAGTTTGGTCAAGCGGATATATAGATAGTTGTATAGATTATTATTCAGAAGCATTCCGTCCAGTAATTAGAGTACCATTAAGTGCTTTATAATAAAAAATATAAATTTTGTTTGCTTTATAAAAATTAATCAATTATAAAGCAATGAAAAGTTACTATTTAATACCTTTGAATAAAACAATCCGCCCAAACCTTAGAATTATGTAGTTTAAAAAAATATAATTAATACTCCGTTCGTTTGCTGGCGCTATGATTTGAGAAGAAGACGTTAGGTGGGGGCGCCAAACTGCGCACTCCACTGCGTATTAATATATTTTTTTAAACTACATAATTCTAAGGTTTGGGCTACTCAAAAGACAGAAGAGTTAAATTGTAGCAATGAAAATATAGAAATTTCAAAAAACACTTGAAAAATCTACCAAAATAGTATATAATTAAATAGCAGAATAAATAAAAAGCAGAAGAGTGGGAGCAAATCCCACTCTTTAATTGTAGATAAAGGGGGAAATATAGTTTGGCAAGTATTGAAGAAAGAGTGGAAGCTCTTGTAGTAAAATCAATTGAAAATTTAGGTTATCAATTGTATGATGTTCAATATGCAAAAGAAGGAAAAGATTACTTTTTGAGAATCTTTATTGAAAATCCTAATGGGCAAATTAGTTTAGAAGATTGTGAAAAAGTTAATAATGAGATTGAAGAATTGTTAGATACGGCAGATTATATTAAAGAACAATATTTTTTAGAAGTTTCTTCAACTGGTGTTGAAAAAATTATAAGAAAAGAAAAACATTTAAATGAAAATATTGACGAATACATAACTGTTAATTTATTTAAGCCAGTTAATAACAGTAAAGAGTTTGTTGGTATTTTGAAAAAGTTTGATAATGAAACAATTTATTTAGATGTAAATGATGAAGTTGTTGAGTTAGAAAGAAAAAATATTTCTTTGATTAAAAAGTATTTTGATTGGGATAATGAACTTAATTAAAGTAAAAAATATAAAAATTATATAAAATAAATGAAACAAAACAAGACAGCCGTAAAATGTTTCAAAATAAATGATAAATGAAACAAAATAAGACTGTCTCACAAATGTTTCAAAAAGGAGGAATTAATAAAAATGAAAAAGGGAGCAAAAGCAAAGCCAAGTAAAGCAATTGATAGTAAAGAAATGTTGCTTGCAATGGAAGAATTAGAAAAAGAAAATGGTATGGAGCCAGGAAGTTTAATGGAGGCTATTGAAACAGCGTTAGTTACTGCATATAAAAGAGATTTTGATTCAACAGCTGATAATGTGAAAGTTATTGTTGATAAGGAAACAGGAAGTTATCATGTATATGCTGAAAAAGAAGTTGTTGAAAGTGTTGAAGATGCAAATGTTCAAATTTCTTTAGAGGATGCTAAAAAAATTAATAAAACTTTAGAAATTGGTGATACAGCACAAATCGAAATTATGCCTAAAAACTTTGGTAGAATTGCAGCTGGAACAGCAAAACAAGTTATTATTCAAAAAATAAGAGAAGCTTCAAGAGAATATTTATATAATGAATTTAGTGATAGAAAAGGCGAAATTGTTTCAGGCTTAATTCAAAAAGCTGATGGTGGAATTGTTGTAGTTGATTTAGGAAGACTTGAAGGTGTTATGCCATTAAAAGAACAAGTTCCAACTGAAAAGTATCATGTAAATGATAAAATTAGAGCATATGTTTTAGATGTTGAAAAAGGTGCTAAAGGTGCTCCACAAGTTATTATTTCAAGAGCACATGCTGATTTTGTAAGAAAATTATTTGAATTAGAAATTCCAGAAATTTATGAAGGTGTTATTGAAATTAAAAGTGTTTCAAGAGATGCTGGAAGCAGAAGTAAAGTTGCTGTATATTCTCCAAACGAGAATATTGATCCAGTTGGTTCATGTGTAGGTCAAAAAGGTATTCGTATTCAAAACATTATTAATGAATTAGGTGGAGAAAAAATTGATGTAATTGAATGGAATGAAGATCCTGCAATATTTATTTCAGCTGCATTATTACCAGCTCAAGTTTTAGCTGTTGATGTGAATGAAGAAGAAAAATTTGCACAAGTAATCGTTCCTGATGACCAATTATCATTAGCAATTGGTAAAGCAGGTCAAAATGCTAGATTAGCTGCTAAATTAACAAATTGGGATAAGATTGATATTAAGAGCGAATCACAATTTAGAAAAATTCTTGCTGAAAGAGAAAATGCTGAAAATAGTGAAGGTGCTGGAGAGTTAGAAAATGCCAGCGTTTCAGAAGAAAAAATTGAATTAGTTGATGAAAATGTAGAAAACGAAACTGAAGAATAGTTTTTACATAAAAGCTTGAAAAAATTTAAATTAATAACTAATCATAATTGATTTTGAAAGTTGATTAATATTAATATAATAAAAAGGAAGTGAATGTTTTGAAAAGTGTACCACAAAGAACTTGTATAGGTTGTAATATCAAAAAAGATAAAAAAGATTTTATTAGAATTGTAAAAGACAATCAGAATAATATAAGCATTGATAGAACTGGAAAGGCAAATGGTAGAGGTGCATATATTTGTGATAGTCTTGAATGTTTGGAAAAGGCTATTAAAAACAAAAAAATAGAAAAAAGCTTTAAAATGCAAATTGATGAAGCTGTTTATGAAAACTTGAGAGGTGTAATTAGTGGTAAATAATTTTTCAGAATGCATTATTAAAAATATAAATGGGGGTGAAATTATTGGGTAAGATAAAAATACACGAGATTGCAAAAGAATTAGGCTTAACCAGTAAACAAATAATTGAAAAAGCGAATAGCTTAGGAATAGAAGTTTCTAGTCATTTGAGCTCTGTTGATGAAAAACAAGCCAAAACAATTAAAGAAGGTTTTGGTGATAAAAATACAAGTAATTCAAAAACTACTAGTAATGTAAAAACAGAGGATAAAAAGAAAAAAGAAGAAAAAAATAAAAAAGTAAAAGATGACAAGAAAAATGATACTCCTGTTATAATAAGAAGAGAAGTTATTATAAATGATGATGATAAAAAGAAAACAGATAATAAACCAAAGAATAATAGAAATGATGTTGGTTTTGTTGAAAGAAATAAAAATAAAGATTACAATATAGTTTATAGAAATAAAACAACTAAACCAATGACTTTTAGTGAATTGTTTGGAATTAAGGATAATAAAAAGGAAGAAACTAAAAAAGAAAATAGTAAGCCTGTAGATACAACAAAATCAAAGGCTACTGAATTAAGTAAAGGTTCAGAAAAAGCAAAACAAGATGTTCAAGAAACTACGAAAAACTCAGAAAATACATTAAATAAAAAAGAAGAGAATAGTGCTAAAGTCGAAGAAGTAAAACAAAACAAGGAATTAAATAATAGTAATGAGCTAAATAATAATTCTGAAACAAAAAAAGAGAGTTTTTCAAATAGCAATAATGAATCAAATGCAGAAGTTGTAAAATCAGATGTTACAAAAAATATTATTAAAAAGGAGAAAACAGAATTAACTGAAAATAAGGGTATGGAACAAGCAGTAAAGAAAGAATTTGGAAATAATAACGGATACAAAAGAAATGATAACTATAACCAAAATAGAAATAATTATAATAACAACAATAATAATTACAATAACAATTACAACAATAATCGCAATTCTAACAATGATAGATTTAATTCAGGTGATAGAAATAGATTTAATCAAGATGGAAATAGAAATACCAGATTCCAAAATGATAGAAATAATTTTAATAATAGAAATAATAATGGTTATAATAATCAAGATAGAAGAAATAATGACGAAAATGGATTTAATAGAAATAATAACAATAAGTTCCAAAAAGGTGGATATAATAACCGTAAAAATGATTTCAATAATAGAAATGATTTTAATAGAAATGGAAAAAGACCTCTTGATGAAAAAGGAATTGATAAAAATATCAAAGATATAATGTCTACTGAAATCGTTGAAAAAGATACACAAAGAGATTATAATAGCAGATCAATTGATAAAGCAAAACAAATCAAATTTGAAGAAAATAAAGGTAATAAGAAAACAACTAAAACTAAGAAAAATGGTAGATTTGAAGATTTCGATGGTGGAAAACTAAAAGGTTTAAAACAAGTAAATAAATTATCTAATATGTTTGATGAACAAGATGGTGGAATGTTAGATTATTATGATTTATCAAGTGGAAGAACTAAGAAAAACAAGAAAAAGAATAATAAGACTGAAGAAGGTAGTTCAAAACAAAAAATATTTGAATTAAAAGAAATTAGTATCCCTGAGAAAATTACTGTTAAAGATTTAGCTATTGAATTAAAGAAAACAAGTAGTGAGGTTATTAAAAAACTATTTGGTTTGGGTATTATGGCTACAATTAATAATGAAGTTGATTTTGATACAGCTTATTTAATTGCTTCAGAATTTGGCGTTACTGCTAACAAAAAGGAAATTGTTAATGAAGAAGATATTTTATTTGATGAATCTGAAGATAGAGAAGAAGATTTAAAACCAAGACCACCAGTTGTTGTTGTTATGGGTCATGTTGACCATGGTAAAACATCTTTATTAGATGCTATTAGAAGTACTAATGTTATTGAAGGAGAAGCAGGTGGTATTACTCAACATATTGGTGCTTATAAAGTAAATATTAATGATAGAGAAATTACTTTCTTAGATACACCAGGACATGAAGCGTTTACAAGTATGAGAGCTAGAGGTGCACAAATAACAGATATTGCAATTTTGGTTGTTGCTGCAAATGATGGTGTAATGCCTCAAACTGTTGAAGCTATTAATCATGCTAAAGCTGCTAATATTCCTATTATTGTTGCTGTTAATAAAATAGATTTACCAGAAGCAAATGTTGAAAAAGTTAAACAAGAACTAATGCAATATGAATTAGTTTCAGAAGAATGGGGTGGAGATACAATTTTCGTTCCTATTTCTGCTAAAAATAATATTAATATTGAAAACTTGTTAGAAATGGTTTTATTAGTTGCAGATATGCAAGAATTAAAAGCAAATCCAAATAAACAATCTAAAGGTGTTGTTATTGAAGCAAGACTTGATAAATCTAAAGGACCTATTGCATCTGTTTTAGTTCAAAGAGGTACTTTAGATGTTGGTGATACAGTCGTTGTTGGTACTTCAATTGGTAGAATTAGAGCAATGAAAAATGATAAAGGTCAAAGTGTTAAAGAGGCTGGACCATCAACACCAGTTGAAATTATGGGATTAACTGAAGTTCCAGAAGCTGGAGATACATTCTATGAAGTTAAAAATGAAAAAATGGCTAAACATTTAATTGAAAAAAGACGTGCACAAGAAAGAGAAAAAATGATTAGCACAAGTACTGTAACTTTAAGTAATTTATTTGAAAAAATGGAAAGTGAAAACTTGAAACAATTGAATTTAATAGTAAAAGCAGATGTTCAAGGTTCTGCAGAGGCTGTTAAACAATCATTAGAAAAATTATCAAATGAAGAAGTTAAGGTTAAAGTTATACATTCAGCTCCAGGTGCTATTAATGAATCTGATGTTCAACTTGCAAAAGCTGCAGGTGCAATTATTATTGGATTTAATGTTAGACCAGTTGTAACAGCTAAAGAACTAGCTGATAGAGATGAAGTTGAAATTAAATTGTATTCTATAATTTACCAAGCTATTGAAGATGTTGAATCTGCAATGAAAGGTTTATTAGACCCAGTTTATGAAGAAAAAATTATTGGTAATGCTCAAGTTAGACAAACATTTAAGGTTTCAAGTGTTGGAACAATTGCAGGATGTTTTGTTATTGATGGTAGAATTGAGAGAAATAGCGGTGTTAGAGTAATTCGTGATAATGTTGTAATTCATGAAGGAAAATTAGCTTCATTAAAACGTTTCAAAGATGATGTTAAAGAAGTAACAAAAGGATTTGAATGTGGTGTTCAAATTGAAGATTATAATGATATTAAGGAAGATGATATTATTGAGGCTTTTGTTATGGAGGAAGTAAAAAGATAATTTTTTCACTTTTGCAGGGGACCGTCGGAAAATAACGAAAAATGATATATTTATAACGAAAAAATTATTCTGTGTGAAGGAGATGAAATAGGAAAGTGGCTAAAAATGAGGCTCGTTTGAATAGGATAAATGAGGAGTTAAGAAAAGAGCTTAGTAGTATTTTAGCGTATGAGCTTAAGAATCCTAATATTACTGGGATGCTTAGTGTTACTAAAGTTAAGATTACTCCGGATTTTAAATATGCTAAAGTGTATGTTAGTATTTTAAATTCTAAAGATGTTGATAAAACTATGGCTGGTTTGAAGGAGTCTGCTGGTTTTATTAGAAGTCGAATTGCTAAGGAAATTAATTTGAGAATTACTCCTGAATTGGTTTTTGAAATTGATGATTCTTTAGAATATGGTGCTAGAATTGATAGTATTTTAAATGATTTGAAAAAATAAATAATTGGTGACAATGCTAAAAGCCAATGGGGACGGGGCAATTTGGCAGAATTAAAAATGTTGCCAAATTGCCCCGTCCCCTGTGGTTTATAGGTTTGCCCGGAAAAATAAAAACCTAAATTTTCACAAAGATAAGGAAGTTATGGAATGACTTTAGATAATATTTTAGAAGAAATAAATAAAGCAGAATCAATCGTAATATTAACACATGAAAATCCAGATGGTGATGCAATTGGAAGTAGTTTAGCATTATATAATGCTTTAAAAGATTATGGAAAAGAAAATGTTGATGTTATTATTCCGGAATATTCAAGATGTTTTGAATTTTTACCTGGAACAGATATTATAAAAAAAGAAAGTGATATTGAACAATATGATTTAGCTATTTCATTAGATGCTGCCACATTAAAAATGCTTAATGGTTGGGGAAAATATTTTGAAAATGCTAAAACAAGCATTGTTATAGATCATCATGGAACAAATACTATGTATGGTGATATAAACTACGTTAATCCTGATGCACCAGCTTGTGCGCAAATTTTGATAGTTGTTTTACAATATTTTAAAATGAAAATTACTAAAGAAATTGGTACATGTATTTTAACAGGTATTATTACTGATACAGGTGGTTTTAAATATCAAGGTACTAATGTTGAAACATTTGAATTTGTTGCAGAGCTTTTAAACAAAGGTGTTAATGTTTCAAAAATTTATAGAAGAGTTTTAGAAACAACAACAAGAACAAGTTTTGAACTAAGAAGAATTGCTGAATCAAGATTGGAATTTTTCTTTGATAATAAAGCAACTTTTACATATATAACATTAGCTGATGAGGAAAAAGTACATAGTGAAACTGGTGATCATGAAGGTATTGTTAATATTGGTAAATGCATTGAAGGCGTTGAGGTTTCAGCATTTATTAGAGAATTGAAAAATGGTAGAGGCTGGAAAGTATCTTTGCGTTCTAATGAATTTGTAAATGTATCTGAGGTTGCACTTTTATTTGGTGGTGGAGGACATCCTCGTGCTGCTGGATGCAATATGCAAGGGGATTTACAAAGTGTTAAAGATAAGATTATGAATGAGATTAAGGCTTATTTGAAATAAGCTTTAAGATTTCTTGGCGGTTTAAGTTTGAGCCGTCCAAATGTCGAAAAATGTCGACGAGAAAAATGTTATTAATGCTTCGTTCGTTTGCTGGCGTTGGAGTTTGGTATGAAGACGGTTGGTGGTGACGCCAAACTGCGCACTCCACTACGCATTAATAAATTTTTTTCGTCTACATTTTTCGACATTTGGACTACTCTACTTAGATTGTTATAGTAAAATTTTGGTTCACTTTTTTCAAATAAGGTGAGGTGATAGAAAAAATGGATGGAATAATTGTAATTAATAAAGAGAAAGGTTGTACTTCTCATGATGTGGTTTATAAGGTTAAGAGGTTGTTTGGAAAGAAGGTAGGGCATACTGGTACTTTGGATCCTAATGCTACTGGTGTGCTTCCTATTTTGATAGGGAAGGGAACAGAGCTTTCTCAATTTTTGATTAATCATGATAAAAAATACATTGCAACTATTCAGTTAGGGGTAAAAACTGATACAGGTGATTGCGAGGGAAATGTTGTTGAGAAAAAAGATGTTGTTGTTGATAATTTAAAAGAAGACTTCGTAAAAAATGTTTTATTAGGTTTAATTGGAAAACAAAAACAAATTCCACCAATGTATTCAGCCATAAAGATTAATGGAAAAAAATTATATGAATATGCTAGAAGTGGAAAGTCTGTGGATATTCCAGAAAGAGAAATTGAAATTTATGATTTAAAATTATTAAATATTGATGAAAATGAGAAAACAATTGAGTATGAAATATATTGCTCAAAAGGTACTTATGTTAGAACAATGTGTGAGAAGATATCTGAAAAATTAGGTACAGTAGGATATATGAAAGATTTGAAAAGAACAATGGTTGGAGATTTTAAAATAGAAGATGCAATTACAATAGATGAGTTAAAGGAAAAATTTGAAGATGGTCAATTTTTGAAAAATAAAATTATTAGTATTGAGAATTTTTTTGATAATAAAACAAGTATTGTATTAGATGATAAAAAAATGAAACTGTTTTTAAATGGTGTAATGTTAGATAGTAATGAAAACGGTTTGGTGAAGGTATATGATTTAAATCATAATTTTATCGGTATAGGGATTTCAATTGATGGAAAATTAAAAAGAAAGATTATTCTGTAATAATAGTGGCGATGCTAAAAATCAAATTTGCTCAAGTTAAATTGATTTTTGGCATCGCCATTTGTCTTATCTCTGTCCCTAGTTTTAAAAATTTAAAATCTTCTCCGTCCCCAATTTAAAAAATTTGCAAAAAAAATCAATATAGTATATAATGTCAATGAAAATAAAAAAAGAGGAGTAAAAATGGTAAATATACTATTATGTGGAAATAAAAAAGTTTTTGATGGAGCATTAACACAGCTTATATCAATGACTAATAGAACAAAAGAGGATGTAACTTGTTATATTTTTACAATGGATGTTTCAAGGATCAATCCGGATTTTGTTTCGATAACAGATGAACAAGTTGATTTTTTAAATAGGGTTGTTAAATCAAAAAACGAAAACAATAAAGTAATAAAAGTTGATGTGACTGAGATTTATGAAAAAGAATTTGCAGGATGTAAAAATGAAAATGCATACTGCACACCATATACTTTGCTAAGACTTTTAGCTGATTTAGTGCCTGATATGCCTAGTAAATTGTTGTATTTAGATATTGATATGATGATAGGTGATGATATAGCAAAATTATATAACATAGACATTACAGATTATGAATATGCTGCAGTTAAAGAAAAATATGGTTGTTGGTTAATAAGACCTGATTATATAAATGCAGGAATGTTGTTATTAAACATGAAAAAAATTCAAGAAACTAATTTATTATATAAAGCTAGGGAGAGAATTAAAAATAAAAAAATGTTATTTGCTGACCAAGATGCTATATATTGGTCAACAACAAAGAAATTATTACTTCCACGAAAATTTAATGAACAATCAAAATTTAATAGAAAAAATACTGTTGTATGTCATTTCTGTAAAAGACTAATGTTTTTGCCATATCCTCATACAGAAAATTTTAAACAATGGCATATAAATGAAGTACATAAAGTGTTGAAATGTCATGCATTTGATAATGATTTAAATGAATATGTAGAATTAAAAAATAAATTTACCAATGAAGGGGATAAGAATGGAAAATAATTTAGAAGTTATACCAATATTTTTTGCAATAGATGATGGATATATGCCTTTTTTAGCAGTAGCACTAGAATCACTTATACACAATGCATCAAAGAATTATTATTATTCAATAAAAGTATTGTATACAAATATTGACGAAGAAAATAAAAGAAAAATAAACAAATATCAATCAGCAAATGTTAATATAGAATTTGTTGATTTAAATTATTACATAGAAAAAGTAAAAGATAAATTATATACACGTGATTATTATACAAAAACAACATATTTCAGATTGTTTATACCAAATTTATATCCACAATATGATAAAGCTATTTATCTTGATAGTGATATTGTTGTTTTGGGTGATATATCAGAGTTATATAATGTTGATATTGGAAATAATTTGGTAGCAGCAGCTCCAGATGATGTTATTCAAACAACAAAAGTTTTTCAAGAATATGCTGAAAAAGTTGTTGGTGTTGCAGATTATAGAAATTATTTTAATGCAGGAATTTTATTAATGAATTTAGATGAAATCAGAAAATTTAATTTTCAAGACAAATTCTTGTATTTACTAGAAACAATTAAATTTACTGTCGCACAAGACCAAGATTATTTAAATAGATTGTGTAAAGGAAAGGTAAAAATTATAGATAAAGGCTGGGATAGAATGCCTATAGCTAATGATGATTTACCAATTGAAGATATAAAAATTATACATTATAACTTAGCAGATAAGCCTTGGAGATATGATACAATAAAATATCAAGAATATTTCTGGGAATATGCTAAAAAAACAGAATATTATGATTATATATGTAGATTAAAAGATGAATATACTGAGGAAGAAAGATTTAGAGATTTGCAACAGTATAAAGATTTAAAAGCTTTAGCACAAAAAGAGTCTGATTGTGTAGGTGATGATAGATCGAATAAAAAGAAAAATCAACAAATCGAGAAATCAAAAGAAAGATTAGAAATCTTAGATAAAATTAGAAAATTGGAAGAAAGTGGAGTTTTTGATGTTGATGTTGAAGAAGATCCACCAACAATTCCTTTAGAACCAGATGATATCGATTATTTGAGAACTAGTAAAATGAGCCAAATTAAAAGCAAAATGGCTACAAAAGTTGCTGAAAAATTAGTAAATGATTTAATGAAAGATAACAAATTAATTATAAAAGAAGTAAAAGGAATTGAAAACTTGAAAAAAGTACAATCAGGTGCAATTGTTACATGTAACCATTTCAATCCTTATGATTCATTTACTGTTGAAAAGGTTTTCAGACTTGCAGGTCAAGATAAAAATAAAAAATTATATAAAGTAATAAGAGAAGGAAATTATACAAATTTCCCAGGAATATATGGATTTTTCTTTAGAAACTGTGATACTTTGCCATTAAGCTCTAATAGAGAAACTATGAAGGAATTTATTAAAGCGGTTGATGTAATTCTAAAAAGAGGAGATTTCATTTTAATCTATCCAGAGCAAAGTATGTGGTGGAATTATAGAAAACCAAAGCCACTTAAAAATGGTGCATTTAATTTTGCTGCAAGAAGTAATGTTCCAGTAATTCCAATATTTATTACAATGGAGGATAGTAATTTTATAGGTGATGATGGATTCCCTATTCAAGAGTATACTGTTAATATTGGTGAACCTATTTATCCTGATAGTAATTTATCTGAAAAGAAAAATTCTATTATGATGAGAGATAAAAATTATGAAATCTGGAAAAATATTTATGAAGATTTTTATGGTATTAATCTAGAGTATGATATTATTGATGAAAATCAAGAATTTGTGAATCAATAATATAATTAATAGGAGTGAAGAAAAGTAAGTAATTATGAAGGAAAAGAAAGAAAAAATTATTTATTATAAAGATGAATTAAATGATGAGTTTTCAAGTGCCAAGATTACTCCTAGAGTTATAGATGAAAAATTTAAATATAAAAAAGGAGCAATTTGGAATAGTTGCTCCTTTTTTATTCAAAATGTTCTTAGTATGCCAATTAAATATGGGTATGCTAAATTAAAATTTAGAATTAAATTTATTGGCAAAGAAAAACTAAAATCATGTAAAAAAACTGGATATTTTATGTACGTAAATCATACACAAGCTTTTGCTGATACTTTTATCCCAAGTCTTGCAAATTATCCTAAAAGAAATTTCTTAATTGTAAATCCAGAGAATATTTCTGTTAAACCTTTTGGATGGTTAGTGGAAATGCTTGGAGCTATTCCGGTTCCTGGGAATAAAGGGGCTATGAAAAAGTTTCTTGATGTTATTAAAGAAAGAATTGATAAAAATTGTTCTATTACAATTTATCCAGAAGCACATATTTGGCCATATTATACTAAAATTAGACCTTTTAAATCTGTATCTTTTAAATATCCTGTGGAGATGAAAAAGCCTGTTTTTTGTATTACAAATACATATCAAAAACGAGGGAAAGATAAGGATAAAGTTAGAATTGTGAGCTATATAGATGGCCCTTTTTATCCGGACGAAAATTTGGAAACTGTTAGAGAGCAAAAAGAGGATTTGAGAAATAGGGTTTATGAAACTATGGTTAAGAAAAGTAGGAATAGTAATATTGAGATTATAAAATATGTAAAAGCTGACTAATATTTAAATTATTTTATATACAAGAGGCGTGTGCAAAATATTATTTTTATAAAAAGCATAGGTGGAGAGATGTTAGATAATGAAGAAGAACGATGAATCATCGTTCTTCTTCATTATTTATTATAAGTAATAACCCTGTCATTACCACTTAAATCTTTAATACATACAGGATTATGGCATATTTCAGAATGTTCAATTAAATTGAAAAGTTTATCTTTTTGATCAAATCCTATTTCTAAAAATACTTTTCCATTAGGCTCTAAATAGTTACCAGAATTATTTATTATTATTTTATAAAAATGCATCCCGTCAAAACCACCATCAAGAGCAATATGAGGCTCTTTTTGAACTTCTTGACTTAATGTTGGAATAACATCAGTTTCAATATAAGGTGGGTTGGAAACAATGATATCAAATTTTTCAGTAGGTATGTTTTCAAACATATCTGATTCTATAAATTTAATTTTATTTCGTACCATATTTTTTTCAGCATTAAGTTTAGCAATTTGGATAGCTTTTGTACTAATATCTGTAGCAATAATTTCACAATTTTCAATATAATTTGCAAGAGAAATAGCAATAGCTCCACTACCAGTACATAAATCTAAAATTTTTATTGGAGAAGAAGTTAGATTATTTAAAGAAAAATCGTTACAATATTTTATTACTTCTTCAACTAAAATCTCAGTATCAGGCTGTGGAATTAAAACATTTTCATCAACATAAAAATTAAGCTTCATAAATTCCTGATGATTTGTAATATATTGAATTGGAATTCCATTTTTTATTTTATCTAAACCAATTTCAAATTCATTAATCTTTTCTTCAGAAATTTCTTGAGTATGATTTATTACTAATTCAAATTTATTCATATTTAAAATATGCTCTAATAAAAGTCTTACTTTTAATGGAACGTTATCTATACCGTGAATTTAAAAGATATTTTCTTCCTTCTATTAATAATTCATTTATATTCATTTTTCTCTCCTTTGCACAGTTGGGGACGCGTCCCTATTGTGCATTTTGCACAATGTGGGACGGTTCATTTTAATAGATGTGTCCCTGGTTGTGCATTTTGCACAGCCGGGACGCGTCCCCAACTGTGCAAAAAAAAACCCCACATTAGCCGTAAGTCCAAGTGAAATTTTAAGGACCTGCTTTCACAGGTGGGTGTCTTGTTGAATGCTCATGGGTTTCTTACATAAATGCAAGCGTACACGCCACACCCAAAGGCAGACTCCCGTTTATCGTTTGTTGGTTCTAAAATTCCAATCTACACGCACTACGCAGGGAAAATATTTTGTATTTATTATTTAAATATATATTAACATAGATTATTAAAAATATCAATAGTAATTTTTGGAAAATTGTATAGATTTTTTTTAATTTAGAATAAGCATTTGACATTTTACATAAAATGAAATAATATTATCGTAAATAATTTGACGAAAGTTGGTGTGAAAATGTCGTTTTCTAAGAGTATAAAAGAAGAACTAAGCAAAATAAGCAATTTATCAAATAAAGATGTTGTAAAAGCTGAATTGTTAGGATATTTAATTACAAATAATATTTCTTTAAAAAGTAATAAAATAAAATATTCAACAGAAAGTGAATATAACATAAATAGATTTGCCAAATTGCTTAATAATTTAAATATTTCTAAATATGAGATTGATATACAAGGAAAGGTTTTTACAATTAATGTTAAAGAAAAAATAGAATTTGATGAATTAGATTATATAGATGCAAAATTAATTCTAAATAATAATATAACAGAATTTTGTAACTCAGAAATATTAGAAAAAGCATTGATAAGAGGAAGCTTTTTAGGAAGTGGATCTATTAATAATCCTGAAAGAATATATCATTTAGAAGTAATTTACAGTAATGAACAAAATTTAGAATATGTTTTAAATATTCTAAAAAAATATAATATACAAATGAAAAAACTTAATAATACTTTATATTTAAAAGAAGGGGAAGAAATTTCAAAATTTCTTGCATTTATAGGTGCTAATTCATCTGTTTTAAAATTTGAGGAAATTCGTGTAATTAGAGATATGAGAAATAATGTTAACAGATTAGTAAATTGCGAAACTGCAAATCTAAATAAAACAATAAATGCAGCATTAAAGCAAATAGATGATATAAATTTGATAAAGAAAATGAAAAAGTTTAATGAATTGCCAGATAATGTTCAAGAGGTCGCAAATTTAAGATTAGAAAATCCAGAGATTTCTTTAGTTGAATTAGGGAAAATGCTAACAAATCCTGTTGGAAAGTCTGGGGTTAATTATAGGTTTAAAGTTATAAGTGAATTAGCGGAAGAATTAAGAAAAAAATAATAGAATAAAAATTATACAAAATGAGAGAGGATGAATGATTTGGAAAACATTGGAATTTACATACATATACCATTCTGCAAGAAAAAATGTAAGTATTGTGATTTTGTTTCATTTGATTGTGAAGAAAAAAATATTGAAAAATATGTAGAATGTTTACTTAAAGAAATCGATGAAAAATCTAATGAATTAAACGCAAAAAATAACTTTAATAATAAAGTAGATACTATATATATTGGTGGTGGAACTCCTTCAATAATTGACGCTAAATACATCGAAAAAATTATAAAAAAAGTATTTGAGAAATTTAATGTTTTAGAAAATGCGGAAATAACAATTGAAGTTAATCCGGGAACTGTTGATGAAAATAAGCTAAGAAAGTATTTTTCAAGTGGAATAAACAGATTAAGCATTGGACTTCAATCTTCTAATGATGAAATACTTAAAATGCTAGGAAGAATACATAATTATAAGCAGTTTATCGAAGTATATGATTTAGCTAGAAAGGTTGGGTTTAAAAATATTAACGTTGATTTAATGATAGGACTTCCAAATCAAAGTATAACTGATGTTGAAGAATCATTACAAAAAATTATAGGAATAAATCCAGAGCATGTATCGGTATATTCACTAATCGTTGAAGAAAATACCAAAATGTTTGAGTTAATAGAAAATGGAGATTTAGAATTACCAAGTGAAGAGCTTGAAAGAGAAATGTATTGGAAGGTTAAGAAAACTTTAGAAAATAGTGACTATAAGCATTATGAAATATCAAATTTTGCCAAAAAAGGATATAAATCAAAACATAATACAAATTGCTGGAATCAATGCCAATATCTAGGATTCGGAATTTCTGCACACTCATATTTTAATGAAATAAGATATTCAAATATAGATAATTTAAAGCAGTATATACAAAATATAGAAAGTGACAATTCTATTTATAATGTAATATTCCACGAAAATCAGTCGAAACAAGATATGATGAAGGAATATATGTTACTTGGCTTAAGAAAAATAGATGGAGTAATAATAAGCAAATTCAAAGAAAAATTTATAGATAATCCTTTATATGTGTTTAGAAATGAACTTAACAAGTTGGTAAATGAAGAATTAATAGAAGTATTAGACAATTCAATTCGATTAACTGACAAAGGTTTAGACCTAGCAAATCAGGTTTGGACAGAATTTGTTTAGTTGATAGTTTTTATAAGAAATAAAAAATAGTAAGTGCATTTATTAGCTTACTTTAGAATTAAATAAAAAAATGAAAAAAATTAGCAATCTCTATTGACATTTGCTAAATAAAGTTATATTATATTAGCAGTCTTGAATAAAGATTGCTAATTTTATGTATACAAACCAAAAACATAAAAGAGGTGAAATAATGTTAAATGATAGAAAAAAGAAAATTTTACAAGCCATAGTTGATGAATATGTAGATACAGCAGAACCAGTAAGCTCTGGAGCAATTACTAAAAAACATGGAATTGATTTTAGTAGTGCAACAATAAGAAACGAGATGGCTGAACTTGAAAAAGAAGGATATTTAGACAAAGTTCATACATCAAGTGGTAGAGTTCCATCAGCAAAAGGTTATAGGCTATATGTAGATGAATTATTAAAAGAGCAGAATTTATCAATTGAAGAAACAAAATATATTAGAGATAAACTTGAAATAAAAGTAAATGAAATTGAAGAACTAACAAAAATCACAACCAATACTTTATCTGAAATAACTCATTATACTACAGTTGCAATTGGACCTAAAAGCACAGACCAATTAATAGAAGAAATAAAGTTTGTTTTATTGGGAACAAGAATGTTAATGTGTGTAATTGTTACTGATGGAGGATTAGTCAAAGAGGCAATAATTAAATTTGATGAAGATGTAAAAGATGAACAAGTTCAAAATCTAAATAATATTTTTAATGCAAAATTAAGAGGAAAACCATTTGAAAAAATTGATAAACCTATAGAAGAATACATTTTTTCTGAGTTAAATTATAGTATAGAAGTTATAAAAACAATTATTGAACAAATTAATAAAGTAATAGAAGAAGAAGAAAAGATTTATTATGAAGGAACTAATAAAGTATTTGAACAACCTGAATTTCAAGACGTTCAAATGGCAAAGAATTTTCTTAATATTTTGGATAAAAGAGATTTAGTAGTTGATCTGTTGAATTCAGAATTTGCTGATGACATCAATGTTTATATTGGCGATGACAATGATGAAGATGGATTAAAGGATTTCAGTGTTATTACTTTCAAACAGAAAATAAATGATAAAGAAATGGGAACTATAGGTATTATAGGACCTAAAAGAATGGATTATTCTAAAGTTATCTCTGTTATGAAATATATAAAAGGTTTAATGGGAAATGGAGGGAAGTAGATAATGGAAAAAGACTTAGAAGAAAATATGGAGCAAAATCAAAATTTAAATGGTGAAGTAAATATGGAGTTACTTAACAATTTAAAACAAAGATTAGAATCTCAAAAAGCCGAAATAGATGATAAAGATGATAGACTGAAAAGATTAATGGCTGAATTTGATAACTTTAAAAAAAGAAGTGCAAAAGAAAGAGAAGGATTATATAATTCTTTAGTTTCTGATATTGTAGTATCTTTATTACCTGTTATCGACAATTTAGAAAAAGCTGTAAGTGCCGAAAGTAAAGATGATAATTACAAACACGGAGTTGAGCTTGTTTTAAAACAATTTAAAGATGTTTTAAAATCAAATGGCATTACAGAAATTGAATCAGTTGGAAAAACTTTTGATCCAGAGCTTCACGAAGCTGTTAGTTCAGTTGTTGATCCTGAACTTGGAATTCAAGAGATTAAAGAAGACTACAGAAAAGGATATATGATTGGAAATAAAGTTATAAGACATTCATTAGTTGTAGTTGCTAATTAAGAGTATTTAATAAAAATAAAAATATTAAGGACGGCTTAAAGAAAAAAATATATAAAAAAGGATAGCCAAAATGCCCCGTCCCTTTTGGCACAAATTTAAAGGAGGATTTTTAAAATGGGAAAAATTATAGGAATCGATTTAGGTACAACAAATTCATGTGTTGCAGTTATGGAAGGTGGAGAAGCAGTAGTAATACCAAATGCTGAAGGTAATAGAACTACACCATCAGTTGTTGCTTTTTCAAAAAATGGTGAAAGATTAGTAGGACAAATTGCTAAACGTCAAGCTGTTACAAATCCAGACAACACAGTTATTTCAATTAAAAGACATATGGGAACAGACAAAAAAGTAAATATTGAAGGTGATGAATTTTCACCACAAGAAATTTCTGCTATGATTTTACAAAAATTAAAATCAGATGCTGAAAGTTATTTAGGACAAAAAGTTACACAAGCTGTTATTACAGTTCCAGCTTATTTCAGTGATTCACAAAGACAAGCAACTAAAGATGCTGGTAAAATAGCAGGTCTTGAAGTTTTAAGAATTATCAATGAACCAACAGCAGCAGCACTTGCTTATGGTGTTGATAAAGATAACACAGAACAAAAAATAATGGTTTATGACTTAGGTGGAGGAACATTCGACGTATCTATTCTAGATATTGGTGATGGTGTATTTGAAGTTTTAGCTACAAGTGGAAATAACAAACTAGGTGGAGATGATTTTGATGAAAAAATTATTGGGTACTTAGTTGCTGAATTCAAAAAATCAAATGGTATAGATTTATCACAAGATAAAAGTGCTATGCAAAGATTAAAAGAAGCTGCTGAAAAAGCTAAAATTGAATTATCAGGAATGACTCAAACAAATATTAACTTACCATTCATCACAGCTGATAGTACAGGACCAAAACACTTAGATATTACTTTAACAAGAGCTAAATTTGAAGAATTAATTGGTGATTTAGTTCAAAGTACAACAGGACCTGTAAATCAAGCATTAAAAGATGCTGGATTAACAGCAAATGATATTGCACAAGTATTATTAGTTGGTGGTTCTACAAGAGTTCCATTAGTTCAAGAAACAGTTAAGAAAATTACAGGAAAAGAACCAAATAAAGGTATTAACCCTGATGAATGTGTTGCAGTTGGTGCAGCTATTCAAGGTGGTGTATTATCTGGAGATGTTAAAGATTTAGTATTATTAGATGTAACACCATTATCATTAGGTATCGAAACATATGGTGGTGTATTTACAAAATTAATTGAAAGAAATACAACAATACCAACTAAAAAATCACAAGTATTCTCAACAGCAGCAGATGGTCAAACAAGTGTTGAAGTTCACGTTTTACAAGGTGAAAGAGAAATGGCTGCTTACAATAAAACATTAGGAAGATTTAATCTTTCTGGAATTCCTGCAGCTCCAAGAGGTGTACCACAAATCGAAGTAACATTTGATATTGATGCTAATGGTATAGTTCACGTATCTGCTAAAGATATGGCAACAGGAAATAGTCAACAAGTTTCTATCACAGCTAGTACAAACTTATCAGATGAAGATATTGAAAAAGCTGTTAAAGATGCTGAAGCACATGCAGCTGAAGATAAGAAGAGAAAAGATGATATTGAAGCAAGAAATAGTGCAGAAAGTTTAGTTTACAATTGCCAAAAAACATTAGATGAATTAGGAGATAAAATTAGTGGTGAGGAAAAAGCTAAAGCAGAAGCAGAAATTGAAAATGTTAAAAAAGCATTAGAAGGTTCTGATACAGAAGCTATCAAATCAGCTACTGAAAAATTAACTACTGTTTTCTATTCTATTTCTGAAAAATTATATTCTGCAAATGCTGCAGGTACAGCAGGAGCTGAGGCAGCAGGTCAAACAGCAGGACCAAATGTAGATGAAAATGGAAATGTTTATGACGCGGATTATAAAGTTGAAAATGATGATAATAAATAAATTTAATTTTTATAAAAATGACTTTTGGGGGATTAGCACCGAGAGAAAAAATTAATGAAAAAATATGGATTTTTGAAAATGTAATCTCCGGTTTCAACAGTTTCTAAGAGTTGCACCCTTGAGCCTCTCCGCAGAGGGCACTTGCGCACCCTCAAGAGATGCACTTCTAAGAAACTGTATGAATCCTCCGTTAACATTTTCAAAAATCCATATTTTTTATTAATTTTTTTCTCCGAGAAAGTTTGGAATGTCATTTTTATATAAAATTAAATTAGAGAAAATGGTAGAAAGAAAGGAAGAAAAAAATGGCTCAGAAAAGAGATTATTATGAGGTGTTGGGTGTTAGTAAGACTGCTACTGATGAGGAATTAAAAAAGGCTTATCGTAGACTAGCTAAGAAGTATCATCCTGATGCTAATCCAGATAATAAAGAAGAGGCTGAGAAAAAATTTAAAGAAGTTAATGAAGCATATGAAGTATTGTCAGATAGCCAAAAGAGACGTATGTATGACCAATTTGGGCATGATGGACCAAATGCGGGATTTGGTGGTGGTAACCCAGGCGGAGGTTATTACTCATATTCTTCATCAGGTTTTAGTGGTTTTGAAGATTTTGATTTAGGTGATATTTTCTCATCAATTTTTGGTGGAGGAGCAGGAAGAAGTAGTTCTAGAAGAAATAATGGACCTATTAAAGGTGCTGATTTAAGATATAACTTAGATATTTCATTTGAAGATGCTTTTTTAGGTGTTGAAAAAGAAATAACAATTTCTCGTGACGAAACTTGTTCTACATGTTCTGGAACTGGTGCAAAACCTGGTACAACAACTGAAACATGTAAAACATGCGGAGGAAGTGGTCAAGTAAGACAGGTTCAAAATACTATTTTAGGTCAAATGCAAACTTCAAGAACTTGTACAGCTTGTCATGGAACAGGTAAAGTTATTAAAGAGGTTTGCGATAATTGTAAAGGTAAAGGTACTGTTAGAAAATTAGCTAAAATAAAAATAAAAATTCCAGCAGGCATTGATACTGACCAATCAATAGTTTTAAGAGGAGAAGGAGAGCCAGGAGTTCGTGGTGGAGCTAAAGGTGATTTATACATAGTTGTAAGAATTAAGAAGCATAGTATTTACACTAGAAAAGGATCAACAGTATATTGTAATGTTCCAATTACTTTTACACAAGCAACATTAGGAGCTGAACTTGAAATTCCGATGGTTAATGGAACGAAAGAGAAGTTTAAAATTCCTGAAGGAACACAAACTGGTACTACATTTACTATTAAAGGTAAAGGCTTTAAAAACATTAATACTAATAGTAATGGTGATTTTGTGTTTACTGTTAATGTTCAAGTTCCAAAAAGATTGTCAAAAGAACAAAGAGAGTTATTAACTCAACTTGCTAGAACTATGAATGAACAACCTCCAATTAAGAAAAGAGGAATTTTTGGGTAGATTTTAATGATGTGATTTTGAATTAAATGTTATAGATATAGACAAAATTTGATAATTAAGAATATAATTATGCACTTTGGTTATGTAAACTAATTTGACTGTTTTGCAAAAATGTGCTAAAATAAAAATGTAATCCTCTAGATTGAGGAAAATAATCTAATATTTAAGGAGTTATGTATTATGAAAAAGGCTATCGCAATCGTATTATCAGCAACTGCAATTCTTGTCGCTAGCTGCGGCCGGTTATCTAACATGTCTAAAGTAACGTTAGAGGATCCTCTGCCGTACAAACAGCTTGCAATGGACAACATTGCTAAAGGAAATGAAACAGCCATAAACACAATTAAGGAACTTACAGGTAAAGAAATCTCCGCAACTGAGGAGGTGCCTTATGGTTCAAGACTTGAAAGTTTTACAATTAGTGTTTCAGTCGAAGGAGAGTCAGATGAGAGTAAGGAATACTTTACATGTTACAGTGTTCCTGATTACGCCGAAACCCCAGACCAGATAGTTTTCTGTTTTGCAAATGACAGCAAAGCTGTAACCGCTACAAAAGATTATGAGGTTCCTTTTGCAACAGAAGATCATATGGACTTCGCATGGAAACTGGACGAGGAGCACAATGAGAAAAATTATTATGATTCGGTATTTGCATATCGAGATAACTCAGGTGCTAATGTAATTGTTCCATATGAGTCTGCGGGTCTGCTTACAAGCGTGTGGGCTATAAAGGACAATTCTGCATCTCTTCTCTGGGCAGAAAAAGAATGCCCGATTTGGTCAGCATAATTTAATCCTTAAAACGTTCTGGTTAATAATTGCCAGAACGTTTCTTTTTTTGTATGATTTATAATATGAACAAATGTAACATAATTGTAATAAAAATGTAACAAAAACGTAATATATCATCAAACCTTTTATTTATCAAGGGTTACACACTTTTAGTATTTTTTAGGGGGGTTGATGGGAAAATGAAGTAGTGATAGAATGGCGAAGGTTTTTTTACAAAAGAAGGAGGAGAAAAAAATGAAAAAAATCTTATCAAAACTAAGTATTACTACTATAGTAATGTGTATGGTGATACTTTTATTACAAATTCTAACTGGAAATGGAGGTGTTAAAGCTGCAAAAAAAGATTTCAGAGTAATTTCATTTACTGTTGAAAATGAATCGCAAATTGAATCTGAATTAAAGAATTATGTTAATTATAATAAAGAATATGTTGATAGAAAATCATTGTATTATAAATATAGCATGAATTTTAAAGGAGATTTTGAGTTTACAGATGTTACAAAAAGTGAATTGAATACTTATAAAAATGGAAATTTCGTTTTTGGTAATAGTTTTACAGGGCATTTTTCTAAATCTGTAAAAATGTATATGTCAAATATACATACCAAAAAAATGAAAAATGGAAGATATAAGATTACAGGAACTTTAAGTAATAAAGAACCAGTTCTTTCAGATTATGGTGATAAAGAAAAAATGAGGGTGGATAAAATTAAGGTCTATTTAGCAGGATATACTGAACATAAGGCAATTATAGATCCAATTTCACGTAATGTACATTCGATATTGGTTGTATGTCTTGTTAAACCAAAGGCACAAGTAAATTGGGATAAATATTTTGAAGATTTATATAACACAGAAGGAATACAACAACCACAACCAGATATCAACAATAACAACAATAACAATAATAACAACAATAACAACAATAATAATTCAAATCAAGGGGGTACAGGTCCTTCAGGAGTTACAGTAGTACCAACATCATCAACAGTTTATGCAAATGTAAAAATTAATGATGATGCAAGAAGATTATTTATAAGATATTTATATAAATCTGTACAAAACAGAGAACCATCTAATGATGATATTGTTAATTATATGAAAAGAAGGGCACAAACAAATGCTATTGATGTTATAATGTCAAAAGAGGCAGATGAAAAGAGACATGTTAGCAGTATGAGTAATCAAGAATTTGTAAAATTAGTTTATAATGCTGTATTACGCAGAGACCCAGATGCAACTGGACTTAATGATTATACATTTTTATTAAATAATGGTGTACCAAGAACAGCTGTTATAAAAGAAATTGTTGAATCAGTAGAGTTTTCTGAAAAATGGAATAAAACAGTAAAAACATTAACATTTGACGCAAATGTATGTACAGCTGTTTACAATAATTTATTAAGTCAAGGATTTCAAGTAATAAAACCAACATCAACAACTATTAAAATATTTGATGAAGAATTAAAAAATGTAAAAAATTTAGATGTTAGTGGAAAGAGTTTAAAAAATCTAAAAGGAATTTCTCAATTCACAAATCTAACAAAATTAAGTGCACAAAATAATGCCTTGACAGATATTACAGAATTATCAAAATTAAGTAATTTAACATATTTAAATTTAAATAATTGTAGTTTATCAGCTATTGATTTAACACCAATTAAATCAGAAACTAAATTACAAGAATTACATTTAGATAGTAATGGATTAAGAAATATATCAAAAATTGGTGGAATGCAAAGTCTTCAAAAATTATATGTAAATAGTAATAATATTGCTACAATATCTGAATCTGTATTAACAAATAATTTAAAAGAATTATATGCAGATAAAAATAGAATTGCTGACACTGGTTATTTTGATTCTACAAAATTAACTAAAATAAGCTTAAAAAATAACAAGATTGAAATATCTAATGCAGGTAAATCTATGTTTACTGCTGAAATTATAGATAATGCATTAACAAAAACAAGTAAACTATATGCAACAGGTGGATTGAAATATGATAAATGTAAAAAAGAAGGTAATAAAATAGTTTTAAATGACAATGTTGCTGTAGCAACAGTTACAATTGTTGGTGGTCCTGCAGATGGAACAGTAATTACTTATAAAAATACTTCAGTTAAATAGTGAGACTATATATTATTATATAAAATTTTTGAATTAAAAATAGATTAATAAAACAGAGCTAGTTATTAGCTCTGTTTTTGGTTAAATTAAAGAATATAGTGGATTTATTTTATAAAAAAGTAGAAAAAATTGACAAAAAATATTGATTTTATGCGTATAATTTTGTATAATTATGCTTATGTTAATAATAAACAAAATATTTAAAGGAGATGTTTGTATATGAAAAAAACAAAAATTATTTGTAGTATAGGACCATCAAGTACAGCTCCAGAAGTTATGAGCAAGATGGTTGAAGCTGGTATGAACGTAGCTCGTATCAACATGTCTCATGCTACACCAGAAGAAAAAGTAGCTGTTGTTGCTTCAGTTAAAGAAGTAAGAAAAATGACAGGAAAAAATGTAGCAATTTTATTTGATACAAAAGGACCAGAATTTAGAAATGGTATGTTAGAAAATGATGAAATCAACTTAGTTGAAGGAAAAACAATCAGAGTAGTTAAAGAAAATGTTTTAGGAAATGAAGAAAGATTTTCTGTTAACTATCCACAAGCTATTGATAAATTACAAGTTGGTTCAACAATTTTATTAGAAAATGGATTAATGAAAATTGAGGTTGTATCTGTTGAAGAAGACGGTGTAACTTGTAAAGTAATAAATGGTGGAGTTTTAGGAAACAAAAAGAGCTTAAATGTTCCTGGTGTTAATTTAAATATCCCATTTATCAATGATATAGATAGAGAAGATATCATTTATGCATGTGAACACGAAGGTGATTATTTAGCTGCATCTTTCGTATCTTGTGCACAAGACGTTTTAGATGCAAGAGAAATCTTAAAACAATGCAATAGAGAAGATATGAAAATTATCTCTAAAATTGAAAGTGCAAGAGGAATTGAAAACTTAGATGAAATCATTGCTGTATCAGACGGTATAATGGTTGCTCGTGGTGATTTAGGTGTTGAAGTTCCAATGCAACAATTACCAAAATATCAAAAATTAATGATTCAAAAATGTAGAGAACAAGGTAAATTCGTTGTTGTTGCTACAGAAATGTTAGAATCAATGAAGAAAAGTGCAAGACCAACAAGAGCTGAAGTATCAGATGTTGCAAATGCTGTATTAGACGGAACAGATGCAGTAATGTTATCTGGAGAAACAACAGTTGGTAAATTCCCAGTTGAAGTTGTTACTTACATGGCAAATATTTGTAAAGAAACAGAAAGTTATTATGATTATGATTGCCCATTTGATTCTGATAGAGAAGTTACAATAACAGAAACAATTGCAAATGGTGTATTTAGTGCATCAAGAGTATTAGATGTTAAAGCAATTGTTACTTCTACAGAAACAGGTGCTACAGCAAGAGTAATTAGTAATTTAAAACCAGAATGCCCAATTTTAGCTGCTACATCAAGTGAAGATGTTGCTCATAAATTAGCTGCATGTTATGGTGTATATCCAATCATCGTTCCTGAATATAAAGGTACAGATGAAATGGTTGCAGATGTAAAAGAAAAAGCTATCAAAGCTTTAAATTTACAAAAAGGTGATAAAATTATTATCACAGGTGGTTTCCCAAAATGCGGAGAACACATGACTAACTTAATGAAAATTGAAGAAATTTAATTTTTAAATTATAATAATAAATCGTTCAAGTCTTTTGATTTGGACGATTTTTTTATATAGAAATTTTTGTATAACTGTATTTATTACTTCTATAATATGAATAAAACTTGTATATATTGCATATATTATAATAATGAAATTTAA
>SAMEA3663241__coassemble_33_pt1 | contig 61672 bp, 65 predicted proteins | sample SAMEA3663241__metabat2_low_PE_011 | metagenome-assembled genome bin SAMEA3663241 (sample SAMEA3663241) | pig gut metagenome | biome: pig gut; feature: pig-associated habitat; material: faeces | place: China | collected 2013 | reverse complement strand
TGTTTTACATAATTTGACTTTTCCTTAAAAAATTGCTAAAATATTAGTAAGCACATTTACATTAACTTTCCTTTTTTCATCTCAGCATCAACTTACTTAGTGCAAATAATTTATTTGGAGGAAAAACATATGTATGAAAACAACATCATTCTTGACGGAAGAGGAAGCACTTCAAATGGTGAAAAGCTCGTAAAAAAGCTGAACCTTCGCTTAGTTACATCAGTAACAATTACTAAAACAGGCGGAATAGATGGAGGACCAGCAAATGTAGATTTTCACTTCACCGATGGTGATGTTATCACCGTTATCAACTCCTTCGGAATTGGATATGGTGGTACAGGTCCTTGGGGAATCCATGACATTCTAATAAATATGGGTGTCCCAAAGGAAACTGCAGGTGAAATATTTACACACCGGAGCAGCACACCTCTTGAATTCTTAATTCCAGCACCATAACCGTCTAGCAAGGCACACAAAAACTCCTCAAGCTCTACTAAAGCTTGAGGAGTTTTTCTATTCAATTCTAATTTAAAATTAGTCTTGAGTATAAGGTAAAAGTGCGATTTGTCTACATCTTTTAACTGCTAAAGTTATATCTCTTTGATGTTTAGCACAAGCACCTGTTGCTCTTCTAGGTAATATTTTACCTCTTTCATTGATAAATTTCTTTAATTGATCTGGATTTTTGTAATCTAGAACTAAGTTTTTATCTTTACATAATGGACAAACTTTCTTTCTTTTTTTGAATTTAGGATTGAAATCGTCATCATTATTTCTATTATTTCTTCTATTATTTTTCTTATCTGCCATTTTCTTTTCCCCCCTATCTATATATTTTTCTATATAATTAGTTGTCTCAAACTAATTATTATGATAAGATTTTTTAATTACTTATCTAATTTTTAAACTTTAAAATGGTAGGTCATCTCCTGAAGATATTTCAAAATCAGATCCGCTACTTGTTGATGGCATTGTTCCGAATGTAGCATCAAAGCTTCCACCCATTTCACCATCTCTTTTGCTATCTGCAAAATATGCTTCTTCAGCAACAACTTCTGTTACATAATGTTTTTGACCTTGTTCATCATCCCAAGTTCTTGTTTGGATTCTTCCAATTACACCAACTTGTTGACCTTTCTTAAAATACTTGCTACAAAATTCTCCAGTTTTACTCCATGCAACAATATTAATAAAATCAGCTTGTCTTTCTTCTCCTGGACGAGCAAATCTTCTATTTACTGCTAAAGAGAAAGATGCAACTAATGTGTTATTAGTTTGTGTATATCTTACTTCTGGATCTCTTGTTAATCTTCCCATTAATACTACTTTATTCATAATTCCACCATTCCTTTCAAAAAAGGCCCCATTTTATATTTATTTTGTTCTTGTGTATCTAAACATTTTTACTTTAATATAAGCTACATATTATATATAAATTAAATTTATGAATTTTATTTAATATTAATATTTTCTAACTTTCGCTAGTAATAGCTCTTTATTTAAAGTAGTTCAATCAAATCAATAAAACTATAATCATAAGATTAGTCTTCTTGTTTAATTGTCATAAATTTGATAACTTCATCAGTTATTCTGTAATTTCTTTCAAGTTCAGCGATTAAGTCTGTATTAGCTTCGAAATAGAATACAACATAAAATCCTTCAGCATTTTTCTTAACTTCATAAGCTAATTTTCTTTTACCTAATTCGTCAACTTTTTCAACTTTACCATCAGTATTAATCAAATCTGTGAATCTAGAAATTAAAGCTTTCATTCCTTCTTCATCAACATTTGGATTAATAATGATAACACTCTCGTATTTATTCATTATATTCACCTCCTTATGGATATTAAACCTACATATAAAAATGTAAGTAAGGAAAAAAATAGAATAGTTCTATTTTTTCAATAGTGCTATTCTATCACATTTTTCTTAAATTAGCAATAGTTTTTTTAGATTTTATTCTTTAATTTCCTTGTTCTCAATCAAATATTTTTTAAACTTTTCAAAAGGCTCATCAACACAACTTGTTAGTTCAACATAAATTTTATCCTCTTCAGGAAATGAATGTATTGCAAAATGACTTTCAGAAAGTAACCATAACCCTGTATAACCATATGGTTTAAAGAAATGTTCACATTTGTTCAACACATGAAAACCGGAATTTAAAAGCTCCCTTTCGATTTCAAGTATTAGTTTTTTTTCATCTTCATATTTTATCCATGCATTAAAGTTATTCATATATGCTTTCATTTACAATTCATCTCCCCTCTTTTTTTATATTTTTATGATTTTTCTAAAAAAACTCTTAGTGTTATCAATGTTTTACAGATTATTTAATTTCAGTATTCCTTTAATAGTCACATTCATAAAAATATTACCAATTTTCAACTTCAAAATTATAATATTCAATCAAACTTGGCTTAAACATATCATTAACCTCAACTTGATTCAAATCAAATTGCTCATCTGCTCCAAATATAAATAAACTTCCGATATTTTCTTTTGTTAAGTACTTAGTTGGAACATTTAGCTCCTGCATTTTTCTTTCACCATTAAACATTAAATTGAATCCCCATTCCCCAAATGTAGGTACTTGTAAATGATATGGAATTACATTTTCAAACTGTGTTTTTGCAGTTTTATTAATACACCAAAATGATTTTTTTGCATAATATGGACTTGTTGATTGTGTTACTGCAACCCCTGTGTCTGTAAGATTTGCTTTAATATAATTATAAAAAACATTTGTATATAACTTATTTAGTGTTTCATTATTAGGGTCTGGTAAATCAATTATAATAACATCAAATTTGTCATTGTTTTCTTGAACAAATTTATATGCATCTTCATTTATAACCTTTAATTTTTCACTTGATAATGAATTACCATTTAATTTTTTTATTTCTTCATTTTCACTGCACAATTTTGTCATTTCAGGATCGATATCTACTAAAACAATTTCTTTTACATCATCATATTTTAGAATTTCTCGCACAGCTAAACCATCTCCACCGCCTAAAATAAGGACTCTATTATGCTTTGGAGTGTATAGAAATGGAACATGCACTAAAGCTTCATGATATCTGTATTCATCAACAGAACTGAATTGCAGATTTCCATCTAAAAATAATCTTAAATCATCTTTGTGTTTTGTAATAACTATTTTTTGATACATTGTTTGTTCTGATAATATGATATCATCTCTATATAAGCCACCTTCAATAGATTTTGTGATTTTTTCTGCTGATAAAAGTGACATAAATATTATTACTAAAATACTTACTACAACTATTTGAATTTTATTTGCATTTTTTATGTATTGTTTATATTTTAATAATATTATTAATGATACCAAAATATTAATTGTTCCTATACATAATGCTGTTGTTATAAATCCTAATTTTGGGAATAGAAATAGTGGAAATGCAAGTGAACCTACTAATCCGCCTATGTAGTCAAAGGTAAAAATATTTGCTAAGTTTACTCTAATATTGCTGTTGTTTTCTTCAATTATTCTTGTTAAAATAGGTATTTCAAGCCCTACTAGAACTCCTATTCCTATAATTAAAATGTACATTATTAAGTAATATATACTAGTGTATATATTACTTAAAAATAACACAAGTGTTGAGAATCCTCCTAACACTCCTGTTAATAATTCAACAAAAATAAATTTGTTAAATAAGTCTTTTCTTATTTTTTTTGATAAATATGAGCCAATTCCCATTGCACTCATATATAATCCTATTGTAATTGAATATTGCTTTACACTATCTCCATTTAAATATGTGCTCATACTGCTTATAATTAATTCATAAATAATTGAACATATTGAAATAAGTAATGTTGTTACTAATAATAATCTTCCATCAAATTCTTTTTCTTTTATCTTCAATGTTTTTTCATTATTAACTGCTTCTATATCCTTCATTTTATAAAACACCACTCATTACTATTGCCATTGCTATAAAATATCCAGCAACCATAATTCCTGCTGCTCTATTGTTATTATCTATTTCATCATTTAAATTATAATGTTTATTTTTTGATAAAACTTTATATCCTATAATAAAAAATATTAATCCAATTAATAGATATATAACTATTTCTATAATTTTAAATAATTGGTCATTCATATATTTTTTCTCCTCTCAAATTCTTTAATTCTATATTTTTCTTCATACTATTTTTATTTAATAATTGTTCTTATAATGATTGCTACACCAATATATATTCCAGCCATTATAAAACCAGCTGCTGTGTTTTTTTCTTTGATTTCTTTTGGGAAATCATATGGTACAAATAAATCAACTATAAATGTACATATCATCATACAAAATAAACCAACTGCTCCATATATAACAGTTTCTAAAATTTGCCATCCTAAATTTTGAAAATTTTCCATAACTTTTCTCCTTTATATTTTTTTACTTTTTGTTTTTAATTTTTTATTTAACTTTTTACTTAAAAAATTTAAACCTTTTTTCTTTTAATCGTTTAAATATTTATCGTTTTTTTCTTATTTATAATCTTTCCGTATTATCCAAAAAAGCACATTTTCTAAGCTGTAAACCTTCCTCTATTTTCCTGAGCTAGTTCCACCACCAGATGATTTTCTAGAATTAATACTTTGTTGTCTAGCTGAACTTAAATAACTATTATAAGTGCTATTTGTTGAATTCGTTGTATATGTTCTATAAAATCCTCTTGTATGGAACCTTGATCGATATGCACGTGTTCCTGATGTCACATATTTCTTTTTAGAAACTTGAACATAAGTTACATTATCTTCTGATTGATACACATACGCATATTCTGCATTAGTAAAAATTCCTATTCCTTCATCATCATCGGCATCTGTAACTTTTTTTATTGCTTCAGGTGCACCGTCAATTATTTTTTTAACAGCTTCATCAATACTTAGATTTGTTTTATACACCTTGGCTTTTTGATTATTTTCATTGTTTGTAACAGATGTAACATACGAGAAATTAGTGTCTTTTTCAAGAAAACTTGATATTGTTTTTCTTGATGCAATAAATGAACCCATTCCTGCAAACAAAATTGGAAGAACTATAAAGAGCATTGAAAAAACTACAACAATTATTGATTCCGATTTCTTAGGTGAAGTTGTTTTTACAGCTTTAATTTCATTCGTAATTTCAATATCTGTTTCATCAAGATAATTTCCTATGCTTTTTTCAATTTCTCCACTCCAGTCTTCAAATGAAACCAGTGTTTTCTTATCCTCACTAATATATTCGCTAAAATTAACTTTTTCATTTTTATCAACATCAACATTTCCAAAATATGTTTTTACTCGTGCAGTCCCTTTTTCGAATAATTTATAATTTTTATTTTTAAAGTTAAAATTCATTGATTTCATAATTGGAATACTAAAATTCATTTCATAAATTGAATATTGTTTTTTTCCTTCATTTTCCTCTACATTTAGCCATTTGACTTTTCCAGAATCACTTTTTAATTTGTATTCCTGCCATACCCATGAATCCTCCTGAAATTCTATCATTCCTATAACTACATAAGCTTCATTTTTTATTTTAATTACCTGTCCATTTTTAAATTTCTCTACCAAATTTTAACACCTCCTATTATAATCTAAAATTGTCTTCTTCTATTTTTTTTACTTTTATCTTACTTGAATCTACATATTTTCCACAACTTACTTCTGTCATATCTTGCCATTTTTCAATTGTTAATAATTTATCTTTACATTTATATTCAAAATATTCAACATTATCTTTTAAACCAACATCCGTATATCCAAAATATGTTTCAATTTTTGCATTTCCTTTTTGAAATAATTCATATATCTCGTTTTCATAGGTTATCTCAAATTCTGGATTTATCATAAAACTAATCATTTTATGTAATGCATATTTAGGACCTGGCTCTGCATCTAAGTAAACAGTTTCATTGCTTTCTTTATCTTGTAAAATATATTCTAACCAATATGATGAACCTTCTATAAATTTAAGCATCGCTTTAACAATATAAACGTTTTTTTCTATAATAATCTCTTGATTATATTCCAAATTTAATAAATCCTTCATTATAAATATTATTCCTTTCTAACTTTTCAAAATTACATAGTTATCACTAAAAACAGTTGTCATTTGGAACAAGCAAATCAATTTTATTTTTATTGTTTTCAATTAAAACATGTTTTTCACTACCACCATATTCGCCATCTAATGTCCAGTCAACTTTTTCGTCAAAATCAATTTGTAAATGTTTAGTTTTTAAACAATAGATATTTTTTTGATCATATTTATTCCTTAAAACAGAAAATACGATTTTAAGAAATCCTAAAAAATTCTTAGGCTTTTTTATTAAGACTAATTCAAATAATCCATCATTTATTTTTACGTCATTTCTTTTAAACCATCTAAAGCCACCAATTGAAATAGAGTTTGTTATTGACCCATATATAAATTCATCTTTTATTATTTCATTATCAGTTACAATTGTAGTGTGATATGACTTCATTTTCTTTAATTCTTTTATTCCTTTTTTATAATATGCAAGTTTTCCCCATTTATTTTTTTCTTTATAATCTGTTGTATATGAAATCTTTGTAAATATACCAAATGCTGCAACATAGTAAAAATAGCTGTTATTAAATTTTCCTATATCAACGCCTAATTCTTTGTATTTAGGCAATTTTTTTGACAATTTAAAATGATTTTTAGGCATTTTTACTGTTTTTGCATAATCATTGGTTGTACCAAATGGAATAAATGTTACATCTATTTTTTTATAGCATTTTACAATACCATTAATAACTTCATTTAAAGTGCCATCACCACCACAAACAACAACAGAGTCAACATATCTGATATAGCTTTTGATAATTTCTTCGCCATTGTTGTTTTTAGATGTGTAAATTACTTCTAATTCATAACCTTGTTTTTCCAAATTATCACAAATTTGTGGTATATATTTACTTACTTTTCCCTTTCCTGAGCAAGGGTTTACTATTAATAATATTTCCTTTTTCATAACTCTCTCCATTCGTTTCGTATTATATCATTTTTTTTGTATAATTTCTACAATTTTCGAGATTTTTCGATTATAAATTTCTGACATTTTACAATTCAAATTTGCTTTATAAAATCACGCCGAATTTTATGCTTAATATCTATACTTTTCCTCCGTTATGTCACAAAATGTCGAATCGTACATACTATATATTAAGCATGTATATATGCAAAAATTTTGAAAGGATGATATAAATGGAATTTAATAAAGATAAATATCCTGTAATTGATGTAGAAGGTGTTATTTCTTCTGGAAAGCAATATGACATTGATATTACTTTGCCTGAAGACAATCGTTCTGTAATTTACGGAATAATAAAAGATGCTTATGATGAACCTGTTAGAGATGCTGTTGTTAAATTAATTGAAGTTGACAAAGATTGTGGAAAAGAGGAAAGAAAACCTGTAAGTCACACATTTACAGATAAAGAAGGAGAATTCGTTTTTGGACCTTTATGTGCGAACAAATTCTATGAAATTCAAGTTTGGGCTGATAATGTAAAGCATAAAAAAATCTGTGCTTCTTGCGGACACAAAGGAAAATGTTTAAAAGGAGTTAAGTTAGACTGCGATAAAAAAGAAGGTTTTCCTCGTTGTGAAGAAAATAATGAAAAGGGTTGCTAGGTTTAATTTGATTTAATAAAAGAGAGTATTATATTGTTCACACAAACTTTACGATACTCTCTTATTATTTTTAAATATATAATACACCTTATCTATAATCTATAATTTGACCATTTCCTGCATTATAAAGACTCTGAATTGTTCCACCATAAATTGTTATTACTGCATTTTGAGTTGTACTTACTGTATTACATACGATAGATATTACTGTATTATAATATATATTCACTTTTCCAGAACTTTGGTTCGTTATTCCGTATATTTTTCCTGAAATATTACCACCTTTTATATTAGTAGTTCCATAATTATTAATTCCTCTTCCAGTTCCACTTCCTTGATTCAAGCCAGTAATTATAGCATTTCCTAATATATTTAATACTCCATTTGGTCTTACATCTATAGCTATTATATCGTTAGTACTGTTTCCCTCTCCTTTTATGCTTCCATTTCCAACAATAGTCAAAGTTCCATCCTCAACACGAACCGTACTGTATTTACCTGAACTTATTGTTTTCTCATTCATATTTAAAACAATATCCTGATTAGCTGAAATTACTACACTTTCTTGTATATCATCTAACAAAGTTACAACTGCTCCTTGATTATTTCCTGCAGCATTTATTGCTGCTTGTACTGTATTATAAGTTGTAATTTCCCCATTTATTGTAGTCGAAGCAACTCTATTTGCATACGGATTTGATGTTACCTGTGCTCCTGCTGTTGTAATTTTCATTGACATTGTTTTTCCTATAAATGTTGTGTCAATTTCATCATTTTCTTCAATCTCACTTGGTGAACTTCCTGTTTCCAATGGCCATTCCCAGTAGATTGGAATATCTCTCTTTTTATTATCTTCTAAGGTTATAAATCCATTTAAAGCAAGATAGGTCTCATTTTCAACAACTGCTTCTTGGGTTTTATTGCTATCCCAATAAAATTTTAAATTTTTAGGCTTATTTGTAAATGTCATTTTAGTTTCGTATGTTAATAAAGTTTCTGTTCCGGCTAGCATCAATTTCAATAATAAACTCTCCACTTGTACCTGGTGCTATTGTACTCGGATCAACATCTCCCTTATTATCTGTTCTTGTTATAGAAAAATCTGATACTTCTCTTGTTTGTGCACTATTTAATATTTTAGAATCAAAGCTCCATTTTGCTATTTTGGCTTGTGCATTTCCATTTATTCTTGTTATGTATCTTGCATAAGCAAAACCTGCTAGTGCAATTATTGATACTATTGAAATTAATACAATAATTGCAACAGTTTTATTAGAATTATTTTTAATAAAACTGTTGCAATATTTTTACAAGGTGAAATCTATAAAGTATTGAAAATTCAACAAAAAGTAACTTTTTTAAAAATGATTAAGTACGTACCTTGACGAAAAAATAGAACAATAAACCTTTAAAATTTCAAATTAATTTGTTTTACCTTTTTATAATTTTGATTCAGCAATTTTCCTTTTCAAAGCTTTTCTATTAATATTTACCTTATGCTGTAATCTCATAGGATAATTTCTTAGATTTAACTCATCACATAAAATTCTATAAACAAGAACATTAGGTTGAAAATTATAATTCTTCCAAATAGCATTTTCATCTTGTTTATACTTTCTTAAAATTGCAGCAGCAATAGCCGAACTTCTTGATACACCGCTATCACAACATACATACAATTTTTCTTTATTAAAATCTATTTGGTTAATAAATGTATTAATTTGCTTAGCAATACTTTTATTAAAGGATTTAGTTCTTACTGATGTTACATCATCAAAATGCAAAATTAACTTGTTTTCATTTTTAACACTATCAACATTTTTTTCATAAGACGAAGCAATTATTAATTTTATATTTTCTGTATTACAGTTCTTTAATTCTTCCTGTGCTCCTTTTATTGACGATACCTTAACTTCCATATTTTCTTCCTTTTTAATATATTTTACTTCTTATTCAATGGCAATATATATGTCAAAATTCCATTATTATTTGCAATATTTATACCACCACATTCAAGTAAAATATTATTTAACCTGCTTTCATCATTGACCTCGAATCTTAAATCTTCAGTTGTATATCTTTCTTTATATTTCTCAATTGCCTTTTTAAAAATTGTTTTTCCATAGCCATTTCCTTGAAATTCTTCCATTACATTAATTTTTATTTTGTTACATTTGCATGAGTTGTCAATTGTAATTATTCCTAATATATCTTTTTCCGAATTTATAAGAACATATTTGTCTATATTCTTGTTATAAAATTCTGGATAATTTTCATTATTAATTTCAACTAACTTTTCCATACTATATTCTCCTTTTTTCTGTTTCAAACAAAGATTTTCTAATTATATTTTTGGTCTTAAACAAATCTATGTAATCTCTAAAATATTTATCAGTTTCATATAAAATAGCTAATTCATCTTTGTATTGGTTTATCAATCTTTTTCCAATTATATTCTCCACATACTGGATTAACTGTTGATAGTTCAGTATTTTAGATGTTTCATTTTCATCATATAGAACTACATTATTAGTTTTTAAATAATTTTTGTCTATTTCGTCCTCTATAAGCACATTTTTGTTTAATAAACTGATAAGATACCTTGAATATGTTTTTACTACATCGATTTTTTCAACTCTAACCTTAATTGAATATTTTCCTTGTATATCTATATTCAACCTTTTATTTGTTTTCATATCATTTATATAATGCAATCTAATTAAATTTATTCTATGCATTCCATTATTGCCTATAATATATTTTCCTGGTTTTATTTCCTTTAACTCAATCGGTTCTTTAAGAAAACTTTTTTCCAGTTTCTCAACTATTTCTTTTGAATCATACTCTAACATTGATATACTTCGTCTTTTATATGAATCTCCATCTTTATTAAATAAGTTTTCTAATTCATTTAATAAATTTTGTGTCTTTCCTCTATCTTTACCTATAACATTATCAATAGTTATATTTTCCCATTTTTTGTTTTGGTACATTCCAAATCTTGCAACTATTGGATTAATATCATTTTTATTATAGCAAATTGCCTCTGTATTGTTTTCAATAAAAGAATAGTCTATACCCTTTTCTTCTATAAATCTTTTAATTGTAGTATTGTATTGCATTTTTCTCCTCCATATTACCATATTTTTTCTACAATAGCAATTGATTTGTTCCACATTTAAATTCCTAAATTTTTAAATAAACTGAATTTTGTTCTTTTACGAACTAATGATAAAAATAAAATTCTTCTAGATAAAATTTTAATGACCTAATTCATTAGATATCTTTTTTATATATGTATTATAATGCATATCTACTGATAAATCAAGAAAAATCGGTCGACATATTTCGACACGTTTGTTTGAATTCTGTGTTTTAGAGCTTTCTATTTAATCAATTATTTACATGTTAAAAGTCGAATCATAAATTTATAAATGAGCTGTTACTCTCTAGCGTATTTCAGTAAGTTGTACTCAAAGTTATACACATATTTACAGAGTGAAGAGAATACTGAAAAGGATTGTTACGATTGAGTTTCAGTTGATTTGATGTAAAAAGCGGAATACTGTGTTTTCAATATTCTGCTTTATAAATATATTTAATTAGGATTTAACCGAATTGCCCCATCCACATTGGCCCCCAAAAAAGATGAGGTCTTACATCCCCATCTTATGAATCATTTTCTTACCTTGTTTCATCATTTTCTTTTTATTAAATCCCATTGTTTCACCATACATCATTATTAAACCAGCAGAAACCATTCCACCAATTATCATACCTTTTATCAATTTCATTTGATTTTCCTCCTTCTTCTCTTAAGTTTTTTATAATTATTTTTATATAATTGTAATTTTTTATCTATTTATATTATTTGTATTTTTTTCTTTAATATACAACTTGTAAAAATTGTAAATCTCGTGCATTGCAATGCATAATAAGAAAATACCAAAAAATTTCCTTAAATTTCTAACTTCTATTTTATTTGCTAAAATTGAACCTATAATTGCTCCTATGATTCCAAAAATTATTATATTTACTCCTGTTTTTAATTCTATATTTTTTTCTTTTAAATTTACAATTATCGCAGTAATTGCTGTTGGAATAAAAAATATTAAGTTCGTTGCTTGGGCTATATGCTGTTGAATTGATAAAAACATTGTTAGTAGTAAAATCAGCACAGTTCCGCCTCCCATACCTATTGCTGTTATCATTCCAGAAATTGCTCCAATAAAAATCTCAATCACGCTTTTTCACCTTTCTTTTTATTGTCAGAATCAAGAAAAATTAATTACCTTATTGTTAGAATCTAAAAATTAATCACATAAATTTTATTACGATTATAAAATTATCTTAATAGCATAAATTTAATTATTATTATAAAATTATCATTAAAACATACAAAACATTAACTTCATAAAACTATCTCCAAATCATGCACACCCCAGCATAAACCAAGAACAGAATAAACACAATTTTCAAATATTTATTAGGAATTTTTTTTAGCAGTCTTGTCCCAATAAAACCTCCAATAATTCCACCTATTGCACATTTTATTCCTAGAGAAACATCAAAATATTTATCTCTATAATAAAAAACAGCAGCAGTTATAACCATTGGCAATATTACAAAAACTGTTGTTGCTCTTGCATTTTTCTCGTCCATTTTCATAAAATAAATAAGTGCTGGTAAAACAATCATTCCTCCTCCAGTTGAGAAAAAGCCTGTAATAAAACCAGCACAAATTCCAATCAAAAATAATTTTAATTTTTTCATTACATATCTACCTACCAATTATTTCAGCAATACTGTCAATCAAATACTTAACTTCATCAATATTATTTTGTTCACCAAATGTGATTCTTAATGAACCTCCAACCAAATCCTTATTTAAACCAATTGCTGTTAAAACATGTGATGGCTTAGATGAACCAGAACTACACGCAGAACCTGCAGATGCACAAATTCCCAAACTATCAAGTTTTAAAAGTAATTCTTCAGCATCTACATTTGGAAATGAAATATTTATATTCCCTGGTAATCGCTGTTTTAAATCTCCATTTATTTTTATATTTTCATATTTACTTGTAATTTCTCGTACAAAATAGTTTCTTAGTTTTAATAATTTTCTATTATAATTTTCTAAATTATTGTTTGCTATTTCAATTGCTTTACCAAGTCCAACAATTCCTGCAACATTTTCTGTTCCCGCTCTTTTATTTCTTTCTTGCTTTCCACCATCTTGTATTTTTTTGAATTCAATTCCGTTTTTTACATATAATGCCCCCACTCCTTTTGGTCCATAGAATTTATGTGCAGACATTGATAACATATCTATTCCTAATTCTTGTACATCAATATTTATATTTCCAATGGCTTGAACGCAATCTGAATGGAAGATTATTTTTCTTTGCTTTGCAATTTCTGCTATTTGTTTTATTGGCTCAATTGTTCCAATTTCATTGTTTGCAAACATTATTGATATTAAAATTGTTTCAGGCTTAATCGAGTTTTTGAGTTCTTCTAAATCAATAAAACCATTTTCATCAACATTTAAGTATGTTACCTCAAAGCCATCACCTTCCAAGCTTTCGCAAGTTCTTAACACAGCAGGATGTTCTATTTTACTTGTAATAATGTGATTTCCTTTTTCTTTATTTGCATATGCTACGCCTTTAATTGCTAAATTATCTGACTCACTTCCACATGACGTAAAATAGATTTCTTTCTCATTGCAATTTATTGCTTTTGCTACTCTGGTTCTTGCCAAATCTATTGCCTTTTTACTTCTTCTTCCTATTGAATATATTGAAGAAGCGTTTCCAAAATTGGTTGAAAAATATGGTAACATTTCATTAACTACTTCCTGTTTTACGGGAGTTGTTGCAGCATGATCAAAATATATTAATTTCATTTTATACTTCCTTAACCAAAAATTTAGGTTTTAAGTTTTACCTATAAACTTTAAATTTAAAAAATATCTAGAATACTTTAAACTACCACACTTCTTTTTTTTCTATATTTATATTATTATTTTTATTTTTATTTATTTTATTCAAGTAGTATTTTTTTCTTTTCTTTATTAATTATTTCCTTAATCTATTATATTTTTTTATTTAAATTATGTTACATTTATGTTGTAAATAATAAACTAAAAGCTTTTCTTCTCATCACACTGCTAGTTAATATTTTTTAGTAAAATGTTACTAAAATGTAAAAGAAAGTGAAAATAGAAATTAATAAATTTCGTATTTTCACTTTCTTTTTTTAATGCTCAATAAATTCGATTTTAAAGTCGGTAAGCTCAAACTTTTTAATCATTTCTTCAAGCTCATCATGCTTGGAAATTGTGCGGAAAATCTTTCTTGAAACAATTATTTTTTTGGAATAAATACCAGACCCTACCTGAATAGCACCTTTTTTTAAAACCAAAAAATCCTGTGCATCTCCATTATTCCACTGTGTTTCCCAGCCAAATTGTTTTATTAATTGGCGAGCATTGTGTTCATGTCCTAAACCTTGGTTGTGATAGAACCTTTCATTGATAATAAATCCGTGTTTCATTTTGTGCCTCCATTTTAATTAGTTGCATTTTTTTAGAACAATTAATAATATTATCAAGTAATTTCTTATAATCACCATTTATTTTCCAATATGGCCAAATTGCAAAACCAGCTTTTGCATACTGCTCAGCCAAATTTTTTATTATTAAATTGTGATTATTTTTTGCGACCTTAAGACACTTTTCACCTCGGTATGCTGCAATTATTGCACAGCCTGCAACAAGTAGAAATTCATCTGGGTCAAGGGTTGTGTCAGATTCCATCATTTTCTTAAGTTCAGGATACTGTTCGCAAAATTTCAATGCGTTTTTGCGATGACCATTTCCATCATTCGGTAAAAACCGTCCATTTGGTAAAATAATACCACATGTAATAATCGGCATATTAGCCCTCCTTTTTTATTTGATATAATAGATTATATCATTATAGTATTCTGATTTCAATAAAACTATTACTAAAAATTTTTAGATATAATAACTCACTAAGAAACACTAACCTCTTTACTAAAATTAACAACTTTTTTTCCTTTTAACATAAAAAATAACACACTTTTTTGTGTGTTATTTTTTATGTTTTATTCATTATTCTTATACATTTACTTCAGCCCAACGAAGCATTTTTATACTTTTATATGCATCTAATATTTGTGAATATTTATCATATTCATCTTCCCAAATTTGTTCTGGAACTTTTTCAAATACACTAAACATTTTTTCCGCTTCTGCCAAAAATATTATTTGCTCCTGTGGAGACATACTTTCATATTTTTTAGAAAACTTATATAAAATTTCTAAATCTTGTACTGATTTGATAAAAGACCAGAAATCTTTAACATTCATTCCATATAATTTAATTTGTAGTACTGTGTAACCTATTAATGCTGCAATAATTAGTAATAGAATATATATTATAGTTAATATTACCATTTATATCACCTTCTTATATAGTATACTTAATTATACCATATTTGTAACATTTTTGCAACATTTCTGTAATATAGCTGTAATGTAATTGTAATATTATAACTATCGTTTAACATTTTATTCTTATTATATCCTATTAATAAATACCTGTTTTTCCGCTTAAAATCAGGTTAAAAGTGCTTCTTATACTATTTTTATTTACATCATAAATTACAAGTATATTTTTTAAAACAAATTAACAATTGCATCACAGTCAATTTTAAAATATTTCATTAGTTCAACTGCATTACCAGATTTTCCAAATGAATCATTTATTCCTAATCTTGTAACTTTACATGGATATTCCTCACTTAGAACCTCACATATAATACTTCCTAACCCTCCTATTATACTATGATCTTCAACAGTAATAATTCTTTTTGTTTGTTTTGCACATCTTATAATTGTGTCTTTATCAACTGGTTTTAATAAAAAAACATCAACAACTCTTACAAAAATTCCTTTTTTCTCTAAAACTTCTTTAGCTTTTAAAGCCTCTGAAACACATACACCTGTTGCAAATATTGTTGCATCTTCCCCTTCTCCAATTTGTTTTGCTTTTCCCATTTCAAATTGTTCATTTTCATCATATATAATAGGAGTTGAAAGTCTTGATAAACGTACATAGCAAGGTGAATTAATATTAGCAATTTCTTTAATTATAAATCTTGTTTGTGTATCATCACTTGGCGAAAATAATTTTAAATTAGGCAAAGTTCTCATCATTGAAATATCTTCTATCATTTGGTGTGATGCTCCATCTTCACCTACTGTAACACCCGCATGTGTTGCACAAATTTTTACATTTAAATTTGGATAACACACACTATTTCTAATTTGATCATATGCTCTACCTGCTGCAAATACAGCAAAAGTACTTGCATATGGTATTTTTCCACATGTTGCAAAACCTGCAGATGTTCCTATCATATCTTGTTCACTAATTCCCATATCAAAAAATCTTTCTGGAAATTCTTTTGCAAAAAGTTCTGTTTTTGTTGCTGTTGATAAATCTGCATCTAAAACAACTATATTTTTATTGATTTCTCCAAGCTCTTTTAAAGCTTCACCATAGCTCTGGCGTGTTGCAATTTTTTTATCTGTATTCATAATTTTTCTTCCTTTCTTTTATTATTATGCTATTTTTTAGAGTTTTATTTTTGGTATAATTAAATTTATCTTATTATCTCTGTCCCCTATTTCAAAAATTTTAAATCATCTCCGTCCCCGATTTAAAATTTTCCACCTAATTCTTCAATTGCTAATTTAAACTGTTCCTCATTTGGAGCCTTTCCATGCCAACCAGCTTGATTTTCCATAAATGAAACTCCTTTTCCCTTAACTGTTTTAGCAATAATTGCTGTAGGCATTTCCTTTGTCATTTTTGCTCTATCAAATGCATCAATTAATTGTTCAATATTATTTCCATCAACAGGAATTACTTTAAATCCAAAGCTTTCAAATTTTTCTTCAATTCTATTAAGCCCTTTTACATCTTTAATATTTCCATCTATTTGTAGATTATTATTATCAACAATAACACATAAATTATCAAGCTTGTATTTAGATGCTGTCATTGCAGCTTCCCATACTTGACCTTCTTCTATTTCTCCATCACCTAATATGCAATATACTCTATATCCCATACTGTCCATTTTTGAAGATAGCGCCATTCCATTTGCAACAGACAAACCTTGTCCTAATGAACCACTTGACATATCTACTCCAGGAACTTTATTCATGTCTGGATGTCCTTGTAACTTTGATTCTATTTTTCTAAATGAATCTAAATCTTTTTCATCAAAATATCCTCTTTTAGCAAGAGTGCTATATAATGCTGGTGAGCTATGTCCTTTTGATAATACTAGCCTATCTCTTCCTTCTGCTTTTGGCTCATTTGGATTTATATTCATTTGATTAAAATATAAAACAGTTAATATATCTGCACATGATAATGAACCTCCTGGGTGACCTGATTGTGCATTATAAACTGTTTTTACAATATTTATTCTAATGTCATTTGCAATTTTTTGTAATTCATTAATGTCAGTAATTTTCATCATTTACCATCCTTTCTATCGAATTCTTTTAGGTATTTTAATTTCTTGATTTTCTCTTAATTGTATTTTATACTTAATGTATATTTTTTGCAATAACTATTTTTCTTATTATTGTTTTGTTATTTATAATTACTATTCAATTAATAATTAAAATAAAATTTAATTAATAATTTTCATTTATTAAAATCTTGTATTATATCTTAAAATATTGTATAATATAGAAGTATAGTTAATAACTTAACAAACCATATCAGTTTTATATTTTTATATGGGGGTGTAATTGGTTTCGACAGTTATTTAGAAGTATAAATAGCGAGTAGTGGATTCTCGTTGGCCACTTAAAAAAACGGGAGAATAAATATAAACGCTGATCGTACAGAATTAGCTTACGCTGCCTAAGTTGCAGTGTCGTCTTCTAATAGCTTCCCACGGCTATTAACAAGGCGTCGATTATGTGGGAAACAAAGCTATTTCTTGCTATGGGAATAGTGGGTATTTTATAGCTACTTTAATATGTTGTTTGTTTGTTAATGACATATTAGGGGAATTTTAATAACAAACTGCACTCGGAGAAGTTTATGTGGAAGAATAATTGGACAGGAGTTCGACTCTCCTCACCTCCACCAGTAGTATCTCTTACCTATCAAATAGAATATAATTACAAAATTAAAAGATATACTTAATTGTATATCTTTTTTTCATCTGCTAAACCTATTAAATAAATCTTTTCGTGAGTTCTATTTATGTTCTTTAATTCTTTGTTGCTAAAGGTCTTTTTAATTTCAAGTTTTTTCAAGCTCTTGTCAAATTTTGTAAAAATATGTTGACATGCAAATATATTATTGATACAATGCAATCAGTTGTTTGAAACTTTCTTTTTAGTTGGGTGCATAGATTAGTAATTGATACTTCTATGACCTTCAACTACTAATTTATGCACCCACTTTTTTCAACAAAGTTGGTGCAGCTAGAATAAAAAGAAAGGAGATGAAATTATTGCTGGAAAGAATCATTTTCACGATATTTGCAGCAGGAATTTTCTTTTTTCGGTATAAGTTTTTTAGTACATAGTTGCTCGAAGGGCAAGTATTCGCTGAATTATGAATCAGAAAAAAGAAAACTTAAGATTTATCCAAATGACAATGAAGATAAATCTCAAGTTTCCTCTAAACAAACAACATTTCATGAGTAAGGGCTTACGCTCTTGCTCTTTTTTATTTCTATATGTATTCTATACATATTATTATCTTTAGTCAAGAAATATTACAAATATTTTGAAAATGTAACAAATTTGTAATATTTCTGTAATAATTATAACATCTTTTTAATGTGGTGTCAAATAATCCTTGATATTTCAATACTTTATTAATAACTACGCTTTAAAATCAATTTTAAGCTTTTTTTATATTTTAGAAATATACTTCAATAAATTCATCTAGTTCTTGACTCTGTTTTAGTATGTCATTTTTATATTTGTTAATTACTTGACTATCTATAATAAGGATTAGGCTTAAACAATAAAATAATAAAATCTATAAAAACTCCAAAACCAAATAATCCAAAAGTAAATAAATATATTATCCCCATTCCAATTTTGCCCTCATAAAATTTATGAGCACCTAACCAACCAAAAAAGAAACAAAGAATAAGAGCAACCCATTTGTTTTTTGGATTTCCATAATAACCTGAATTAATATTTTTATTTACATTAGTATTTGTATTTGTATTATTAACAATTACTTGTGGTTGTGGTTGTGCTTGCACCTGTGAACCTTTCAATTCTTCAACTTGTCTTCCACAACTTGTACAAATTATAGCATCCTCATGTATTTTTGCTCCACAGTATTTACAAAACTTTGTTTTTTCTCGATTTTCCACTGTTACATTAGCTTCATTTTCATCCATAAAAATTCCTCCTTTTATTTAATATATTTATAGTATATCATAAGATTAAGAATAATCAATACGTTAATAATTACTTTGATAAAATTTTAAATTATATGTAAAAAAATATTTGTTTTCAAAAAATAACTTTTAATTTTTTTGAAAAATATAAAAAAATATCTTGCACTTCTATTTCAAATATGTTAATATAAATATTGTTAACAAATAGGGGTATAGTGTTAATGGTAGCACATCGGTCTCCAAAACCGCCTGTGAGGGTTCGAGTCCTTCTACCCCTGCCATAGTAAAAACCTTGCAGGGATAAGCTTGCAAGGTTTTTATTATTTTAAATTTATCAGAAAGGACAAAAAAATGGAGCAATTAAAAAAATTATTTAAAAAACTATTCTCTAGAGAAGTTATTCTTTATGGCATTTTTGGTGTTCTAACAACTATTGTAAATTTAGGTGTTTCATATTTGCTTGAAGGTGTTTTTCATATTAATGGTGCTATTGCAAGTGCTGTAGGAATAATTTGTGCAGTATTATTTGCATATTTTACTAATAGGAAATTGGTTTTTAATTCAACTGCTGAAGGCTTTAACGAAAAATTAAAAGAATTTGGTAAATTTATGGTTGGTAGAGCTTTCACAATGGTAGTTGAAGAAGGTGGAGTAATTATTTTTTATAATATAATGAAATTACCTTTCCAACCTGTAAAACTTGCTTTTACTGTTATTGTAATAATTTTAAATTTCTTTATAAGTAAATTTTTTGCTTTTAAAAATGACAAACAAGCATAATAAATTAAAAAGGGAGTTGTCTCCCTTTTCTACTAAATTATTATCTTTTTTCTATAATTGCTTTTATATTTATTATTATATATATTTTTATATTTTTTTATTTATTTTTTATTCGCAATTATTTCCACATTATATAATATTTTAAATTTTCTATAGTATTATTATTTATAATCAGAAAGGAGCTCTATGTTTAAAAATTTCAATTCATTTACAAAATTTTATTTTAAAGTGATATTATTTTTTACACTTTTTATTTGTATTTTTTTCATTCCAATTTTTGCTAATAATCAAACAAATCTATTTCAAAATTCTAATGAAGGTATTTTGTCCAATAATTCAGATGTTCCAATAACTCAATTTATCTCCACAACCAACATTTGTTGGCCACTTCCTGGATATACAAGAATTAGCTCACCATTTGGATATCGTGGAGCACCAACTGCTGGAGCTACAAATTTTCATGGCGGAATTGACCTTCCTGCTCCACCTGGAACGAACATAATCTCAGCGATTTCGGGAAAAGTAACTAGAACTGGTTTTATGGGAAGTGGTGGCTGTAGTGTTGTTGTTCAAAATGATAATTATACTGTTATTTTTCATCATGTATCTCCTAATTTTATCGTTTCACCTGGTGATTTTGTTGAACAAGGACAAATAATAGCTCAAGTTGGACCAAAAAATGTTTATGGTTTTGCAAATAATCCATATAAAGATGGTAACCGGAAATCCCACTAATGGTGCTACTACTGGTCCACATCTGCATTTTACAGTAAAAAAAGGATCAAATTATATTGATCCTATGTCTTTGTTTTAATATTATATAATCCTTTTACTAATCTGAAGTTTTTATATTTCTTTTTTGATTTATTCTTTTATACCTATAATTAATATATTTTCTGATAATACTTGTGTTTATTTATCAATCCTTACATATCATCATTATCTTCATCATCATCTTCTTTATCATCAATGAAATTAATATCTTCTCCAAATTCATCAAAAAAGCTTTCTCCACATCTTGAATTACAGGCTGAGCAGTGTCCTGAACATTTGTTAAACTCTTCGCCACCATTCCAATCTAGCTCTATTGTATTATTGCATTCCGGACATTTGATATCTGTTTTTGATTCTACATCAGCAACAAATGTTGTATTACAATATGGACAAATTATTTCAAACTCAAAACCTTCATCATAAATATCATTTTCAATACCTGAAATAGAATTTTGCATTTTATTTAGTTTGTTTTCTATTGAATTTTGAGTTTTTTCAATATTACTAATTTTATTTTTTATAACATCTGTTAATTCATCTATAACCTCTAAATGTAACATTGAAACTTCGATTATTTTTTTATTAATAAATTCAAGTTGTTTTTCATCAGTAATATTATTTTCAATATCATTAATAATTTTTTCAAATCTTTTACTAATTTCTGCCATTAATTTAAAACCTTTCTAAAATAAGCTTATATTTATTATGCACTTTAGTACATAATTATATAAGCTTATTACTACTTTTTATTTTTTTATTAATTAGTTAATTCTTTCCATATAATCACCAGTTCTTGTATCGATTTTTACGATATCTCCGATGTTTACAAATAATGGAACTAAGATTTCTAATCCATTTTCTAATTTAGCTGGTTTTCCAGATGTTGTTGTTGTGTTTCCAGCAAATCCTGGTTCTGTGTATGTTACTTCTAATTCAACAAACATTGGTGGTTCAACAGCAAATACATTTCCTTTAAATGATAAGATTTTAACATTCATGTTTTCTTTAATATATTTTAAAGCATCTCCTAATTGTTCTTTGTTTAAAGGCATTTGTTCATAAGTTTCATTATCCATGAAATAGTATAAATCTTCATCATTATAAAGATATTGCATTTCTTTTTTCTCTATTTCTGCTCCTGGATATTTTTCTGATGGGTTAAATGTTTTTTCAATAACTGCCCCACTTATTACATTTTTTAATTTTGTTCTAACAAAAGCTGAACCTTTTCCTGGTTTAACGTGTTGAAATTCTACAACTTTGAATACGTTTCCATCCATTTCAAATGTTGTTCCATTTCTAAAATCTCCTGCCATATATACTTCTGCCATTGGTATTTCCCCTTTCATTTATTTATTCATCATTCATATTTCTATATGATACTACATTTTCAACAAAAAATCAAGTGTTTTTCTTGAATTTCATTTTTTCAAAGCACTTTCCAATTTTATTAAATTTTCATCAGACATCTTAACTAAAGGAAGTCTTGGCTCTCCAAAATTATATCCTATAATTCTAAGTGCTGATTTTATAGGAATAGGATTAACTTCACAAAATAACAAATTAATTAATTCTAATGCTTTAATCTGCATTTCTTCTGCCTTCTCAATATTTCCTTTCTTATATTCACATATCATGTTATGCACATATTCAGGCTTTATATTTGACATAACAGAAATAACCCCAATTCCTCCTATAGACAGAACCGGCAAAATTTGATCATCATTTCCAGAATAAATTGCTAGTTCATTTCCACATAAACTTGCGATTTTAGCAATTTGAGAGACATTTCCACTCGCTTCTTTAATTCCCACGATATTTTTTATCTTAGACAACTCTACACATGTTTCCGGTTCTATGTTTACTCCTGTTCTACTTGGAACATTATACAAAATTATTGGTAAATTCGTATTTTGAGCAATTCGTTCATAATGCTTTATTAAACCTTTTTGAGTTGTTTTATTATAATATGGTGTTACAATTAAAACCCCGTCTGCTCCAACACTTTCAGCATATTTTGTCATATTAACAGCTTCAATAGTATTATTACTTCCTGTTCCAGCAATTACAGGAATTCTTTTATTTACTTTTTTTACAACAAATTCTATTACTTCTTTTTTCTCATCTACGCTCATTGTTGCTGATTCACCAGTTGTTCCACATACTATTATGCTATCTACTTTATTTTCAATTTGAAACTCTATAAACTTTTCAAATACATCATAATTAACCTCTCCCTTTTCATCAAAAGGTGTACATATAGCTGTACCACAGCCTTTAAAAATTATATCCTTCATAATTACCTCATTACCTCCTGATGAAGTTTATTCTATTATCACTTCTATTATTCTTAAGATTAAATAATCGGGACGGTTTTAAGTTTTGGAGACTGTTCTAAAAATCAAATTCCACCAACCATAATTACTGAATTTTGTCGAAATATGTAGATGAAGTTAATATATTAAAATGTAGCACAAACGTGCAGTTTGGCAAGGTTTGGCAAAGTCAATAAAAGGAACAAACTAAACAAAAGTCTTCCTCTTGTTTATTGTTCCTTTTATTCTTTGTCAAAGCCGAGCCAGCAAGTTTGCGGAATTTAATATATTAACGTAATCTACATATTTCGACAAAATTTAGTAATTAAGGTTAGTGGAATTTGATTTTTAGAATAGTCTCCATAACTTAAAACCGTCCTGATTATTTAATTACTACTTTTTCATTTTCATCAATTGTAAATACAACCCTTTTTCCTTCTTTAATTTTCCCATCAAGAATAGCCTCACTTATCTCATCTTCAACATACGTTTGAATTGCTCTCCTTAATGGCCTTGCTCCATAATTTTTATCAAATCCTTTTTCAAATATAAGTTTATTTACATTTTCATCTATCTCAATTTCCAAATTATTTGCTTTTAATCTTTTTTGCACCTTGCTTAACATTATATCTATTATATGCATAATATCTTCTTGATTAAGTTTATGGAAAACTATAATTTCATCAATACGATTTATAAACTCTGGTTTAAATTCTTTTTTTAATTCAGCCATAACATCTTTTTTAGTATTTTCATATTGTTTGTTCTCTTCCATTTTACTATCTTCTGAACTTAATGAAAATCCCAAAGCTTTTTTATCTGTAATTATTCTAGCACCAATATTTGAAGTCATAATAACAACTGTGTTTTTGAAATTTACTGTTCTACCTTGTGAATCTGTTAGTCTTCCATCTTCTAAAATTTGAAGTAACATATTCATTACATCAGGATGTGCTTTTTCTATTTCATCAAATAATAATACTGAATATGGTTTTCTTCTTATTTTTTCTGTTAATTGTCCTCCTTCATCAAATCCTACATATCCTGGTGGCGAACCTATTAACTTAGATACTGAATGTGGCTCCATAAATTCAGACATATCTATTCTAATCATTGCATCTTCATTTCCAAATAAGCTTTCAGCTAAAGCTTTTGAAAGTTCTGTTTTTCCAACTCCTGTTGGTCCCAAAAATAGGAATGATCCTATTGGTCTATTTGGATCTTTTAAACCCAATCTTCCTCTTCTTATTGCTTTTGCAACCGCTTCTACAGCCTCATTTTGGCCTACAACTCTCTTGTGAAGTACATTTTCTAATGATTTTAATTTATCATTTTCATCTTGTGTTAATTTCTTAACAGGAATATTAGTCCAGCTTGAAATAACCTCAGCAATATCTTCTTCATTTAGAATAGTAATATTTCTACTCGTTTTATTCTCCCATCTTTTATTATCTTTTTCTAATTTTTCTTTTAATTCTTGTTCTTCATCTCTTAAATTTGCTGCTTTTTCAAAATCCTGTACTAAAATTGCTTCTTCCTTTTCTTTTTCAATTTGAGCAATTTTTTCTTCTTGTTCTTTTAATTTTTCTGGTCTTGTATATGTTTTCATTTTTAATTTTGATGATGCTTCATCAATTAAGTCAATTGCTTTATCTGGTAAAAATCTATCATTTATATATCTAACAGATAGTTCTACTGCTGAAATTATTGCTTCATCAGTTATTTTCACATTATGATGTGCTTCATATTTATCACGAACCCCTCTTAGAATATTTATTGTATCTTCTGGTGTTGGTTCTAAAACATTAACAGGACTAAATCTTCTTTCAAGTGCAGCATCTTTTTCAATATATTTCCTATATTCAGTAATTGTTGTTGCGCCAATTAATTGTATTTCTCCTCTTGCTAATAATGGCTTTAGTATATTTGCAGCATCAATTGCACCTTCTGCAGCCCCTGCACCAACTATTGTGTGAATTTCATCTATAAATAGCACAACATCTCCAGCTTTTTTTACTTCATTTAAACATTTTTTTATTCTTTCTTCAAAATCTCCTCTATATTTTGCACCTGCAATCATACTTGTAACATCTAATGTAACTATTCTTTTATTTCTTAATAATTCTGGAACATCACTTAATACAATTTTTTCTGCTAAACCTTCAATTACAGCTGTTTTTCCAACACCTGGCTCGCCTATTAAGCATGGATTATTTTTTGTTCTTCTTGATAAAATTTGAACAACTCTTTCTATTTCATCTTTTCTCCCAATTACTGGATCTAATTTTCCTTCTCGTGCTTGTTTTGTTAAATCTGCTCCAAATTGATTTAAAGTTGGTGTTGAATTATAGCTTCCAACATATTTACTATCTAATACATCATTTTGAGTAAAATCTTCTTCATTAATTACTTTTGCAATTTCATTATATAGTTTTTGCGGACTAACATCTAAATCTAGCAAAATTCTAACCGCAACACTATCTGCCTCTTGCATTATTCCAACTAATAGTTGCTCTGTTCCTATAAATTCGCTTCCTATTTTTTTTGCTTCTTTATACGCATTCTCAATTACTTTTTTTGTTCTTGGAGTAAAACCTGCAGTTTCAAATATATCTATATCATTTTCTATGATTCCTATTAATTCTTCTATTTCTTCTATTATTTTATCTGGAGTAACATTCTGCAATTCTAGAACTTTACTTGCAACGCCATTGCCTTCAAGTGATAAGCCATAAAGTAAATGCTCTGTTCCTATATAACTATGGCCTAATGATGTAGCTGTGTCATTTGCAATTTGTAAAGCTTCTTCAGCTCTATTTGTAAACTTATATTGCATATATAATCTCCTTTCAATTTATGCCACTGGGGACGGGGCAATTTGGCATTTTTTTACCACCCAGCGTCTTATAATTTAACATTTAGGTAAGATATATAATAACACAAAAGTGCCTATAATTCAATATTTTTTCTTTTAGAATAGTCAAAATTAATAATTATACCATTTGCCCACAAACTATTTTTTCTTTTTGTGTTTACCTTTTGTCATCTTATCTAAATTATCAGCTCTTTCCTTTTGCCCATCTAAAGTTAGCCAAGCAAAATAAGATGACACAAACTCACCATACTTTGTTGCATCTTCAATTTCATCTTCATCTTTTTTCATAAAATACTCACCCCGTCAAAATTTTTTTAATAATTAAACACTTTTTTAATCAATCCAACTTATTTAATCATCTGAATAGATTATTAACTGTAATTTTTTTCTTATACATATTTTGAATTATTTTTTTTATATTGGTTACATTAAATACTGTAATGATTTTCTTGAATAAAGACATCATTTAAATGATGCAATTAAAATAATTTTTTTGAAATTTTCTTTTTAATTATATGATTTTAAACTTCATAAAATTTCCAGTTTAAAAAAATTATAATTGCACATCATAATATTGAAAAAGCGAGATAAGTTTTTTCAGAATACTAAATGTACAATTATAGGAGGTGAATATTATGTCAAACTATAACAATTCAAATAAAAAAGTTGTTCCAGCAGCTGCTGAAGCTTTAAATAAATTCAAATATGAAGTAGCTAGTGATGTAGCGGTAAAAAAATTATTTAAAAATAATTTTAAACCATACATCACTAGCTACTTTATTTTTTTATTAACTTGCTTTTTTATTATTTCTTTTATTAACAGTTTTGCACTCTGGTAATTTTGTTTCTTTGCCAATACTATTTAACTCTTTAAACTTGAAATAAATTGTAATTTCATTTTCTTCAGAAATAGTAATTTTTTCAATCAATTGATTAAGAACTTCTTTTGTTGGTTTTTCCATTGAAACAAATTGAGTTGCTAACTTTTTTATTTTATTTCTATTATCTTTTTTTGAATTTTTTTCACTTACTAAAATAGTATATTTTTCTTTTTCTTTTAAAAGTTTTTTCTTATCTTCTTCAAATGATTTTGAAAGTTCAACATAGTTTTCTTCATTTACTACTTGTTTAACTTTATCTATATACAAATTTTTTATACAAGAATTAATTTCTTCTATTTTATTATCTATTTCCAATAATTTGTTATTATAACTATTTATCGACTCTCTATCATCTTTTTCTCTTTCAGCTAATTCTATAAGTTCTTCCTCTAAATCCTTATTTACATATAAACAACAAACCTTTTTTATATGTTCAATTAGCAGTTTTTCTAATAAAGGAATACTATTTGAATGCCTAGTACATTTGTTATAAAGTTGTGAATAAGTATAGCACACCGTTGTATACCTATATTCTCCATATTTCTTTAAAGCATAATTTGAATATGTTAAATATAATTTTGCTCCACACTCTTCACAAAACAGAAGACCTTTAAACAAGTAATCATGTTTAGTTCCTTTTTTAAACGAGCTATTGTTTTTTAAAAGATTTTGAACTTCTTCAAACTTTTCTTTACTTATTATAGGCTCATGTGTATTTTCACAAATTACTCTTTTTTCTTTTGGAACAGCAACTCTTACTTTAGATTTATAATTTATTTTTTCCCTCTTAAATTGTTCCAAGCAACCTGTGTAAACTATATTTCTTAATATTCTACTTATAGTTCCTTGCTTCCAACAATAATATAATTCGCTTTTACTATTGGTTCTAATGTCCCTTGCTATTCCTGGAACTGGTATCTCCTCTTTGGTAAGAATTTGTGCAATCTTTGTTAAACCATTTCCTTGTAAATATAGATCAAAAATATGTCTTACAACTTTAGCCTCTTCTTCATCTATAACTAATTGATATTTATTATTCTCACTTTTTTTGTATCCATATGGTGTTGTTGTTCCTAAAAAGTTTCCTGCCTTTTTTCTTTCTCTTAAAGCACTTTTTACTTTTGAAGATATATCTTTTACATACATATCGTTTATTACAGATTTAAATGGTGCTATATCATTCATTCCAGCATCTTGCAATGTATCTATATTATCTAATAAAGCAATATATCTTACCCTTTTCTCTGGAAAATATCTTTGAAGATAATAACCTGTATCAATATAATCTCTTCCAAGTCTTGATAAATCTTTGGTAATAACAGTATCAATTTTCCCCTTTTCTATATCTTCAATCATTTCTTTAAAAGCAGGTCTGTTAAAGTTTGTCCCTGTATATCCGTCATCAACATACTCTTTCACTAAAATAAAATTTTCATTTGCTTGTATAAATCTTGTTAAAATTTGTCTTTGGTTTGTTACACTTGAACTTTCGTCTTTATCTCCATCCTCTCTTGATAATCTTATATAAATAGCAACTTTAAATATTCTGTTTAAAAAATCTGTTACTATTTGATTACTTAGCGGTACTAAATCAAACAATTTTTAATTCCCCCCTCTAAAGCAATCACCCTATAATCATTATACAATATTTTCTTCAATAATTCCAAACTTTTTGTAAATAATTATAAAATGTGCTAGACTTTTAAATTTTTTATCTGCATTAAAAAGCACTCTTTTAATATTTCATTTATATCTATATTTGAATTCTCATTAAAAACATATTTAACCTTGTATTTATTTTCTTCAATTTCTTCTATTCTTTCTTTTTTCTTATTCATAATTCAGCCTCCAATCTATCGAAATTTATTACATAAATATTATTTTCATTAATATTATTTTTATTCATTTCTAAACTTTTCGATAAAGTGTACTGATTACAAGTGAAATTGGTATTTTTCACATAGGAATTGCACCTCTCTGTCTATTCGCAGAGCGACCCCTTTTCAACTAGGTCGAAGTATCATTATCCCTAATATATTTCATCGCCAGTTCAAATCTACCATAATTTGATTTTTCCCTCGTTTTAGTCGCTATTTACTTTTCAAGTAACATTCGCCATCTTGGAGCTATATATATTAGTTAAAGTCTTGTAACCAATATATTCAGTTGTCAATGTGCAAAGGGGTTTTTGAAATCCTCTTTACACTAACTGGCGATGAAAATGAGCTACCTTGATAAAAAAAGTTATATTTTTTTGAATTTTTTAATTTTCAAGATGAGTTTATCAACTATATAATCCTTAGAATCTTGATTAAACTTACCATCTATCTTACATTCTTGATTTATTACACATTCAAATTCCAAGATTAACTTAAATGTTGCCTCTAAGTTTCCATCTACTGCTTTCCTAACATTCATTACAAGTTCTTTATTATTCATAATCTTCTTCCTCCATATATTTTTTAAATTTCTTTCTTGTTCTGCTTTTTAGTGAATACACACTTTCAATATCAATATTAAGAACTTTGCTTATTTCTGTTAAAGATGTTTTTGATTTTAATAATTTAACTAGCTTTTGTTCAGTCTTACTTAATTTCTTAAATCCTCTTTCAAATCTTTCTTCAATTGTTTTTTCGTATAAACAAAAGGATGTGCTAGTAAAGTATTATCTTTACTATATAAAATTCTTGCAATAGCATTTTTTTGATGAGGTTTTAAATCTATTAAATTAGATTTATTGGGTAACTCTAAAAAGCTACCATCAAATTCTCGTAATCGTATTCTATTAAATTGTTTATTATAAATTCTAACAATATTATCTCGTCTTTCACTATCTTCATAAATCCAATTTTTAAACCTCTCTTTTAATGCCTCTTGCTTTTCTCTTGCAAGTATTGTTTCTTGTTTATTAACAATTCTTTTCTTTCCTTCTGGATCCTTTGGGTCTTTATCATATATTGTTGTATGTTTTAAGTTAAGAGTATCTTCTAATAAATCTACTCCTTCAATTCTTTTTGTTCCATAAATTTGTGTATTTTCAACATTGTTATTCCAACCTTTATTTTCAATAATCCATTTTGAAATTTCACTATTGTATCTAACAGAAAAATCGTATCTACTATAATAGCTATCTCTTATTTTTAATGTTTCTTTTGCGAATTGTGTTATATATTCTTGTGGAATCCAAGTTGCACCTAAATTAACTTCAATATCACTTGCTTCAAGCCATACTGGTTGCACCTCTTTTAGTGCTTTAACATTTTCCATATACATTGGATTATCTTTTGCAAAACTTTCTGCCTCTGCTAATTTATCAACAACATATCCACTTAAATATTCTTCAGCTGTTTCCCAACCTGTTGCAATATCATCTGTTGCTTTTAATGGATTTCTATATATCTTTCCTCGTAATTCTTCAATTACGTTATCCACATCTTGCCCACATAATTTACTAATATATTGCAAATTTACATTTCCAATTTGATTTAAAGAACATATTAGTGCCTGTTCTGCATTTTCTGTATGTGTTATTTCCTTGTATGGTTGTATAGTTCTTTTGTAAAAAATATCTCTTTTTTCATATTTTTTTTTTTCATCATTGTATTCTTCTAATGCTGTTAGTAAAGAATATTCGCTATCTTCATAAAACACGTTTTTATTTGCTTTACTATTTACATATCCATATTTTTTTACAAACTCATCATATACTTGATTTAATCTTTGAGTATATGGTTGTACCTCATCATCTGAAACATCTTTAGATTGAATATCTATAACATCTCTTAATGTATCTCTCAAATGTATTAAACTTTTTATTCTTTGTTCAGCCATACCTGTTTTATTTTGTAATCTCATTATTGAATTTTCACGATAGTATATTTTGTTATCTACTAATGTAAAACTATAATTTTTTACATCTCCTGTGGCTTGTATTATTTCATCTGCACTTATGTTTTGATTTTCGGTATTTTGTATTTCTTCATACTTTAAAACATTCATTGGTAGTTTATTTATTGCCTCTGTAAGCATTTCTTCCAAGTTTCCATTATTATTAACTACCTCTAAATCTGCTCCAAATTGATTGGTCGTTTTTCTTAATTCCCCCATTATCATTTCTGGGTGGTCAATAAAATATTTATTCATTTGCACATCTGAAAAATATTCCTCTGTATTAACCCAGTCTGGTAATTGTTCTCTTAATTGTTCTCGCTTTTGAAGAAAAATTATATCTGTTGTAACTTCTGTATTAGAAAATACATCTTTTGGTAATCTTATTGCACCCAATAAATCAGCCCTTTGTGCAATATATCTTCTAAAATTAGATGACATTTTGTCCATTGTTCCTTTTGTTGTTATAAATGCAATAACTCCACCATTTCTTACTTTATCTAATGACTTTGCAAAAAAATAATCGTGTATTTTAAAATTTTCTTTGTTGTATCTTTTATCAAAAACACTATAATTTCCAAAAGGTACATTTGAAATTGCAACATCATAAAAATTATCTTGTAATTCAGTTTTCTCAAAACCTTGAATATACACATTTTCTTTTTGATATAGTTGTTTTAAAATTCTACCTGTTATATCGTCAATTTCTATTGCAGTAAATTTACTATTAAAATTAGTTGGTATTCTGCCTAGAAAATTTCCTATACCTGCTGATGGTTCTAATATATTTCCACCTTTGTAACCCATTCTTTGTAATGCTAGATACATACTGTCTATTACTGTTGTATTTGTATAAAATGAATTTAATGTACTGGCTTGTGCATTTTTCATTTCTTCATCTGTTAATATATTTTTTAATTCTTGTTTTTCGTTTTTGAAATTATCTATTCTTGTATCAAATAATTTTGATAGACCACCCCAGCCACTATATTTTGCTAATACCTGTTGTTCATCTGCTGTTGCTAATCTATTTTCGTTTTCTATATTTTTCAGTAATTTTATTGCATTTATATTGTCTTTAATTCTTTCTAGTGAATTTCTTTTTTCTATTTCTTCAAATCTATAATTAATTTCTTCTGGTATTATTTCTTTCTCGTCTTGAGGTTGAATTTCTATTCCATTTTGAACATTATTTCCTTCTTGATAATTGTTTTCTTCAACATTATCATCTTCTGTTGGTATTGTATCTTGAACATACGACATTTGAATAATGCTATCAAAACCTAATTGCATATTTTCTATATGAAAAATATTTTTCATTCTACTTGCAACATCTGACCATTTCAATGTTATTGTTGCATTGTTAGATTTATCTGTTATAGTCAAACCTTTAGCTCTTGACTCCCAATTATATTCATCATTAGAAACCCCAGAGTCTCCGTATTCATCTCTTATAGCAAAACTTTCTTCTTTTGCAGATAAATTACTACCAAGAATTTCTTTTATTCTATCTGTTGAATTTTCTGTAACTCCACCTTGTTCTAATATCTTGTTAATTAGTTCTTCAGAAACAACAGGCTCAAAAAAAGAAGTAGTTGTATCTACTTCTTGACTTTGTTCTATATTATTTTCTAGATTTTCTCCTCCAACATCGGTTGTAGCAATTCCTCCACTAAATTCTCTATCATTTGATTGTACTTCGCCATCACTATAAATTCGTGAGTTTGAGGTGCTGGGTTCTGTTCTTTCACTTGCTGTTCTATTATCTCCCTCTGTTTCAGAATCTCTTGTTCCCTCTCCTCTAATTTCTCCATCAATGTTGTGTCTATCATCAACTCGCTGTATCTGACTGGATACAATTCCTTTAGATTCTTCTTCAATATTACTCCATATTTCCCTAGTGCCATAATTTTGTTCCTCCTTTTTATTTTGTTTAACCTTAAATTCTACTATTCTTAACAAATCTTCTGAACAATGATTAACACAATTTCCTAAAATATTTATTGCCATTGGATTAGCAATTTGTTCATATTCTGTAAAGAAATCATCTTCGTTTTCCACAGATATTCCACATCTTGCAGATATTTGAAACATAGTATTTTTTACTAATAATTCCATAAATTCTGGTTTTAAAACAATGTTTTCTTCATCTTCACTTAAACCATTTAATAGACCAGCATTATCTATTTCTTCTGCAACATATATTGAAATAATATCTCTTAATGTTTCTGCATTTTCATAATTTAAGTATTCCTTTAAAATATCAATTGTTTCATTTTCATTTGCATTCCATTTGAAAACATTTAATTTTTCATCTGTATAAGCATTAGGAATATCACTTCTTGCATAAGTATCTTTTACATCAAAAACATATTCTAAATATGTATCATTTTCAACATCTTTTAGAATTTTTAAACTCTGACTTTTAGGTTTTACCCATCTACCAATAGAGTTCCATTCTTCTAATGTTGCACACATTGTTACATCTTTATTTTGTGCATACATTAATAAATTTTCAGTAAAAGAATATTTATAGAATTTTGAAGAAAACTTTAGAAACTCTTTCCATTCTTCCTTATCATTGCTTATTTTCATCATTATTTCAGAAAAAATATTTCGTGCATTTGCTAAATTCTCTTTTCTACCCATTTGCCCTCCTTTCTCAATTATGGGTAGGCTTTATTTATCTTTATAATTTAATTATAATATGACAAAAATTGAAAGTCTAACCAAATTGAATACTTTTTTATTTTTTAGCAAAATAAATAGTGGAAGTCATTTTTTATAACTCCCACTATACTTATTATACTATCTATTTTTCAATATTCTAGTCCATCTTTTTTTGTCCTACTTTTTTTGTCCTACAATTTTTGTTAAACTTTCAATTTTATTGCAACCCCAATCTTTCTTTTTGCTCCTTTGTAAACATTAAATCCAAAGGATCAAATATTTGAAGTCCATATTCTTTATTATACACAGAACATGAGATAATACCCAAATCTAATATGTTTTTATTAGCCAAGATATAATCATCTATCATATTTTTTATCTCAAATCGAACTTTAACATCATTAGTTTTATTTTCTTTTACTATATATGGTGTCTCTTTATTCTTAACATATTTTTTCATAATTCTTATTGCACCTAAAACTTCTGATGTATTATAATACGAAATATCTTTATTTAATTCTCTTAATATTTTTTCTACTTTTAATATGAATTGTTTTATATCGATATCCTGTTCTAGTTTTCTTATATCTTGTTTTATAGTAGATTTCCATCCATTCCACGCTTTTAATTGATCTTTATCTATGTAAAATATTCTTCTTTTATCTTCAATATTTTGAGTAATTTTAGTAATCGGCAATTTATAGTGAACACTAAAATGCCTTAAATTATATAAAAAACGATACTCAAAATATTTATCGTAAAATTTTGAACATTTATTTTTAAATTCTTCTAGTTCTTTTGAATCATCCCCATATACTTGCTTTACTTGGACTTCGTAATAATCTAAGTAATTTTTAAACATTCCAACAAAGTTAATTACCCACTTATTTATCTCAACAATAATTTTTTTTATTTCTATTGGTGAACCCAGTTTATTTTTTAAATCCTCTACTCTTTCTATGAATTTTTTCAAATCCTTTAATGAGCTATCAAGCATTGCATAATAATCACAAAATGAATTGAAATCTCCAAGAATACGATTACATTCATCTATTAAATCCAATTCTCCATCTTCAAAGTTTCTTTCATATTCTAATTTTTTTTCGTTATCAGTTATTTTCAAATAATGTAAATTCCAAGACATTACTGCATACCTCCTTTTAAGTTTCTTTTAGTTATTTATATATTAAATAATTAAAGACAAATGATTTAAACGAACATCTGTCTCTTTTAGTATCTATTTTAAATACAACGCCACTCTAAAACCAACATACATATAGCTGCCTAATCCATCTGGGACGCAATGACCTCTTGTTGATGCGGAGAAATCATTTTTTCCTGCATCATATAATCCACCTCTATATATCCTGTATTTATCTTTATATGATTCCATAGTCCATTCGTGTATATTTCCTGCTAAATCATAAATATTCTTAACACAATTACTATTATTAGAATTTAAATTTGTACCTGTTAATTGTAATTTTGTTGTACCATACCAACCCATACCTGAACTATTTTCTACATATTTAGTATGCGAGTATGTGTTATATACATCATCTAAAAAATCCATTGTTAAATCCCATTGTACTCCATAACAAAGTGTAGAAATTACACCAGTATCGTTTGTCAAATCATTAGGTAGATTGTATGTTTTTAATTTATCTGTATTAGGATACATTGAACGTGCTACTTTTACTGCTCCATTTTCTCTATCATCTCCTTGGACACCATCTAAAGCGTATCCATATGCAGAGCCCCAACGAATATAATTCCAAACATATACATTCTGTTTTGATATAGGTTTTATTGTACCATCCTGTATATTTCTTTTTAATTGATCTTCTATTCCAGCTTCGTATCTGGCAATATAGAATCCTCTATATTTTTTTATACTTTTATATAATTCGCTAGATTCAACTGTCGAATTATTATCGTCAGCTTCCTTACAACTATTTACATAGTTTTGTTCTTTTTTTTCATAAAATCCATCTTTTCTTTTTATATTACTTGTATCTTTTACAGGTATCCATACAAATTGGTTTCCTATATCATCCTCAATTACCAATCCTTTGTCCCAACCAATAGGATTTCCATCTTCATCTAATTTCCAACTTGCAAGTTCTGTTTCAACTGTTCTAAAACCTTTTGGTATTACAGGATTTCTATAATCGTAAACACTATTATCTCTTACCATTTCTTTATCTTCTTCAACGCCATTATCTGTAGACATTTGCTTAACTATGGAATTTTTATTTTGTTCAGAGTTTGTTTTGTTTTTACTATTTTTTATAACAGCAACTCCTATTGCTATACTACTCAAAACTATTACTAAACATATATAAAATATACATTTTTTCATATCTATCCTTTCCAACTTTTGGTCATATTTATATTTTTAAATTTAATCTTAAATAGTTATTTTTTAATATAATCTGACTAGTTAAAAAACGTTCTCCAAATTAAAGTTTTCATCATTTAAATATCCATTATATAAAATTAAATATGTATATCCTTTATATTCAAATTCAGAAATATTTTTATATTTGCTTAATTTTATAATTCTATTTATTTCTTTCATATTCAATTACAATTTCTTCGCCTTTATTTGTAAAAATGTGTACTTTTAATACATCTGTTGCATCAAATTTTGTTAAATTAAATGTTTGTGAATAATTAACAATTTTATCATCTTCTGCTGGTACGGTATACCCACCATCTCCATCGTTTTTTCCTGATGGTTCAAATCTTTTTCCATCTGATGTTTCAACATATTCTTTACCCAGTGCAATCATATCAGAAGCATTTTTAGGCGGTCTTGCTTTTAATAATTCATAATCTATTTTATCTGTTGTTGTTTCCGAAATGAAAATTTTAAAAGCTGTATTTGATAAAGTTGCATTGCTAACTTCTGTTTTTTCATCATTACAAGATTTCATCCTATATATAATTGTTTCTCTATTATACATTTTTTCTGGAACATCTAATTCAAATTTCCAATTTCCAGCATATATATCATTTGCTCCTTCTTGAATAGCAGTCTTGTTTATAACTTTAGAAAATGTTACGTATAATTTCTTTGATTTAGGTATTTTGTGTTCTTCAGAGCCATATGCTGTTAAGTGAAGCATTATTTCATTATCACTAATAATATCTCCATTCATGCTATATCCTCCCCAAAATAAAGGATGGAAATTTTGTGTTCCTACAGTTTTATTCTCTTCTGCAATCATTGTTTCAGCCTCACTAGTTAAAAATACTATTTCATTATTTTCGTCTATAACTTTCAGATCAAATGGTTGAAGCCCTTGCATCTCTTTTATATCATATTTATCGTCTAGATTAATTTTAAAATTCATATCAAAATTATAGTCATCTATCAAAAATGAATCTATTGTAACTTCTATTCCATCTGCCTTAATATATTTTGTCTCAGTTTTTTTTACATATCCATTATCTACTGCTATTTGTACCCCATCACTTGCATTTTTTCCGAATAAATTTATAAAAAAGTTTCCTTTATCTTTTGCAAATACTATTCCTGTTGTTGCAATTACCAAACAAGCTACCAGACCTATACCTTTACTTATTTTGTTTTTTTCTTTATTCATAGCCATTTTCTCCTCTTCCTTCATTTGAGATATAGCTATTTTTAATTTTAATTTTTCTTTTAATTCTTCATTCATTACAAGATATCTCCTTTACTTAATTGTTTATTTAGTTTTTTTCGTATTCTATGTAATTTTGTTTTTACATTAGACTCCGAAATATTTAATTCTTTAGCTATATCTTTTATTGATTTAGACGAATAGTAATATAAATTGATTATTTTAATATCTATTTCTTTTAATTTTTTCAAACTTTTTTTCAAATATGCTATTTCTTCTCTTTCTTCTTTATATAGAGCATTTGATTCCATTTCAATTATATTTTCATAATCACTTATATCCACTGTATAATTTATTTTCCTTAATTTTTCTTTTACAAGATTTCTTGTTATTCCTGCAATATACGAATTCAATACATATATGTTTTTACTATCATTAAAATTTTTCCATAAAATAAAGAAAGTATCCAACATTATTTCTTCTTTATCTTCATCTTTTAAATTGTTTCCAACTGCATTATTTATTATTGTTTTCACATAAGAAGAATAATCATCTACTATTTTATCTAAATCTAATTTTCCATTTACTATATATTTTTCTATAACTTCATTGTTCAATTTTATTTCTCCTTTTATAAGATATCTTACACTTTTATAATGACTTATTTTAAGAAAAGGTTACACTTTTCTTAAAATTATAATGTTTTTTTATAAATTTATAACATAACTACATAATGTTAGAGCTTTATAACAAATCTTTATATCAAACAACTTACTATTATTGTATTAAATTTACATTTATAATTTGTAACTTTTTATAATTTATTTATATTTATCAATTTTCTATCAATCTTATTGCTTGATTTTCTAAAGAATTGCTTTCACAATTTATTCCTTTTATCCAAGCATTATGACCTATATTCGTGCCATCTATAATGTCTTCCTCTCTTTCAGCTATCTTTTGTGGTAATTTTTTATAATTATACAAATAGTATTTTATCTTTTTATACTCATTATTTTTCACAATCTACCTCCTTTATTAGCGAGTAAAAAAATAAAGTGCCTGAAACACTTTATTTTAAAGCAAAAGATTGTTATTATTCGGTAAAGATTAATAAGTTTTTACGCTCATCTGTAGACATTTGCTTAACTGTGGAATTTTTATTTTGTTCAGAGTTTGTTTTGTTTTTGGTGCTTTTTATAACAGCAACTCCTATTGCTGTACTAATCAAAACTAATACTAAACATATATAACATATACATTTTTTCATATCTATCTTCCACAAAAAAATATTTACTTTTATATTATATAATAAAAAAATTTATTTAAATAAATATATCTATTTATTTAGAGTAATTAATTTATTTTTATATAAACTTGCTAATTCTCCATCATTAATCAATATTATACACTCTAAAAAATATTTTATTTTTTAACTCTAAATATACAAATTATATTATCTATTTTTCAATATTCTAGTCCATTGTTTCTACTCTCTGTTATATTTTAATTTTAAAATTTAATCTTAAATAGTTTTTTTAATATAATTTAACTAGTTTAAAAACATTCTCTGAATTAAAGTTTTCATCATTTAGAATTCCATTGTATAAAACTAAATATGTATATCCTTTATATTCATATTCAGAAATATTTTTATATTTACTCAATTTTATAATTCTATCTTCCTCTTTTTTTGATGTATCTCTTGTATAGTCTGATACTAATTTAAATTCTTTAGTATTATTTTTGTACATTATATCAAATATTATTAAATCATTATTTTTAGTATTACACACTATTCTTAAAAAGGAATCCCTTTCTTTTTTGTAGTCTTCTAAAAATTCACCATATATATATTCGTTATGAACCATTGCACCAACTACAAAGCATTTATCTACTTGTGCATTATAAACATTATACTCTTTAGATAAATTTCTTATATCTTCATATTCATTTGTTATTTCATCATCATAAAAAATATCTAGTTCTGATTTTGTATTTTTATTTAGTATTGTAACAACTTCCAATACTACTATTACCATTATAATTATCATCAAAATTATTAATATTGTCCTTTTAAAATTTGTCATTTTTAATTCACCTCTATAAATTTTATTGATTTTTTATATTATATTATAAATATAATTAAAGTTCAAGTTTTATAATATATTAATATTAACTAATCTTTTATCAATTGCCAGTATTGCACACTCTAAAACAAACTCCATCAACCAGTTTCTTAATGTACTTTGAGGAATATTTAAAATATTTAATATAGCATTTGTAGACATATTATTTTTGTATTTGTAAGCCAAAACCTTTTCCTTATCTGAACATTCTTCTTTAGCCTCATCAAATACTAAATCAAAAATCTCTTTCCATTTCCTTATCTCCTCAATTTTCATATCAATATTAATATTTCTAATAGCTTGTACCTCAACTGAATTACTGATTTTATTTTTACTTTGAATTGATGAATTAATATCTCTGCTTTTTACAATGTCTTTTGATTTTTCTAAATCTTCAATAATTTGTTCAAAATTTGAATAATCTCTTAAATTCTTTCTAACAATTCTTTTAACTCTATTTATTTTCATATAACTAACCTCCGTTTTTTTGTAATAAAAAAACAACCTAATTTATTTAATTAGACTGCTTTGATTTAATTTATATAAAATTGATTCCAATAATCGTCTGAATACTCTCTTTGTTCATAGTTATTGGCAAAACTTTTTTTACTTTCTATATCTTTTGATTTTTTAGATTGTTCATCTATTCGTTTAAGTACCCATCTTTTAATTGCATCATAATCGCTATAATAATCAACTCCCTTTGCCTTTTTATAAATGTCTAATTCATAAATACATTGATGAGCTTTTTCTTTTCCATATACCTTAACCAAATCCTCATATTCATAATCATACAAAAAAACTTTTTCAGCAAATTTTTTCTTTCTCTGTGTCAGAGTATTTATATTATTAGTTATTATATTATTCTCCTCGACATTTTTGTCCATAGGGTATAGACAATTTTGACTAGAGGGGTATCGACAATTTTGTCCATAGGGGGTATCCTGTGGGTAAATTTTTCTCTTAATAATTTCGCCGTTATCATTTTTTATGATTTCTATTATAATAAAATTATTATTTCTTAATTCAGCTAATAATCTTGTTATCGTTCTTTGATCCACGCCAAGTTTTTGGGCTAAATATTGATTTGAAGCATAACAAAATCCCTCTTTATTAGCCAAACTTGTTATAACTGCATACAGTAACTTTGTATTAGCTTTCAATTTGTCATTGTAAAGTATTGTTGCAGGAATTACAGCATAATATCCAATATTATTCTCCTCATTCTCCATCATTGCTATCACTGTCCTTTCCTACCAATATACAAGCATATAAAATTAAACTTACATTAGCTCCAACTACTAATCCTACTATTAAACCTAACCAAAACATATTTAAGCACCTCTCTTTCACATTATTTTTCTATTTTTAGCTTTTTTATATATTGACCTTATAACTAAATCGTCTAACTGCTTTTGTTTCTTAAAACTCATTTTCGATAATTTTTTAATTTCATCTTCAGTTCTCTTTTCAAAATATTTTAATTTTATATAATTGCCTACAAAAAAATTTTGACATAAAAAAACAAGCTCCCTTTTTAAGAAAACTTGCCATCTTTTTAATTCTATTAACTTTTTATCTTCTATCAATCTTATTGCTTGATTTTCTAAAGAATTACTTTCACTATTTATTCCTTTTATCCAAGCATTATGACCAACATTTGTGCCCTCTATAATGTCTTCCTCTCTTTCAGCTATCTTTTGTGGTAATTTTTTATAATTATACAAATAGTATTTTATTTTTTTATATTCATTGTTTTCCATCTTTTATCTCCTTTTCCATCAAAAAAAGCATCATAAAGATGCTTTTTTTAATTTTTATGTATTCTTAAAAAACTCTCAAATGCTTGATATTACTTTGTTTCATCAGGGTGATTACTTCAAATAATTTTTTTACTCCAACGGAAGTTGGTGTTAACTTAAAAGATGGTTACAATGGTGACTTATCTTCAAGAGACGCTGGTAGAATCGGTGGTAACATGGTTAGAAAGTTAATACAACAAGCTGAAAGCAATATGACAAAATAAGGTCATTGCTAGCGAATAGTTAGATTTTTTAGCAGGGATATTTTTCTTGGTTTTATGAATTTTAAATCTTTGTTTTTACAAATTCATTTAAAAATACATAAAGGCAGGAATTGTGTTCCTGCCGTTTTTTATAAATCCCTATCATCAGCCACCTTAAATCCAAGACTAGCCTTTTCTTTTCTTTCTGTATTGCTTGTATTTGAATCTCTTACATCCTCGTCTCTTGTATCAACGTCCCTTGTGACACCAATATCTTCTTTCAAACCTTTTCTTTCATCAAGAATATTTTTAATTTCCAAATGATTTTTTGTTTCATCATATTCTTGCAAACCAAATCTGCAATTATTACATGCTCCATCTATATTCATGCTTTCTTCATAAATATCATGACACTCTTTTGATGGAGGTGGTAATAATGGTGTTTTTGAAATCGCACTCTTTATTCTATCAGTAATAATTTTAAATATGCTCTTCTTTTCTTCTCCTTCAAGTGTAATTCCTAATCTATTTGCCCTTGTTGCAACTGCATTAATTTTATTTCCTAGAGCTGATAAATTAGTTTTCGCTGTAATTGTTAATTCATGTAATTTTTTTATTTTTTCTGTTAATTTACCTATAATCATTTCATCATATTTTATAAGTTTATTTTGTTTTTGAACTAATGCTTCTAATTCCTTTATTCTTTCGTCTTTTTCTTTAACCTTATCCTCAATTTCTTTTATGTTTGCTTCTCTTTCAGAAACTTTTTCTTCTCTTTTCTCTACATTTTTTTCTCTTTCTGAAGCATCATTTTCTCTTCTTGCAACTTCTTGTTTTCTTTGCTCTAAATCTTCTTCTTTTTTATTTAACTCGTTTTCTCTATTTGATAATTGTTTTTCTGAATTTGAAACCTTATTTTCTCTTTCATCTAAATTCTTGCTTTTTTCATCTAATTTTTTATTTTTATCTTCAATTTTTTTATTTTCTGCATCTATTTTTCTTTGTTCAGCATTTTGTTCTCTTTCTCTTTTTGATATATCTGCCTCTCGTGAATTCAGCTCTTTTACTCTTCTTTGCAAAGCTCTTACATTTTCATTATATTGTTCCGCTTTTTCTTCATATACATTTTCTTTATCTTGTAATAGATTTCTTTCTTCTTTTATTCTAACCAAATCAGCTTGAGCTTGTTCAATTTTTCTTTCAATTATCCTTAATACTTCTTTATCATTAATTTCTTTTTTAGCTGCAATTTTTGCTCTTTCATATTGATCATCTTCAAATTTTCTTTCTGCTGCAACAATTTCTTCTGCTAATTCTTCATTTTTCCTTGTTAATCTTGTATTTTCCTCTTCCAATTCATCTGTTTTTCTTTTTACATAGTAATAATTCTCTTCTTGCTCATTTGCCCTGTTTCTCCAATAGTAATAATCTTCTTCACTACTCATTTTAAAACACCTCCGATATATTTTTTACTTTTTAATTTTTTATCAATTCAACAAATTCCTCACCACTTAATGAACCTTTTTCTAATAAAACATTCAATACTTTATCAAATAAGTGCCTATTTTCTTCAAGCATTTTCTTTGTTTCATTATAACACATTTCCAAAGTTGCTTTCTTTTCTTTATCCATATTTTGTTGCATCTCAAGTCCTATTTTGTTATTACGTGTACTTATTAATCCTAAAGTATCTGACATTCCATACTCATTAAACATATCATTTAATAGTCGAGATGCCTTATCTAAATCAGATTGACAACCAGATGCAACTTTACCTAAAATACATTCTTCTGCTGCTCTTCCAGCTAGCGAAACATCAATTCTGTTTAAATAATCTCTTTTTGTATAATGCATTTTTTGTTTAGGTTTTGTATGAAGTACGTATCCTAAATAACCATTCCCTTCAGGTATAACATTAATAATTTTTAATGTAGTTTCACCATTATGCAAATATTCAACTAAAGCATGTCCAATTCATGAATTGCTGTCCACCTTCTATCTTCATCAGAAACATCTGATGGAAGTGCTGCTTGTTCATTATTAAATGTTATTTCTACCATTTCTTCTATTGTTGGAACATCTTCAACTAATAATACATTTAGGTTGTTTTCTAAATCATTATTTGATGAGTGTTTTATTAACATTTCTTGTAATAATTTATCAACAAATCTTCCATTTCCAAAATTTTCTACAGAACTAAAATATTTGAAAACCTCCATTACTTTGTTCTTAACTTCCTCTGAGAATTCTAAAGCATACTGGTCACATTTTAATTTAAAAATTGCAAATAACTCGTCAGCTTTATAATTCTCAAATTCAAAATTATACCCAATACGAGAAGCTATACCTGAATTAGAATTCATGAATTTTTTCATTTCTTGTGTATAACCAGCAAAAATTACTACTAAATCATCTCTATAATCCTCCATAGCTTTTATTAAAGTTGCTATAACCTCCTGACCATAATCATTCCCTGAATCAGAATTTGTTAAGCTGTATGCTTCATCAATAAATAATACTCCTCCGATTGCAGATTCAATAACTTTTTCTGTTTTTGGAGCAGTTTGTCCTATATGCTCACCTACTAAATCTTTTCTATCAACTTCAACTAATTTATTAACTCTAATACATCCTATATTATATAGCATTTCAGTTATTTTTCTTGCCATTGTTGTTTTTCCAGTTCCCGAATCTCCTGTAAATACCATGTGCAATCTTAAATCTGGTAAGCTTTTTTCAGATATTTTTGCTAATTTATTTCTAAATTGTGCATATTTTCCTAATGAAATAACTTCTTTTTTTATTTTTTCCATTCCTATAATTTCATTAAATAGTTTTTCTACTTCATCTGGCTTTCTTTCTCCAGATGAACTTGCAAGTAGCTCTTCCATTGTTGGAATACTATTTTCATTTAATAAAAACAATTCTTCTTTATCTAGATTCAAATCAGCATGTTTTGTTAAAGTTTTTTGTAGTATTTTATCAATATATCTTCCATTTCCAAAGTTCTTTCTACTTTTTCCAAAATCAATTATTTCTCTTATTTTACTTTCAGCATTTTCATTAATACTAAAACCTATTTTTTCAGCCTTCATTTTATAAATATCATATAATTCATCTTCTGTGTAATCTGCAAATTCAAATGTATATCCTATTCGTGATTCAATTCCAGAATTTGATCTAATAAATTCTCTCATTTCCTTAGTATATCCAGCAAAAATAACTACTAAATCGCCTTTATAATCCTCCATTGCTTTTATAAGGGTATTTATTACTTCAGTTCCAGCATTTCCTGTTGTTTGAACTAAAGAATATGCTTCATCTATAAATAGCACTCCACCTAATGCAGAATTAATTACCCTTCCTGTTTTTATAGGTGTTTGTCCAGTATAAGCAGCAACCAAATCTTTTGCTTCAACTTCAACACATTTATTTTCTTTAATATATCCCATATCATATAAAATTTTTGAAACAAGTCTTGCTACAGTTGTTTTTCCTGTTCCTGCATTTCCTAAAAACATCATATGTAAATTGAAATCAGGCATCTTTTTGCCATATTTTTCAATTTCTTTTCTTAGATTTAAAAAGCTATTGAATTCTCTAAGTTGTTCTTTAATATTGTTCATTCCTATTAAATCCTTGAATAATTCTTCAATTGAATTATTTTCAATTCTTTCAGATGGTAATTCTATTTCAGCTTTGTTTATTACATAACCTGCCAGAAAATAGCTTAATTCACTATTTTTAAATGGTAAATATCTTCTATTTTCTTTAATATACTTTTGAACTCTTTTTTCAACATTTTTATCCATTTTCTCTTTAAGATAGTCTGGCAACATCTTTTTAAAAATATCAAATATTTTTTTATCATCATAATCTTCAAATTCTAATACATCACTAAATATATATGGCAACTTTGAATTTGTTTTACAAAATCCTTTATATTCAAGCTCTGTACAATCTAAAATAATATATCTTCCATATATTTCGCTTACAATTCTGTCTATATTTTTTTTATTTTGTTTTCTTTCATTTGCTGCTGCTGTTGAAAAATCATCAAAGTTAGCACTACTATCTAAATAATCTTGAATATCAGAAATTACATATAAAACATTTTCTCCAAGATAAAAATCTTTTTTTAAAGATAGATTAATAGGTCTTCTATTGCTTATTTTTCCTATACTATACAAATACTCAGAAATTTTATCTATTGTTTCTTGCTTATTAGTTCCTTCATTTCCAATAAAAGCACATTTTAACCCCTTAATATTTGGGATTGCAAGTTGTGACATAAAATTTTCAACCTTAGGATCAAGATTCATAATTTTGAGCCTTGTTAAATTTCTTTCATATGCATCAAAGCCAAACATAACATCTTGATTTTCTTGTATAGCCTTATGTCTCAAATAGTATATATATCCAGCAACTTTTATTGGACATGCAGGCATCCTACATACAACATTTTTTGTGTTTTTTTCAGTTCTAGATAAACAAAGTTCAGTTAAACCAGTGTCTAACCTTGCTGAATATGTACATGTATATATGTTATTATTTACAATTCCTTTATTAAGCATATCTACCATTCCATCTGTTCTACAAAGCCCAGTATGTGATATTACAACATTTCCATCAGGATTCAAGTCTGGTTCAACTCTTACTAAATTTAGTTCTAATAGTTTTTCTGCAGTTGCAATAACATTCGGTGCCACTTCTGAAAAGCCTGTTGCTTTCCATTCAAAATTGAATCTTATGTTCTCAGTTTCTTTTTTATTTTCTTTTTCAATTTCAATTTCATTTTTCTTCTCTTTTTCATTTTCTTCCATTAAAAATTCCACCCTTAAATTTATATTTTCATACTATCCCCGCAACCTACTTTTCTTGCACTTTTAAACAATTCTTTTTCCTTCTTAGTTACAATTTTCTCACATATTCCTTCTTTTGAACAAACCTGCAAAGTGATTTTTCCGCTCTCAATTTTAGGATGCCTTAATACCCTTGCAAAATCTTTTTTTTCAACATTTTGCCTGCTAACACCAATATACGAAAATTTTTCATCTTCATAAGGAACATCACCATTTTTTAATAATTTATGAATTTTAGTTCTATTAACCCTACAAGTAGAATGACACCAATCATTTTCAGGCATCGGGCAATTTTCTATATTGGGGCATGGAGCAATCACACACCCACCTTGTTCTATAAGATTTTTTCTAATTACTTTTATTTCACTAAAACCAACAGGTGTTCCTGGTTCTATTATTAGCAGAATTTTATTAGTTGCTTTCCACAATTTATCCAAAGCTTGTTTTCTATCATTTTCATTTAATTCATTTAAAACATATGAGCAGATTACTAAATCAGCACTATATTTAATATCTGAATTTAATAAGTCAAATTTTTCCCATTTTGCATTTAGTAATGTATTATCCTCAGAGTTTTTCATAAAAAATTCTCCAAGATTTCTCATTACATCTTCTCTTTCCAGGCAAATAATTTTTCCAACATCAATTAAGCTATTAACTGCCCAACTTCCTGCACCTGTTCCTGCTCCAACATCTAAAACCGATTCAATTTTTGGATTATATATTTCTAGAACATTTTTCAACGCTGTATAAATTGCTGAATATGTTGCAGGCATTCTTACAGCTGAATATGCAAGAGCTTCGATATTTTCAGTAACTAATCTATTACCTTTTCCACTTTTTTCTCGATATTTAAAACTGATATTTTCCGCATTTTTTTGTAAATCTTTTATATTTGCTTTTTCTAATTCGTTTTCAATAAGATTTTTTAGTTCTATTGGTAATTCCATATATTTTTACATCCTTTCATAAAAATAAAAACTTTCTAATCACACCACCTAGTAGCATACCACCCGTTCCATATCCTCTCTCATAATCTTACGTCCCCAGCTAATCTTGCAACTTTTCAAGTCCTCATTACATTCAGCAACAATTACATATTCATCTGTTTTATCAATAATAAAAACTGAATGATAATCACCATCAATTCTAGCCTGATCACCTATTCTAAGTTCATCATAATTTTCAAACACTCTAACAGGTGCATCTTCTCCAAAAACTAAATCACTTAATAAACTTGCAAAACCTCTGCACTGAACGCTTGTTGCTTCATACGGATAAACATCATCAGATTTTCCATAATATGCATTACAATATCTTTCACCATATTCATTATGATTACACGGAATTTCTGTAACACTATACATATTATTGTTTTCATGGGGATTACTAGACTTTTCCCCCATATGATTCCAATACATATCATTTGGAAAAATAAGTTGCAATTCAATAATTTTTTTATTAAACTCATTTAACCAATTTTGAGGATATTGATTAGAAGATTGCATTGATGCAGTTATATATTTATTATTAATTTGATTTTGATTTTCTTCTAAGATTTTGAAAAATTTATTTTCATTATTATCTGTATTTGAATTTCCCAGTGCTTCAACCGTTTCTGCAAAAGCCAAAACATTTTTATTTATTTTTGTAATTGCTAAAATTATAAAAAAGAATAAAATAATTAAAAATATTCTTAAGATTATTTTTGATACTAATTTTGCCATGTTTTCTATAATATTTTTCATATGTTTCACCTATTTTGTATAACTTTTGTATTTTTTCTTTTTCAAAATTATTTCATTATTATTTATGTTCTTTTGTAGTATTAATCTAAAAAAACATTTGTAAACTACTTATATATAAATTATATCAATACATAATTTAATTGTAAATATTTTTTGTTTCAATTGTTGCATTTTTACTTATTCCGTTGTATAATTTAGAAATAATTGTAATATTTAGGATATACTAAATATAGCACGGAATTTTACAGAAAGGAGATTGTTAGTTTAAACTAACAAAAATTATGCCTATGGAAACAACATTAATTAAAGATTTATTTAGAAATACAAAATCTTACGAAAACCAAGAAATTAAAATTGAAGGTTGGGTCAGAACAGTTCGTGACTCAAAAACATTTGGATTTATTGAATTAAATGATGGTTCATTCTTCAATAATGTTCAAATTGTTTTTAATGATAATTTATCTAATTTTGATGAAATATGCAAATTAACAATAGGTTCATCAATTGCAGCAACAGGTAAATTAGTTCTTACACCAGATGCAAAGCAACCTTTTGAAATACAAGCAACAAGTGTAACAGTTGATAACCTAAGTTCACAAGATTATCCACTTCAAAAGAAAAGACACACTTTTGAATATTTAAGAACTGTTGCACATTTACGTCCAAGAACAAATACATTTAATGCAATATTCAGAATAAGAAGTGTTGCAGCTTTTGCAATACATGAATATTTCCAAAACAATGGATATGTTTATTTAAACAGCCCAATCATCACATGTGCAGACTGTGAAGGTTCAGCTGAAATGTTTAAATTAACAACATTAGATTTAGATAAACCATTACCACAAAAAGATGGACAAACTGATTTTTCTCAAGACATCTTTGGTAAAAAAGCTTATATTACTGGTTCAGGTCAATTACATGGAGAAACATTTGCACACGCATTTGGAAAAATCTATACATTTGGGCCAACTTTAAGATCAGAAAATTCAAACACAAAAACACATGCTAATGAATTCTGGATGGTAGAGCCAGAAATCTGTTTCTGTGATTTAGAGCAATTAATGAATATTGAAGAAGATTTCTTAAAATATGTTGTAAAAGTTGTTTTAGAAAAATGCCCAGAAGAATTAGAATTCTGCGATAAATTCATTGAAAATGGATTAATCGAAAAATTACAAAAAGTATGCAATTCTTCTTTTACAAGATTAGACCATAAAGAAGCTATTGACATTCTTAAAAAAGCTGATAAAGAATGGGAATTTGAACCAGAATACGGTGAAGATTTAGCAAAAGAACATGAAAAATATATTACAGAATATTTCAACGGACCAGTATTTGTTAAAAACTGGCCAAAAGATATTAAAGCTTTCTATATGAAACTTAACCCAGACGGAAAAACAGTTGCTGCAGTTGACCTAGAAGTTCCTGGCGCAGGTGAAATCATGGGAGGTTCTCAAAGAGAAGAAGATTACGATAAATTAGTAAATCGTATGAAAGAAATAGGAATGAATACTGAAGAATTAGATTGGTATTTACAATTACGTAAATTCGGTTCTACAGTTCATTCAGGATTTGGACTAGGATTTGAAAGATTATTGATGTATATTACTGGTATGCAAAATATTCGTGATGTAATTCCATTTCCTAGAACACCTGGAAATTGTGATTTTTAATGAATATGATGACGGAGAAAATTTAAATGTTTTAAATTTTCTCCGTCACTTTTATTTTGTTTTAATTTACATTTTATATATTTTTTCCAATAAAGCTTCTTCTAATGTTTTAGAAAAATTAATTTTTAAACTTTCTGCTTTAGTATTTATCCACTTAGGAATATTTACAGTTTTCTTTACTAATTCTTTTCCCCATTTTTCTGCAAAAGCACTTATATCTACAGCTATATATGTTTTAAATTTTGAAATATAATCCCAATCTTCTATATCCAATCTTTTTTCGAATTCTTCAAATTTTACATCTTCAATTTTACTTGCTTTTGGAATTTTATTGTCCGCTTCCATTTCGTCTATTATTAATCCTGCAATTAAATCTTCCGCCATTTCCATTGCTTCTTCTAATGTACTTCCACATGTTGAAGCACTACAATTCAATGCTCTTTCTAAATCTGGTACAAAAACAGAATATCCACCTTCTTTCTCTTCGTAAAATAATACTGGATAAATAACTTTCATTTTTATATACCTCCTTAAGTATACTTAATTTATTTTAAACCTGCTTGTTTTAATATGTTGTTTAGAGTACCTTTTGGAATATCTCCCTTATGATTTGGTACTATTAGACTTCCGTTCTATATCTGTATGCCTATATATGTAGTGTGACCCATTTGTATGATGATGATACCATCCTTTGGAGGTTAATATTTTGTCTAATTCACGAAACCTCATATTCTTACCTCCTGTTTAATATATTTTACTACGTGCAATACGTATTTGTCAATAATATTATAATATTTAATAAAATTCTTATCTTTCATCAACTACCTCCTGTAAATTAAATTCTTATTATTTTTCTACTTTACAATAACATATACTTTTGAACGCAAAAAAAGCAAAAACCTCCTTTCTTATTTGAAATTTAGTTCTTGCTTCATTTATTATATTTATATTTTACATTAATTACTATTTGTGAACTAATGTTTGTATTATATCATGTTTTCGTATACTTTTCAACCTTATTTTAAATAATAATGTCTTATAGGTTTTAAATCATCATCCAATTCATAGCAAATAGGATTTCCAGTTTGAAGCTCTAATCCAATTATTTCCTCATCTGTCATATTATCTAAATATTTTATCAATCCTCTTAAACTATTTCCATGTGCTGCTATTATTACTCTTTTTCCTTCCATTAAATCTTTTTTAATATCAGAATTCCAATAATCCATAACCCTTTTTATCGTGTCTAACAAATTTTCTGTTGTTGGCAATTCATCTTTAGTTAAATCTTTATATTTTGGATCATTTCCAGGATATCTTTCATCATCTGTTGATAATTCTGGTGGCTTAACATCTGTGCTTCTTCTCCATAATAATACTTGTTCGTCACCATATTTTTTCTTTGTTTCATCTTTATTTAATCCTTGCAAAGCTCCATAATGTCTTTCATTTAATCTCCAACTCTTTTTTACAGGAATATCTTTTTCACCTAACTCTTCTAAAATATAATTTAATGTATCATTTGCTCTTTTTAATACAGAAGTATACGCAATATCAAATTCAAACCCTTTCTCCTTTAGTGCCTTTCCTGCATCTTTTGCTTCTTGTATTCCTTGTTCAGATAACTCTACATCTGTCCATCCTGTAAATCTATTTTCTAAATTCCACATGCTTTGTCCATGTCTAACTAATACTAATTTAAGCATAATTAACCTCCTTATTATTTCTTATATGCACATTATAATTATTTTCTTATCAAAAAGTCAATAGTATGTGAATAATATTTCATATTTTAGGCAATAAAAAATTTCGCATTTGTACTGTCAAATGCGAATTAAATACTCTATAATTTTATTTATTTTTTCTTATTTACCAATAACTTTCTTTTGCCAACTTTTTTCATTACATTTTGGGCATTTCATATATCTAGTTCTTCCTTTGTGCATAGCTAAAAATACACTTGAATATTCTGGTACATATTTATAATGACATTTATCACATTCATAATATCCTGCTGTTTGCTCAATTTTTAGACAATTAAACATTCCAATTGCAAAAGTAATAGACCCCAGAACTACCAATGAAATCCTAATCCAATTTTGCATTTCTACAAAAGAAGCCAAAAATATCAAAATCAAAAATGTAATAGATGAAATATATCCTATAACTACTTCTAACTTTAGCATTTTTTTATCTGATTCTTCCTTTTGTTTTACCATATCAATTAAATTTTGCTCTAATTTTTCATTATAATTATCCATTTTAATTACCTCCCCACTTAATAATTCATTTACACTTATTTTTAGTTCATTACATAAATCAAGCATTATTGATGAATCAGGCATTGATTTTCCATTCTCCCATTTCGAAATAGCTCTATCAGTAATATTTAACTTTTCTGCTAGTTGAGCTTGAGTTAAACCATTCTTTTTTCTACATTCAGCAATAAACTTTCCAATTTTAATCTGATCCATATCATTTTCCTCCTTCGATTTAAGTGTAAAATATTGTTCTTCAAAAGTCTACATACCATTGGTTGAGTGGGGTATTTTTTCATATCAACTAATGGTTGATAACCAAAATTATACTATTATTCTACGTTTTTATTATACCAATATTTAATTATATGAACAATATTTTAGTCTGAATATTTTTCGTCTAATCACATATTAATTAATTTTTACCAAACTTTTTAAAATATTATATACTAAAATTTCAAAACTAACATCAGATGACAACATAAATGCATGTGTAATTTGCTCACCTTTTACTTAGATAACATCTAAAAAAAGTGGACAAATGTCCACTTTCTTTTTTTACTTAACAAACAAACTAACTAAATATCCAATATAAAGAATAATATAAATCAATCCATTTCCCCTGCTCATCTTATTTTTAGGTGGAATAATTGGGAACAATGATAATATCAACGTACCTCCTATCAAGAATATCATATCAATATTATAGCTTGTATTATAAACAATTGGCTTAATCATTGCAGAAACACCAATAATCAATAACATATTAAAAATATTAGAACCTAAAATATTTCCAATAGCAATATCACTCTTACCTTTAATTGCAGCAGAAACACTTGTAACTAACTCAGGTAAACTTGTCCCAACTGCCAAAATTGTAACACTAATTAACTTCTCACTTAATCCAAAATGTTTAGCAATTTCAACTGCATTATTAACAGTTAAATCTCCACCAATTTTCAATAAAACAGCTCCTAAAAGCAAGAAAATAACATCTTTTACTGTTGACTTACTTAATTTTGCTTTATCATCAACATTGTCATCATCTTCTTCTTTATCGAACTCTTCACCCTTTTTAGCCATAAAGATTGTATAACCAATAAATAAAACAAATAATACAATTAAAATACCGGCATCAAATCTTGTTACATCATGGCCTAAATTACAAATTACAACAAACAATAATGAAATAATTAGACACATCGGAATTTCAATTAATCTAGTTTCTCTTTTAAATTTAATTGACCTAATTACTGATGACAATCCTAAAATCAACAACAAATTCGCTATATTACTTCCAATTATATTCCCCATTGCCATATCTGGATATCCATCTATCGCAGATGTAATACTTACAAACAATTCTGGCATTGATGTTCCAATTGATACAATAGTTAACCCAATTATTATTTCAGGAATATGAAATTTCTTAGCTATATTACTTGCACCTTCAACTAAAAAATCCGCTCCCTTAATTAACAAAACAAATCCTAATATTATTAAGCAAACCCAAATTATCATTACACTTACCTCTCTCCTTTAAAATAAAATAAATCCTAAAACTATTAACACAGCCCAAATTATCATTATCATTTTCCTCTCTTTTAATCATCTATTAAAATAATAAATACAACTTTTATACAAAACACTATCTTAAAAATTATACCTTCATTCTTCAAAAAACTCCCGTCTTCAGAGTAGCTAAAACAGGAGATTTAAGTAAGGCTTGGTGGGATATATATTAATTAAAAAATGTGGCTTAAGTGGGGACCGACTAGCTACAGAGAGTTATAATTCCCCAGGCCACCACAACACCAAAATCGTTTTCTTAACGCGCTCACAATAATACATCAATCCGACTCTCACGCTCAGGAATTATTACTCTCTGTGCGCTGTTGGGAAACATTTTTTAATTAATATATATCCCACCAAGCCTTACTTAAATCTCTTGTTTTAGCGGTTTTTTTAAAACCCACGCACAAGCTTCTTAAACAAATCTCCTCTTTCCTTAAAATTCTTAAAAAAGCCATAACTAGAAGCTGCCGGAGACAACAAACAAACAGTCCCCTTTTTAGTTAATTGCTTAGCAAAACTAACTGCTTCTTCCATATCATGAACAATATACTTCTCCATATTTTCATTAACAACCATATCCGCAATTTTCCACCCAGTATCAGGAAGACAAATCAAATGCTCAATATCAGTTTTTCCTAAAAAATCAGCAAATTCAGTATAATCAATCCCTCTATCTTTACCTCCAATTATTAAAGTATTAACATTTTTCAAAGTTTCAACTCCATTAATTGTAGAAGCTGGAATAGTAGCAATTGAATCATTATAATATTTAACACCATCAATTTCTCCAACAAATTCCATTCTATGTTCTAATGGTGCAAAATTATATATATCTTCATTTGCTTTTTTTAAATCTAAATTCATTATTTTAGCAACTGTAATCGCAAACATAATATTATTAAAATTATGATCTCCTAAAATTTGTCTAGCCTCTGAATCAGTATAAAAAACATCTCCAGCTTCATCAACTGCAGTATTATCTTTTTTTATAATCAATCTATCATTTTGATTTACTTTTCTATTACCTTCAAGACTTATCTCAAAAACATTTTGCTTTAAATCCCCCATTTTTTTAACATGTTCTCTTAGACATTCATTATCAATACTATATAAGAAGTAATCGTTTTCTTTTTGATATTTGCATATATTTAATTTAGCATTTATATAATGTTCATAAGATTTATAATGGTCTAAATGCTCCTCAAACAAGTTAAGCAAAATTGCAATATTAGGTGCAACTTGAACAAACTCTAATTGATGTGATGATAATTCTAACACAACAATAGATTTTTCAGTTAATTTATCAATTTCATCAAATAAAGGCACACCAATATTTCCCAATAAATGAACATCTTCACATTGCTTACTAATAATGTGATAAATTAACGAACTTGTAGTACTTTTTCCCTTTGTTCCTGTAACTCCAATTGTAAAAACATCAACAAATTCTAAGAATAACTCTATTTGTGATTTAATTTTATCTATAAATTTTGATGTATCAATATCTTTAAAAGATAATCCTGGAGTTTTCATTATAACATCGTATTTTTCCAAATCTTTTAAATACTCATCTTGTGAAATAATTGTTACATTACTGTCTCTTAGAACCTCTTCATATTTACCATACACATCAGAATTAGCATCTGATATATACACCATTTGGTTTGGAAGGTGTCTTCTAATTAATTTATATGTAGAATACCCCTCCATTCCAAATCCTAATATTAATATTTTTTTATTTTCTAAATATTTAATCAAATTATTAATCATTAAAAATCTCTTCTTTCAATATTTTAGTTTGTTCTTCTGTCAAATTATTTTCAGGATAATAATTTTTAGTCAAATCATTTTCTAAATTACTTAATTTAAAATTATCTTTATAATATTTCAATAAATATGGTAAATTAGTTGTTTTTTGACTTTCGACATTTGAAATAGTTTTGCTTAATGCAAAGCATACCTCTTCATATGTTCCAACACATTCAAACGGCTTAGTTTCCCCATTTCCTGTTAGTTCTACAAATGTTGTTAACAAATCTTCTCTTTCAAATAAATCTTCTCCAAAAATTTTAACCAGTTTTTCCTTATATAAAAACGGACTTAAAATTGTGTAAACAAATAAACATTTAGGACAATTGCAACACCATTTCCATTTTTCACCTTTACTTCCTACATTACAGCTTTTAAAAATTGGATGATATTTTTCAAATTTAGAAAAAGCCATTGCAATTTGTAGTTCATTTAAAGGTCTTAAAAAGCTGAAATACTCAGTATTTCTTTTTAAAAACTTATTTGAATAATACCTAAAATCATTTTCAAATTCTACACTTTTTGAATATTGGTGATTAATTTTTTCACCTTCAACATTTGATTCATTTGCACTTGATTCATTTGATAATGCAATATATTTTTTCCCTATAATATCTGCAATAAAATATGATAAAAATGCAAGCATTGATGAAAATGGCGTGTGACCATTTATATAGCCTTGTTTATTTAAATCTAATAAATTTGTATCAATTCTTCTTATTACTTTTACAATTCTATCAGCACCATAACCTGCAGTTTCTGCGCATCCAAGTGTTACTGGTTTTGGATTAACAATTAAACAATAATTATCTTCCTCTTTTTTTAGGCATTCTAAAGTAACACAAGAATCTTTTCCTCCGCCTATTGGAATTAAATATCCATTATTATCTGTATTTATAGTATCTTCGTAAATAACATCACTTTCACATTTTATATTCATAAAATCCTCTATGCTAATTTTGATGCCATTTGTGAAAAATAATTCACCTAAACCATAATAATACAATTTCTTAAACCAGTTAATTTGCTCATCATTGATATATCCTGCTCGTATAATAACATTTGGTGAACATGTTGATTTCCAATAACTAATTAGTTCAATCAATCCCATATGAAAAACTGCATTTTTAGAGTTTTCTATCAATTTATCATCTATTTTAATATCTAAATTACTTTTTAAAATTCGTAATTCTGGTTCAAATGTTGTTAAATTTTCAATTATAAATTTAAATTTAATAATAATTTCTTCTTCAGAATTTTCAACTGAAAAACTATCATAAATAAAAGTATTATACTTTTCTCTTAAGTCTTTAAATTTAAACGAATTATCTAGCATTTTTACACGCCTCCATTTCTTATTAATTTTACCATAAAATAGGCTTGTTTTACAATAGTAAATTGCTATTTTTCACAAACACCTGTTGCAGTTTAATACTTTTGTCTTTTGAGTAGCCCAAACGCTTGAATTATGTAGCTTTTGAAATTATATTAATACGCAGGTGGAGTGCGCTAGTAAAAGTGCCCCCACCTGCAACCTTCCTCCCAAACTCAAACGCCAGCAAACGAACGGAGTATTAATGATATTTTCAAAAGCTATATAATTCAAGCGTTTGGGCGGATTGTTTTGTTCAAAAGTGTTAAACAGTAACAAACTCCTTTATGCAATAAAAAAAGTATAATGCTTTCAAAATTGTATGTTATACCTGCTTTTTAATCTTTAAAATCTAGTTTTATAATTTGCTCCCATGGTAAATCCTTTTTACCAAAATGTCCATAATTAGTAGTTTTAGTAAATATAGGTTTTTCCAAATCTAATGTATTAATAATCCCTCTTGGTGTAAGATCAAAATTATTTTCAATTATTCTAACTATTTCATCATCTGAAACTGTTCCTGTTCCAAATGTATCAACAAAAATAGAAACTGGTTTAGCAACACCTATAGCATATGAAATTTGAATTTCACATTTATGAGCTAATCCATTAGCAACTATATTTTTAGCAATAAATCTAGCCATATATGAACCTGATCTATCAACTTTTGTAGAATCTTTTCCAGAAAAAGCTCCTCCACCATGACGACTATATCCTCCATAAGTATCTACAATTATCTTTCTTCCAGTTAGACCTGTATCCCCCAAAGGTCCTCCTATTACAAATCTTCCTGTAGGATTAATAAAATATTTTGTATTCTCATCTAATAAATTTGCATCAATAATTTTATTTATAACTTTTTCTTTAATATCTTTTTTCAAAACCTCTAAATCAACATTTTCTTCATGTTGTGTAGAAACAACAATAGTGTCAATTCTTACTGGTTTATCATTTTCATATTCAACAGTAACTTGAACTTTTCCATCAGGTCTTAAATATGAAATCTCTCCACTTTTTCTTACATCTGTTAATCTCTTTGCTAACCTGTGAGCTAAATATATCGGCATTGGTAAAAATGCATCTGTTTCGTCTGTTGCAAAACCAAACACCATTCCTTGGTCTCCTGCACCTTCAGATTCAGTAACATTAGATGCAATAGAATTAGAAATCAAATTATTTTTTTCATCAACACTAATAGCTTTACTTTCATAAGACTTATCAACACCTAATGCAATATCTGCAGATTGTTTTGAAATATTAATAATAACATTACATTTTTCATAACTAATATCTGTTTTTTCATCTGTATATCCAATTTCCTTTATAGTATCTCTAACAACTTTTTCAATATCAACAGTGGCGTTTGAAGTAATCTCACCTGTTACTAAAACTAAATTTTTCCCGCAAACAGTCTCACATGCCACCCTTGATTTTGAATCTTGTTTTAAATAAGCATCAAGAACATTGTCTGATATGTAATCACATAATTTATCTGGATGCCCTTCTGTTACACTCTCTGATGTAAATAATTTTTTCATAATACATTCCTCCCTTTTTAGAACATTTTTTGTTTTTATTATGTCCTATTTTATATTAATTACATATATTATTTAACTAAAAAAACCTTTGCTTTATAGCAAAGGTTTAATCTATCTACAGGTAAAATCATCACCCAAAGCTATAAATGCTTTGTCGGTATTAGCACCTTGCATTTTAGCAGGTTGCTGTGGAGTCATAAAGCCGAATCTCTCGTCCACTCTGGATAATATATATAATTTGCTAATACTATACAACATATTTTAAAAAAAGTCAATACTAAAAAAACGAGGTTTCAATGAAACCTCGTTTTTTTTTAGAACTTCTCTTCTAATTCGTCAAAACTTTTAATTGTCGGGTCAAGATACTGAGCTAAATTTACAATCTGTTGTTCCTTTTGGAATTCTGTCATGCGATTATAGTTTGTTACAACATAATTAGCATTTTGGCAATCTAAAACCTTGAATCCATTTTCATTCATACCAAAAGTTTCAATTGCACAATTTATGAATTTGTACTTTTCAATACGAAATCCAATTTCATATGCTTCTTTTCTTGTGTATCCATCCATAATGTATGAAGAAATAGCACTATCCCTTATACATGCACAACCTTTTGGATCCTTCGCTGCAGAAAGCCTTGAACAGCAATCTTTTTCGTTACAACACATATGGTTAAGCCATTTTTCACTACTTAACTTTATGCTCTTTGTCCGCAGTAAAGTACACCAGATTATTTTTTTGCCAGCCTTCACTTCAGTCATAACCAATCCTGAATAACCACTTAACCTCATTTTTTTGAGTTCAGCAGCATCGATGATGGACAACTGATATTCCTTTCCAGCTAAATGGATAACATGATCCTCTAGCAAGCGAAACATCGGTGTTTTTGACATCATAAAAGTCACTCCTTTTTCTTTAGTTAATGAGTATTACTCATTTTTTGTTATAAAACTAAATGTTTATGTATATAATAATATCACTTTATGTAAATTAAGTCAAGTTTTTCAATGCATATCACACATTTCACTAGTAGGAATAGTTCCTTTTCTAAAATACTCAATATAAGTATTTTGGCAACCCCCGCCTGCTTTTTTCCCTGAGTCTTTACACACTAATACATCTTGAACATTTTTAGGTCTATCAAAATCTGCCTTAATCACATTTTCATGAATTTTTTTCATTACAGAAACCCACATTTGATTTGCCATTGAATCTGCACCTTCATTAATACTCTCGTTTTCATCATAACCAAACCAGGTTACAGCAGTATAGTATTTTGTAAAACCACAAAGCCATTTATCATAATTATCATTTGTTGTACCTGTTTTTGCAGCTACTTCAAATCCATCAATTTTACATGTTCTAGCAGTTCCATTTTCACCATTAACTGGTTGTGTTAATAATTTTTTTAAAACATATGTTGTATCTTCAGAATAAACTTTTTTCGTTTTTTGTTTATTTTTTAAAATAACTTTCCCATTAGAATTTTCAATTTTAGTATAAAAAATCGGTTCAATATATTTTCCACCATTTGCTATGCATGCATAAGCACCAGCCATTTCTAATGGGCTTGTTCCTTTTTCCAAACCGCCTAAAGCTAGTGGTAAATCACAATCTTTTTCTGTCAAAGTTGTTATTCCTTCTTTTTCCATATATTTTATAGATTTTTTTGGAGTCAATTGCTCCATAATTTTTACAAAAGGAATATTTTGAGATGACTCAACGGCTCTTCTAACAGTAATTCTGCCTAATTCATTTTCACAATCTGTTGGGCTATAATCATTATTAAAAATAGTTCTTCTATCATCATAAACAGTTACTGGAGTAATAATTTTCTCTTCTAATGCAGGACCTAAAACCGCAATAGGCTTAATTGCCGAACCTGTTTGTCTAAGAGCTTGTGTTACTCTATTAAATCCTCTTGATACTTTCTTTTCACCTAATCCCCCAACACAACCTTTCACCTGTCCATTTTGATGGTCAATAACAACCATTGCACCTTGTGTTGTCTTATCCGAATATTTTGTGGATTTAACCATATATTTTTGTTTTTCAAGTTCCTCTTCAATGTCTTTTTGTATTTCCGAATTTTGTGTACTATAAATCTTTAAACCAGAATAATATAAATAATTTGTTGCAAAACTAGCAGACATTTTTTTGTCTTTTTGTAAATCACTAACAACCTCAGATATTGTGCTATCCACCATATAAGAATATACACCACTTCCTTTAGGTTTAACATCACCTTTTTCAAATTTCAGTCCTTCATCCAATTCTTTAATTGCATTTTGATAATCTTCCTCATTTATGTATTTTTCCTGTAACATAACACTTAACACAGTTTTTGACCTTGACTTAATTTTCTCCGAATTATCTTTTTCACCAAAAGGATTATATGAATTTGGTGAATGATTTAAACCAGCTAAAAATGCACATTCTGCTAAATCTAAATCAGATACATCTTTATTAAAATAGTATTTTGCTCCCATTTGAACCCCATAAACATTTGGGCCAACATAAATAATATTTAAATATGCTTGCATAATTTCATCTTTTGATAAAACCATTTCTGTTTTAATTGCTCTATCCCACTCAACAACTTTTCTAGAAATCTTAGTTTCATTTTCTCCGGTTACATTTTTTATTAATTGCTGTGTAATTGTACTTCCGCCATAAGAAGCAGAACCTCTATGAAAAACATATGAACCAATAGCACCTGCCGTTCTTTTCAAATTGATTCCATGATGTTTATAAAAATTTTTGTCTTCAATTGCAACATATGCATTAATTAAATTTTGAGGAACCCTATCAAGATAAACAGTTTCCTGAATTCTTGATTCTCCTAAAACCGCTATTACATTTCCTGTTGAGTCTAATACAATTGAATTTTGACATGTTATAATATCTTTCATAATTCTATTCCATTTAAATAATGAAATTGCAAAAGAAATAAGCCATATTATAAAAATTATTAATAAAATAATTAATATTCTTTTTCGTTTCTTTTTCTTTTTTATTTTTTCTTCATCAGATAATATTTTGTTATTATTACTTCTACTAGCATTATTTTTTGTTTTTTTCGAACCTGAATTATTAGTTAATTGTTGATTAGTTAAATTCGCTTTTGATTTTTTTTTCTTATTCAATCCGATAATATAATCATCACTATTGCCACTAGTTTTAGTATTACGAGTATTATTACTACTTTCATAAACTCTTTTTCCAAATCTGATGTTCTCCGTGCTTTTTACAGTTTTATTAACTTGACTTCCTTTCTTATGTTTGTTATCCAATAATCCTCATACCTTTCAATTTTTTCTATAACAAATTATATCATATATATTTAATATATCAAATATGTACATAAAAAATAAAAATAAAATTGACAATTAAATTTTATATGATAAAATATTTACAATAAAATGTTTTTCATAGGAGGTAACAATATGGAATTTAATAAATGTCCTCAATGTGGAAGTTTTTTTGCAACACAAGGCAAAATATGCCCAAACTGTGCAGAAAAAGATAACACAAAAATTCAAAAATTAGAAAATTATTTAGAAAACTATACTATTCCAGATACAATAGCAGAACTATCTTATGGCACAGGTATTCCAGAAAAAGACTTAACAAGATTTATAAATCAAAATAACAAATTTTCAAATTTAAACAATATAATGAAATCGAGTAGGAACTGAATAATTATTTTATTCAGTGTCCTCTCACACCACTGTA